>Ga0272441_10006803_pt1 | contig 18929 bp, 20 predicted proteins | sample SSMProp6N_FD_193582 | JGI IMG/M metagenome (GOLD analysis project Ga0272441, IMG submission 193582) | Marine sediment archaeal communities from Little Sippewissett salt marsh, Falmouth, MA, United States - SSM-Prop-6N | ecosystem: Environmental > Aquatic > Marine > Wetlands > Sediment ... | reverse complement strand
GCGGGGTGTTTTCCTTCACGGGGAAGAATTCTTCTTCCCCGACCCCTTTCTGGTTTTTGGTCTCTAGAAAAATTCTTCAATTCTTTCGGAATTTTTCTGTCACCCAAAAACCCATATATCTTCCCAGCATTAAGCGAGTCTGGGCGTCTATTGCGGGAAAAGAACCAAAAAATATCATCATAAAAGGAAAAAACATCCAGGAAAGGGCAAAAACCACATATCTCCATCTGCCGTATTCCGGGGGCTTTGGAGGCAAAAGAACAAAGCTCAAGTAAATAGAGCTCACCAGGCCCATCATTGCCAAAGTCATAACCCGGCTGATTATCTTGGGCAGATTATAGGACATTATTGTTTCAGAAAACTCCCCTCCTCCCAAAACCAAAGGAAGCCACCCTAAAAGAAATATCATAATGGGTGCGGCTGCCCAGGAAAAATGCCCCTCTATCAGCTCAACGCTCAAAGACAACTTTTTTTTAAAAGGAATTCTTTTGTTTTTTAAAAAAGCAAACAAAAAATAAGGGATGTCTGCCACGCCATAGGCCCATCTTCTTTGCTGCTTGTAAATATTAATCAGGGTTTTAAAAATATTAGTGGATACATTGGCATCCATTGAAATAGGGTAGTAAAGAGGCTTAACAGAATAATCCCCATCGTAGAACAAAAAACACTGCCAGAATATTCTGGAATCATCTGAAACAACATTGGTCTGCTTAAATCCAATGTCGCATAGAGTTTTAAAGCTCATAGAATGGGAAGAAAAAGTTACGAGCTTTTCCGATCTTTCTTGGTTTATGGCATGCCAAAAAGTTGAAGAAAAAGAAAATATCTTAGAGAATACCGGGGCCTGCCACATATTGTTCACAAACAAAGGTACTGGCTGAAAACTGGTTCTGCTGGGATTTTCAGCTGTTAAATAGTGGTATGTTAAGCAAGAAAAATATTTTGGGTAAATGCAAGTATCAACATCAAAAGAAGAAAAAACTATGTTTTCCAAAGCAATATTACAACTATCCACTATTTTTTTCTTAGACTCTTTGGCTGCCCAGGTTTCGTTTGAGCCTTTTCCCGGAATCTCATTAGTCAGGCCCTGGGGATGCCAGGTTATTAAAAACTTAAAAAACTTGGAGCCGAATTCTTTTTCAATTTCCAAAGCAGTGTTATGCACTTTTGCCCTTGCTTTTTCTTCGCAAGCCAAAACAACCATCATTTTATCTTTTGGATAATCTGATTTAAGAATGTTCAAAAAATTGTCCCTGACAACTTCCAGGGATTCTTCGTACATCGGAATAACAATTAAGTGGTAAATATTCTGCCAATTGTCTATTTTTTTCAGCTTTTCCATCCAATCAATATTTTCATGCCTTGCCATCTTTTTATACCCTGACCAAAGATGAAAAGAAAAATAAACAGTCCTGAAAAACCAGAAAATAACAAAGACAATTATGAAAATAGAAATTATTAAAGGGCTGAATTTAGAAAGCAAAATAACCAGTATTAAAGCTGACCAAAACATAAAGCCCGGCATAATTTCAAAAAGCCTGTAAATTATCCTGTCTTTTAAATTCTTTAAATCTTTTGCCCTTCCGATTCTTAAATAATCCTTACCTTGCATAATTTTATTATTCTAAACCCAAAACAAAAAAAAGTCGAGGCTTTGTGATAGGCCAGGCCTATCACAAAAAAAAGCGGGTGATATCATAATAAAATATGATATCACCCGTGGGACTGGAATCCCTCGGCGAGGCTAATTCGTGGTATTCGTGGCATTTGTGGCAGACGCAGCAGGAAGCTGCTTTAGAATCTGCTTTACAGCAGCTTCCAATTCGGCCACCTTTGCCTGAAGCTCCGTGTTCTTCTGTTGCAACTGACTAATCCGCTGTACCAAGGAGTTTTCTCTGGTGAGCGAATCGCTCAACGCTTGCCGAAGCTCGGCGTTTTCCTGTTCAAGGGCTTGAATTTCTTGCCCTTGTCTAATCTGAGCGATTCTTTGCCCCTGAGCTGTGTTCGGCACCTGATCATAGGGTACCGAAGCGGTCTGTTGATGACGGAATTCTTGTTCCTTTTCCGCCATCTTATAATTACGGCCGTTTTGGGTAACCGTAATCACCCCACCGATGGCCCCGCCAGAAGCCCTAATAACCTCCGCCAAACCGCGGAGATCATCTCCGCCTCGGCCATAATAAGCCGAAGCAGGGGAACAAACAACAAGGGAAACAATCGAAATAATCAGTGTGCGCTTCATAACGCACCTCCTTTCTTCCCTTAAAAGGGAAAATGCAGAATATCGCCGGTTCCAGTTTTAGTTTACTGCTTGCATTATAGCATAGCTTGACAAAATTGTCAATATCTTTTGGGAATGAACCGGGATCATCGCAGAATCATCGCAGAATAATGTGCGGTCCCACGGGGAGTCGAACCCCGGTTGCAAGATTGAAAATCTTGAGTCCTGACCACTAGACGATGGGACCAATTACAAGACCATTACAGCGTTATTATAGCAAATAAATTGAAAAAAATCAAGATTTCAGATAAGATAACAGAATATGATTATCTTAGCAATAGAAACATCTTGCGACGACACTTGCTTGGCTGTTGCAAGAATAAAAGACAAAAAGCTTGAAATATTGTCCAACATTGTTTCTTCCCAGATTAAAATCCATGAAAAATACGGCGGGGTCTATCCCAGCTTAGCCAAAAGAGAGCACCAGCGTAATCTGCCTCTTGTTTTAATAAAAACATTAAAACAAAGCAAATTTTCCAAAAGCTCAATAAGCGCTGTTGCTGTAACAATAGGGCCTGGATTAGAGCCGTGCTTGTGGACTGGAATAAATTTTGCCAAAGATATAGCCAAAGAATTAAATATTCCTATTATTCCAGTAAATCACATAGAAGCCCACATACTTGCCAATTTCATTGGCTCAAAATCCAAATTTCAGAATCAAAATTTCAAAAAACTATTTCCGGCAATTGCCTTAATCGTTTCTGGAGGACACACCCAGCTAATTTTAGTTAGGGGTATCGGAAAATACAAAATATTAGGAGAAACCAGAGACGACGCTGCTGGAGAATGCTTTGACAAAACAGCCAGAATATTGGGATTGGGCTATCCTGGAGGCCCTAAAATAGCAAAACACGCTTGCGCTAAACCGGGTTTGGCGCAAATGCCAAGGCCCATGATTAATGCCAAGAATTATGATTTCAGCTTTTCCGGCTTAAAAACCGCTGTTTTATACCATTTCAAAAGCCAAACAAAAAAAACCCAAAAGAGCAAAAAATACATCCAAGCAATGTGCTTTGAAATACAACAGGCAATAATAGACGTTTTAATAAAAAAGACTAAAAAAGCAGCTTTGGATTATTCAGCCAAAACAATAATTGTTGGCGGAGGAGTGTCAGCTAACCAAGAATTGAGAAAACACTTCAAAAAAGAATTTAACAATATTTTATTCCCAAAAAAAGAATTCTCAACAGACAACGCTGCAATGATAGCTGTGGCAGGACATTACAACCTAAATAAAAAAACAAAAGATTATAGTAAGATTGAGGCAAGGGCCAATCTTAAAATATAGTTTTAAATTTAAAATTCTTTATGATAAAATAAAATAATATGGAAATGCCAAAGGCGTACAATCCAAAAGAAACAGAGAGCAAAATATACCAGCTTTGGGAAAAAAGCGGTTTTTTTAACCCAGACAAGCTAAAAAGCAAAAAAACCTATTCCATTGTTATTCCTCCGCCCAATGTTACAGGAGAGCTTCATATGGGCCATGCCTTAAACGCTGTAATCCAAGATATTTTAATCAGAAAAAAGAGAATGCAGGGATATAAGACCCTGTGGCTGCCAGGCACAGACCATGCTGGCATTGCCACCCAGAATAAAGTGGAAAAGGAATTGAAAAAACAAGGCAAGACAAGATTTGACCTGGGAAAAGAAAAATTCATCAAGCAGGTCTGGAAATGGAAAGAAAAATACGAAAACATTATCTTGGGCCAATTCAAGAAAATAGGAAGCTCCTGCGACTGGTCCAGAATTAGGTTCACAATGGATAAGAATTACTCTGAAGCTGTTAAAAAGGTTTTTAACCGCTATTGCGAAAAAGGATTGATTTACAAAGGGAAAAGAGTTGTTAACTGGTGCCCCAGGTGCGCAACCAGCTTGTCTGAACTGGAATTAGAATACAAACAAGAAAAAGGACATCTCTGGTATATTAAATACCCTTTATCAAAAGAAAAAGGATTTATTGAAATAGCCACAACCAGACCGGAAACAATGCTTGGAGACACTGGTGTGGCTGTTAACCCAAAAGACAAAAGGTATAAAGATTTGGTTGGCAAAAAAGCTGTCCTTCCCTTGCTTAAAAAAGAAATACCAATAGTGGCTGATTTATTGGTTGACCCTAAATTCGGAACCGGGGCTGTGAAAATAACTCCGGCCCATGACCTGACTGATTATCAAATAGGACAAAAGCATAAATTAAAAACAATCCAGGTTATTGATGAAAAATCCAGAATAACAGAAAAGCATTACCAAGGATTAAAGGTTTTGCAAGCCAGGGAAGAAATAGTCAAGGATTTAAAAAAACAAGGGTTAATAGAAAAAATTGAAGAGCATATCCATCAAATACCAAAATGCTATAGGTGCGGAACAACTGTTGAATTAATACCTTCTGAACAATGGTTTTTAAAAATGAAAGAATTGGCAAAAATGGCCAAGGACCCGGTTAAAAAAGGAAAGATAAAATTCCATCCCAAATCATTTGAAAAACCTTATTTTGACTGGTTGGACAATATCAGGGACTGGTGCATATCCAGGCAGTTGTGGTGGGGCCACAAAATACCGGTCAAAGGAGAAGATTCTGTTTTAGACACCTGGTTTTCTTCTGCGCTCTGGCCTTTTGCGACCCTGGGCTGGCCCAAAGAAACAAAAGACTTAAAAACATTTTATCCCACCGATGTTTTGTCAACAGCCAGGGATATTATGAACTTATGGGTGGCTAGAATGATATTTTCCGGAATGGAATTTATGAAAAATGTTCCTTTCAAAGACGTATATGTCCATGCCACAATTTTAACCAAACAAGGAAAAAGAATGTCTAAGTCTCTGGGAACAGGAATCAACCCATTAGAACTCATTGATAAATACGGTGCTGACGCTGTAAGATTTGGCATAGCTTATCAAATAACGGAAAACCAGGACATCAGATTTGTTGAAGACAATATTGTAATGGGCAAAAAATTCTGCAATAAGATCTGGAATGCAACCCGCTTTGTCTTAAACCAGGCCAAAAGCTCAAAGATCAAACCCCAAAATTTAAAACCACAAGGTTCAACTCCTGCTGATAAAAAGATTCTGAAACAGCTGGATAAAACAACAGAATCAGCCAGCAAAAACATAGATCAGTTCAAATTCGGGAAAGCAGCCCATATTCTTTATGACTTTTTCTGGCATGATTTCTGCGATGTTTATCTGGAAAAAAGCAAAACCCAGAAAAACAAAAAGCAAACTGCTAAAATCTTGGTTTATGTTTTAACAAACTCTTTAAAACTGCTCCATCCCTTTATTCCTTTTATAACAGAACAAATTTACCAAAAACTGCCAATAAAGAACAAAAAGGCCTGCATTATGATAGAATCTTATCCCAAGCAATAAAAACATGGCTCAAGTCCCCACCTATATTCTTTACATACCCTTAGGGCTTTTGCCCAGCATTATCTGGCTGCTTTTCTACCTAAGAAAAGACCGCCATCCTGAATCCAAAAAAATGATTGTAAAGATATTCTTTTACGGAATGCTGGCAGCTGTAATAGCGGCAATCGCAGAAATAAGCACCATACAAGCATGCTTTTTTTTCCAAGCAAATGTTCCTTTTGACCTAACCCCTTTTTCTTTTTTGTTTTTTCTCAGCTACCACATTATAGTCATAGGGCTGATTGAAGAAACTGCCAAGTTCTTAATTGTTAAAGAAAAAGTGATTGACGACCCAGAGTTTGACGAGGCCCCGGACGCTATGATCTATATGATTGTTGCTGCTTTGGGATTTGCTTTTTTGGAAAACCTGCTTTATTTGTCTCCGGTCTTGTTTCCCAAATCAGGATTATTGCTTAGAGAAGCTGCTTTAGTGGCCGGCTTCCGCTTTATAGGAGCCACTTTTTTGCATGCTTTAGCCTCTGGAACAATCGGCTATTTTTTAGCTTTGTCCATTTTCAATCCCAAAAAAAGAAAAAGGCTTTTAACTGTTGGAATAATAATGGCTGCCCTCTTGCACGGATTGTTTAATATCTCTATAATAGGAATTGGACAAGGACCAGAAACAAACAACAGTCTTTTATCAGGTCTTTCTTTAATCTTTCTGATCGGCACTATTATATTTTTAGCCCTGTTTGTTTCTTTAGGATTTAAAAAACTTAAAAAAATTAAAAGCATTTGCAAATTATGAGTGATTTTTTTGACAAACTTAAAAAGGGCATGGACTTGGAAAACATGCCAGAACAAAGCTTTAAAACCCAAAACATAGAGTCAAACCCAAAACCAGAACCAGAACCAGAATTAGAATTAGAGCCAAAACCAATTCCAGCCCCAGAACCTGAAGCTGTTCTAACTTCTGCTAAAATAAAGCCGGAAAAGTTTGAAAAACCAAAAAGGAAAAGAAAAACTCCCAAAAAGCCCAAAAAAACAGAGAAAAAGAAAAGCGATAAAGAAGGCGAGATTAAAATAAAGCAAGGATTTATATTATCAGGAGACAATGTTGAATCAAAAGACATTTTTGAAAAAGAGGGCCAGCTCACAGTTGATGTTTTTGAAACAGAAAAAGACGTGATTATCCAATCAGCTGTTGCTGGAGTAGAGCCCAAAGACCTGGATATTTCAATTGAAAAAGATGTTATTTCTATAAAAGGAAAAAGAGAAAGGCATTTTGAAGAAAAAACAGAGAATTTCCTTTATCAAGAATGCTATTGGGGAAGTTTTTCAAGAGAAGTGGTCCTGCCCTCAGAAGTGGACAAAAACAAAGCTGAAGCAACAATAGAAAAAGGTGTTTTGACTATAAAAATACCTAAGACCTAAAAAATACAGAGGCCCGTCCTCCATATGTTTTTTGTGCCGCGGGAGAGATTCGAAGAGTTGCCCGAAGGCCTAAGGGGAGAGAGTTCTCTGCACCTCCCTGCTACAAAAAATCTGCCCAAGGGCAGATTTAATTATTGTGCCGCGGGAGAGATTCGAACTCTCAATCCGTAAAGGAATATGGTCCTAAACCATACGTGTATTCCAGTTCCACCACCGCGGCATACTAATACTATACCATAATTTGCTAAAAATTAAAAGCCGGTCCTAACCCGGCTTTTAATAAAAGTAAGCTTAGCTTAAGTAAGCTTAGCTTACTTTTAGGGCGACATTATCACTCTTACCAAAGCCACTAATCCGCGGGCTGCTACTGCTATTGCAACGCCGATTAAAGCATACAGAACAAAGCTTCTGGCCTTATCAACCTTGGCAGGGTCTCCTGAAGCTGTAACAAAAGTAAAAGCAGCAATAATCAAGAAAACAACTGCCACAATCAGCAAGATAGTAAACAGCCAGTCAATAAAGGTTTTTAAAACATCTATTAATTCTGTGCCTTGATAATCAGGCACTGATTCTGACGGCTGGGCTAAAACCATAACTGGAGCTGCCAATAACATTGCCAAAACAATACTTGGAATAATTTTTTTCATATTTTTTGTCAATTTTAATAATTTTCTAAAAATTTCGCTCACTGTCCCCTTACTATCGTATCAATAAAGTCCACTAAGGCCCTTGACGCGACTGCCACTCCTACGCCGATCAAAGCATACAACACAAATCTTCTGGCTTTGGCAAACTTTTCCACATCCCCCTGAGCAGTAAGAAAATAAAAACCAGCAATAACCAAAAAGATGACTGCCACAATCAATAAAACTCCAAAAAGATAATCTCTCAAACTCGCTAAAGCCTCCCACAAATCTATATTACCAGGCGGTGTTTGCGGCCCCTGGGCCAAAACTAAAACAGGGACAAACAATAAACTGAATAAAATTATACTTAATAAAACTTTTTTCATAACAGAGTTTTATTAGTTATTTAAGCTCGACTTTTTTGCACTTTATCCAACAATACAACAAAAACAAAAACAATGCAATTTTTTCTGTGGATAAATTCTTCAGAAGAATAAAAAACCAGCCCCTGAATTAACAAGGGGCTGGAATTCAATTCTTTTCTGTAAAATAAGCTTAGCTTACTTTTAAGGCGACATTATCACTCTTACCAAAGCCACTAATCCGCGGGCTGCTACTGCTATTGCAACGCCAATTAAAGCATACAAAACAAAATTCCTGGCCTTGCCAACTTTGTCTGGATCTCCTGAAGCCGAGATAAAGGTAAAGGCAGCAATAACCAAAAATATGACTGCCACAATCAGCAAAATAGTAAACAGCCAGTCAATAAAGGTCTCCAAAACATCTATTAATTCTGTGCCTTCATAATCAGGCACTGATTCTGACGGCTGGGCCGCAACCATAACTGGAGCTGCCAGAAGTGTTGCCAAAGTTATTCCTGTTAGAACTTTTTTCATACTAATTTTGAATAATTAGTTTTTTAATCGACCTTTTTCAATTATTATTTTTCAAATTACCAGATTTATTCCTAATATTTCGCCTATTAAAGCTATTATTGCCCTGCAGGCAATGGCAATTGCCAGACCAATTGAAGTCCACAAAGCCATTTTTTTAGCTGTATTTATCTTTTCCGGCTCGCCAGCTGCTGTTATAAAACGGTATCCTGACAAAATATACATTATTGGACCCAAAGCCATTGCAATGCCAAAAATCCAGTTAAGAATACTCCTTAATACGCTCACAATATCCGGACTGTTAATTGGATTTTCAATAACAACCTTCTGAGCCAAAACAGCTAAAGGAAAACAAACACTTGCTAATATTATTAAATATATGAACTTTTTCATTATTATATCATTCTTGCTGCTGACATGCAAGGCCCTGCAATCTTACTTTTCAAAAACTAAAGCGAAATGATATTTGCCAGCTTCTATTTCTTTTTTAAACTCCAAGCCCAAATCTTCAGCTATTTTCTTAATTTCTTCTGGAGAAACTTTTTTCTCCGGGCCCTGGCTGGTGTCCAAAGACCAATCAATCACCACTATCACGCCCCTGGTTTTTAACACCCTTTCAGCTTCTTCTATTATAGCAGTTTTATCCTGGGCCTGAAACAAAACATTGGGGATAACTATTAAGTCAGCTGAAGAATCAGGCATTGTAGAACCCCTGGGCTTTTCCAAATCTGCCCTGACAATTTTAATATTAACAACTTTTTCCAAAACCTGCCTGCCTTTTAAAGCAGACAACGGCTCTGCTAAAACATCTATTGCCCAAACCAAGCCCTGGTCAAGTCTTTTTGCCAGAGCAAAAGAAAAATTGCCTGCTCCACAGCCAAATTCAGCTGCCTGCATGTCAGACCTTAATTCCAATTGGTTTAATATTTTTTCAGGGTCTAAAAACATATTTATATGCAAGCTGCACAAGCAACTTTATCTCCTTGCGTCAACCTCATCATTCTTACGCCTTGGGTTGCCCTGTTTAGCTTAGGGATTGAAGAAATCTTTGTTCTGATTACCTGTCCCTTTTGGGAAATAACAATCAAGTCTTCTTCTTCGCCTGTTAAAATCTGGGAAAACACCAAATCTCCTGTTTTAGAAGTTACATTGGCTGTTTTAATGCCGCTGCCTCCTCTACCCTGCAGCCTGTATTCATTCACATTTGTTCTTTTGCCGTATCCGTTTTCTGATAAAACCAATACATAATTCTCAGACTCAGAAGCCGCTACAACATCCATACCAATAACTGCATCCTGTTTCTTAAGCCTGATCCCCTTGATACCGGCTGCCGGCCTGCCCATCTTCCTAATATCCTGCTCTTTGGCCCTAATAGATTGGCCCTTTCTCGTTATTATAATTATATCATCTTTATCAAAACTTTTAACAACTTTTTTCAGCAAATCTCCTTTTCTAAGATTAATCGCAATTAAGCCCGACCTTCTGACATTTTTAAACTCTTCTAATGCTGTTTTTTTTATTATACCGTTTTTAGTTACCATTACCAGGTTCTTGATTCCTTTTTCTGCATCTTCTTTGCCAAGGCCCATTAAAGACAATATCTTGTCTTCAGAAGAAATTTCAATAAAGTTAGAAAGGCCTCTTCCCCTGGCTACTCTGGTTGATTCTGGAATTTCATAAGCCAAAGTTCTGAAAACTTTCCCAGAATCAGTGAAAAAGAGCAAAGAATCATGGGTATTAACTGCCAAGAAATGCTCTACCACGTCTTCTTGCAGAGTTTTCATGCCTAAAATACCCTTTCCTCCCCTTTTCTGAATCTTGTATGTAGCAGGATTAATTCTCTTAATATATCCTCCCCGGGTTAGGGTCAAGATGGTTTCCTCTGAAGGAATCAAGTCTTCTTCTGCTATTTCTCCCACTTTTTGGCTAAAAACCTTGGTCTTTCTTTCATCTCCAAAATTGTCTTTTATTTGCTTTAGTTCTTTTTTAACAACTCCTTTTATCTTTGCCGGGCTCTTTAAAATAGCGGTGTATTCTTTTATCAATAACTGCATCTGTTTTAATTCATCTTCTATTTTCTTCCTTTCCAGCTTGGCTAAAGCAGAAAGCTTGGTTTCCAAAATGGCTATGGCCTGGATTTCAGAAAGTTTGAATTTCTTCATTAAGTTCTTTTTAGCGTCTTCTTTGTCTTTTGAGGCCCTTATTGTTTTAATAACAGCGTCTATTTTGTCCAGACACTTGTGCAAACCCTCTAAAATATGGGCTCTTTCTTTTGCCTTGTTTAAATCATACTTGGTCCTTCTTATCACCACTTCTTTCCTGTGCTCTACAAAGTAATTAAGAATGTCAACCAAAGACAAAACCCTGGGGTGGATTCCGCCTACTAAAGCCAGCATGTTTAAATGAAAGGTTTTTTGCAAATCAGTGAATTTCCAAAGCCGGTTTAATATCTTCTTGGGAAAAGCGTCTTTTTGAAGGTCTAAAACAATCCTCATTCCGTCTTTGTCTGACTCGTCCCTGATGTCCTTAACCCTTTCAATCTTTTTTTCTTGAACTAATTTAGCCAATTGCTGGACCAGGTTTGATTTTGAAACCTGGTAGGGAATTTGGGAAATAATTATCTGGGTTTTGCCTGTTTTGGTTTCCACCACATCAATCTTTCCCCTTACAACAATCCCCCCTTTTCCCTGAGAATAAGCCGCAACAATGTCTTTTTTGCCGAAAATTGCTCCTTGGGTGGGAAAATCCGGACCTTTAATGAATTCTGAAATCTCTTCAATTCCAGCTTTAGGGTTGTCAACCAAATAGATTAAAGCGTCTGCAACTTCTGTTAAATTATGAGGTGGGATATTGGTCGCCATTCCCACGGCAATGCCCAAAGATCCGTTCAATAACAACTGAGGCAAAGGAGAGGGAAGAACAATTGGCTCTTTCCTGGTTCCGTCATAATTAGGCCTGAAGTCAACTGTGTCTTTTTTAATGTCCAAAAGCATTTCTTCCCCGGCTTTTGACATTTTACACTCTGTGTAACGCATCGCAGCCTGAGAATCCCCGTCTATGCTTCCCCAGTTACCTTGGCCTATAATCAAAGGATACCTTAAAGAAAAATCCTGGGCCATTCTTGCCAAGGAATCATAAACAGCCACGTCTCCATGGGGATGGTACCGCCCAAGACAGCTTCCCACAACAGTTGCAGATTTTCTAAATTTAGCAGAAGAAAACAAACCGTCTTCATACATGGCGTACAAGATTCTTCTATGCACTGGCTTTAAACCATCCCTTACATCTGGCAAAGCGCGGGAAACAATAACCGACATTGCATAATCAATATACGAGGCCTTCATTTCTTCTGTTATTTCTCTCGGTTCAACCCCTGTTTTATTTTTTATTCCGCTGTCAGACGGATTATTCTTCTTTTTGTCCATTTTCTTGTTTTTCTAATTCTTCAATCATTTTTTTAAATTCTTCAAGTTCCTGCTCTGTGTAGCCCGGCCCTTGAGCTGGCTCTTCAATTTTAGGAAACTCTTCTATCTGGGGCGCTTCTATACTATTAAGAATAGTTTCTGTGTTAAAGCTTTTGATTGCCCTTTTTGAAGCTCCAATCCACAAAACAACAAGAATAACACCAATAACAGCTAGCGTTGACCAAAGTATTATTTTTCTTTCTTGAACAGATTTTTTTCTAAGTTTTTCTAAAAAATCCATTATGGCTCCAAAACCATTATCTTCACCTCTTCTTTGGGAAGATCTTTGGCTTTAACAGAAAGCTTGGGCATTTTTTCCAAGCTTTTTATCCCCAGCGCCCTTAAAAATAAATCCAAAGAATCCAGCTTTATTTTTAAGCCAGGCAGTTTGTAGTGCATGGGAATTATTATTTTCGGCTCTATTTGAGCCATTATTTTGGTTGCTTCTTTTCCATCAATCGTATAAACCCCTCCGATCGGAATCATTAAAATATCCACGTCCCCAACAGCTTCCAGCTGCTCTGGAGTTAACTCTTTCTGGCCCAAATCTCCCAAATGGCAAAGCCTTATTCCTTCTGCCTCCAATTTATAAATAGTGTTTCTTTCTTTTTTCTCGTTGTGAAAAGACCCTATGCCCTGCACAAAAATCCCTTTTACATCATACTCTCCAGGACCTGCAATAAGAAAAGGGTTATTAACAATCTTTTTTACGTTATTATGGTCGTAATGGTCATGGGTAACCAAAGCAATATCTGACTCCATTTTTCTGGGAAGCTTTAAGCCGATAGATTCATCATACGGATCAATGATTATTGAAATCTGGCCGTTCTTGTTAGAACCAGCTAAAATCTGAAAGCAAGACTGACCATACCATTTAATATTCATATATCCTATATTATCATAAGCAAATCCACATTTCAACAACATTCTTGCACAAAGTCTTTTGTGATAGGCTTAGCCTACCACAGAATTATTGATTTTTTTGCTGCCTTATGATATACATTAAATATTATGGATGCAGCTTCAAAAAACAAAACCAGGCCCTTGAAATTAGACGAAATTGTTCAAGGCAAAGTAATAGACACAGGCAAAGCTTGCGTGTTTTTGGATTTGGGCGCCTGGGGCACAGGAATAATCTTTGGAAGGGAATTTTACGAAGCAAAAGAAAAGCTGAAAGAGTTGAAAATAGGAGACAGCATTTTTGTAAAAGTAATTGATCTGGAAAACGAAGACGGATATATTGAGCTTTCCTTAACCCAAGCCGGCAAAGAACTTGCCTGGGACCAATTAAGGGATAAAAAAGAAAAAAATGAAACCGTAACTGTTAAAATATTAGGGGCTAACAAGGGAGGGCTCTTGGCTAAAGTTTCTGATATTCAGGCTTTTCTGCCTGTTTCCCAGCTTTCCCAGGCCAATTATCCCAAAGTAGAAGGGGGAGATTCTTCAAAAATACTAAAGTCATTGCAAAAATTTATTGGCAAAGAAATGAACGTCAAAGTGTTTGACCTTGACCCAAAAGAAGAAAAGCTTATTCTTTCTGAAAAAGCCAAAGAATCAGAAAAGCTCAAAGGAGTCTTGGAAAACTATAAAGTGGGAGATATTGTTGAAGTGGAAATAACAGGAATTGTTGACTTTGGAGCTTTTGTTAAAATCCCCTTAAAAGAAAAAGCAGGGGAAATAGAAAGCCTGGAAGGCCTAATTCACATATCAGAGCTTGACTGGCAATTAATTGAAGATCCTTCCCAAATAATTAAAATGGGGGAAAAGACAAAAGCCAAAATCATTGATATCACAGACGGAAAAATATCCTTGTCTTTAAAAGCCCTTAAAAAAGACCCCTGGGAAAACATTGAAGATAACTTTAAAAAAGGAGGTATTGTTGAAGGAAAAGTGACTAAATTCAATCCTTTTGGCGCTTTTGTCCAGCTAACAGAAAAAATCCAGGGCTTGTGCCATGTTTCTGAATTCGGCTCACAGAAAAAAATGGAAGAATCTTTGGAAATAGGCGAAAAATACAAATTTAAGATTCTGCTCATTGATCCAAAGGAACACAGGCTTACTTTAAAATTGGCTGAATCGTAAACCAAGCATTAAAAATCAAGAATATAGCTGGATTTTATCCGGTTTTTTTTATACCATTAAAACAATGCTCAAGAAATTATTAAAGAAATTAATTCCTGAAAATCTATTAAGATGCTACCACCTCTGCTTGGCTTTTTTAGGCGCTTTAATTTATAGATTCCCATCTAAAAAAATAAGGATAATTGGAGTAACCGGCACCAGCGGAAAATCCACGGTTGTAGAGCTTATTTCTTTCATTCTTCAAGAATCAGGCTTAAAAATAGCTTCTCTTTCTTCTGTTAAATTCAGAATCGGAGCAAAAGAAAAAGAAAACAGGCTGAAAATGACAATGCCCGGCCGCTTTAAGCTTCAAAAGTTTTTACACCAGGCAGCAAAAGAAAAATGCCAATACGTTATGCTGGAAGTAACATCAGAAGGCATAAAACAGCACCGCCACAGATTTATTGAATTTGACACAGCTGTTTTTACCAATTTGTCAAAAGAACACATTGAATCCCACAAAGGATTTGACAATTACAAAAAAGCCAAAGCCAGGCTTTTTCAGTCCTGCAAAAAAACCCATATTATTAATTTAGATGATAAAAACTCAAGCTTTTTCTGGCAGATTCCCGCTCAAAAGAAAATAGGATATGGTTCTGCTGATTTTAGCTTGTTGCCAAAAAACCCGAACCTAAAAGGAAGATTCAACCTTTACAATACAGCAGCAGCAGCTAAAACTGCTTTGCATTTGGGAGTTTCTCCAGAACAATGCCAAAAAGCCCTGACCAAATTTCCTGGAATTAGAGGGAGAATGGAAATAATAATCAAAAAGCCGTTTTCAGTAATAGTGGATTATGCGCATACCCCAGAACAGCTTAAGCAGGTTTTAAAAACCATTCTCTCGGACAAAGCAGAAGGCTCTGAAATAATCTGCGTATTGGGCTCTGCTGGAGGAGGAAGAGATAAATGGAAAAGGCCTGTTTTGGGTAAAGTTGCTTGTGAATACTGCAGCCAAATTATAATTACCAATGAAGACCCTTATGATGAAGATCCGGGCCGGATTTTAGCAATGATAAAATCCGGAATATTGAATTCTAAATTCCAAATGTCAAATTTCCATGAAATTTTAGACAGAAGACAAGCCATTAGAAAAGCTTTGAGCTTGGCAAAAAGCAATGACACAGTAATTATAACTGGCAAAGGATCAGAGCCCTGGATGTGTATTGGGGGAGGCAAAAAAATTCCCTGGGATGACAGAGAAATAACAAGAGAAGAAATAAAAAATACTGGCTAGCGAAAATTCTCTTGCCAAAAAATTATAAGGTGCTAATATCAGAACATTAGTTCTTTTTTGTTCTTTTCAAAACAAAAGACAACAACGAAACTGGAAGGAGTTCAAGATGATGGGAGAATTATTTATCCGCAGCGAAAAAAACCCGATTTTAACAGCAGATAAGTGGCCCTACCCAGTATCAGCGGTTTTTAACCCGGCAGCAGTAAAACACAATGGAGAAACTGTCCTCTTGGTAAGAACTGAAAGCAGATCAGGTTTTTCCCACTTAAGCTTGGCCAGAAGCCAAAACGGATTAACTGGTTGGATTATAAATGATGATCCAACGCTTAAAGCAAATCCCGATTTGGGTGAAGGGAGAAAAGGATTAGAAGACCCAAGAGTTGTCTGGGTCCCAGAATTAGAAATATTTGTAATTGCCTGCGTTTCTTTCAGAACAGAATATGAAAATATTCCCTATGGAATCTCTTTGATAGGAACCCCGGACTTTCACACATTCAAACGAATCTCCAAGCCATTAAATCCTGGCAATAAAAATTCTTCTATGTTCCCAAAGAAAATAAAGGGCCAGTTTGCCTTAATTCACAGGCCAGTAATTGAAGACGTCCCATACATAGCGGTTTCTTTTTCTCCTGATCTAATTCATTGGGGAGAAGAAAAAGCCATTCTTTCAACAAGACAGTGGCAATGGGATTCTGACAAAGTGGGCTTGGGCTGTCCTCCGATTGAAACACGACAAGGCTGGCTGATTATTTATCATGGTTCATCTGGTAAGGCAAATAAGCTGGTGTATCGAGTTGGAATAGCTCTATTGGATCTTGAGTCCCTAAAAGTCATCAAAAGAAGCCAAGAATGGGTCTTAGGCCCTGAAACAGGGTATGAAGGAGGAGAAGACGGAATTGTTTTTCCTTGCGGACATACCATTGATCAAAAAACCCAAGAATTAAGGATTTATTATGGCACCAATGACTCCAGAATCGGAGTAGCTATTTCCAACATCAATGAAATCCTGGACTACTTGAAAGCTTGCCCCGACCATTAAGAATACACCTTAAGAACATACCTCGCCAAGGCGGGGTTTTTCTCTTTATTTTTTTAAATAAATATATTATTATAAAAGAGTCGTTAAATAATCTAATGCAAGAAAAATATGGAAAATCAAAAACCACCAACTCCTTCAAGCCCTCCAATCCCTCCTCAACCAACTAAGCCAAAAGAGCCCTGGCATGCTCAAAAAGATGAAAAAGATCTTATTGCAATTTTAAGCTATATAGGCGTTCTTTTTGTAATCCCTTTATTGGCAGGAAAAGACAATGCTTTTGTTCAATTCCACGCCAAGCAAGGATTAGTACTGTTTATTGCTGAAATAGGCACCAGCATTCTTTTAATGATACCTGTATTGGGATGGCTGGGCGCTCCGATTCTTTGGATAGTCTGGCTGGTTCTGTCTATTATGGGCATTATAAATGTGTTTAACGGAGAAAAAAAGGAGCTTCCCCTGACTGGCCAATTTTCTGATAAATTCAATCTTTAAAAACAAATCAAACCTCAAAGCAAAAAAACTTGTTTTGGGGTTGATTTTTATTTATTTTTCAGGTAAAGTATGAACATTGCCTAAATAAAAGCTTATTGTATGAAAAGAAAACGTATGCCCCAATCTGTTAGAAAACATATTCGAAAAGAAAAAGCCCGCATTAGACGAGGAGTTTTAAATATAAAGGAACAAAATGAAAAAATTGAAGAATTATATCAAAAAATTAACAAGCTAAAAAATGAAAATAAAAGAAATCCACAACCTGGCAATTGATTTGGGAATCAAAGCAGATTTCAGGGGAACTGAAGGCATTCAGAGGTTTTTAAAAAGCAAGAAGAAAATTTACGAAAAAATGACAGATAAAGATGACTTTGATAAAGAAGCTTTGGAAAACCCGTATCTGGACTCAAGAATACACAATGTTTCAGAAGACAAAGAAATAAAAAGGATTTTAACGGGAATAGACATAGGCCCTTCAGAACTGCTTTTAGCCAAAGAGCTGGGCAACATTGATTTGGTAATAGCCCACCATCCAATTGGAAGGGGCTTGGCTCATTTGGCTGATGTTATGAATCTGCAAGAAGATGTTCTGAATTTTTACGGAGTGCCCATCAACATTGCCCAGGGCTTAATGAAAGAAAAAATCCAGGAAGTAGCCAGGGGCGTTAATTCTTCAAACCACCAAAGAACAGTTGACGCTGCCAAACTTTTAAACATTAACTTAATCAATATCCACACTCCTGCCGACAATCTGGCTGCCAAGTTTTTAAAATTAAAAATAGACCAAGAAAACCCCCAAACAATAGAAGAGCTGATAAGTCTGCTGAAAGAAATTCCAGAGTATAAAAAAGCACAGGAAATAGGGGCAGGCCCCAAAATATTTGTTGGAGCAGAAGAAAACCGAACAGGCAAAATAGCTTTAACAGAAATAACCGGAGGAACAGAAGGCAGCCCTAAGCTTTATGAGAAAATGGCTCAGGCAGGAATCGGCACCATAGTGGGAATGCATATTTCAGAAGAGCATAAAAAAGAAGCTGAAACCAGCCACTTAAACGTAGTTATAGCCGGGCACATATCTTCTGACTCTTTGGGAATGAACCTGTTTTTAGACGAGCTGGAAAAACAAGGCATAGAAATAGTGCCCTGCTCTGGCTTTACAAGATTTTCTAGGAAAGCTTCTTAATCATATAGGTGTTTTTTAGCTTGTAGCCAAGTTTTCTATAATAACCCCTTACTCCCACTCCAGCGATTACAGCTATGTTCTCAAAACCCTGGTCTTTGGCAATTTTTTCTGCTTGATCCATTAACTTTTTCCCCAGTCCTTTGTGCTGGGCAAAACTTCCTGAACTTCTTAGGATCTGGCCTTGGTGAATTTGGGCCATTTTGCCGTAAGTGTGAATTTCTCTGACAAGAGCTGAATTTTTCAATACTGGCAAACTCTTTTGTGTTTTTTTTAAAATTCTCAAACGAAGCAAAGCATACAGCTTTGTCCTGTTTTTATTTTCAAAGGATAAAAATATTTCTTTTCCCCCGGAAGCCACGTATTCTTTTTTGAATAAATGCAGTTTTTCTTTTGGATCGTATTTTTCTTTTACTTCCCTGCACCTAATGCATTTGCAATTTGTCTTTTTTTGAACCAGCTCCCTTAAATTAGATGTTTTCACTCCTCCTGTTACAATATCAGCTGAAGGAATATCCCTGATCACTCTTTCTATTCTCACATAATAAGGAATATGCTTTTTAATCTGGATTAAAAGCTGAATAAGTTTTTGCACAGAATAAGGTTTGAACTTTTTCTTTTTATACCAAGAATATAAAGGGGTTTTTTTAACCAAACCCAGGGGATATATTTTTAAAAGGTCTGGCTGAAAATCAGGATTGGAAAACAGCTCTTTAAACATTTCTATGTCTTTTTTAAAATCAGACCCTGGCAAATTAGGCATTATTTGGTAAGACACTTTAAACCCGGCGTCTTTTAAAAGTTTGCTTGCCCTTAT
>Ga0272441_10006802_pt1 | contig 18930 bp, 8 predicted proteins | sample SSMProp6N_FD_193582 | JGI IMG/M metagenome (GOLD analysis project Ga0272441, IMG submission 193582) | Marine sediment archaeal communities from Little Sippewissett salt marsh, Falmouth, MA, United States - SSM-Prop-6N | ecosystem: Environmental > Aquatic > Marine > Wetlands > Sediment ... | reverse complement strand
TATTGCCGCATCACCTCGCGCTCGCACGGCACCTCCGGCGCCCAGGCGGGCAAGAAGAACAACACGGCCTCGCAATCCATCGGCCCGGGACACATTCACGGCCGGACCGCCGTCGGCGCGGCGGGCTCAGGCAAGAAGCTCGTCGATGAAGGCCCCGATGCGTTCGTCCTGACCGAGTTGGGCGGGCGCCACTCGGACCATGCCCTCAGCTTTCTCAGCGACCATCTTTCCGGCGAAGCGACGCGGGACAGACCCTTCTTCCTGTACTACGCCTGCAACTCCAACCATTCGCCTTACACGCCGGACACGCATATCGGCGATGCACCGGTGGCGGGTGCGGCACGCAGCATCGCTGGCGAAGGCATGGACAAGCGGTCCGACTTTGTCTATGAAAACGACGTCGCGCTCGGCCGCCTGCTGGATTTCCTCGAACGAACCGACGATCCACGTCACCCCGGCAAGAAGCTGATCGAGACCACGCTGGTGATCTTTACCAGTGACAATGGCGCCGAGAAGAACAGCAATGTCGCCACCGGGCCGTTCCGCAGCAACAAGGGCTCGGTCTACGAAGGGGGCCATCGCGTTCCGCTGCTCGTTGCCTGGGCCGGCGGCGGTATCGGCGACGGGGATGCGTCCGAGCCTGGGCGCAGCAGCGACGCTCCGATGGGTCTGACGGATATGTATGCCACGTTCGCCGAACTGCTTGGCGCGACGTTGCCCGATCCGCGCAGCGGCGCCAAGGGCGCCGAGGACAGCGCCAGCGTGCTGGCGGCCTGGCGCGGGGAGACGCTGGTGAGCCGGCCCCTGCTCTTCAATGACCACAAGGAGACCGACGACCACGCCGCCGGTGCGATCCGCCTCGACGATCCGACGGTGGACCGCCACGTGTACGAGGGCAAATGGAAGCTGTTCTTCGACGCCGACCTGCTGCGGCGCGGGCGCGTCAATCCCATCGAGTTGTACGATCTGGCCGCCGATCCACAGGAACGGGACAACCGCATCGGCGAAGAGGCTCTGGCGCCGCTCGTGAGGCACCTGGCGCGGCAGGCCCTTCTGCATCGAACGGCAGGGGGACATCGGCTGGCGCTCTTCGCTCCCGCAACCCGCGTTCGCTTCGACTGGTGCACCGACGGTGACGCCGAGCTTGCCGACGGCGTGGTGCAAGTCGGGCTGTCGGTGCGGTTCGCGGGCCGGTCGGCGGCGGGCGTGACGGCGGCCCCGAGAATCGACGGCGCGCCGGACGTGACGATAACGGTGATCGGCGTGCGAGGCGACCGGGTCCTCGGCGGCGAGGCGTTTCGAACGAACAGCCGCGGGCTGGGACTGAGCGGCGGCAGGTTCGATCAGGTCGACGACGGCGAGGCTCTGTTGATTCAATTCGACCGGGACGTCATCGTGGAATCGGCGGAAGTGGTGGCCGGCAACGGCGTCTGCGGCGGTTTCTATCGCATGGCCGATGCCGCTGCTTTGGAAATCTATTGCATGGACGCCGACAACGACGCCAAGGATCAATCGGGTCTCCTGAGCGATCTGGGAGTGCTGAAGGCCGGGCAAACCCTGCGCCTGGACAGCAACCCGCATCTGGGAGTCGAGACTCCCGGCTGCTGGCGCCTCGCCGCGGTGACCGTGCGCATGCTGAGCCCCTGAAGTCGTGCATCAGGTGACATGAGTGCTGCGTGTTCATCCAACTACCTTGACTTCTGTCTTTTGCTCGCCTATACATGGTCAGAATGAACAGGAGTCAAGATGTACGATAGTAGAAGTTGGAAGTTCGTCGTTGGCGGCGTGTTCGGGTGCCTTCTTGCATCCATGTTGTTAGGTGCGGCGTGTGCTGATTCGGATCAGGCGGCTCAGCCGGCAGGCGAAAGTACGAAGCCCTGGACGCGGGTCGAGCTCGTTGGGCGGTATTCATTCAAGGGGGCGGTCCTCGAAGACAAGGACCTCAGCGGCATCGCGTGCGCGTCGGACCGGTACGGCCTCGTGGGCACCGACGAGGGATGGGCTGTCCAGATCGTCGAGCTGTCCCCGAAGGCGCGGACGCTGACTGTCACCGGGACGATTCCGCTGCTCGATGCCGGCGCGGAGATCGACATCGAGGCGATTGCGTCCGAAGCCGGCTCGTACTACGTGACCGGTTCGCACGGCGTGGCCAAAAAGACGGGCGAGAGCCAGGCCAACCGGTACAAGATCTTTCGTCTCAAAGCCAATCCCGCGACGGGCTCGGCCGTTGTGCAGGATACCGCCAGTCTTTCAGGCCTCTTGCGTCGCGATCCCGTTCTGGGCACGTACTTTCAGAAGCCCTTGCAGCGCCGGGGGCTGAACATCGAAGGGTTGGCCGTACGCGACGGGAAGCTCTTCTTCGGTTTCCGCGGGCCGAACCTCGACGGCGCCGCCTTCGTTCTGGAGATTCGCGCCGACGATGTGTTTTCGGGCAAGTCGCGGCCTGCGTATACGCTTCACCGACTCGCGCTGGGGGACGGACTCGGCATACGCGAGATCGTCGCCGCCCGGACCGGCTTTCTCCTCATCGCGGGCAATTCGGGCGCCGAGCCCTCCGAGCGGTTCCCCCGCGCCGAGAACTACCGCGAAGGCCGGGGCTACTCGCTTTTCACCTGGGACGGCAAGGGCTCCCGCGTCCACGAGATCGGACCCATACCGAATGTCCCGGGCAAGGCCGAGGCGATGACCATCCTGGAAGAGAGCCCCGATCACGTGACGGTTCTCATATTATTCGACGGTCCCAAGGGCGGACGCCCCTCGATATATCGTATTGATTAGGCTTGGTTCCATTGCCGCTGCAAATGTTCCGGAGGTGAATTCGTGCGAAAGGCAAGCTACATAACGATCGCGTGTGTCATCGTGCTGAGTGTTTCGAGCTCATCGTTGTCGGCGGGCGACGTTCTTCGCATCGAGAACGACCGCTTGCGGCTGGAGTGGGACACATCGAGTACGTCCTTCTCTGTAACTTCCAAAGCGTCGGACTGCCGCTTCATCGAGCGCGGGACGCTGGACGACGCCGAGGCTGCTAGAGCCCGCAAGGGCAGCGTTCGCGATCCGATCTGGGGCCGGGGCCAGGCGATGCAGATCGAATACGCGTCGGGACAGGTGGATTCGCTGGCGTTGTTTGCGCGGCGGCCGTTTCTTGTTTTCCGGAGAACGCTGGTCAACGACACGAGCGAGGACGTGACCGTCGATCGCATCCGTCCGATGAGCCTGCGGCTGGGCCTGGAGCCGAAGCCGGCCGATCTGCGGGCGTTGGGTACGGCGGGTCTTACCGGCGTTGATCGCGAATCCAATCCAGGCAGCTACTCGTTCCTGGCGATTGCCGATCCCGACAGCCGCGCCGGGGTGGTGGCCGGCTGGCTCACGCACGAGCGCGGCAGCGGCGTGCTGTTCTCCGACGTCCGCGACGGCAGCGCGGTTCTCGATGCCCAGCTCGATTACGGCCGGCTTCTGATCGAGCCGGGCCAGGAAGTGACATCGGAAACGCTGCTGATCGGCTTCTTCGAGGATGCCCGTCTCGGTCTGGAAGCGTACGCCGATGCGGTTGCCGAGCACTACCGGATCGAGCTCAAGCCCCAGCCGACGGTCTATTGCACGTGGTATCACGCGGGCGCCTCCGACGAACGCGAGCTGCGAGAGACCGCCGACTTCGCGAAAGAGCACCTGGTTCCGTACGGCTTCTCAGTGATCCAGATCGACGACAAGTGGCAGGCCGGCGAGAAGCTGGAGGGCCCGCGCAAGAACTTCACCACGCACCGCGCCGACGGACCCTATCCGTCCGGCATGAAGCCCACCGCCGACAATCTCAAGCGGCTCGGACTGATGCCCGGAATCTGGTTCATGCCTTTCGCGGGGACCTGGAACGATCCGTTCTTCGCCGACAAGCAGGATCTCTTCGCTCACAAAGACGGCAAGTCCTTCGAGGTCCGCTGGGGCGGCACCTGCTTCGACATGACCAATCCGAAGACGCGGCAGTACGTGCGTTCGGTGGCCCGGCGGATCGCCCACGACTGGGGCTACGAATACTTCAAGCTCGACGGCCTGTGGACCGGCATGGCCGCCCGCATCCTGTACGTCAACACGGGATATCGGGACGACCAGTTAGGCGAATCGGTCCTGCACGATCCGCACAAGACGCACGTCGAGGCCTACCGCGACGGTCTGAAGCTCGTCCGCGAGGCGGCCGGGGACGACGTGTTTTTCTTAGGCTGCAACGTCGCCCAGAACATGCGGACCCTGGGCGGCTCCTTCGGCCTGCTGGACGCCATGCGCATCGGCCCGGACAACGGACGCAATTGGAAGAGCATCTGTCGCGGGCCGTTCAGCGGAAGCAACCTCTACTTCCTGCACGGGCGCGTGTGGTACAACGATCCGGACCCGATCTACGTGCGTGACAGCGTGCCGCTGGAGCACGCCCGCGCCCTGACGTCGTGGGTGACGCTCACCGGGCAACTGAACGCCAGCAGCACCGACTACACGGAGCTCTCGCCGGCGCGTCTGGACCTGCTGCAACGGTCGATGCCCGCCCACAATCTCAAGCCGCGACCGGTAGATCTGTTCGAGCAGAGGATTCCGCGCATTTGGCTCTTGACCGACGACAGTCACGCGCCCCGGCGGGACGTGATCGGGCTGTTCAACTGGGCCGAGAAAGAGCCGGCGTCCATCGCGTATCCGCTGGCCAAGATCGGCCTGTCGGAAACGGGGCGGTACGTAGGCTTCGACTACTGGGCCGACGAATTCGTCGAGCCGTTCGGCAAGATGCTGGAGACCACTCTGCCGCCGGCCAGTTGCCGCATCCTGGCCGTCCGTCGCGTTTCGCGAAGGCCCCAGGTGCTCAGCACGTCACGTCATATCACGCAGGGCGTGGTCGACCTTGCCGAGGAGCAATGGCGCCGCGATGCCAAGGAGCTCACGGGCGCAAGCAAGGTCGTGGGCGGCGCAGCTTACGAGCTTCGGATCGCCGCGATGCGGCAGTCGGGGCACTGGCAGGCGACCGGGGCGAGCGTATCGCCGCAGGACGCGGCCGCCGGTGTCAAGATTGCAATTGTCGACCAAACGGACTGGAAAGTCCGGGTACGGATCGACGCGCCCGAGAGCCGGGACGTCCGCTGGTCGATCCAGTTCGCCAGACCCCGCTGAACGACGACGCGGCTCCTGCGAACATGGACTGTGTAGAGAACTGTAGGGTGGGTCCTTGCCCCACGCGTTTTCGGATGCGGATAGGTACGCGTGGGTTGAGAACCCACCCTACGACTACTGGCGGCACACCGACGCCCGACGGCTTGTCATCCTGAACGAAGCGCAGCGTAGTGAAGGATCTCGCCTGCGTACGGAAGAGACTCCTTTGTCGCAGGCCATCCCGGCGCGCCGGGATTCGCCTTCGGCTCAGGATGACAGATGCGCGTCGTGCGAGAATTCCTCGTGATTCGTATTACAGCTTTGCCAGTGTTGCTTCCTTGCCGGAGACCAGGACGCGGTTTATCTTGATGCGGCCCATCTTGACCTCGACGAAGGGCTTTCCGTTCTTGAGACCGACGGTGCCGAAGCCGGTTGCGGTGGCGAGGAACGACCGGAAATTGTCACCGACGCGGGAGTCGATGTAGAGGGTCTTATTGACAGCGTCGTAGCGGACGCCGGTGAGTCCCTGGATGAGGCCATAGCTGGACAGGGCGCGGGCGTACCAGTGTCCGCACTCGTACTCGTTGAACGGGTTGCGGATGCGGCCGTCGTAGCGGTCGCGGCAGGCGCGGACGATATCGAGCCCTTCATCGACCATCCCCTCGAACATCAGGTGCGAGGCGACCTGGTACTCGATGCCGGTCCAGACCTCGTCGCTGTAGACGAACGGCAGGGCGGGCGCTCCGCCGCGCGGCCAGGTGCACAGGAGCAGGCCGCCGTCCTTGCCGACGGCGAAAGCCGGCCGCTGCGGGTTGGCGTGGTCGGACAGGTCGTCCTTGAGGTTGTAATGGTGGATCGCCAGCAGGTTGCTGCGCACCTTGGCCGGATCGACGATGTCGGCGTCGAGTCCGCAGACGCGCGCCATCCAGAAGCCCAGCACGCCGTCCGAGAGGCAGCCGGTGCCGTACTGGTACTTGGGCCCGTCTTTGTTCAACGCCGCGATGATGTTGTCGTAACCGGGACCGTTGGCCGATGTATCCAGCGGGCGGAACGTCCCATTCAAACCTTTGGTCTGCACCTTCTGATAGAAGTACTCGCCGTTGTAGAGTTTCTCTTCCATGAACCTGCGGCCCTTGCCGAGCAGGTCGCGATACTGCGTGACATCATCGCCGAGGAAGGTACCCATCTCGACCGCGGCGGTCAGCGCGCCAAGATAGAAGCTGGAGCAATGCCCGTCGGGACCCCAGTACTCGATGTCGTAGGTGTTGTGGTGCGGCTCTTCCAGCACGCCCCGGCCGCGCGGGTCCCACGTGGTGATGCAGTACTCCAGACTCTGCTTGACCTGGGGCCAGATCCCCTTGAGCCAGGCGGTGTCGCCGCAGATGCGCCAGTCGCGGTAGACCTTCATGATGCCGCCGAGCTGGCCGTCCGAGGCGGCGTGGAACGTGTGGGCCACGGGGCGAATCGGCAGGGCCGAGCGGAACGTCTGGTGGCCCCGCTCGTCCTGGCTCTCGTTGAACTCGGTCCGGCGCAGGCTGCGTTCGAGCTCGGGGAAGAGGTGACATTTGGCCTGGGCGTAGTTCCACACGTGCGTGCAGGACCCGGTGCAGCAGCCCCGGCTGTCACTGCATCCCTCGAAGCACCAGAGCCGCCCGTCGGTTTGCCTCAGCAGGGTGGGGCTCTTGAGGATGGTCAGGTTGGCTGCCACGGCCTCGACGACCTCGGTGGGTAGCGTGGTGTCGTAGAACGCATCCCGGAATATCGCCGACTGGCGCCGCAGGTGATTGTAATTCTTGCGCCAGTACTGGGTGAGCACCTTGATGTTCTCGAAGCGGCCGGCGTACCAGGGGACATGATTTGTGTACAGGCAGGCCGAGCCCGAGCAGGTGGCCGCCGGGCCCTCGGCGATCCAGTTGGCGTAGTCGGAGGATTCGAAATCGTTCAGGAGGGTGCCGGTCATGTCCCGGCCGGGGCGGCGCTCGTCCGTCATGACGATCTGGTCGACCAGGATATGTCCCCAGGCACCGGTTTGCTGGTCCACGATGCGAATGCGGGCCTGCTTGCCCTTGAAGTCGGAAATGTCCCAGGAGGCCCAGGTGAGCTTCTCGGTGTTCTCTCCCGTGCTCGAGCGGACGGCCCGGTCGTCGACGAGAAGCTCGACGCACGTCTTGCCCGCCTGGTTTCCGCCTCCGACGAGGAAATGAATGTACTTCTTGTTCAACTCGAACTCGGGCGAGGTGAGCGTGCCGATGCCCGAATCGCCGCTCGGATCGAACGTGTTGACCAGGCCCTTGCCGAGGAAGCCGGTGACGTCCTGTTGGCCGGCGGCGGTTCCGCGCGAGGGCTTGCCCACAAACGCGGGGCCCGAGGCGTCCCGGCCGTGGCGGGTGGCCGTTCGCGGAACGTACCACGCGATCATCAGGCGAATGGTCTTTTCCTGGCCCGGCGCGAGCGTAAACGGAACAAACAGCGAGGCGCCGGGAGAGCTTCCCTTCTGCGGCGGGTTCGCAACCAGCGCGCCCTGAGCGATGTTGCGCCACGCCAGCGTGGCCGAGTCCCACCAGCCTCCCTTGAACCAGCAATGATCGACCACGACGCTGTCGGCGTCGACGAAGGCGGCGAAGGCGCCCTCGTTGGCCGGGTTGTCTTCCGTACCCTTCTGAGACAGGATGAAGCCGCCGTCGATGGGCAGGATGGAATTGCCGCCGCCGGTGGACATGAAGTTCTTGCTGTTAAACGAGAAGACCGCCTCGATGGCTTTGCCGGTCGGATTGCCGAAGCGGTACTCCAATCCCCCAACGGGCAGGCAGGATCGGTCCGCGTCACCGGGGACAAACGGGCTCCAGCCCGTGACTTGGACGTCGAGCGGGATCTTGCGATCCTTCAGCGTCACGGTGGCGAACGGGAATCGAGGCAGGAAGGAGGCCTCGCGGAAGCGCGGGAAGCCGAAATGGCTGCCGGCGGCGCCGTTGCCGGTCCCGGGGGCGCCGAAGATTTTCCATGCGGGCACCGGTCCTTCGAGGACCTTGGCGACGTTCGGATTGCCCTTGATGCACACAGCGGCGTAGAGGTGCGGTTCGTTGTAGACCTCGGGCCGGTTGCGGACGGAAACGTGCGAGAACGCCCCGGTGCCTTCCAGGCAGATCATGCCGGCGCCGATTCCACCGATGGGGAAGGCCACGCGGTTGAGAAACGGCCCATCGTAGGAGCCGTTGTACGGCCTGCTCTCGGCGGGCTGATTGTTTGCCCAACTCGTGCTGGTCGCGACGGCGGTCACAAGCAGCAGCAAGACGGTTCGGAAGTGATGTGATCTTGTGGACATGGCGGGACACTCCTTTCCTGGCATTTCGATGCTGGAGGCGCACATTGGGACACGGCGGCGTCCCATCACACGACAGAATAGGATGATATCCCGCGTCTGTCAAATCCTACCCGACGCTGGGAAGGTCATTGGACGCGATGCGCGAGGATGTACTGCCAGTCCAGCTCGATTCCCATGCCCGGTCTCTGTGGGATCGCCACGCAGCCTTGCGCGTCGAAGACAGGCTCGGATGTGGTCCTGCCGGGCAGGACGCGCGGTTCCTGCGACAGGGAGAACATCTCGAAGTAGTGGATCAGGGGCTCTCGCGTGGCTCCTATGAGCTGGAGATGGGGATAGGCGTCGGCTCCGAGGCCGTGCAGTTCCAGGCCGATGCCGGCGGCTTCGCAGGCTCGGGCCAGTCGCATACAGGCCGTGAAACCGCCCAGATGAACGTCGATCCGGCAGATGTCACACGCTTTTCGCTCGATCCAGGCCAGCCGCGTTTCGGTCGATCCGGCGGCCGTCTCCGGGGCGCAGATCGGCGTTTTGAGCTCCCGCGCCAATGCGGCGTATCGGTCGAGCCAGTCGTCGCTCTCGGGCAGGGGCGATTCGTACCACTCGAAGGCCAGTTCGTCGAGGACGCGCCCCACGCGCAGGGCCTCGTCGAAGTTGTAGGTGCCGTAGTTGTCCGCCATGCAGGAGAAATCATCGCCGACGGCCTGGCGGACGGCTCGGTAGGCGGCCACGTCGCGATCCGGGAACCCGGCGCCGGCCGCACCGTGGGTGCCCGCGTCCCACTTGATGTACGGATGGATTTTGCAACCGTGGACGCCCGCGTCCCTGCACGCCACGGCGAAGTCCGCGTACGCCTGCGCCTCGCCCAGGTTGAACTCGCTGGTCACGCAGGCTTTGGCCTGTTGTCGTTGCGTGCCCAGCAGGGCGTGGACGGGCTTGCCGGCCATGCGGCCGTGAAGGTCCCAGAGCGCGATATCGACCGCGCTGAGCGGGCCCATGGCGATGCCTTCTGCGTACAGGGTGTCCCAGATACCGTCCTTGTTTTCGGCATCGCGTCCGAGCAGAAAGGTCTTGATAAGGTGGGCCGTATCTTCGTCGGGGAACGTCCAGTCCGAGAGATCGGCCCAGCCCTGCGTGCCGATGGCGGTGGTGATTCGCACGGCGCAGCGGCGTTGCGGCTGCTTTTCGACGCCGAGCGGCTCGGTTTCGTAGAGGAACCACTCGATATCCGCTATTTTGGTCGGCTCGTCGGCGCGGACAAGGTACAGGACCCTCGCCCCGGCGTTGTTGGCCGCCAACAGCAGGGCACCGGCTGAGCTCATTCTTCTAAGGAACGATCTGCGATTCATCGTCTCCCCACGGCCATTTCCGGCCTGTATTTTCGACGAAATTGACGCCTGCGCAACAAAAAAACGGCACCCCTGCCACAGGGTGCACCTTTTTTCTCACCGGCGGAGCTGCCATCTATTGGCATTGATGGTTTCGTTACCCCCTTCGTAGTCGGATGGGAGCAGGCATAACGGCGCTGCCCATCTTGCTCAATTATACCAGCTTTCCACCTGCAAATCAAGCCACCCGCTCGCTGGGATACGAGCCCCACGCCTCGGCCGACAGGCAGAGCCCCTCAAGGGCCGCGGAAGTATGGAAAAACCGGATAAGCGGAAAAAATCAACAAAAACCGCCTTCCGGCACGAAAACACTCAGGGCAGGCCGCGCCGAACCGGGTGACGAGACCTGCCAAGCTTGGTTTTTCGAGGCCGGGCTGTCCGTGGAGCCGTTTTTCGGCCCGCTTTCTCGGCGCCGGTGCTACTGCTGTGTATACGTTCGTTTATAGCTTTGTTATTCTCTGAGCATGTACAATTTCTTAAAAGGGCGATTGTTACCGGTGCGAGTGTGCCTCCTGGCGACCGTTCTGATCCTTGTGGGGGTCGGGATCGCGACGATCTACGCGGTGGGCAACCCGGCGGATCGCAGCCCGGGCAGCGATCCGGCCCCATACGCAGGCCAGTGGAAGAAGCAGGTGGTTTTTGCCGCCGTGGCGCTGGCCGGCTTCGTGGCGGCGAACCTGGTCAACTACCGCCGGTTGGGGGCGGTCAGCCACTGGATGTATGCGGGGGTGCTGGTTTTGCTGGTTTTGCTGCTGGTCAGCCGGTACGTCGTGTCCCTGCCGTTTGCGCCGGTCAGCAACAACGCCCACCGCTGGATCGTGATCCATCCCAGGTTGCCCTGGGTCCAGCCCTCGGAGTTCTGCAAGCTCGCCTACATCCTGGCTCTGGCCTGGTATCTGCGATATCGCAGCAACTACCGCAGTTTGAAGGCTCTGCTGGGCCCTTTTGCGGTCACGCTGTTGCCGATGGTGCTGATTCTGCTGGAGCCGGACCTGGGCACGGTGATGCTGATGCTGCCGGTGTTCTTCGCAATGCTGCTGGTTGCCGGCGCCCGGATCAAGCACTTAGTGCTGATCCTGCTGCTGGCGATCCTGGTGAGCCCGGCGTTCTGGGTCAAGATGCAGCCTTACCAACGCAGGCGTATCAGCAGCGTGCTCTTGCAGAGCGACTGGATTCGCGCCAGGATCATAGAGAAGCCGACGTTGAGCCGGATCCTGGTGGGGGGGCGGTTCAACGAGCGCATGTGGCACCGGGACTGGGGATACCAGATCATCCGGTCGAAGTTGGCGGTGGCCTCCGGGGGCCTGACGGGCTCCGGGTTCGGCCGGGGCCCCTTCATCAAGTACGATGATTTTCTGCCGGAGCGACACAACGATTTCATTTTTTCCGTGATTGCGCATCAGTGGGGTTTTCTGGGCAGTTTGGGGCTTCTGGGCCTGTACGTCCTGCTGGTCGCGTGCGGCCTGGAGATTGCGGTGCACAACACCGATCCTTTCGCCCGGCTGCTGGCGATCGGGATCATCGCCATGTTCGTGGTGGAGGTCGTGGTCAACATCGGCATGACGCTGGGCCTGATGCCCATCACGGGCCTGACGTTGCCCTTCGTCAGCTACGGAGGCTCCAGTTTGCTGGTAAACGTGATGGCGGTCGGCCTGCTGAACAACGTCGGACGGTGCCGGCCGTTTACGGTCGCGCCGCGGCGGTGACCTTCGCAAAGAAATACGAAATTTCGCTTTCACACGAGGACGCGTTTGATCAAAGGCTTTCGACAAATCGCAGTGCTGACGACGCTGAGTCGCATCTTGGGAATGCTGCGCGACATGGCCTTCGCCTTCTTCCTGGGGCGGACCGGGTTGATGGACATCTGGGTGATTGCGTTCAAGATTCCCAATTTGTCCCGGCGGATTTTTGGGGAGGGGGCGTTGTCCTCGTCGTTCATTCCCGTTTACATCGAACAGTTGAAGGGTGACGCCCCCGGGGCCCGTCGCCTGGGCGGAACGGTGGTGGCGGTGTTGCTCGTCTTGCTCAGCAGCGCCGTGACGCTGGGCATGATCGCCTTGGCGTTGTACTGCTGGCTGGTCGAGCCGCTTGCGGAAACGGAATTGATGCTCGTGTTGGCGGCGGTGATGCTGCCCTACACAGTGTTGATCTGCACGGTGGCGGCCCTGGCGGGAATCTTGCAGTCGCACCGCCATTTCGCCGCGCCCGCGGCGGCGCCGGTGCTGCTGAACGTCGTGATCGTCACCTCGCTGCTGCTGAGTGGCTGGGGTCTGGGGTGGGCGCCCGGAGAGCAGGTCGGTTTCGTGGCCGTCGGTGTGCTCGTGGCCGGCGTGCTGCAACTCGGTCTGCAACTGTTGGCGCTGCGGCGGATCGGATTCGATCTGCACCTGTGCTGGGATACGCACGCCGAGCCGTTCAAGCGGGTCATCACGCTGATGGCGCCCATGGTGCTGGGGCTGACGGTTACCCAGATCAACACCCTGGCCGACGATGTAATCGCCAAGCTGCTCAGCGGCTCGGAGGCCAAGGGCGAGTTTCTCATGCTGCTGGGATATCAGGTGCGCTACCCCGTGTGGGCCGGCGCCGTATCGAGTCTCTTCTATTCCCAGCGGCTCTACCAGTTTCCGCTGGGCGTGCTGGGCATCTCCCTGGCGACGGCGATTTTTCCGGTGATGAGCGCCGACGTGGCGCGGGGGGACCTCAAGGCTTTGACCCAGACGGTGGCGCGCGGGATTCGGGCCGCGATTTTCGTGGCGGTCCCGGCCACCGCCGGGCTGTTTCTGGTGGCCCGGCCGTTGGTCTCCGCCATTTTCGAGCAGGGCCGATTCACCGCCGCCGACACGCCCATGGTGGCGATGACGTTGCTTTTTTACGCGGTCGGTCTGTCGGGCTATTTCATGCAGCAGATCACGACGCGGGCATTTTACTCGATGCAGGATCCGAGCACCCCGTGTCGCAGCGCGATCCTGGCAGTGTGCGTGAACGTCGTGCTGAACCTCGTGCTGATCTGGCCGTTGGGGACCGGCGGACTGGCGGTGGCGACGGCCGCGTGTTCCTACTTGCAGGTGGCCGTCCTGTCCCACGCACTGCACCGCCGGCTGGGGCAGTCGGTGTTGGAAGGGGCCGTCGTCACGTTCGGCAAGACCGTGCTGGCGACCCTGATCATGGTGGCCGGCGGGGGGATAGCTCTGTGGCTCATGCGCGGGTGCGGGCCGTCGCGATGGGCCAATGTCGCTCGCCTGGGGGTGGTGGTCCCCCTCGCGGCACTGGCGTATCTGGCGGCTTCCAGGATGCTCGGCATCGAGTCGCTGACCCTGCTGACCGGCGCGCGGAAACGGAAACGGGCAAAGCGCTGAAGTACGTTTTATTCTGGCTCATCCGGCCTTCGGATACTTTGGGATCGACGGCAGGCAAAGACCGGGGACGTGATCCCCGGACCCCGGGCATTGTCCGCCTTGCGCCGTCCCGGCGCGCCGAGATAACAGTAGTGGGGTTTGCCCCACCATCCTTTCTCCTTCTCTGTACGTCCTTGTTACCGTTCCTTTGTGACTATCCAGTTACTCAGAGGTAGGGTGGGTTCTTAACCCACGCGTTTGTTGCGTTTCATTCCTCCGCTCTCTCACCGCTTTCGAGCCAATGGTTCAGCAATATGACGAGGTCTTTGAAATCGACTCTGCAATCGCCATTGACATCGCCGGCAATGACCGTCTCGCAAACGGGCCCGTTAAAGTACGACTTACTCGCCTCGGTCATGCCGCCGTAGGCGCCCATGTTGATCACGCCGCCATTCGGAAACGGCTCGTAGCCGACAGGACGGTTCGGGTCGCCCGCGTCGATGCAGGGGCTGCTGACATCGTCCTGGACCCAGCTTGCGCTGACCGGGTCCCACCGTCCCGCCTGGCTCTTGAGGTGATAGTCCCCCGCGACGAAGAAGTCGTCGTTCGGATCGTCTGGCGTCCCGTTCGCGTCCCAATACCCCGGATTGACGAAACACGGATCGGCATCGATATTCCCGTCCCCCCACACGACAAGCCCAGAGGGATCGTCGATCGCCGCTGCGCCCCCAACGAGATCGGTGTAACGAATCGTGATCGTTCCCTTGTCGTTACAGATTTCGTTGTCGCCATTGGATATGATGCAGTTGCGAACCTCGGTGGAACCGGCTCCTGGTGATTGGCTAGCATCTAGTAGAAATTGCCCTTTGGGCGCCCTATTGCCAACTGCGGTAGAGTCAACAAAGATCTGTTCGTTCGCGTTCTGACTGCGCCACGCTCCTCCGCCTTCTGCAGCTCTGTTCCCACAGAAGAAACAATTCATTAGCTTCACCGGTTCATTGGCGAAACTGGTTACAGCCCCCCCGACCCCCTCGCTCTGGTTTCCGACAAACCGGCAGTGGACCGCATCGAAAGGACCATCATGTAGGAAGACAGCACCCCCTGTTACAGCGTGATTCTCCCGAAATGCACAGTGTGAACAGACAAGGTTCCCGTTACCGTGGCCCACCATAGCTCCGCCCATGCGGGCTGTGTTCTTACCCAATACGCAATGGCTAAGCCTTACCTCATAATTACCCCCGCACAGTATGCCGCCCCCCTGGTAACCGGCGTGATTGCCTTCCAGTAGACAGTTGTTCAATTGTACCGCACTCTCCCCCACATACAGCCCTCCGCCCCATTTGTTCGTGCCGTTGTTACACAAAGTGCAACCCACGAGAATCAAGTCCTTGGCCGCGCAGTAAACTGCACCCGCGATTTCCTCGGCATAGTTGCCTTCGAAGAGGCAATCGCGTACAGTCACCTGTGTCCTACGGCCGACGAAAAGAAGTCCCCCTCCGAGGTGCTCCTGTGGGACAAATGCGGGGACACTGCCGCTGGTCTTGTGGCGGAAGGCGTGACCGCCGGTGATCGTAAGTCCATCCAATTCGACGGATGGAATGGCCGGCTCTTCGTCGTATATCTCGCGGACGACAACGTGATGACAGTTGTCCGCACGGGAAGACTCGCCGCTGGCGTCCAGGGGATTGGCCAATTCTATGTCGTTTCCGGACAAGTCACCGCTGAGGATCGTCCGGCAGGCAGAGATGTCCCGGACGTTGGGGGCCCGAGGCCCCAATCCGGCGTACCCGCCCTTCAAGACCACGTCGTCGGCCAAACGAAACGAAGCGTATCGGTCTCCTGTCCCCTCTGGATGAGCGTAGCTTCGGTCCGGCCGGTAGGTTCCCTGGGCGAGGCGGATTTCGACGGTTTCCTCCGTCGCTTCGGCCTCGGCCAGGGCGTCCTGGAGAAACGTATACGCGGTGGCCCACGAGGAACCATCCCCGCCGGGCGGGGCGTCGTCATCGACGTAGATCACCTTGGCGCACGCACCACCGGCGACAGCCAGCACCACCGCTACAACCGTCAGAACCACTCGCCCGGCCCACTTCAACTCGCCACACATCGTTTTACCTCCCGCACGGCACCGGCGCACACAATCCACTCTGCCGCTCGCAAGCGGTACGCGTGGGTTAAGAACCCACCCTACGTCTGGCGCTGTGCCTGCGCACACCTTCCACGCTCTGCTGCGCAGTCCCCGTAGACCGCTCTTACTCAGCTACCGGTTACGGCTCTTCGATCCCGGCCGTAACGACGGACCTTCTCTGCACAGGAGTAAGCTCGGTATGTCTCTACGAAGAAATCCATAGCTCCGCAGCTTTCGCTTCGTGACTGTTTTCCTCTTTCCGGCGTCCCTGCGCCGTTCGGTTCGTCACGCTACCTGTTACTATACCGATCCGCCCCGATCCTGTCAACACACTTGCTGATTTTTCTCTCCATTTTTCGATCTACGTCGGAACCGGTAGGGTGGGGCTTCGCGCGTGAGAATGCCTGCCGGGTCGCAGGTTGGTGGTCGCAAATGCGGTCGGATTGCGGTATGCTTACGATGTGCGGCCGGTCGGGACGAGGCGGGTCCGAATCTCGTTGGCGCGGGCCGCTGGAATTACTGGTGAGCATTTGGGAGGTGAAGGAATGAGGTACATGACTCGGAGAGGCTTTCTGGGGCTGATCGGTTGTGGTGCGGCGGGGATGGCTTTGCCCCGGCTGGGCGCGCGGCAGAGGCCCCGGCCCAGCAGGCCGAACATCGTCGTCATTCTTACCGACGATCAGGGCTACGCGGACATCAGTTTCAACCGACATCATCCGAAGGAGGTTTCCACGCCGCACATGGATGCGCTCGCGCGCGAGGGCGTGTTCTTCACGCAGGGCTACATCAGCGGCAACGTCTGCTCGCCGACCCGCGCGGGGATGATGACGGGGCGGTACCAGCAGCGCGCGGGCATCTACACGGCCGGGGAGGGCGGCAGCGGCCTGCCGCTGGCCGAGAAGATCTTCCCACAGTTTCTCAAGGGCGCCGGCTACGTGTGCGGGGCGTTCGGCAAATGGCACCTGGGACTGACGCGCGAATACAGCCCCTGCGCGCGCGGCTTCGACGAGTTCTACGGATTCCTCGGTCGCGGCGCGCACGACTACTTCGACCTGGACAACGCGGACTCGCCGCTCTATCGGGGCTTCGAGCCGATCCGGGACGAGGGCTACCTGACGAATCGCCTGACCGAGGAGGCCGTCTCCTTCATCCAGCGGCACAAACAGCGGCCGTTCTTCTGCTATCTGGCCTACAACGCCGTGCACGCACCGCCCCAGGCGCCGGAAGATGATATCAAGCTCTTCGACACGGGCGACGAAACGCGTGACATCCTGATGGCCATGCTCAAACACCTGGATGCCGGAGTGGGTCGCGTTGTTGAAACGCTCAAGGCTGAAGGCCTCTGGGAGAACACGCTGCTCTTTTTCCTGACCGACAACGGCGGGTCGAAGGCGATGCACGCGGTCAACACCCCTCTGCGGGGTTTCAAGCAGTGGAATTATGAGGGAGGGATACGCACGCCGTTCGTCGTTTCCTGGCCCGCACGCTTCAAGGGCGGTCGGAGCCTCGATACGCCGGTCATCTCGTTCGACATTATGCCAACCGCCCTCGATGCGGCCGGCGTGGCAGCGCCGACCGAGAAACCCTTCGACGGCAAGAGCCTGCTGCCCGTCCTGGAAGGCAAGGCCGGGATTCTGCACGAGCAGCTTTTCTGGAGCGAGGGAGGCCAGTCCGGCGAATGGGCCGTACGCTGCGGGAAGTGGAAACTTGTCGCGCAGAAGAAGAACGTGGAACTGTTCGATCTGGAGGCCGACCCCTCGGAAACCAAGGCCCTCAACAGCGAGCACCCGGAGAAGGTCCGGCAGCTTTCGAAGTTGTACGACGCGTGGCTCGACGAGATGGCCGAACCGGCAAGCGGACAGGGAAAGCGATGGACGGGGAACGTGCCGCCCGAACCACGGCCCCGGCGAGAACTACGGAAGACGCAACGCAAGAAGCAGCGGTAGGCTGTCGGTGCGCCGCCGAGCGAGGAGGGCGGATAGACCCCGGGACCCGCGCCGAACGTGACGTCCCGCGCGGGTCCCGCGGCGCATGTGGCGCGGGTAGCCACACGTTATCTTCGCAAGAAGAACCTCATTCCTGTCCGTCGTCGGACTGTGGCCTGGTAAGGCGAATTTCGTCGACGGTGATCAGGCCCACGCCACCCGGGCTCGGATCGTTGCGGTTGCCGAGGCCGATGTACATCGTCTTGATAGCAGCGGTGTTGACGCCGGCAAAGTCGCCGAGGGCAATGTTCCATTCGGTCCACTGGGTCGCCAGCACCGCGTTGGGATCGGGATGGACCGCCACGCCGACGGTGCCGGCGCTGTCTTGCAGCGCCACATACAACTCGTCCGGACCGTTGTCGGCGGCGCCCCGGAAGTACAGGGTCAGGGTATCGACTTCGCTGACGGTCCAGTTCTGCGGAGTCGGCCAGGTCCGCTCGGCCTCCGAGAAGTACGGCGAGAACGTGTTGTCGTAATACAACGGCATGGCCTGGTTGCCGCCGTAGACGTTGGCGGTCTCCATGATGGTGCCGTCGAGATGGGGACTGGTGACGCTCCAGACGTCGTGTCCGACAGCAGCGCCGGTGCCGTTACCGAGGTTGCCCGGTTCCGGCAGGGTGAAGCCGATTCCGTCGATCCAAAGCTCGAAGACGCGGGTGCCGACGTCATTGCTGTAGCTCTCGAAATCGTCGACGATCAGATAGGCCGGCACGGTGAACTTCCATACACTGCCGGCCTGCACGGTCCCGTCGGCCTCGACCTCGTCGATGCGCCAGTAGTAGTCGCCGCCTCCGAACTCAACGAGCCCGGCCAGGGACAGACTGGTTGCTGCCTGGTTGCCCTGGAACTCGGCCGCGTCGGTGTCGGCGGCGCCCACGGCGTCGCGGTTGGTCCCGAAGTACACGTCGTGCGAGGCGGCGGTATCGCCGGCCGACCAGCTCAGGGAACTGATGTCACGGATGTCCACCGTCGCGCCGCGCTGCGGCTGGGGAGCGCCGGCCAGCAGCGGATTGCCCCGCATGACCTGTTGGATTTCCTCGATGGTCAGCGCCTTGTCGTAGATGCGGGCATCGTCGATCTGGCCGACGAACGGGGCGTTGTGCCAGGGCGATTCGCCAATTCTGACAGCACCCGTGTCGATCGTGTCGATCGGTTCATCGACCGCTGCGGCGGTGGCGTTAAGCTGGCCGTCCACGTAGAGCAGGGTGTCCAGGACATCGGGTGTCCCGTCATCCTCAAACGTCACGGCCACGTGATGCCAGCGACCGTCGGCGATGTTCGTGATGCCATAGTTGGACCCACCACTGACCTCGATGCGCAGGCCGCCGGTGGCATCGACGCGCATTCGCCACTTCTGCCCGGCCACGTTCTGGCCCCAGGACATGATGTTGCGGTTGGCCTGGCTGGTCTTGATCCACGCACAACAGGTGCGCGGTGCAGTGCCGGTAATGCCGGGATGGTCCGCTGCTTCGACGTAGACGTCGTCGGCGAACGTCAGGGCGGCGCCTTGATACCCGTCGGTCCACTCGGCGTCGCCATAAACGATGCCGTGGTGGCCGTGGCCCGACCAGTCGACCGCAGTGGCTCCCATTGCTTCATCCAGCGTCCACCAGAGAGTGAGGCTCGGGTCCGTAACCGCCACCTCGGGTACCGTCGTGAA
>Ga0272441_10006800_pt1 | contig 18931 bp, 8 predicted proteins | sample SSMProp6N_FD_193582 | JGI IMG/M metagenome (GOLD analysis project Ga0272441, IMG submission 193582) | Marine sediment archaeal communities from Little Sippewissett salt marsh, Falmouth, MA, United States - SSM-Prop-6N | ecosystem: Environmental > Aquatic > Marine > Wetlands > Sediment ... | reverse complement strand
GCCCCTTCCAGGGGCACGCTGGCAGGGAAGAAAGAAACGCAGGCGCGGTCTGGCAACCAGGCCCAGAGGGCCTGGCCTGTACCCCTCGACTCGCCCTTCGACAAGCCCAGGGCTCGCTCGGGGCAAAGGCCGCTGGAAGCGGCCTGAACGGCATCCCAGTCTTACCTACAAACGTGATGCGCCCCCGACACCGGGACGTTGGCAGCTTTTACCGTGGCAACCGCGGCGCCGCCTGATATACTTCCTCACCGTCGCAGTCTACCGTATTCCCTTCTGAAAAGGACATCAGCATGAAACGACTCGGCATGGCGGCGGCGTTGGCGCTCGTGCTCTGTGGAACGGCCCAGGCCGAAGCGCCCAAGGTGACGCTCGACGAGCACAACGCGATTCACCTGAACGGCAAGAAGTTTCTGCCCATCGCCGTCTGGGCCCAGCCCGAGGACTCCTTCGCCATGTGGAAGGGCCTCGGCGTGAACCTGTTCATCACGGGCTCCAACCCGCGGCGCGAGGGCACCGTGGCGAGCTACCTGAAGGCGGCGGAGGAGCACGAGGTCCTGGTGTCGGTCGGATATGGCTGGGCGAAGGCCGCCGGGCTGTTCGACGCGGTGATGAAACACCCCCGCGTCTTCACAATGCACCACCCCGACGAGCCGGACAAGCCCCTGAAGGGAAGCGACGCGGTCGTCAAGCCCGTCAGCGAGTTGCACATCAACCGGCGCCGGCCGCTCCTGTTCATGTGCGACGGCCAGAAGAACACCTCGGCGGTAATCGACCCGCTGAAGGGCGCCGCCTTCACCTTCAAGCTGAAGGCGCCCGCCACGGTCGCCAAGCTGGCCTTCACCGGCAAGGCCAAGGAGGGTGAGCCGTTCCCCAAGCGCGTGGCCTTCCTGGCCGACGGCAAGCCGGTGCTCGAGGCGCCGCTCGAGTTCAAGAGCACGCGGCAGGAGTTCACGCTCGAGGCGCCGGTGACGCTCAAGGACCTGACGGTCAAGGTGCTGGAGCTGTACCCGACGGAGAAGATTTACGGGGCGATCATCGAGATCGAGGCCCTCGACGCGGCCGGCAAGAACCTTCTGCTGGCGCCCGCGCGCACGGTGCCCAATCGCGGCCCCGAGGAGATCCTGGCCGGGCGCAAGACGGTCAAGGCCGCCGACCCCGAACGGCTCCTCTCGCTGACCCTGATGGCGCGGTTCATGAACGAGCTGAAGATGGAGCGGATATCGGCGGAGACCTACAGGGAGTATCCCCCGGCCTGCGACCTGCTGATGTTCGACCTCTACCCCGTGTCGATCTGGGGCAAACACCTGCACTGGAACGCCGAGGGGCTGAAGCAGTTGCGGGCCCTGGCCGGTCCCCGCAAGGCGCTCGGCATCTGGCTCCAGGCCAGCGACGCGATGAACGCGAAGGACCCCGGCCTCACGCCCACGCAGATCCGGGCCAACACGTGGATGTGTCTGGCCAACGGGGCCACCTTCATCGGCTACTTCCCGCAGACGTTCAAGTCCGGCTTCAAGTTCCACGAGATCAACGAGGCGCGCCGCACGGCGCTTAAGGCGGTGAACCGCGAGGTCACCGAGCTCGCAGACCTCATCCTGGCGCCGCCGCGGACCGACCTCTTCACCGTGGAGCACGAGGGCGGACGCGTGGACGTGATCCAGCGCCAGGACGGTAACCGCGCCATGCTGGCCATGGTCCACGTCATGGAATCCGACGAGGGGGCCCCGGCGCACCTCGGCGCGCCGCCGCTCGGGATCACGATCCGGCCCAAAGCGTTCAAGCCCGCCGGGCCGGCCACGCGATACGGCACCGGCGCGAAGCTCGCCCCAGAGGGCGGCGCGTGGTCGCTCGAACTGGGCCCGTGGGAAACCGCGGTGCTCCTGTTCGACGGCTCGCGCTGAGACCGCCTGCCGGGCCCCACCGGCGCTACTCCTCCGGGATGAGCGGGTTGCCCTCGATCTCCTTGAGGCGTCCCTGCTGCTTCAGCAGTTCGCGCAGCCAGCCGCCGGTCACGTACCGGACGTACCAGGCGTGCTGTTTCGTGACCTCGTTGTCGTCCCAGCCCCAGGTGACGATGGGCCGCTCCAGCCGGATGTGCTGCCAAAGGATCTTCTCGAACTCGTCCTTCGACGTCGTGGCCCGCAGCGCGTGGAAGTACGGGCTGAGCATGGTTTGTACACTGAAGCGATCCCCGGGCGAGACGAGCAGCCACAGTTGCGGGGCGACGTCCAGGATCGTCTGCCACTGTTTCGTGCCGTTCAGGGCCCAGAGGTAGTACCAATAGAGGCCGTTGTCGATGACGTCGCGCGGCGTGCGGCAATAGGGCTCGACCACGGCCAGGGCTTCGGCGTGCTTGTCCTCCATGATGAGCAGGGAGGCCCGCTCGCGCGCCGTGCGAAGCACCAGGGCGGGATCGAGCTCCGGGTGGGCGGCGATCACGGCGGCGCCCAGGTCCGGCCGGCGGATGCGGATGAAGTAGGCCACCTGCTCCTCGGGCGGCCGGGCCTCGATCCACGCCTTGAGCCGCGCGGCCACCTCGGCCTCGACGTCGGCCGCGGAACGCCAGGCGCCCGCTTCGGCCAGCTTACCGGCCAGCAGCTCGCGCGGCACCAGGATGACCTCGCGTCCGGCGACGACCGCAAGGCTCTCGGCGGTGGCACACATCGCCTGCGCGCGCCTGGCAACCATGTAGGGTCCGGCGAAGGACTGTGCGTCGCGCATGGCGGTCAGGCCGCCGGCCGTATCGAGGATCCAGAAACAGTCATCGACGGTGACGACGTCCACCGGGTGATCGGCCAGCGGGGCCATGGTCGCCCGGAGTTGCCGGTCCATGCTCCAGGCGGCCGTGTGGCGGTCGAGAATGGCGCTGTACTCCGACAGGTTCGCCGGCGGGAAGAAGACGGCCGGCATGTCGTCATAGGAGTTGCCCCAGGTGGCCATGTACATCGGGTCCTGCGTGTGCCGCCCGGTCTCGAAGAAGAGGACCCACCGCCCGCACGCCGCGGCGCAGGAAGGCTGGAAACAGTACTTCTCGACCGACCTGCCCTTGGACCACTGGCCGGTCTTCCATTCGAACTCGCTCAGCCGCTGGCTCTCGACGTGGTAGATGGGCCAGTGACCCAGGCTCTCGGTGGGCACCATCTGCATGCGGCCGAACGGGGTCTCGACGTGGTAGACGGGGCCGGGCCGCGGCCGTGGCATGCCGGCGATGCGCCGCACGGGCCCGCAGAACGGCGGGGCCATCCAGGTTTTCCACTCGGCCGTCCCGGCCTCGCGGCGGGCGATGAAGCCGGCCTCCTGCCCGCCGCCGGCGGCGAAGAGGAACTTGTCCTCAACCGCCAGGGCGTGCACCGAGCCGTCGGGGAAACCGTCCTTGACCTGCTCGGTCCGGCCGCTGGCCGGGTCGACGACAAACAGGCCGAGGTGCTCGGCCCCGATCCAGACCTTGTCCTCGAACCACGCGATCGACGGGCGCATGACGTAGCCCTGGATCTGCCTTGGCGGCACCAGCGGCGGCAACCCCTTCATCTCCACCGGGTCGGCCACCCCTACCGGCCACAGGAAGTACGTGTTCTTGTCACGCAGAACGGCCAGGAGCGGCCCGCCCTGGGTGCTCAGAGACATCACCCCGCCGCGCGGCACGCGATGGCTCGTCAGCTTCTCCGGTGGCAGCAGGCGGCGCTCGACCAACTGCGTGTCGCCCCAGGGCGGCAACGGCGGCATGGCCGTCTTCTCGCTCTTGCGGCGGTCCTCGGCCTTTTTCTCGGCCGCCGCCAGGATGGGCTTCCAGCGGTCGAACTTCGGGTCCGTGCGCAGCTTCTCCATGCGGCCGGCCTGGTTCAGGAACTGGACCTCGTAGCCCGGCTGTCGCTTCAACTGAATCTGCGCCGCCTTGTAGGCCCAGTCGAACTGGCCGATGTCGATGGCGAAGACCGTGTAGCCGTTGAAGACAAGCCACGCGCACAGCCTCAGGCTTTCCGCGGCCGCCTCGCACATCCGCAGGGCCTTCTCCGGCTGCCCGTCGAGCAGGAGCAGCCGCACGGGCAGCAGGACCTCGAAGCCCTCGGTTGGCGCCACCCGGCCGGCGACGGTCGCGTCGGCCAACTGCTCGGCCAGGGCCAGGGCCCGTTCGTGGTTCTCCTTACCGCGCTTGCGCCTCATGTCCTCGACCTGCCCCTGGCGAAGCGGGCCGGCCATCTCGGTGCCCAGGAGCATGTAGATCTCGACCATGACGGCGTGCGGCCACAGGCGGTGACGCGGAAAGCCGTCGATGAAGCGCCGGCGGACGGCGGTCAACTGCGTCTCGCCGGCGTTGCCGCTGAGGCCGCTCGCCATGAACTCCGCGTAGTCCACCCGCGAGGCCAATTCGTAGGGCTCGGCACTCTCGGGAATCAGGGCCGCCGCCTTGGCCACCAGGTCGCAAGCCGTGCGGTTTTGCGGATCCTTCCAGTCGGCGATGTTGAGCAGCGGCCCGGCCTGCACCAGGTATGCCTGGGCCTCCCAGTAGCGGCGGTCGGCGTCGTCGAGAGCCAGGTCGACCTTTTGCTGGCGGCCGGCCAGTTCGGCAATGGCGACAGCCAGATCACGGGCGGCCGCAAGCTCCATCTCGGCCGCTTCGGCCAGCGTCGCCGAGGCCCGCACCGTCTTCTCGCGGTCGCCCGAGCGGACAGTCAGCGTCAGCGAGAGTTGGGACTCCTCGATCGTCGCCCCGTCGGTCATCCGCTGGTCGAGATTGCCCCGCACGGTCACGGCCCCGGCCACCGGGGCGAAGCGCCTGCCGGGGTCGACCAGACCACCGGCCGCCAGTTGCGCCTCGACCAGGAGGAACCGGGCCAGCTCGCGGTTCAGCACGCGGACGCCGGGCAGCGCCTCCAGGCGGCCGGCCAACCGCACGCGGAGCCCCTCGGCCAGGCCGCCCTTCTCCGGGAACGGGCTGGTGTGCGTGATCGGCAGCAGCGCCACGTCGATGGCACCCGCCCGGCGCACAAGTTTCGCCGGCAGCGCCGCCATGAAGTCGCGGACCGCCGCGGCCACGGCCGACGCGTCGGCCACCGTCGCCCGGCGCGACAGGACGACATTCCCGGTGGCCGTCTCCAGGGCCGACAGCTCGAGCGTCGTGCCGTCCTTCTCTTCCCGGAGCTCGCACGCCAGCAGAAACTCGGCCCCGACGATCTGTCCCGCCTGGAGGTCCTGCCGGCCCAGCATGCTGAGGGCCAGCTCGTGCAGCACGCGGCCGATGCGGCTGCGGTCGACCACGTCCACGTTCGCCAGCCGCGCCGCTTCGCCGTCGAGGGCGCTCTCCACGAGGCCGCGCAGGGCCGGCAGCCGCTCGCGGCCGGCCGTCACATTGACCGGCAGCAGGCCGACACTGATCGGCCGGTGCGCCGCGGCGGCAGCCGGTTCCGCGGACGGCGCCGCGGCAGCGGGAGCCCCCTCCGCCGCCGGCAGCGCCCCGGCCAACAACAATGCCATGAGCCACCCGGCGGCGCGCGAACCGAGTTGTGTCATTGCTTTCCTTCCCGGGTCTCGGCCATCTGCAAGATCACCGCGTCGAGGGCGTTGCGGCCGGCGTCCTCCAGGGCGGCCTTGGCGGCCAGGGCCTCCACGAGGTCCACGCGTGCGGCCACGCCCTTGTCGCTCACCGTGACCTTGCGGCCGGGCACCGCGATGAGCCGCAGCTCAACACGGGCCCGACAGGAAATCAGGCCGTGAATCTCGGCGGCGTAGGCGCTGGTGCCCTCGCCCTCAAGCAGGTAATCGACCTTCTCATCGGAGTACCTGCCGACCTCGAGCAGCAGCCCTTTCCAGCCGGCGATCGGGTCCTCGGGGACAATGACCGTGATGCCCAGGCGTCGCAGGCGGTCGGCAATGGCCATCTGGGCGGCGGGGTCCCTCAGCGGGCGGTTGACGTGGTGCTCGCTCACGTTCACCAGGACCACCTTGCCGGCCAGACCCTTGGCCGCAGCGCGGACCTTCGCCCACACCGGGTCCTCGGTCTTCTTGACCGGCTTCTGGAGTTTGCGAATCTGCGGCACGAGCGCCACGCCCAGCCGCTCGATCAGCGTCTCCAGGCCCTTCTCGACCTGGGACTTCGCCGACACGGTGCTCTGCACCGTGGTGCCAACGTCGACGATCTTGAGCACCAGGTAGTAGGCCTGCCCGATGCGGCTGGCCCGGCCGACGATGACGTACTGGGCCGACAGGAACTTGCCGAGCTCGACCGCCGACGCGGTGTCCACCAGGCCCGACAGGGCCATCTTGTGCTCGTCGGCCACCTTTTTGATCTGGTCGCGATTGACGATGGTCACCTTGTCCATGCCGGCGAGCATCGTATTGACCAGGTCCGTCAGCGCGGCCGGCTCCATCTCGACGTCCTTCAGGACGTCCATGTCGAACACGGCGACGCGGATGGCCCGCAACTCCGCCGTCTTCTTGGCGGTCTTGGGTTTCTCCTTCCCGGCCGGGCTCTCCGTCCCCGCCGCGCCGGGCGGCGGCGCCGGATCGGGTGTCGCGGCCGGAGTCGCCGTCGGTGCCGGGGCGACCTTCACCGCGGGCTCGTCCACCGCGGGATCGTCGGCCGGCGGCTGCGCCGCCCTCGGCGTCCCCGCAAGCAGCAGGACGAGGGTCAGGGTTGTGGTGACCATGGCGAGTGATCGTGTGCGGGTATTCATTGCTTTGTCTCCTTTTTTTCGTCCGGCGGCCCCAGCGGCACCCCGAACTCGGTTAGCTTCAGCATCAGTCGGACCCGGCTTTCTTTCGATGGCGGCAGCTCGTCGTCGCTGAGCCAGACGACCCCCTGCCGGCCGACGGTCTTCTTCGCCCGGTCGAGCTTGAGCCACGTCCAGGTGTCGAGCACACGGTCGTCGCCGAGGATCAGCACACGGTGATGAAACCCGCCGGACCTCTCGACGAAATCCCGCATCCCCGGCCCCGCCGGTGTCTTGCCCCGCAGGTCAACGATGGTCGTATGCGCCGGCCCGGCGTCAGTCACCAGGATTTCATAGGCGGAGGGCAATACCACGGCCGATAGGACCGGCCGATCGGGCGACGGCAAGACTTTCTGTCCGGGGATGGGCCCCGGGCGTTTGCCGACCAGCTCGGGCGGCCAGACCTGAACCAGCGTTCGACCGTAGCCCACGACGGACAACCACCGGGCCCTGGCCGCCGCAGCCAGCAGGCCGAGGAGCGTCGCGTCGGCCGCCTCGCGCCGCCCGAGTTGCTCAGCCCACGGCAGATAGCTGAACACAAGACAGCGCGGCGGCTGCCGCTCAACTTGGTCCCGGGCATCCGGACCCGCAGGGCACACCTGTTCGGCCCATGGCAGCCCCTCGGAAGCGCCGATCCACATCCGCCGGTTGGCGATGCCCGGCCAGGGCGACCGGTGCGAGCTGAACTCCAGCGGTTGCGGCCACCGCTGCGTCGCGATCTTTGCCAGGCCACCGAGCATCTGGGCGGGCGCGACGCTGACAGGCCCCGCCACGCGGCCGAACCACTCGCCGTCAAGAACAAGGATGTTGATCTTCCTGACAACTTTCACGATGTCGAACAAGTCTCTGCCGACGGCATCCGGGCCGAGGATCAGCAGGCTCCTGTCGTCGTCCGTGGCCGGCGCGAGTTTGGCGGCCGGCAGGTTGGCAGGGGCCACGTCCTGGACCGGCAGACCCACGGCGGCGGACCACTGGTTGAACCACTCCGGCGCGCCGGCGGCGTAGAGCGTGATCTTCTTCGCGGGCTTGCCCTGCTCGTCCTTTTCCTCGTTCCACGGCACGTCGCGGTCGGGATAGGCCACCACCTGTGCCAGCTCGGGCTTCTCCAGGTGTTCATGCGTGACGGAGAAGACGACGGGCACACGGACCGCCGGAACGTCGAAGGTGGCGACGAAGGTGTTCCTGTCGCCCTGGTTCCGGGCGTCGGCCGTGGTCCACACGCGGCCATAGGCCCGCAGAGCGAGTGTCATGGAAGGCAGGTTGACTGGTGCCAGAGTGACCGTCGCCTTTCCGCCGGCGCGGGCGAAGGTGACCGGCACCGGCTCCGCAGCCTGGGCCTTCGCGACGTCGGCAGTCGCCAGCAGCGGAACAAGTGCGGCGAGGATGGCGCACGCGGCAGACATCAGTTGGCCGGCTCCCTGATGGGCCAGGCGGCGAGTTGGACGTTCAGCAACCGATCGCTCAGGGCCAGTTGCCCGAGGGACGTTTCCGTGAGACCCACGCGGCGCTGCCCGCTGAGGGTCGCCGTGACGCCCCCCCCGTTCTGGCCGGCCACGGCAATGGCGTACTGCATGTCGATCCGGCCGTCGAGCGCCTTCGGGGCCAGGTACACCCGCAGCCCCGCGGCGCCCGGCAGGTCGTCGGGCAGGTCAATCGTGGCGGACTGCCGCTCGCGGCAGACGATGACGTAGGTCCGGGCCGCGCCGGGACCGCCGGCCGCGGCGGGCTCCAGTCTCAACAGCACGGCAACGGGCCTGTTGCCGGTTTCACTGCCCTCGGCCGAGGCCACGCGGATGTTGTCATCATCGGCGGCATACCACGCCAGCGGGCCGGCCACCGATTCGTGCAGGGCGAAGACCCGGGCCACCTGCTGCATCTGCTCAGGCGTCACCCGGGCCACCGTCGAAGGAAGAACCAGGCCAGGGCGGCCCGCACCCGCCGCCCAGAACCCGGCAATGACCAGCAGTCCACCGAGGCAGGCCGCCACCGCGTAGCCGCCCAGCCGCCAGCCGAACCACCGCCTGCGGGCGGCGCGAGGCGCCGTCAAGACCATCACCGGCCGCGACGGCTGCTGATCCCGCCAGGCCGCCGTGGCCTGCCGCAGCCGAAGCATCTCCTTGAGCTTCTGCCGCAACTCGGGATCGTCGAGCGCCGCCAGCAACAGCGCGTTGGCCTCGGCGCCGGCCAGTTCCCCGTCGGCCAGTTGCGACAGCAGCATGTCCTGTTCCTCATGGGTCATTGTTCCGCCCTCCTGTGCATATGGGGGCCCATCTGTTCGAGAAGCAGCTTCTTGGCCCGATAGACTCGGGAGGCGATGGTCCCGCGCGGCTGGCCCTCGATCTCCGCCGCCTCGTCGTAGCTGTAGCCGTCGAGCTGCGTCAGGGAGAAGGCCAGGCGGCACTCGGGCGGCAGGCCGTCCAGGGCCCGCCAGGCCAGGCCGAACAGTTCGCGCTGTTCAGCCGCGTCCGCCGGCCCGTTCTCGGCCACCGCCGAGACCGGCCAGGCCTGCAACTGGCCATGGCCTTGCCGCCGCCTGGCGTCGGACCGCAAGGCGTCGTTCGCGCAGTTGACCGTGATGCGGTGCAGCCAGGTGGCCAGCGACGACCGCCCTTGGAACGAGTCGAGCTTCTGGAGCGCTCGCACACACGCCTCCTGGACCACGTCGTGCGCCGTGTCGGCCTCGGCCACCACGCGGAGCGCGACGCGGTACATTCGCGGCACGTGGACTGCGATCTCATGGGCCGGCCTGTCGTTCATGGTCGGGGCATCCTCTGTTCAGCTCCTGGAATGTTAGACGGCGCAGCCGCCCGTCGTTTCTCACCAATTTGACCGGTCCGCACGCGCCGCCCCCGCGCACGCCGCAAGAACAGCGGCACAAAGAACTGTCGCCGGCGCCTGTGTTGCGGCTCCCACTCGTCGGTCCTCCCTGTTGTGCCGTCCACCGACGCATGCCCTCCGCCTCAGGCGGACTGTCTCCGCGAAGCATGTCGGCCTAGGGATCCCACGGCTCGGGTTTCTTGGTGTCCGTCTCGGGATCGTACCCGACGTACGGCAGGTCGCCGATCCCGCGCAGACCGCTGCGCCAATAGGCGAACGTGTTCCGTTTCGGATGACCGGTGGTGTGGTCCCGATCGGCGTCGAACAGCCGATACACGTCCTGGTTGGCGTCGAGGTACTGCTTCCAGTACTTGTCCTGCCGCTCGGGATGGCGACGCTGCATGTCGGTCAGCATCCGAAGGTAGCCCTGCTTGTCGCCGCGAACGGCCAGGAACTTCAGCCGGAACATGTCGCTGTGCGGCGTCAGGCCCACGTACCGGTCATACGTGTCGGCCCAGTGGGCGATGGCCTTTTCCCACTCCTGGTCCGACGCCTCGGTCAGGTACAGGTGGATCATCCGGCATCGCACGTAGAGCCGCATCCGGTGGTCGCCGTCTTTGCGGTCGTCGGGGTCGGTGCGGTGGCCCACGAAGTGGCGTTCGGCGTAGACGCGGAGATACTTGATCGTCTTCTCCAGGTACCGCAGGCGCAGGGTCCGGTAATCGGCCGGGCCGGTGTCGCCTCGCCTGAGGGCGTCGCGGCACGCGAGCTGGAGCTTCCAGTAGGCCCCCGCGGCACAGAGCACCATCTCGCGGTGATGGCGCGAGTCGGGGAACGTCTCGGCGAATCGCTCGCAGAAGAACGCCCGGTCACCGTGCAGGTGCCGGACGGTCGGGTTGCGGTCGTTGATCGCCATGCACAGTTCGTAGAGGGCCTCCTCGTGGTCCGAGTCGTGCAGGACCAGGTTCGGGTTGAGCTGGATGGCGTGGGCCAGGTGGCGGATCGTTCGCCGCTTCAGACTGTCGAGCAGCCGGCGGTCGGCGTCGAGGAACTCTTCGCGCCGCCTGCGGATGAGCTTGCGCCACTCGGCGGCCAGCGTCGCGCTCCAGCCTGAGGCTTCCTCGGCCTTCTTCCTGTCTTCGGCGAGCTTGGCCTGGAGGCGGTTCTCGGCCTCGAGCGAGAACGCGTCGAGGGCCTCGGCCAGCTCGCAGTACCGATCGAACTGAAACCGCGCCTGCCGCACAATCCGCTCGGATCGGGACTTGGCGTGGTCGGCCGACCGGTCCGCGGCGTGCCGCGCGAGCTGCGCGGTCACCCACGCGGCGGCCGCCGAGGTGCATTCGCCGAGGGTCGGCTTCTCGATGACCGTCTCGGCCACGCAGCCCAGGTCCTTTCCGCTCAGGACGCGAAGCTCAACGGCGGTCTCCGAAACCAGCCGGCCGTCCAGCAGGTAGTCGGCGTCCGGGGCGAACTGCCCGCCGTCCGAATCGCTCAGCCCCATCAGGCTCATCAGCACCTCGCGCTGCGACCGGCCGAACGAGGCGTACTCGGCCAGGAAAACGTGCGAATTCCCTCTGAGCGCCGCTCGGAGCGAGACCGTCATCCGGTCCGCCGGGGCATACGCGTCGATTCTCGCCGGAGCCACGTCCACCAGCGACCAGACCGGCTTCGTCCTGACGCCGACCAACTGCCCCAGGACGCTCGGCCACCACGCCTTGACCAGCTCGGGCAGCGGGCGGCCGAAGTCCGTCGGGTCGGCCGTGTTGATGGGCAGCTTCAACTCCCCCAGCAGGCTGGCGGTCGGCCCGTGGATTGCCTGGAGGCGAAGGAACGTCCGCCCGCCGTCCCGAACCACGTGGGGCAGCACAAACACGTCGGCCGATATGATGGCCCCCGGCGCGGGCTGTTCCAGGCCCAGCAGGGCCAACGTGCGCTCCTTGAGCACGCGGTCCAGCTCGGTGCGGTCGACGAGCGTCAGCCGGCCGTCCGCGGCGATGCCCCCGGTGACGGCCTGCTCGTAGGCGGCGTGGTGGGCGGGCTCGGCCATGATGAAATAGGCGTCCAGCGACTTGGTCGGCAGGACGGCGACGGCCCCTTGGACCGGCCCCTCGAGGCCGGGCGGTTCGGCCGGCGTCGTCGCGGGGGCGTCCGGCGCCCCGGGGGAACTCAGGCCGGCCAGGGCCGGGCTCACCAGCTCGGCGGACCGCATCGCGCGGGCGGCCTCGACGCTCCCGAGCCACTCGACGAACTCCCGGACCTCGGGCTTCGCGTCGGGATGCACCAGGACGCGCATGGTGAGCCTGGGCGCATACCGGCCGGTCGCGACGTTCTCGGTCGTCGGGAGGCACGGCTCGTCGTCGGCCGCGGCCGCGCAGGCGAGCACCTTCAGGCCGCTTCGCTCGAAGATGGCCCCTTGCGGCGTCAGCAGCAGGCCGTCCTCGTCCTTGGCCAGCGCGCCGACCATGTCCCGGACCCTGCCAAACTGGGCCAGGTGCTTCTCCTTGTACCGCCACCGGTTCTTCTTGTCGGGCCAGACCTGGTGGCTGCCGAGCGTCGGATCGTCGAAGCCAAACAGGCCCATGACCACGCCATGCATTACCATGTTGAAGACGTACCTGGTGACGATCTTGTCCCCGGGCCGGCCGAGGTCGCTCCACGGGGTCACGCCGTGCAGGGCCACGTGGCGGAACTGGTCCAGCGTCAGCGAGTCCACCGGGTTCTTGGGGTGCACCATGGCAATCAGGGGGTGGTAGCCGATGACCCGTTCCGGGGGGTCGCCGCCGTAGAGTTCCCGCAGGACCGGCTCGCGCTTCTTGCCCGCCAGGGGGCGCGTGTAGACAAACAGATCCACCTCGGCGCCGGGCAGGCAGTGGACAAACTGGTCGAAGCCCTGCGGCGTGCAGCCCTCGTAGTGCCAGGACAGGTAATTCACGTAAAAGTCCGGATGCGACTTCCGGTAGAGCTTCTCGGCGGCCTGGAGCGCGTGGTTCCAGGACCACTTGCTGCACATAACGCGAACGGGCCGGTGCCGCGCCGGCTCCATGACCCACTTCGCCACGTGATGGGTGTTCACGAGACCGGCTTCCCAGCCGGGCGTGCACTGCCGGGCGAGCCGTTTGGCCGCGTCGGAAGCCCCAGGGCGAACCACGATCCGCCAAGTGCCGGCCAGCGGGTAGGTCTCGTCGTGGATGTTCCTGGTGGCAGGGAGCAGCGCCCGGCCGCCCTGCTCGCGGGAAACCGGAATTATCGGAAAGCTGCTTGGGTTTTTGACCGTGGCCGCCATGGGCAGCAGCGCCAGGGCCAACCGGCCTTCGTCCCTCCTGACCGGCGCGTTGCTGAGCAGGTCGATCACCGCCTGCGGGTCGTCCTCGATGGTGCACCGGCCGTCCCGGACGCGGTCGGCCAGGTCGGCGCCGGCCAGGCGACAGGCAATCCACAAGGCGTTGCGGTCTGTGAGCAGGTGAATGTCGCCGGCCCCTTCCAGGCCCAGCTCCTGCCAGGTCCGGATGTCGCCGGAGAGAACTCCCCGCAACTGCGAGAGCGACACCGACGAAAGCTGCCGGAAGTGAGGCCGCAGGACCGCCACCGCCACGTGACCCGCAGTGTGGGCTGTCGGCGGCTCGGCGAACGCCTCGTCGAATCGCGGGACGCCGCAATCCTCGGGCCGCTGGAGGACCGACCCCAAGTCCAGTTGGCCGGCCATCAGGCGGCGGTAAATCTGCGCGTCGGGCAGCCGCTCGACGCGGGCCGTCTCCCGGCGATCCAGCAGCCCGCTGCGAACCGCCTCCGACACGTAGCCGTGCGTCAGCGCGTTGGCCCCGATGCGGACCGCCGCTTCGGGTGTCTCCTCCACGTCCGGATCGGCCGACGCCGTGGAAGCGGCAAGCCCGATCGCTATCGCGCCTACCAGGATGAAACCGGCTGATCGAATCATGGCATACTCGCACTCTGATGGTTGCAGGCTTTGCCTGCTATTCAGACACTCTCCAGCGGTGTTCGTTTCGCGCTACCCGCCCTGCCGCCGGGCGCGGGGGCTCATTTCGGCTGCGGCGCCTCGTTCTCGGGACGATACCCGGGATACGGCAAATCCCCGATGCCGCGCTTGCCGTCTCTCCATCGGGCAAAGGAGTTCTCGCCGCTGTTGCCGCGGAACAGGCTGATCAGATCGCTCTCGATGCCCGGGTAGTAGTCACCGCAGACCCAATACGCCTCCTTCGGCTTCGGGTGTCGCTTCTGCATGTCGGTCAGCCAGGCGATCCAGCCCGCCTTGTCGCGCTTCCAGAAGAGCACCTTGAGCCGCAGGAAGTCGCTGTGCGGCGCGGCGTCGGACTTCTCGCCGAATCGCGCGGCCCAGTCGGCCACCTGCCGGCTCACCTCGACATCGGAGGCGTTGCTCCTGGCAAGGTACTCCGACAGGTGGTGCAGGTAGCCCGAGGCGAGCGCTTTGTACGCGATCCAGGTGCCGCCCGTTCTGCGGCGAGCGCGACAGTCGTCAAGGTACCGCTCGCAGTAGATGCGGTACAACTCGACCTGGTGAGCCCGAAGCCGCAACACGGTGTCCGCATGGTCCAGTCCCGCGGGGAAGTCGGGCGGGATCCATTCCTTGTCGACGGACTTGCAGAGCCGCGCCTGGAGGGCGATGGCGTATTCGGCGATGCCCCGATGCTCCGGCGAATCGGGAAACGAGGCGATGAACCGGCTGCACACCACGGAGGCGTCGACCATCTGGTGGAACGTCATGTTGTGGGAGAAGGTCATCTGGCGTACCAGTTCCCGTGCGGCCGGTTCGAACGCCGGGTCGAGATGGACCACGCGGGCCAGGCGGGCTACGACGCGCCGGCGGAGCTCGCCCTCGAGCCGCCAGTCGTCCTCGGAGTTCCCGCCCGTGAACCCGGGCTCCGTGGCCCGGCGCCGAATCCGGGTCGAGACGGCTTCCATGCGCTTCATAAGGGCGTTGCAGCGGTCCATCTCCAGGCGGCTTTGCCGCACGGCAATGTCCCTCTTCGCAGTGTCGGCTGAGCCGCGGGAAGGTTCCTCGGTCGCCAGGGCGGCCGCCTGAGCGCGGACCCACGCGGACGCCTTCTCGGCCGCCTCCTGCGGTGTCGCCCCCTCGGCGGTGGTCGTGGCCACAGGCCGGAACTCCGGCCCGGCCAGGACGCGGAGCGCCATCGCGGTTGCACTGGTCATGGAAACGTCGAGCACGAAGTCCGCCGCAGGGGTGAATCGCCGGCCGCCAGCCTGGCTGAGGCCCATCAGGCTCATCAGCACCTCCTGCTGAGTCGCGCTGAAGGTCTCGTACTCGGCGAGGAAGACGTGCGGCTCGTCTCGGAGCGCCTGCAACAGAAGCTCCGCGATCCCGTCGCCGGCGGCGAGGTCGGAGTCGTCGGGGGCATCGACGCCCAGCAGCGACCAGACCGGGTGGCTCCTGGCCTGGACCAGCCGGCCCAGCACGCCCGGCCACCAGCGGGCCACCTGGGCCTCCAGCGGCGGATCGAACTGCATTGGGTCCGCCGCGTCGATGCGCGCCCACAGCGTACCGAGCGCGCTGGCTGTGGGAGCATGCAGGGCCCGGAGCCGCAGGTAACTGTTCCGGCCCTGGGTGACCACCTGCGGGACGACGATCACGTCGGCCGCCAGGGCCGCTTGCGGCGCGTCGCCGGACAGTCCGGCCAGGGTCAGCTCGCGCTCGGCCAGCACGCGGCGCAGCTCCTCGCGATCGACGACCTTGAGCCGCCCGTCCCGGGCGATGGCGCCGGCGATCTCCTCTTCGTAGGCAATGCGGTGCCCGGCCCCGGCCATGAAGAACAGGCCCGTCTCCGGCTGCGCGGGCAGCACGGCGGCCGCCCCGTCCACCGGCCCGTTGTAGGGCGGCGCCGTGGTCGTCCCGGTGCGCGGCACGTCCTTGCCGGTCTCCGGCGGCAGGGTCGCCGAAGCGGGATTGGCCAGGCAGAAGGAGGCCAGCACCGTGGCGGCCTCGGGACCCTGGAGCCACTCGACGAACCGTCGGGCCTCCGGCTTGGCCTCCGGATGGAGAACCACGCTGTAGCCGAGGCGGGCCGGGTAGGCCCCGCGGGCGACCTCGGCCATCGACGGGGCGATGGGCCCGTTGCCGGCATCGACGCGGAGGAGCTTCAGGCCCGAGCCCTGGGCGGCCGGGATCAGGCGGATCAGGCCCAGGCCGTTCTCGTCGGCCGACAGGCGCTCGAGCATTTCGCGCTCGTTGAAGCAGCGGACATACGGCTTGGGGGTGTCCTCCGCCGACTGCGGCGCGGCGCCCGAGCGGGACGGCGGGGCGTCTTTCTTCTCGGGGGGCTTGACGCGCACCATGCGGCGATCCGGAAAGAGCGCCGGCGTCAGGTCGGTCCCTGCGTGCCCATAGGTATACCGGGTCAGATTGCCGGGCCGCCGGGAGCCGAGCTGGTGCCACGGCGTGACCTGGTGCTCGGCCACGTAGCGGAGATTGGCCAGCGAGATCTTGTCGAGGGGATTCCTCGGGTGCACCAGCGCCACCAGCGGCCGCCAGGCGACGGTGACGGCGGGCACCTTGTCGCCCCACAGGGCGCGGACCAGCTCGGCATCCTCGCTCCTGAAGCGCTGCATTCGGCCGTGGAAGGCCAGCAGGTCCATCTTCTGGTCGTGGAACGGCTTGAACTTGTGGTTCCAGGTGACCGTGAACTTGACGCCCGCGTGCTCCCGGGCGTAGGCCTCGCCCATGGCCTGGGTGACCTCGCGAATGTCCGGGCCGCCGGTGACCATCACCGCGACGGTGGTGACCTGCTCCTCGGCCGGCGCGCGGACCGGCGACGATGCAACAAGCAGCGCGGCGGCAAGGGTGACGAGGCGGCAGTTCATGGCTTTTGTCCTTCGATCATCCTGTCGAGCCTGCGCGGCCGTTCGGCCGGCGGCTACTCATCCTTGGCCGCATCGGCCGCCTGGTCCTGCTCGCAGGTCGCCTTCCCGGCTCGTTCGCAGCCCAGCCCGGACATCGGCGACGCGCCGCGTCAGCGGGCGCCGCTCCCCTCATCCCCCGGCGGAGGCTTGAGGCGATAAGCAACCATGGTTTTCAGGCCCTCGTCACTGAAGAGCCACTTAACGAAGGCCGCCACCTGCGGCTCGGGGTCCGGAGTCGTCAGGACGTAGACCGGTTCGGTGGCGGCGGCCCCGCGACGGAAGGAGCGGACCGTGCTGTTGCCGACCGGCTCGCTGGGCGGCAGGTATCCGAGCAGCCGCGGCTCCGGCGCGCGGTCCCGGTAGCGCCGGCGGACCCGCTCGAGGTCTTCGGGCGTGAGCGGGCCTATACAGCAGTAGAGATCGGCCTCGCCGCGCAGGAAACGGCCCAGTTCGTCGTGGCCGCCCGTCTTCGTCCACACCGAGACGCCCTTGTGCCGGCCCTCGTAGATCGTGCCGGCCCAGCCGACGGGTATCGGCTCGTACTGCCGGCAGAGCAGTCTGACCCGGCCGGTGATCCGCTCCGGATCGTAGCCGGGGTACGGCAGGTCTCCGGGCCCGCGCCGGCCGGCCAGCCACAGGCTGAAGGTCTGTTTGCTGTCGCCGGCGAACAACTGCTGGAGCCCGTTGGAAACGCGGTAACCGAACTGTCGCCACTGGAAATGGGCCGGGTCCGGCCAACGCCGCTGGAGTTCAGTCAGCAGGGCCAGGTAGGCCGGTCGGTCGCGACGGTGCTCAAGGAAGATGAGCCGCAAGAGGTCGCCGTGCATCATCCTGTCCGGCCGGGCATCGTGGCGGGATGCCCAGCCATGGATGAAGGCTTCGGCCTTGTCCGGCGCGTCGACCAGGCAGGCGAGGTACCCATCCACGATGTTGACGCAATAGACCCATCGCGGGTCAGTGCCCTTGCGCATCAGCGGCGGGAGCGGGCCAAGCAGGTATTCCTCGTGTGCGGCGGCCGCCATGGCCAGGAACTCCGCCCGCACCATCCGCTGGTCCGCCGGTTGAAGGCCCTCGCCCACTTGAGAGGCCGCGGCGAGGCAAAGCTGGGCGGCGTCGAGCAACATCTCCTGCCGGTCAGCGGCCTTGGGAAACGACTTCAGGAACATCTCCTCGGCCCGCAGCGCCGCCAACAGCCTGTCGAGACCGTCCGGCCGGCCGGCCACCTCGCGATACCGCCGCACCTTGCCGGCGACCGCCCCGCGAGCGGCCTCCTCCAGCGACGGATCGAGCTGGGCGGCGCGCTCATAGGCGCCGAGCATCTCCGCGTCGAGCCTCCTCATCTCCGTCTGCTGCGCATTCGTGCGGGCGGTGACGGGCAGTTGGGAGAGTTCGTGCCGGCGCCGGAGGCACTCGCGGGCCCGGGCCAGTTCGGCCTGGGCCTGTCGCCGGGCTGTCTCGGGGTCAGCGGCAGAGCGCACGCTGCGCTGCTGGGCCAGCGACAGCGTGGCCTGGGCTCGCAGCCAGGAGCGGGCTTCGTCGGCGGCGCCGAGGTCGAACGCGCAGGCGGCCACGGATTCCAGGTCGGTTCCGCGGCGGACCTCCAGGACCAGGCGGCCGTCGTCGCCCAGGCGGGCTTCGAGCAGGTAATCGGCCGCCGGCGAGCCGCGCCCGGACTCGGGCCGGGCCAGGCCCATCAGGTGCATCAGCATCTCCTGCTGGCTCTCGGCCAGCCCGGTGTAGCGGGCGAAGAAGACCGTGTCCATGGCCGCCAGCTCGTCGGCCAGTGCCCTGGCCGGCTCCGAGCCGGGCCCGCCCTGATCGCCGATCCGTCCGACGGTCCGCAGCGCCCAGACCGGGCGGACGTTGGCGGCGGCCAGGTTCCGCAGCACGCCGGGCCACCAGGCGGCGACGCGGTCCTCCAGCGGGGGATCGAAGTCCGCCGGCCGGGCCGGGTCGATGGGCAGCCTCATCTCTCCCAGCATCGTGGCCGTGGCCGAGTGGAAGGCCCGGATACTCAGGAACGTGGCGCTCGTCTCAGTGGTGACCTGTAGCAGGACCAGCAGGTCGGCCTCGATGACAGGCGGCCGTGCCTCGGGCGAGGCGTCCAGGCGAGCCTCGGCCAGGACGCGGGCCAGGTTGGCCCGATCGAGGAGCTTGAGCCGACCGTCGGCCACGATGGCTGCGGCCACCGCGTCTTCGTAGGCGGCCAGGTGCGACAACTCGCCGACCAGAAAGAGCCGGGTCAGAAGTCGCGCGGGCAACACCGCCGCGCCGCCGGCGACGGGCTCGGCCAGGGCATCACGAGGCGGCGGAGCCGGCCAGACCATCTCGCCCTCGGGTGGGGCCTTCTGCGAGGCCGGGGTAATCCAGCCCCTGTCGGCCAGGATGCGGGCCGCCTCGCTCGACTGGAAGGCCCGGGCCAACTCGTCGGCCTCGGCCGGGGCACCCGGGCGCACCACCGCCAACAGGTGCACCTGGTACGGCCAGGCGCCGGACATAACGTTTTCGGCGGTCGGCTC
>Ga0272441_10006799_pt1 | contig 18931 bp, 11 predicted proteins | sample SSMProp6N_FD_193582 | JGI IMG/M metagenome (GOLD analysis project Ga0272441, IMG submission 193582) | Marine sediment archaeal communities from Little Sippewissett salt marsh, Falmouth, MA, United States - SSM-Prop-6N | ecosystem: Environmental > Aquatic > Marine > Wetlands > Sediment ... | reverse complement strand
GACCCTCCCCGTATCAGCCGCTGCGATGACCATCGTAGTATCCGCCGTAGTAGCTGTCGTAATAGCCGCCGCGATCCACGCGGACCTTGTTGAGCACCGCGCCCAACAGAGGTGCCGCGGCGGGATCGAGAAGCTCGCCGGCGCGCTTCACCGCCTTCCTGCTGGTCTTGTTGGCGCGGATGACCTGCAGCACCCCGTCCACCTTCTGCGCGAGTATGAGCGAGTCGACGACAGGTATCACTGGAGTTGAGTCGATGATCACTATGTCGTAGCGGCGCTTGGCTTCCTCAATCACCTCAGCCATCCGCGCCGAGTCGAGCGACTCCGCGGGGTTAGGCACGCGCGGGCCGCTGGTCACCGCGTCCAAGTTCTCGACCTGTGTATTCTGGATCACCTGATCGAGAGTGCTGCTCCCGGAGAGCAGGTCCGTAAGCCCCGCCTCGTTCCCGAGGCCGAGGGAGTGATGAATCTGAGAGCGGCGAAGGTCGGCGTCGATGAGGAGCACCTTGCGGCCGCCGTGAGCCATGACAATGGCGGCGTTGACCGAGACGAAGGTCTTGCCCTCGCTCGGCAGCGCGCTCGTCATCAGGTAAGCCATGCTGCCGTTCGAAGGCGTCGAGAGTGACAGGCTGGCCCTGAAAAGCCGGAACGACTCGCTGGCGCTCGAGTCAGGACTGACCTGGCACGTGAGGTCCCTGCCCCTGCCGCCATTGGCCCGGCTGCCCTTGACGTAGGGGATGACCCCTAGGGCCGGGATCTTGGCGAACTGGACAAGGTCTTCAGTGCTCTTCACGGAGTCGTCCAGCACCTCGACCAAGGAGGTCAATGCCGCCGCCAGCAGGAGCCCCAGCAATCCCCCCAGGATCAGGTTGATGCCCAGGCTGGGGCCGACCTTCCGGGCAGGCGCCTTGGCGGGCTCCACCAGGTGGACGGACGTGGTAGCCCTGGGGTGCGAAGCGCCGGTCTGGTTGAGGAGCTTCACAATCGGGTCGTACTGCTCTCTTATGCTCTTCGCCCTGCCGACGAGCGTTTCGTGCTTGGCCAGCGTCCTGCTCAGCGCCATCGCCTCGGCGCCCTGTTCGTCGTATAGCTTCTTGACCTCCGCCAGGCGCAAACCCACGGCTCGGTTGCTGATTTCCTTCTGAGCCACGATCTCCTTGACCTTCCCTTGAATGCGCCGCTCGATGTCGTCGAGCTTCGCGTCAACGGCCAGAAGATCGGGGCTCCTGAGGCCGCTGTCCTCGAGCAGTCCTATCCGCTGCTGATGGAGCTTGAGCTGTTCTGCGCGAAGCGAGACGATGGAAGGGCTCTCCGAGATGATCGGGAGCATCAGCAGCCGTCCGACGTCGTCCCCGGCCGCTTGGACCTGATTGTACTCCAGCTCTGCCCGGATGCGGAGCTGGCTCACTTCCATGAGCGCAGTGCTCAGTTCAATCATTCGGGCGTGCATGATCTCCAGCTTCTTGTCAGCCGAAGCGATCATGTGCTCTTCCTGGAAGGCCAGCCGCTCCTCCTCAGCCTTGCGGAGCTGCTCGCGCAGCCTGGGGAGGTCCTTTTTCAGCGCGGCAAGCTCGGCGCCGATCCTCTCCCTGGCCCTGGTGTCGTTCGCCTCCTTGTAGGCTTCCACGACGCAGTTGGCTATGCGCGGCACGAGAGCCGGGTCACTGCCCGTGTAGGAGACCCGGACCAGCCGGGTTTCCTGGTGCGGCCTCACCGCCAGATTCTCGAGCAGCTTGCCGCCCGCCTCCTCGGCGTCCATCCCCGCGAAGTCCTGCTCGGCCCGCAGGTTGAGCTTGCGGGCCACCATCGTGGCGATGGCTTCGCTCCGGATCAGCCTGCACTGGGTCGCGCTGAAGTCACGCGAGCCGCTCACCGCGTATAGGTCCTCCATCTCGGTGATCTTCGGCCGGCGCTCTTCGACGAGGACCAGGCATTCGGCGCGGTAGGATGGCGGCGTCACTCCCGTGTAGATCGCCGCACCGACGAGCCCGAGACCGAGGCCGAGGAGCATCTTCCTCGAGTGGCGGCGAAACAGGTGAATGTAGTCGCCGATCCGAAGTTCTTGGTGCTGCTGTACCACCGCCCTCCCCCCCCACCACGCTGGCCCTTCAGGGCTGCCCGCGGCCCGAAGCTCCTGAATTGTACCTCTGGTGTCCTTCCAGTCAAGCATATTCAGCAGGACGCCTACTCGAAGCCGCACGTGGTCGCCCTTGCCCTCCTCGTCCTGTGTAGTCGACAGGTGGGCAGCGAAGTTGAGCCGTCGGCCGAAATCCGCTCTGGTCCCCGGATCGACCGGCATCCTGAAGTCCGTCACTGTTGGATCGTGGATCTCGTGCAGATCACGGCAGGCGATGAGCTCCCCGTCGCCAAGGGAGAGAATGAGCTTGCGCGCCGTGTCCAGAGGACCTATTCTTCTGTCCTTCCGGGCGATGCTGGCTGAGAGTCAAGTCGCTGCAAGTGCCGCAGGACGCACGGACGGGATTCTCCGGGAAGACAACGGCATGCCGAGAATGCCAAGTCCCCGGTTCTCCGGGAGGTCGGGATCGAGCTCGGCGATGTGAACCGGTATTCGGCGGTTCCAGAGAATCACCCCCGAACCTCGCTCAAGGCCCGGCCGAAGAGGGCCCTCGAGCGGCATTGCCTCCACTACCCGAGCGGGAAGGGACAGGCGTGTTTGCGGTTGCCGATGCGAGGTGACAAATGGACCGCTTGAGCGAGCCATCGAAGACGCGTGTCTTGGCGCTCGCCGGCACCGAGATCGTCACCTATCTGCTCATCGTTGCCGCCGTACTCCTGGGAGGCAGGTCCCAGGTCTTCCTCCCCGGCGGGCCATGGGACCGGATGGAATGGAGCCTGCTCGTTGCTGCGGCCTGTGTTGCCGGATTGCCGGCCACGATCGCGCTTCGATCTCGCGATATGCGATACCTGCGGCTGCCACTCCTGCTGTTCAGCATTCTTGCCGTCATACATGTGCTGCAGCTGATTCCGCTGCCTTCGGGCCTCCCCGGGCTCCTCGCCCCCGGGAGGCCAGGGCTTGAGCGAGAGCTGGGCACTCAGGCCATCACCGGCACTTCCTGGCAACCAGCCAGTGTGGACCCCGGCGCCACGCTCGATTCGCTGCTCCTGCTCCTTGCATACGCCGCGGCGTTCGTTATCGGGTGGTCCGTCTTCGGGCGGAAGGCCCCGTTCGTCCGGCTGGCTGTGGTGCTGACGATCCTCGGCATTGCTGCCTCAGGATCGGGACTCCCCGCATTGCTTCTGGGCCCCGACAGTGTGCCGATGCGGCTAACTGGGAGCTACCTGAACGCCAACAGGTTCTGTGACCTCCTGTGCCTGTGCCTCGGTGCGGGGGTTGCTGGCGTGCTACTGCTCAGCGGCAGCTGGGTGAAGGAACTCCCCGGGTCCTGGTGCCGCAGAGCAGCCGGCTGGCGGGGCGCTCGCTGGGCGCTCGTCGCGGGAGTGGGAATGGTCCAGCTCGCAATACTGGCCACGCTTTCCAGGCTTGGCATTGCCTCCATGGCGCTCGCGTGGCTGGCGGCCGTGTATCTCATGCGACGAGAACCTGGCCGCAGAGAAGTCTGGGCCGTGCTGGGAATAGCTGGAGCGATCACAGCAATCAACGCTTGGCTGCTCTTTGAACCCGCACTTGCCAGGTACTCCCTTCTCTTCGAGCCGGGGGGACTCGCGGGGGGGAGGCCCCTGTGCTGGTGGCACTCGCTGGGACTATGGCTCGACTTCCCGCTGCTGGGATCGGGCAGTGGGACCTACAGGAACGCGTTCCCGCCCTACCAGCCGCCGGGCATGTGGGGCAGTCACAGGTATCCGCACTCCGAGCTCGTCGGCGTCCTCTGCAGCATGGGTCTGATGGGGCTCGCGACGACGATCGCCGCTGCGGCGCTTCTGGCAAGGCGCTTGGGGCTGGCGCTACGGTCGGGCCTGCATGGGAGGATGCGCGCCGCGCCCGGACTGTTCCTGGGGCTTGGCGCGGTTGCGCTGCACAGCCTCGGCGACTTCGGCTTGAGGGTGCCGGCGACAGCCTTCCTCTTTCTGCTTCTGGCAGGATCGGCCTGGCGGATGCTCGCCCGGGAGGAGTCGGCGGCTACCACGCCTGGGCCGGCCGAACGCTACGGAGTTCCGGCCCTGTTGGCCACTGCATTCGCTGCAGCTGCGTGCTTTGCGCTGCAGAGCGCCAGGTCCGGTGCGCTGCTGAAGACCCCGCCGCCCGAGATGACAGTCTTCCTTAACGAAGGGAGCTTGATAGGGGGTGAGCTGGCAAGGGCGTCAGCGGCGGACAGGCTGTGGCCAGGGCAGCCTGACACCGTCTACAGGCTTGCCCGGGCTCAGGTTATGGCGGCCGATCGCGAGAGATCGGCGCCATCGGCCCGGAAGCTCCTGCAGACAGCGCGGCAGCGGCTTCACGAGGTCATCAGGAGACGGCCCGTGAGCCCTTCTGCTCTGTGGCTGCTATCCCGGGTCCAGCGATCCCTCGGAGCTGACGACGAAGCGGACCGCGCGCTCACAGCGGCCTCGCGAGCGGCTCCGGCATATGAGGAAGTGCAGCTGGGGGCGGGTCAGGTCCTGGCGACCCGGTCGCTGACAGAGAGAACGGCTGGCAGGGCGGACAGGTCCCGCGAGCTGTGGACGGAAGCGATGGAGTGCTTGCGCAGGGCCGCGATGTCGGACCGCGGGAGCGCGAGGCCGGCCATCGAAGTTGCGATGGCCGCGGGAGCGGACATCGAGGCCCTCGAGCGCGTGGCCGGCGGCGGGGGAATCTCCGGCAGACTGGAACTTGCCACAGCTCTCATTGAGGCCGATGGCATGGACCGCGCAGTGCTGGTGCTCGGCCGTCTGCGGACCAGCGGCGGCCTGACAGATGCCCAAAGCGAGAAGCGGGACTTCCTTACGGGCCGGGCAAGCCTGGCCGCTGGTGACATCGCAGGCGCCCGTGAAGCTTTCACGTCTCAGGCCATGCGTGTTCCCGGCAGCAGGCTCGGCAGAACACTGTCACACCAGCAAGGAGAGTTCGCCAGGAGAGGGAAACTGGCAGAGGCCCTGGACTACATGATGGAACTCGAGACCGAGTTAGGAGAATCTGCGGATCTCCTGGCCGCAATAGGGGATGTCGCCCGGTCTCTCAGGGATGCGGACCTTGCCCTGACTTACTACGAGCGTGCGCTGAAGCTTGATCCGGCGCACGCTGCCGCACGGCACGCGGCGACACTGCTCATCAGGCGTGGTGAAGCCGAGACGGCAGCGATGATCCTCCGGGGCGCTGTTGCCCGGGACCCTCACAACAGCGCCATGAGGCTGGCTTACGCAAAGGCCCTGATAGCGACCGGGCAGCGCCGCCAGGCTCTCTACGAACTGAAGCTCCTGCGCGGCACGACCGCTAGCGCCGAGGCTGAGAGACTTATCAAGGAATACATCCGTGGCAAGTGACGACTGGGCAACCGCTTCGTAGTCGGGAGGACCGCATGAGAGCCGTAGTGTTGTGTTTCGTGGGCGCGGCGGCGCTCGTCGCCGCGGCTGCGCCTGTGGTGAGCGCAGGCGAGATGCAGCGATGGGCCTCGCTCGGCCTGAGCGGGGGAGGGGGCATGCAGACTCCCGCCGTCTCGCCCCACGATCCGAAGCTCATGCTGGTCAACTGCGACATGGGGGCGATCTACCGCACCGAGGACGGCGGCGAGAGCTGGCGGATGATCCCGTGGTACGAGCTCTCGAGCCACACGCTCTGCCGTCCCGTCTTCCACCCCACCGATCCCAAGGCCGTCTTCGCCGTCGAGCACCGCTTCTACCGGACGACGCTCAAGGTCAGCCGCGACCGCGGGCGCACGTGGAAGCCGCTCGCGGGCGATCCCCCGTGGAAAGGCTCGAAGGCCAAGCTGAGGGAGCTCGCCGTCGACGGCTCCAACGGCGACTTCCTGCTCGTGGGCTCCACCGACGGCGCCTGGGGGACTTCAGACGGCGGAAAGACCTGGTGGCGCTGCGAGGGGCTCTCCGGCGAGATCACGGGGCTGCACGTCGACCAGACGTCGCCGCGCGGGAAGCGTAGGTGCTTCGCCGGCGGCTCGCGAGGCGTCTTCCGGTCGGACGACGGGGGCAGGACCTGGTCGGCGAAAAACTCCGGCCTCGACACGCGCGTCCTCCAGAGGCGCGGCGGCGTGCCGGCGCTCGGCACCTCGCGGGCGGCTTTCAAGTACATGTCTTTTGCGGGCGGGTCGAACGCGAAGACCGGCGAGGTGATGCTCTATGTGACGCTCCCGAGCCGACTCGAGGGCGGCGGGCTTGTCGGCGGCGTCTACCGTTCGTCGGACGGCGCCGAGAGCTGGCAGAGCGCCATGGGCCGCGGCATCAACACCCAGACGAGGAGAACCGGGCAGTGGGGCAACGGCCCCATCGCCCAGTACTCGTGGGCGCTCACGACTGACGTCAAGCCCCGGACGGTCTACGTCACCAACACCTCGACGGGCTACGAGCCGCCGAACCACACCACAGTATACCGGTCGGATGACGCCGGGCGCACGTGGCGGGCGGTCTTCTATTCCGATCCGCGCTTCGAGGGCTTCAACGTCGAGCACGACTACAAGTCGATCGCCGAGAACGAGAACGATCAGGACCCCGCCCGGGGCCTTGCCATCAACGCCGCCGACCCGGAGATGGTGATCTTTACGAACGACGGCCAGTGCTTCGCGACGAGCGACGGCGGCAGGTCGTGGAAGGCGCTCCACGCCCGGCGCGCACCGGGGCAGGGAGAGCCGGCCGCCGCCCAGAAGTGGCTGAACACGGGCCTCACCGTGACGACCACGTGGCAGCACTACTTCGATCCGTTCGAGCCCGAGCGCACATACATTTCCTACACAGACATCGGCTTCGCCCGCAGCACGGATGGCGGCAAGACGTGGATACACGGGCTGAAGGGCGTCTCGTGGCGGACGAACCAGTACGAGATGGCCTTCGACCCCGACGTGCGCGGCAGGATGTGGGGCGCTTTCGCCGTGGACCACGACCGGCCCATGCGCAGCTCGCACATCCAGGCCGGCGGCAACCGCGGCGGCTCGGGCGTCGCCGTGAGCCTCGATCACGGCGCCACGTGGAAGGTCTCCCCCGAGGGCCTGCCGGGCCGGGGGCCCGTGACGTCGCTCGTTCTCGACCCGAAGAGCCCCCGCAATGCGCGCGTCCTCTGGGCCGCGTGCTTCGGATCTGGCGTCTACAAGTCCACCGACGGCGGCCGGCGATGGCGGAGGGCCAGCTCCGGCCTGGGCGCCGAGGGGGCACCGGTCCACGTTTACAGGCTGAGGCTGCACTCCGATGGCGCGCTCCTCTGCTGCGTGGCGGGACTCAGGAAGGGCGGGCGGATGGCGCCACCGGCCGAGGGCGGGGCCGGGATCTACCGCTCGGACGACGGCGGCGCGAAGTGGCGCTGCATCTCCGCCGGAGCACCGGCCCGGTGGATCATGGACTTCGACGTCGACCCCGGCGACAGCCGCGTCGTCTACTTCGGCGCGCGCTCGGGCGACAGCGCCGGCCTCTACAAGACGGCCGACGGCGGCCGGACGTGGAAGCGCGTCGCGCGCGAGGGACCCGAGCACTTCGGCGCCTACGTGCACCCGCGCAAGCGAGGGTGGGTCTACATGACGCTCGCCGAGGACAACCCCGGCTGGACGCTGTGGCTCAGCCGCGACGCCGGCGCCACGTGGAACCCCTTCAAGGACTTCCCGTTCCAGAAGCCTCTGCGGGTCGCCTTCCACCCGACCGACGATTCCGTGATCTTCGTCACGACCTTCGGCGGCGGCGTCTGGAGGGGTCCGGCCGAGCCGGAGTAGTCACGAGCTGGGGGCGTGTGCCTAACGGGGCTCCCAGTGCGGCAGCGAGAAGTTGACCTGGTAGTTCGACCAGTTGGGGGCCGGGCGGCGCGGCCGGTAGCGCTTGCTGCCCCGCCGGGACAGCCTGTCCGGCGCGTAGACCTGCAGCCGCTCGTCGTCCCAGATCACCAGCTGGTCGACGCCGAGGCCCAGCACGTCGTGCACCTCCATGCAGAGCTCCGGCCGGTCCGTTCCGGGCAGCGGCACCATCAGCTCGAAGTGCTCGTTCCACAGCCCCCCGTCGCCGATGCGCGGCGAGAAGGCGATGAGCTCGCGGCCGTCGCCGGTCCAGTTGACGGGCTGGCAGACCGCGCCCGCGCCCACGCGCTCGACCTTGCGCAAAGCTCTGTTCTCGCCGTCGAGCAGCACGATGATGCCGGGGCCGTTCCAGTAGGTGACCACGAGCCGCTCGAGGCCCGGCCGCTCGGGGCAGAAGTTGGCGACCGACAGGTGCTGGACGTGCCCCAGCGGCACCTCGCGGTAGCCGCGGAACTCGACGTCGTCGACGAGCCCCACGTCTCCGGCGGCATGCATCACGTGGTAGCCGCCCTCGTGGTCGATGTAGGCGAAGGTCCCGTCCGGGTGGTCGGCGAGGTGCACGCTCCAGCGGCGGCGGCCGCGGTGGTCCAGCCTGGCGTAGCCCAGGAAGAACTCGTCGCGGCCATCGCCGTCGAGATCGGCCGTGTAGCAGAAGTGCCCCGTGTTGCAGCGGTAGTGCCATCGCGGCCGCAGCGTCCGGCCGTCCAGCACCCACGCGTTGTGGTGGCGGTCCTTGACGAGAATGTCGTCGTGCGGGCCGCGGCCCGAGGCGTTGCAGAGGCGCAGGCTGTCCGCCACGACACGCACGGTGTCATCCTGGACGGCCGAGTTGTAGCTCTCCTGGTAGGGGAGTTGCCGGGGCACGCGCGGCAGCGAGACCTTCCGCCGGGTCCGCCCGGTGACGGGGTCGATCAGGTGCAGCTCGTGCCCCAGGGCCGCGACGACCTCCATCTTCCCGCCCCGCGGAGCCGCCTGCACGGGCAGGTCGGAGGCTATGTGGGGCAGCGCCTCCGGGAGCCTGCCTCGCTCCCAGAGCACGCGGCCGTCGAGCCCGAGGGCCGAGAGCAGGCCGATCTGCCAGTAGCTCCGCTTGCGCTTCGGGAAGGGGGCCGGAACGGCGACTATGACCTCGTCTCGCCCGTCGCCGTCGAGGTCTGCGAAGCGCAGCTGGCGGCCGCAGGATCGGCCGCGGAGGTCGATCTCGGCGACGAGCTCGGCCTTCGGCACTCCACGCCGGCTTCGCTTGAGGGATGCCGCCGCGCGCCTGGCCTCGGCGACCTCGCGGCGCGCCTCGCTCACGGGGCCCCGGACCGTTATCTCGCCGACGACGATCGGCGCGTTCCCCAGGATGCCGACGCCCCCGGAGGTGATGGCCCCGTCGCGCGCCTCGAGCACGATGCGTCCGCCGAGGCGGGCGGTGATCCGCTCGCCCTCGCAGCGGAGCTCCCAGGCCGAGCGCCCGGCCGCGGCGGCGGGGGCCGGGGGGGCGGGGCAGTCGGCAAGCGAGGTGTAGACGCCCTCCAGCCGCCTGAGGAGCTTCAGCCTGCCTGCTTCCATCACCATGGCGTAGAAGTCGCGGCTCGTGAAGTAGCGCGCGACGAGCCCGGAGGCACGTTCGCCGGAGCATTTGAGCTCGGCCTTGACTCCGAGGTCGCGCCAGGGGCGCTCGCCCGTCGTCAGCAGGAGGCACTCGCCCGGCGTCACCAGCGGCTGCTCGACGGCCCTGCCGCGCCCGGAGCGTCTCACGCGCCAGAAGGACTGGTCGGGGTTGGCCGGCGGGCGTATGTTGAGCTCACGGCCCGGCTGGTACCACCCGTTCGGGGAGTCGGGGACGACGCGGCACATGTATTCGCCGCGCGCCGTCTCGTCGGCCGCCAGGAACCCAAGCGGGAAGCTCCGCCAGTCCTCGCGCAGAAGGATGCTGCGGAACGCTGCGGCCACGTGTCCACCTCCAAGTCCGGTCTCGAATGCAGAGCTCCGCCAGCGTCCACATCGGAACCGGCGAGCCATGGTCGGCATGGTATACCCCCCGCCAGGCGGCCGCAAGAGCGTTCCTCCCCCCTCTCCTCCCCGGCCGGAGAGAAGCCGCTTGCCGCCTCCGCACCGACGAGATACCATCCCTTTTCGGTTCGGCGGCAGCGGACGACCTGATGCGCGCGGCCGTCGTGTCTGGTCAATGAGGTCCGGGACACTGGCCGGGGGTGACGCGAGATGAAGCCGATTCGGTGGGGCGTGATCGGCCTGGGGTTCTTCGGCGAGAAGCACGTCGAGGCGCTGGCGGGGATCGCGGGCGTGGAACTGGCCGCGGTCTGCACCCGACGTCCTGAGCGGCTGCGCGAGATCGCGCAGCGCTACGGCGTTGACCAAGCTTACGCGGACCACCACGATCTACTGGCTGATGATACCGTCGATGCCGTCAGCGTGACGACGCACGTGAACGATCACCGGGACATCGCCGTCGACGCGCTGAATGCGGGGAAGTTCGTCTTCCTCGAGAAGCCGATGGCCGGCACGGTCGAGGACTGCGATGCGATCATCGAGGCCGCCGCGCGTTTCCCGAAGCGGCTCATGGTGGGCCACATCTGCCGGTTCGACAACCGGGCGGCCCAGGCGAAAGAGGCCATCGACGCCGGGCGGATCGGCCGGGTCGTCTCCATGCACTCCTCGCGGAACCTGCCGGCGTCCATCGGCGCGGAGGTGCTGGACAAAGTCTCTCCCCTGATGGGCGACGGCGTTCACGACACCGACCTCATGCTCTGGTTCACCGGCCAGCGGGTGGAGCGCGTCTATGCCAGGAACATCCGGGTCCGCGATTTCACTCATCCCGATATCGGCTGGGCGATGCTGGAGTTCGAGAACGGAACGCTCGGCGTGATCGAAGTGGTGTGGCACCTGCCGGAGACGACCCCCTTCACGCTCGACGCGCGCATGGAGATCATCGGGACCGAAGGCGCGATCTACATCGATTGCGGCAATACCGGGCTGACCATCCACGACCGCGAGGGCGCCGGCAAGCCCGATACCGCGTACTGGCCCGACCTGCATGGGACTCGCGTGGGAGCCCTGCAGAGCGAACTGGCCTACTTCGCGAGGTGCATCCGGCGTGACGATGAGCCGTCCGTGGTGACCGCCCGGGAGGCGCGCAGAGCCGTGGCGGTCATGTGCGCGGCGGAGCGGTCCGCCGCGGCCGGAGAGGTAGTGGACGTGCCCGGCGGCTGCTGAGGACGTTCAGAGCTCGGCTATCGTGACCTCGCGCCCTTCGGCCAGCGACCGCTTCCCGGCCTCCAGCACCGCTATGACCTCCACCTCTTCTTCGACGGGCACGCTCTCCTCGTCGGTCCGCACCAGGCGCATGAACCGCTCCAGCAGATAGTAGTAGAGAGAGTCGAGGTCCGGCCTCACCGAGCGCCACCCCTCGGTGCCGTACAGGTTGATCTGATATCCGGCCCGCATGTAGTCGGGCCCCGCCACCATCAAGACCAGATCGCGCCCGTTCTCGAAGCGGACCCTCACGACGTTGCGGTCCGGCTGGCCCACGTTCAGACAGGCGACCGCGCCGCCGCCGAAGATGCCGTAGTACATCGAAAGCGCATGGATGCCGTAGTAGACGAGCTCGTTCCCGCAGACCGCCGTCACCAGGTGCACGTCTCCCAGCTCCGGCAGATCATCCCTCAGCGCGAGTATGTCGGGCACGAACCGCAGGGAGCTTGCGGACATGAAGCGGGCTCCCGTTTCCCCGGCGACGGCGGCGACCTTCCGGGCCTCGGCGCCCGTCATCGCCAGCGGCTTGTCGCAGAACGTCGGCAGCCCCTGGCGCAACGGATGGATCGCATACTTCCAGTGCTCGCCGGACCCATCGTCGACGACGATCACCGCGTCGACATCCGTCGCACACTCCTCCGGCTCCGAGCACACGTCGGGGATGGAGCACGCTTCGGCCAGCCGCTCGGCCCAGTCCCTGTGCGGGTCCCACACCCTGACCACCCTGGCGTCCTCGAGACGCTTGCGGGCTACGGCGAAGGTCCAGTCCCACTCCTTGACCTTCGCCTCGTCGCAACCGTTGAAGGTGGAGGCGAAGGCGGTGCCGTGGAAGGAGCCTGGGCTCCGGGGAATATCCTCGCCGCCGTATGTCGGTGCGTAGGTGGCGGCGGAGATCAGACCGAGCTTGATCATGTGGGGCCTCCTTAGCGCGCGGAGACGCTCTCGGGCTGGCGGGCACCCCGTCCGCCGGATCCGCTGGCAGGGCCGATCATCGCGCCCCGGCGAAGGTCTTGAACCGGTCCAGCAGGTCGTCGGGCGGATCGAACGGGAGATCCACCGGCCTCGCCTCCACGCTGCTCATGTAGCCGGCGAGGATCACCAGCCACTCGTCGAGGGAAGTCCTGAGATTCGTCGGGCTGGGCCTGCCGTCGTCCTCCAGCCAGTCGAACATGGCATTGGTGAGGCCCGCCTGCCCCAGCACGTCCTCTTCCGCATACTCGTGCTCGCCCTTCTCCACGGTCCCGTCCGGCAGCGACCTCTCCCACCCGAACATCCGCCAGTGGACGAAGCCGTGCGTCCCGTAGACCGCGATCCGTTTGTGGCAGTGATCCTCCAGGCCTTTCACGAAAACCGGCGCGCCCTCCCCGGCCTGCAGCGCGCCGCGAATGCCGTTGCCGAAGGTGATGAGCGATTCGGCCGTGCGCGGGCTCGGATGGTGCCCGCCGAGATCGACGTAGCCCGAGGAGGCGCCGAAGACGGTCTCAGGTGCGGCGTAGCCGGAGAATGCGAACATCAGGTCGAGCACGTGCACGCCCTGTCCGGACATCGGCAGCACCGCCGAGGCGTCCAGGAATCGGACCTCCCCGATCGCCCCGTCCCGGACGTCGCCGAGGAACTCGAGCACCTTCGGATGGTGCCGCAACTGGTGGTTGACGGCGAACTTGGTCCGGGCATTCCGCTCCAGCTCCAGCAACGCCTTGTAGTCGTCGGCGCCGATGCATATCGGCTTCTCGACGATGACGCCCGGCACGCCCGCATCCGCCAGCTTCCTCATCAGCCCCACGCGCAGCGTGGGGGGCGTGACCATATGCACGACGTCCGGCCTCTCATTCTCCAGCATCTCGTCGAGGTCGGTGTAGCGATTGGGGATGCCGTACTTCTCGGCGTACGCCTTCAGGCGTTCCTCGTCAAGATCGCAGCAGGCGACAGCGGCGCCCCGTGTGATGTGCTCGTACGCGGCCGCGTGTCCGTTGGAGCGGTGGCCGCAGCCCAGGAGAGCACACTTGTAGCTCATTCGATCGTCCCTCGGCTCACGACACCGAAGCGATGGAATGGAGCGGGTGAAGGGAGTCGAACCCTCGTAATCGGCTTGGAAGGCCGACGCTCTACCGTTGAGCTACACCCGCTCAGCCCGGCTGGCATTGATTATACAACGCCCACGGGCACTGGCAAGTCGTTGTGGAGTAGCGACGTGGGCCACACAGTGGCCGCCGATCATCTGCCCAGGGATAAAGGTCTCGGAGGGGGACGGGAATCCCACGACGAAGAACGCGACTAGAAGAGAAGACGACGTGTCAGCGATGCCTTCGATGCTTGAGCTTCTGCCACAAAGGATGCAGACACAATATGCGTCGCAGGCACTTGTAGAAGCTCCAATGCCCCAGTACTCGAGGAAACGCCCGGGCTATCCCCGCCGCACGCCGCACGCGCCGGGCCGTTTCGCGGGCGACCCCGTGCACAGGGAAGCCCGAGACGCTGCAGATCAGCCTCTCGCGCACGGCGCGCCTCTTTGCCCTGTCCTCGAGATTCTCCTCGGCCCAGCGGCAGAGGTCCCAGTAAATGTGGAACTGGTCCGGGTGCGTCTCCGGCACCCACGTATTGGAGCCATGTCTGCGGTAGGCCGCGACGGGCTTGCCGATCTCCCCCTCGACCAGCCTGCACACGGCGGCGAGGCGGATCCAGAGATGGGTGTCCTCCCCCGTCTCGCGTATCTCGGGGAAGACGCCCGCGAGGTCGAAGGCCCTCCTGCGGAGGAGTATCCCCCCCATATGCCATGCCTTGCCGAAGAGCACCTCCTCGAGGACCTCCTCCGGCTTCCTGCCCGGCCGCACGGAGAACAGCTCAAGGGTCGCCCGCCTGTCTGCCTCGGAGGCCGTCTCCTCGAATACGACCTCCACCGGTTCGTAGACCCCGTCCACCTCCGGCTTCTCGGCAAGGATCTTCGGCGCCACGTCGAGCCTGCCCGGCAGCCAGTAGTCGTCGGCGTCGAGGAAGCAGACAAGCTCCCCCCGGGACATCTCTATGCCGAAGTTCCGGCTCGCGCCGGCGCCCTTGTTCGCCCCCTTGGGATGGCGGAGCACCTTCACGAGGTCGGGGTGTTTCTTCTGGAGTCGCTCGCAGACTTCGAGGGTCGAATCCGTCGAGCCGTCCTCGACGATGACGATCTCGAGCCGGGCGGCGTCGCGCTCATGCACGACCGACTCGACCGCCTCCTCGATGCGCCCCTCGCAGTTGTGTGCCGGTATGATGACGCTGACGAGCATCGCTACAGCTGCTCCCCTGCTACTCGGATCTCCGGCAACAGAGCCCAGTGCCGCGGCGCCCTGGGTCAAGGCAAACGTGGCGGCAGGGACGCTCGTTTCGCTCGCCGGCGCTCCGGCCCGGCGGAAGCGAGAACCGGGGCTCGACGAGCAGGCCCATCAGCTTCAGCCAGGCCGCTCCCTTGACCGCCTCCAGTCTACCTCCGAGGAGTCACAGGTCAAGCAGCATCATGGTCGGGAGTAGTGCACCCCCTACAGCGACTGTCATCTTCCGGAGAGAAGGTCCTTCATCATATATCGGCCGCGTCCTGAACTCACGGCCCACTGTGGCGCCGGGCGACCCCCTGTATCCTGCAGACGCTGATCGAAATGGTCGGATGGAAAGCGCCCAGGTCTGGGACCGCCCGGTTCAGGCCCCGTGGGCACTGCGTCATAGAACGCGGTAGCGCCTGCCAAATGATCCGCTCCAAGTGGCATGCAGGATATACTTGAAAAGAGACGCGTGGCGGGTAGAATTCAGAAGCTGGGGCCGCGGACACGGCTCGGGACATCCAGAGGAGGAACGTCGGGTGATAGACCAGCGCCGGAGTCCGAAGATCAGCGTAGTCGTCCCGGCCCTGAATGCCGAGGCGACGATCGCGAGGTGTATCGAGTCGCTTCTGGCGCTCGAGTGGCCCCGCGACGGGCTCGAGATCATCGTCGTCGACAACGGCTCGACGGACCGGACCCGGGAGATCGTATCCGAGCACGACGTGCGGCTCGTCTCCGAGAGCGCGATCCGCAGCCCTGCGGTTCCCCGGAACCGGGGGGTGCGGGAAGCGACGGGCGAACTCATCGCCTTCATCGATTCGGACTGCGAAGCCTGCCCTCGGTGGCTCGAGGCGGCGTGCGCGCACTTCGCTGATGAGACGGTGGGGGCGGTCTCCGGCCGCATCGATTCTGACGAACCGCGCACTACCCTCGAGCACTGCGTGCTGAGGCGTGGGGAACTGTCGAACGCCCGGGCACTTCACCACAGCTTCATGCCTGCCTTCCTGACCGCGAATGTCGTCGTGCAGCGTTCCGTCTTTGACCGGATAGGCGTCTTTGAGCCGCGGTGGCGGTGTGGGGAAGATATCGATCTGGCCTGGCGGATGCAGGCCGATGGCGGTTGGCGCCTCGTCTACGAGCCCGCGTCCGGAGTCATCCACCACCATGGCCCGACGCTGGGCGCTCTCTACCGGCACCGGCGAGCTTGGGCCATGGGCGCGGAGCTCCTGGAAGCGAAGTGGCCCGAGAAGAACGGTCGCGGAACGAAGCACGTCGGGAAGAACCTGCGGTGCCTGGCACTGAAAGCCATGCTGGTTCTCCTCGCCGCGCCGGTGGGGATCGTCTCCCCTCAGCTCTTCTGGCGGCAGGTCTCCGGGGTCGTCGCCCGAGTAGCCGACATCGCCGGCCGGAGCGCCGGAAGGCGCGCCGTGCGCGACTTGGGTGTTCGCCCGGCCGCCCCGGACGGCTCCGGATCTGACCTTTCGCGCTGACGGACGGCAGTGCGAGGCAGGACCTCAGGCCGATAGTGACGCCGGACTCGCCGAAGTAGCCAGGTGTCGCCGACGCCCGAGGGCAGATTCCTCTCAAGCGACCTGCAGGTCGCGGCGATGACCATCCTCCGGGTGAGAGTCCGACGCGAGATCGCCCTCTCCGCGTCCGATCCGGCTTGCGGGCCGGGCCGCCAAGGCGTATCATCGTTCCATGCCCGGCACGCCCGATACGATTCAACTCACGGCCACGACGCTCACGGGCTTCGAGGAGACGCTCGCGACCGAGCTCGAACGTCTCGGCGCGGCCCGGGTCACGAAGGGCCACCGCGCCGTGCACTTCGAGGGCGACGAGGCGATGCTCTACAGGGCGAACCTCATGTGCCGGACGGCCATCAGGATACTCAAGCCCCTGGCCCGCTTCCGCGTCCACAGGGACACGGCGCTCTACAAGGCGGTGCAGAGGATCGACTGGTCGGCGTTCCTGGAGGCCACGGGCAACCTGTGGGTCAACACAAGCCTGCACGAGTCGAAGATCGACCACTCGAACTACGCGTCGCAGGTGGTGAAGGATGCCGTCGTCGACCAGTTCCGCGACGCGACCGGCGAGCGGCCCTCGGTGGACCGAGACTCCGCCGACGTCGTCATCAACCTGCGCATCGACAGGAACGCCGCGACCCTCTCGGTCGATTCCTCGGGCGACTCGCTCCACCGCAGGGGCTACCGTCCGCTCGTCCACGAGACCCCCATCAGCGAAGTGCTGGCCGCGGGCATCATCGGCCTGACCGGATGGGACGGCCGCGCCCCGTTCGTCGACGGGATGTGCGGCTCGGGGACGTTCCTCATCGAGGCGGCGATGATGGCCCGCAGCATCCCCGCCGGGCGCTTCAGGAAGAGCTTCGGCTTCCAGCGCTGGAAGCGCTATGACGCGGATATCTTCGGCCGCGTTCTCGAGGAGGCGACGGGCGCCGAGCTCGATGCCGCCCCCGGCCCCATCCAGGGCTCCGACGTGAACGCGGGCGCGGTCGACCTCGCCCGCGAGCATCTGGAGCGCTCGGGCACCGGTGGAGACGTCGCGCTCACCGTCTCCGACTTCGCGGCGGCCGAGCCGCCGCCGGCCGAGCCCGGCGCCGTCCTCGTCATGAACCCGCCCTACGGCGAGCGGGTGAGTGCGGACGAGATCGCCGGACTCTACGCGATGATCGGCGACACCTTGAAGCAGCGTTACTCGGGCTACACCGCGTGGATTTTCACCGGCAGCGAGGAGGGAGCCAAGGCGATCGGCCTGAGGCCGTCGAGAAAGATCCCCCTTATGAACGGCCCCATCAAGTGCAGGCTTCTCAGGTTCGAGATGTACGCGGGATCGAGGAAGGCGAAGTACAGGAGCTAGCGGACGCGGGCCGGCGCCGAAACCGGCCGCGGGGGACGCATGGCAGGCCCCGAAGACGTGGAGAAGGCGCGGCGGCTCGCCCGCGAGGCCCAGGAGCTGCTCGCAGGCGCCTCGGGCGATGCGGCGGCGTTGGCCCGCGCCGCCGCCGAGCGTTTCCTTGACGATGACTGGACGGTGCTCGTCTCGGGGCTGAGGAGCACGGGCAAGTCGAGCCTCGTCGTCTCGCTCTGGGGCGACTCCGAGCTCCTCCCGACCGCCGTCCGCGACTGCACCCAGACCAACACCCTCGTCCGCGTGCCCCGCGCCGGCGAGGAGGATCGGCGGATCGTGCTCCGTTTCCTTGAACGCGAGGAGGCCCTGGACTTCGCCTCGCGAGACCTCTCGTACCACCGCCTCGAGGAGGTGATACGCGAGGTCTCGGCCGTCCTCCGCCACCGCCTGGGCGAGATGCCCGCGGGCGAGCGAATCGGCTGGGCCGCGTCCACCGTGCGGCGCCTCTTCGAGGAGCAGCCGGACGTCCACGTCCTCCATGAGCCGGCGACCGAGCAGGTGGAGAAGCTCGAGCAATTCCTCTCCTTTCTGGACTCCCCCGACTACCGGCCCGGCGGCGCCGTCGAGATGCCCTGGACCGAGAGGCGCGAGTATCTCATGGGCCGCCGCAGGCCCGACGGCAGGACGCTCGAGGTCGGTAAGCTCCTCTCGCTCCGCCTCGTCGAGCTCGTCCGCGAGACCGACCGCTGGGGCTCTTCGCCGCCGCACCTCGTCGACTCGCCCTGGATTCCCACCTTCCACAACGCCCGGCGGGCGGACCTCATACTCCGCGAGGCGGCCCACGCGGACGTGCTCGTGATAGTGGCGCTGCCGGAGCCCTTCGAGCTCGAGCCCTGGGTGGACACGGCATTCCGCGACCGCCCGGAACTCGCCGCGCGCACCGTGGTCGTTCTCAACCAGGTGGACACCATCGACACTTCGGAGCTCTTCCGCCGCGGCGGCTTCGCGGAGGCCTGGGCGGAGAACCTCGACATGCTGACGCGCCGCGGCGTGCCCGCAAGGAACGTCCTGTGCTCCTGCGCGCGTCTGCCCTTCCTGGAGGGTCTCCCCGCCGGGACTGAGCAGACCGCCTTCGAGGCCGAGCGCTCGGCGCGCCTGCGGGCCGTGCTGGCGAGAATCACGGAGATGCTCGCGGGCCGCGACGCCGACGATCTGACCGGTCCCCTCGCCGCCGCGTGCGATCCCGACGACTCCGGGATCGAGTCGCTCAGATCGAGACTCCTCGATATGTCCCGGGAGGACGTGCCGGCCGCGCGGGCCCGCGAGGCCGCGGAGAAGCTCGCCGCGGTGGCCGATGTGGAGATGGGGGGCGAAGCCGCGCGGACGTGGAAGACGCTCCGCGAGAGGGCGGCGGCGCTCTGCATCGCGCTTCGCGAGGGCCCGCCGCCCGAGGCAGGCCCCGGTGGGATCGGGGGGGAGGGTGGGAGCGCGAAGGTGCCGAGGCTCCCCGACGGCAGGCCCCTCTTCGGCAGCTGAGTCCGCGCGCCGCCGCCGCCCCGAGTGGTGGTGGAGCGTCTTCTGGCTGTGGGAGTCCTGGCTGACCGCTGTGTT
>Ga0272441_10006797_pt1 | contig 18938 bp, 22 predicted proteins | sample SSMProp6N_FD_193582 | JGI IMG/M metagenome (GOLD analysis project Ga0272441, IMG submission 193582) | Marine sediment archaeal communities from Little Sippewissett salt marsh, Falmouth, MA, United States - SSM-Prop-6N | ecosystem: Environmental > Aquatic > Marine > Wetlands > Sediment ... | reverse complement strand
TGTATCAATTATATATAAAACAATGGGGCTGAAAGCACAATGACTTTCCAGAAACGGCTTATCCGGCCATATCTATGGGTTTATATCAGCCATGATGTACTAGAAATAGTTAAGATAATCGATACCATGAGAAAATAGATCCATGTCATAACGTGTCATGCCGAACGTCGGGTTATGATCGAGAGGCAGGACGTTATGATCGAGAGGCAGGACGAAACGATCGGAGAAATCCGCGGCATGAGATCCGACTTTCATGACCATATGGACAGGCGGTTTGCGAGAATAGAAGGGGAGATCGCTGAGATCAAGGCCGCCATCGCAGAGATAAAGGGCGATAGTTAGCCGAGTTTGGTGGCGATAAGTCGAGTTGCTGCGGCGCACCCCCAAAGCAAGCTTCGGGGTATGTTTTGCGCCGCCCGCCAAAGTCCAAAGCGCGCGTTTATTCTATCCTCTCACGTCACATCGCCTGTTTCGCAGTCACAGGAGGAATCCAGGTATTGGTCCTGATACCTTGCGTTCTCGAACTTCCAGTTTGGAACCTGCCACTCGCTTCCATCGTAGGAATACTCGGGCTCGTCGGCCAGTATGTTCACGACCGCGTTTGCATAGACCGGCTGGGCTGCCGAGCCGTCGATTGACCGAGGATCGACGCGGACCTGATTTGCGAATATTCCGGGCCTCGATGCCTTGGCCCTGTAGGTTATGACTTTCGTCTCGTAAGGCTCTATGTCTACAAGGTTCCAGGTGACAACGTCGTTTTCGTAAGAGGCAAACGGCATGCTCACGCTGGTTTCAAGAAGAGTCATTCCTTCTGGCAAGTTATCTGTCACCGTTGCAACTCTCCTCGCGCTTTCCTTGTTTTCGATCTCGATCGAGTAGGTGACGACGTCGGTCTCGTTTGCGTCGAGCTTTGCGTCGAGGTCCACAGAGAAGGTTGCATCGATCTCGTCGATACAGCATGTGAGCCAATCGATTTCGAGCGCCGTGAAGTTTGCGGCGCAGACCCATTCGTCTTCGCCGTAACCGCCGCATACCCGCACGCGGTTTACAAGCTCGCTTTCTTCGTACTCGGCAAGGTCGTTTTCAGAAACTTTGAGCTTGAGGTCGATCTTTGAGACGTCGCCTATGGAAAGGTGAGTTAACGTCCAGTTGACGCTGTTTTCCGTCTGGCCGGAAGGTCTAACCGAAGCGTCCAAAAACTCGGATCCTGGCGGGAGGAGGTCCTGGACGCGGATCGGTCCTAGCGCCTTGTTGCCGTCGTTTTCGATCGTGATCGTGTAGGTGGCGACGATTTCGGTCCTATCGGTGCTTTCGCCTGCGCGTGTCACCTCTTTGTCGCCGAAGATCACATCTCTTCCTATTGTGCCGGTCTTTGCCACGTTCAGGTGGGGCAGATCGTACTTTGGCGCGCCGGATATGACGATCTTTCTTGCGATCGAGTAGTCGCCGACGTACATTTCGTCGAAGTCGATAGCGGGGTTAGCATGTGCGTTCCCTGACACATTTGCTGATGCGTTATCCGAGTCGTTAGTCGAAGCGCCGTAGTAAACCGCCCTGTACCGAGCCCGGCCCGAAAACTCGGCCTCGGTGCTCATCTCGTTTAGGCCTTTGGCCTCGGTCTCTTTGTCAAGGCTTGTGATGCTAGTATACTCTTCGGCGATGAGGCTCGTCTTCGGAGTTTTCGACCATATTCCCTCTTTCCATTTCATCGCAGAATCGATCGATACGTCGTCTGTGAGGTCTTGCTCGGCAGGCGCGTAGACGAGGTTTATGTCTTTTGCGATGTAGTTGCTGCCAGTCTCGATTATCTCGTCGGATGAGTAAGTGCCAGTTCCGTGTTCGTAGGTTCTCTGGCTCTCGCCGACCCTCTTATCAAAGATCACAAGCCCAGACCCCGTGGCAGACTTCTCAGATGACGCGCTGGAGCCGTACTCATCGATCCTCTCTAAGATATTGAAGCTTCCCGCGTAGTCCTCTCTTGACTCGAATACGGGTGTGCTCTTAGGCGTGGCGTTTTCTGGCATCTTCAGGAAACCGATGTGACCTATACCGTCGAACTCGGCGTTGATCTCCATCGCCGACTCGTTTTCGTCTAGCTTCATCCGGCTCTCTTTGTTGATGGAGCTGGCGTATCGATAAGACTCACTCATGGCGGCGCCCGTGACCTTATTTTTCGCCTCTGCACTCTCGGTCCACCGCGAGCTGTAAGTTACGGTGCGGTTCTGGTAAAGGCCAAGAGAGGTCCCAGCATAGGCTGCTGAGACGTCTTTTTCCATCTCAAGGGATCTCTTCTCGGTGGACATCTTCAACTGCTCTTCGCCATCGTAGCTTCCAGAGCCATGCTCCCGAGCGGAAAGCTCGGTTCCGGGCTCGACAACCGTCACGCTCTCGCAGTCGGAAACCGTCCTCAAAACGCCCCGTGACGTGAAGTTGACGCGGACACAGTTTGTGAGAACGCTGGATGGCGGTGCCGTGTTGTAATCGTTCGCCACGTTGACGAACCCCTCGCCACTAACCTCTTGGACCATCACGAACTCGAAATCCTGTCTTGGGACCCTTATGGTCAGGTTGATGTAAGTGCACCCTTGTGGTATTATGGGGAAACGCCAGACGTTGTCTCCCTCCGATGGCGCGGGGTCGATTGAGACGAACTCAACCTCTCGGCTGAAGACGTCTTTTACCATCACGTTCTCTACCGGAACGGTCCCTCGATTGCAGAGGGCGATGGTGTAGTTTAAAAGACCGCCCGGTCTGACCGTGCTCTTCTCGGCGGTCTTGTTCACCTCGAAGTCGATAAGCCCGATCGAGATCTGGCCCGCGCCCGCTACTGGGTTTCCGAGATGGTCTTTTCCGAGGGCCAGGGCAAAGTTCTCCAGGGGGCCGGGAAGGTCGGCGTCGGTCACTTCATCTTCGGCAGTGGCCGTGATCTCTTCGCCAGGAAATAGTCTATCTTTTTCGAGTGGGATCGACCTCATTTCGCCTGCGGGACCTGCTTTGAGGCTGAGATCTTTGATCTCATCTTCTCCCGCGTTCGTTACGGTGTAACTGTATCTTACAAGATCGCCGACGTTTGGATTTGAGGGATTTGCGTCGATGGATATCGAGATCTTTGATCCCGCCTCGTCGAAGAGGAGGAAGTAGAGCCTCTCGTCGGGGTTTTCGCCTTGGGCGCTGGTCCAGGAAAGGCTACCTTTGGTGCTGGCATCATTGCGTGCGGGCCCGTCAGCATCGCCAGAATTCAAAGAGGTATCGCCAAAGATTGTCGTTTCATAGACCAAAACGATCTCTTGGCCCTCAGACCAAGAAAGGTCGATCTCATCGAACTGCCATTTCAAGAGATCTGAATCGAGGACTTCTACCTGAACGGCTTCAGGGCCCGATACGATCTTTGCAGAGCCGGGGACGAGGGCCAGTCCAGGGGGAACCGAATCGAAGACCTCGACGTCGAAGGCCTCAGAAGAGCTGGAAGAAGAGTGATAGATTTTGACCTCGTAGGCGATCCGGGCGTTTCCGTCCCCGCCTATCGAGGAGGTGGCGCTTTTTTCCACTCTGAGGTCGGGCTCCACGATCGCTACGGGAAGTGATTCGCCAAAGGACGATTGAGATGTGCCCTCCGAGTCGTCGAACTGGAGGGTGGCCTTGCCGGGCTCGAGGTTTGCGCCGTTTTGGTTGGAGGATACGTCCGCCACCACTGCCCTGAACCGAATCTGGATGTCTTGGTCCAAAGAGTTGTCCACGTCTCCGAAGCTCCAGGTGATCGGGACTTCAAAGGTGCCGTCGTTTGGGCCGATGACTTCGGCGAGGGCAAAGGTTGCGGCCCCCGATACCACAAGGCTCGAATCGTCGTAGATCAGCCCTGCCGGCAGAGTCAAAGATACGACAACGTTTCGGACGGGTTCGGCTGGGAGGTCGACTGTGATAGTGTAGAGTTCACCAGAGTCCTCCACACCGTCGTGATCTTCGTTCTGCAACGCAGAAGCGAGATGGATCATCGGGCCGGATGTCATCGATACCGCTAATATGAACAGACAGATACTCATAGCCCTCAAAGCGAAGTATCTTTCAGCCATCTTGCCTCCACGACATAAATTGTACACCTCAACCTGTCTCAAATCAGATCTGGAATTATGGTGAAAGTTATCTTCATCCGATATTTGTGGTCTTCGTCCACCAGGGTGTCATCGTCCCAAGAGGTGGGCTGCCTTAATGTGACCTTCACATCCTTTACCCCATCCGGCTCATTAAGGGTGCTCTTGCCCGTGGCAAGGAGACCGCCACTGGCTAGGTCGACCTCCCTAAACACGCCTTCAGTGGTAGCAGAGACTTTCAACGTGCTTAGCAGCCTCTTTGGATTTGAGACGTATCCTGGCAGGACCGGGGGGTCCGCGTCAGGGTCTCCCTGTGCGTTGTACTCGGTCATGTACCCCCGTTCCTTTGGGGGGGCAGGACCTTCAGAGCCGTACTCGAACTCGGAGTCCTCCACCCAAACTTGCCACTTTATGTCGGACTTGACCTTGAGAATCCCAGTATGGTTATTGTACTCACCCAGCCAGGGGTCTAACACCCAATCGACGAGGTCGCCTGGGGCGATGACGCAGATCGAATTCGCCGATTGGAGGACGATCTCCCCTGCGACTTGTTGTCCAGGCGCTACAAAAGAAATTGCGCCCAAATATTCAGGATCGTCCGCTAGACCGTCCGCTAGGACGATCCACGCAATGATTAAAACTAGGGTGATTTTGGTGCAGTTTGTCATATTGAATCTGCCGTTCTGGCGAAAACCTGCCTATAAATTGGCGGGAAGCTGGGTGACCGAGTTCCTAGCCCACCTACCAACTTCGTCTTAGCTATAACTCAAGCTCGGTTTCATCGCTGTCAAGGACGGTCCCGTCCTCCAAGCTCACCGTTGTTTCGACGTAATAGGTTCCATGCGGCGGCTCTTCTTCGAGATCGAAAGTGAGATCGAATTGCAATGAGCACGTTGGAACAATGGAAAACTCGCTTGGAGGAGTTGAAACGGTTCCCAAAACTTCGCCATCCTCGTCATTGAGGACGGATTTGGCCATAGCCCTGAAGTGATGGTTTCCGGTATTTTTGAAAATCGCATAAGCGTGCACTTTCTCTGGGTCATCGGATGATACTTCGCTCGTTACGCTCTCGATTTCACCGGTATGAATAAGCTCCGTTCCAGATATTGTGAGATAAACTATGACGTAAGATCCAACGCCCACGGCGACATTCTCTCCTAGATTTTCTTTGCTGCTACAGATGCGAACCAAGGCGTACCTGCCACCCTCTGCATCTTCTGGTACCACACCCTCCAGGATCAAATTCTGGGAGTCACCAGGTTCGAGGTGAAAACTTGTTGGGGTGACACTAAGGAATTCTCTGGCAGAGTAAGGGCTGGAGTCCTGTTCTGGGTCTAATCCAGTGATGCCGCCGTCAAGCGGTTGGCCCACACCAACAACCTCAGCACCAACGTCCATTGGAGAGTCAGTTTCCCTGATGCCTACAATCATCTCGTGATGGATTGCTTGGCCGGGATCTACCTCGTTTATCAGGTTTCCTCCTGAGATCCAGAAACCAGCTAACGCTGGAACAGCCATGAAAACCGCCACGATGGCAATTAACGCAGTATATCCTAACAGTGTATTTCCATACCTATTCATCTCTAACACCTACACTTTTAGCAGTCTACAGCAATATGAGTTGATCTGCCCCTTGCGGATCGCCTGGATGGAACGTTAAATAAGCTAAAGTGCAAAATGTCTGCATTTATACGGACACTTTGCACTTTTAAGTACCTACGAGATCAGACCTATGGCGGTGTGCCTATCATACAATAGAAATCAACCACAATGGAGTAACTGCAACCACCCGAATCGTGCCAAGAGGCTTTCTGGTTGTATTCGATGGGTACGTACACAAAGTTCGGTCCTGTTGGGCCACCTGCGACCTTATTGCCAGTATCTTTATCTAAGAGAGGCTTACAATCGTTTACCAGCACCTGGCCGTTAATCTCGAGAGGGTACTTGAGTGCTCCCGCCGCACCCTTCATGTGCCCGTCCTGTTTGGAGGAGTCTTCAACGTTTATCCACCAGCCACAATTAGATCTGACAGATACACTCCTGCCCGGACCTATGTTATCCTCATATGGATCGCCGATGGTGAGTTCCCATCCACTGATATCTTTCGGTGCTAAAATCCTGCATGCACATTCTACCGATGCTTCGACATTCTGGTCGTTGTCCATTGCTGCTGCAAGATTGGCAACGAAAATTGTGGCTACCAAAACGGCCAGAATCCCTATTCCTGCCTTTTTCATATACCTATACCTCCTATCCTACGTCCTTCCATAGACGAGTGCTACATAATAACACGGCTCTTCGCTATATTGTGTGGGTGGCCTTAACACTAGTTAAACCACTCGTGATACTCCTGTCATATTATCAAGCCCATCTCTAAAGCAATCAACCGTGATGCACAACGATTTCTAGTTGAATCCATGTGGTCCCAAACACACATCGTTGGCGAGTCAATCTTCCAGGGATTTATCTTACCCATAGGAAACAGCGAAGAACCTTATTTTCGCTACGGGCTCTAAGGTGGCGTGCCTTGCATACAATAGTAATCAATCACGATGGTGTAACTGCATCCAACCGGATCATTCCAAGCGACTTTCTGGTTGTAGTCAACGGGTATGCACACCATACTCGGTCCTGTTGGGCCACCTGTGACCTTATTGCCACCCTTATCTAAGAGAGGCTTACAATCGTTTACCAGCACCTGGCCGTTAATCTCGAGAGGGTACTCGAGTGCTCCCGCCGCACCCTTCATGTGCCCGTCCTGTTTGGAGGAGTCTTCAACGTTTATCCACCAGCCACAATTAGATCTGACACATACGCTCATTTGGACGTTCGGGTCGACTGTGTACGTTCTGATGTTTTCGCCAGGGGTGAGTGTCCATCCAGTGATATCTTTCGGCGCTAAAATCTCACACGCGCATTTTACCGATGCCTCGACATTCTGGTCGTTGTCACCCGCTAATGGTACTGCTGCTGCAAGATCAGCAACGAAAATTGTGGCTACCAAAACGGCCAGAATCCCTATTCCTGCCTTTTTCATATACCTATACCTCCTATCCTACGTCCTTCCATGGGTATAATCCCACATGAATAATGTACATATGCGACAGATTTATATTTAAAGTTTTTGACAGGGTATGTTATGATATTGATATTATTAATTAAAACTGTACGGTCGCATTGGAGGGTATTATAATAGCAGAATCTATTGCTGAAACTTAGAACTATTTGGTTTTGTGTATTTAGCTCTGTATTGACTTTCGATTTGGTTGATGTTTTGTGTTTGGGGGGTCTAACTTGACTTTGTCACATTATCTCCGTTCCAACATTTGAATACCTATATCGACGATTTGCACACTTAATTGACAATCTCTGACGTTTGTGATGCGACACCCTCGCTGAATATCTTCGTTTGTGTTTCTTTTTGACTAGACTCAACACCTCCTGAGCAGTGATCTCCTTTTGAGGTAGTATCACCTCAAGAATTCCCTTCACATCTTGAACAGTTAATAATTCCGCCTTTTTGCCCAGGTCGATACGTATCATCAGTATAGCTAACATTGCAAGAAGTGACATCGTTATATGGTGATGCCATCCCGTCCAACTTCGAACCTGATAATCAGCAAGTCCTGCGATTCCCTTTGCATCCTGAAACGCACGTTCAATCCAGTATCTGCTATATGACATCTGTGCTAACCGTTTTACAGTTGTATCAATTGGAACATTGGAAAACTGATATTTTATATCTTTTTCTCCATCATCAACTCGGATAATTAGCCACACCTCTTCACCAGGTAGTTCATCAACCACAGGAAAAACGCGAATACATGCGATATTTGTCCATAGCTTCTTTCGTTCCGTGTCCCTGACGAATATATGATGCCACTGAGAACCCTCCAGTTGATCCTTGAGTTTTCTCACTTCAATTGGACGCGGCTCTCCTTCGAGTACTCGTACCTTTGTCGGAACACGACCACGAGTTCCCTTTCGCTCAGGTACTCCGATCTTTGGCAAATAAAGCCAAACTCGTGTATTTGCCGGTATGTCCGCGACGTAAGTGATTCCCTCGCTATTGATTTTATCTCGAAGCCATGGTTGTTGGCCATAAAACGCGTCCATTCCAACGCAGTCAAAGGGAACATTATTCTCTCTGGCGTGAAGAAGCATCTCCAATCCGATTTCGGCCTTCGTCTTGAATACGACATATTCAGGTACACCACATTTCTTGCGACGTTCAGGATCCTCGCACCAATCTTCTGGAAGATACAGTTCCGCATCGATCAAGGTTCGATATGGTCCGTTCACGTACCCGAGAAAAACCCCTACTTGGCAATTATCAACTTTTCCGAGACGACCATTGTACTGACGCTTTGTGCCCACAGAACATTTACCACTTTTAGATATGCCAGACTCATCTAGATGGAGAAAACCATTGGTCCAATCGCCAATAAAATTAGTTGTATTAATTTGGATATAGTCAATCAAACGTCGATAGGACCATGGCGAGTCAGAAATAAAGTGGTTAAGTGACTGATTGTTGCAGTTCCGTACCCTCTCAGAATAGCGACTTATGTTACCACGCCCTACGTTGAGGAGAAGGCCATCAAGGTATTGACGTGACTGAAACTCAACGCTGCGCGTTGTATTACGGAAATACAATGAGCAGTTATTATGTAATCTATTTAAATTAATTAATGCGACTGGTAGGTCTCCTAGACCTAAATCAAATGTAACTGCTCAGCTATATGACTTTTTGACAGGGCAGACATTGGGTATGAAAGGGTTCCCCATAAAGGCATCTTGAATAGCATCAAGAACACGACACCCGTTCTTCCGTGCAGTGGATATGTATCCGCGAATAGCACAGAACCGTTCTGCACCTTCCATAGTCCTGAACGTACCTGACACGGCTCTTCGCTATATTGTGTGGGTGACCTTAACACAAGTTCAACCACTCGTGATACTCTTGTCACGCTGTCAGGCCCATCTCTAAAGCAATTAACCGTGATGCACAACGATTTCCAGTTGAATCCATGTGATCCCCAAACACACATCACTGGCGAGTCAATCTTCCTGGGATTTATCTTACCCACAGGAAACAGCGAAGAACCTTTTCTTTCCTATGGCCAGGTTCTCCTCGCCAATCTCTATGCTTCTGTGTAGCAGGACCACTGCCACGTCGAATCTCTCTCCCAGCTCTTCCTGCCAGTCTCCCCTCAGGATCTTGAAATAGGGAAATTCGCCTGTCGCCTCTCGCCAGTGGACCTCCAGCACCTGGACCTTGATTGCCCTCCTCTCCACCTTCAGTTCGGTGATGAACTTATCGAGGGCGTCTTTTTCCCCTTCGGCCACGATCGCAACGTCGTAGGGCTCCTGGTTTTTGACGGTGCCAGAAAGCCCGAGGTCCCGGGCGATTCTCTGGACTGTGTCTCGAAAACCGACCTTCTGGACGTTTCCTTTGGCGATGATCTCCGCTCGTTGCATGTTGGTCTCCTTCTTTGGGGCTCTTTGCATGTGAGGGTGGTGGTCGAATGCCTTCGCCCGACGTTTTTTGATCTTTGCGACCGATTCCCCACCTCGTTCGAATATTATTAACCATGACACTCCATGAAGTACATATGTTATCCGGTCTTCTGTATACAGACGTCATAACGCTCAAGCTGAAGTGGTGAAAATATGCTCGAAGATCGAATAGTCATCGACCCCAAAGTCAGGCACGGAAAGCCGATCATAAGGGGGACGAGAGTGCCTGTAGATCTGATTTTAGGATCTCTTGCCGCGGGCCTTTCGCCAGCAGAGATTGCCCGCGAGTACGATATAGAGAAGGAGGACGTACTGGCATCTTTGGGATACGCGGCAAAGATCGTGGCAGGGGAACGGATCGGTGCCTTATTCCCTCCTGACCCCCAAGTTCTTGCTGGACGCCGATATGCCCGGCCGGGCAGGAGAGCGGGTCGGATAGACATCGGCCCCGGCTAACCATCGCCCTTCATCTCTGCGATGGCGGCCTTGATCTCGGCGATCTCCCCTTCTATCCTCGTAAACCGCCTGTTCATATGGTCATGAAAGTCAGATCTCATGCCGCGGATCTCTCCGATCGTTTCGTCCTGCCTCTCGATCATAACGTCCTGCTTTTCCAACATTTTCTTTCCCGTGTCCAGGTTCTCTCTTCCTATGGCCAGGTTCTCCTCTCCAATCTCTATGCTTCTGTGTAGCAGGACCACTGCCACGTCGAATCTCTCTCCCAGCTCTTCCTGCCAGTCTCCCCTCAGGATCTTGAAATAGGGAAATTCGCCTGTCGCCTCTCGCCAGTGGACCTCCAGCACCTGGACCTTGATTGCTCCACTCTCCACCTTCAGTTCGGTGATGAACTTATCGAGGGCGTCTTTTTCCCCTTCGGCCACGATAGCAACGTCGTAGGGCTCCTGGTTTTTGACGGTGCCAGAAAGCCCGAGGTCCCGGGCGATTCTCTGGACTGTGTCTCGAAAACCGACCCTATGGACGTCTCCTTTGGCGATGATTTCTGCTCGTTGCATGTTGGTCTCCTTCGATCGATTTGAGGTAATCGACCTCCTTCTTTGGGGCTCTTTACATGTCAGGGTGGCGGTCGAAGGTCTTCGCCCGACGTTTTTTGATCTTTGCGACCGATTCCCCAATTTGTTCGAATGTTATTAACCACGGCAGGGGAACAGATCAGAACGAAGATGTGATTACAGGTTTGAGGGCGGAGGAGAAGGGAGGCGCCAGCTGGCGCTGGCTGCGACGTTTTTTACGCCGCCCGGCGGCGCTATTTTTGGGTGACCGTGCCGATTGCTGCAGAGAGACCTTGCGATCAGGAACCGCCTGGCGCCGCGATTTTCCTAGAAGGCCACTTGCCTGGCTGCGGCGCGCTCTTCTACATCGCCGTGGCCGAAGCTGGCTTGAAAAGAGATCGGAAAAAAGGCGTGCCAGTCTAAAGGATGATCGACGCCGGATTTTGACCGTCAGAATGATTCGATATCAAGAAGAAAGCAGCGCTCTTGCCTTTTTCAGCTCCTCTGCGACGGCCTTTCGACCCTGGAGGAGCCTCCACCATTCAAAGTAATCTTCGGAGTCTCCGAGCGCTCCACTCTCAAATCCCTTCAAAAACTCGTCCGAATCGATCCCGCATCTTCGCTCAAAGTCCCTGATCTCGTCGTCTGTTATCCTCTTTTTCATTTCCAGGAGTTGTATCTCTTTCTCCAAGGATTTTCGGATGATCTGATCGACCTCTTCGGAAATCGCGTCCATTCCATTCGATATTTTGGTTCCGGTTCGATAAAGAGTTCTGGACGGGTGAGAGTTACGTTTTTCCAAAAATGTCTTTGAGGGGCAGCTCTAGCTCACCTTCGCCTTCAAATCTTCTATGGCGGCCTTGATCTCGGCGATCTCCTGGCGGAGTTCCTCGTACTTTTCCTCCATAGAGGTGGCTTTTATGGTCGATACGATCTCGTCACTTCCGCGGCTCACTTCTTTGCGAGTCGCAGATACCTCTTTTCTCACGGTTCCGATCTCAGATGTGTCCATTTTGATCTCCTTCATGACAGATATGGAAGCGTCCTGTTTTTCGAGCGTGGCATCCTGCTTTTCGAGCATTGTATGGAGGATTCCCACTGCCACGTCGAATCTCTCTCCCATCTCTTCCTGCCAGTCTCCCCTCAGGATCTTAAAGTAGGGAAACTCGCCTGTAGCCTCTCGCCAGTGGACCTCCAGCTCCCGGACCTTGATTGCTCTCCTCTCCACCTTCAGTTCGGCGATGAACTTATCGAGGGCGTCTTTTTCCCCTTCGGCCACGATAGCAACGTCGTAGGGCTCCTGGTTTTTGACGATGCCAGAAAGCCCGAGGTCTCGGCCGATTATCTGGACTGTGTCTCGGAGACCTACCTTCTGGACATCTCCTTTGGCGATGATCTCCGCTCGTTGCATGTTGGTCTCCTTCTTTGGGGCTCTTTGCATGTTAGGGTGGCGGTCGAGGGCCTTTGCCCACCTCCGGCCACTTTTCGGCGCCGCTCTTTCGCCCTTTCGGCGCGTCTCTTTTTCGCGGGATGCTCTTTGAGGCCTGCTTTTTTCGCCCGCCTTTCGCTTTTCCGCGTTCATGATCTTCGGGAGCCCTGGGCTCTGGGCCCGGGGCCCAGAGCCTGGAGCTTGGGGGCCAGAAGATTTGCTCTTCATTGTCGTCTTCGGCCAGAAAAGATCACGAGATGCCGCAAATCTCGCCGAGATCGAAGGAGAGGTGGCAAAGGAGAGGCGGCAATAAGAGCAGGACGAAGATTTGGTTGCAGGTTGGGTGCCGCAGAAGAAAGAGGAAGATCCGGGGCCGGACGCGGGGCAAGAGCGGGCGCGTGCGGGAGAAGAATCGCGCCCACCAGTGCCTCATATGTCGAAATCTGCAGAAGTCGTCTGCCTGATGAGTGCGGCGGTTACGGCGAAGACGAATGGGTCTGCGCCGCAAACTTCACGGCGCTCGAAATCGATTGGCTCACATGCTGTATCGACGAGATCGATGCGACATTCTCTGTGGACCTTGACGCAAAGCTCGACGCAAACGAGACCGACGTCGTCACCTACTCGATCGAGATCGAGAACAAAGAAGACTCTACGAGAGTCGCAACGGTGACAGATAACTTGCCAGAAGGAATGACTCTTCTTGAAACCAGCGTGAGCGTGCCGTTTGCCTCTTACGAAAACGACGTTGTCACCTGGAACCTGGTGGACATAGGGCCTTACGAGACGAAAGTCATAACCTACAGGGCCAAGGCATCGAGGCCCGGAATATTCGCAAATCAGGTCTGCGTCGATCCAAGGTCTTTAGACGGATCAGTGGCCCAGCCGGTCTATGCAAACGCAGTCGTGAACATACTGGCCGAAGAGCCCGAGTATTCCTACGACGGAAGCGTGTGGCAGGTTCCAAACTGGAAGTTCGAGAACGCAGTTTTCCAAGACGGGGACTTCTCATGCAACTCTGAAATCCTGGACTGAGCGATGTGGCGCCTGTAGGCGTCACATGCTCTTTATCCTGATCACCCATCACTCCCTTATTTTTTGAAGGATCTTTTTGGCGGCGAGAATGTAACACACAAAAGTTTTATGGGAACCGAATTTGATCTGTTCGTATCGTTAAGCACTAATCTTTCGAGAACTGAAGTAGTATCATCTAATCGGTTCTCGACTATAAATGAGTAGGTGTTAGGCGGTGTCGCAGATGGATATAAGAACTCACAAAGAATATATCGGAAAAGAAGACTATGAAATTTTTGTATTGGGTGGCGATGTTGGGGGGACGCATACAAACATTGCAGTCGCAGGCGTGAAAAACGATGACATTAATCTGCTATATTCTGCTCATTTCGAAAGCCAAAAACTCGACTCCCTCGCGCCAGCAGTACAACAAACGCTCGAATACGGACGAGATAAATATGGTATAAATGCAAAAAGGGGTTGTGTGGGTGTAGCAGGAGCGGTGACAAATTGCAAATCAGCAAAACTTACCAACGTTCCCTGGGACGTGGACGCAGAGAAAATAAAAAAAGATGCTGAATTAACTGAGTTTTACATAATAAACGATTTTCAGATAATCGGTTACGGAATCGATTCACTTCAAAAAGACGACGTATACGAGGCCAAAAAAGGAGATTCGAGGTTAGGAGAGACAAGAGCGGTAATTGGGGCTGGAACTGGCTTGGGCAAGGTCGTTCTCGTATACGACGGAAAAAGATACATTCCAGTGTCAAGCGAAGGTGGACACGGCGACTTTCCCGTTCATGACGAGTTTGATTTCGAACTTGTAGAACACATCCAAGGAGAGAAGAAAACGCCAGTAAGCTATGAGGACGTGCTTTCTGGGCGTGGAATTGTGCGAATCTATGGATTCTTGAAGGAAAAGTACGGAAAAACAGAATACGATAAAGAGATCGAAGACGCAAAGGACAAAGCTGTTCTGATCTCCAAATATAGGCATGAAGATAAACTGTGCAGTGAAACATTTAGAATTTATGCAAAATATTATGGGCGATGCGCCAAAAATTACGTTTTGGACACTTTGGCCACGGGCGGACTTTATATTGCAGGTGGCATCGCATCCAAAAACAGAGATATCTTTGTCTTACCTGAATTTCAAGAGGAATTCCTGAAAGCGGAAAAACAAAGGCATGTGCTTGAAAAAACTCCAGTTTACGTCATAACCAATTATGATGTGAGCCTGTATGGTGCTTGTAACGCAGCCCTTTTTGGCTGTGGTCTATAGAGAAGAGAACATGTAATGTACGTGGTCCAATGTCCCGAGGTTGGGACGGTCAGCCAGGGTGAGATGGCAGAAGAGACCGTGGACAACCTGAAAGATGCGACCTTTCATAACCACCTTTGAGATGGTTCCCGTTGTCAAAGCTTAAGGAAGGGCTCCGGCGAGGATGTGGTCGATTTCTTCGTCCGTTTCGACAGAACAAACCTCAAACCCTTGTGTGTTTGAGATTTGTCCGAAAGGTATCATTAAGCATTATAGTCTCAGATGCTGACACTGGCAATAGGTCCTTGTTTTTGCACAAGATCCCAGGGTCGCAGAAGACTGAATCTGAGAAGACTGAAGTTACAGAAGAGACGAAAAGGGGATCTACTAAGTCCCACGTCCTTTCTCGCATGAGAAACTTTGTGGTGGTGGGAAACGTGGCTACCACGTCTCCAGACTTCTCTCTTGAAGATATTCCTGGCACCTCAGGCAGGCTGGACATCCTTTGCAGGTGCATCAACTCCGCCTTCGTCCTATCGCATGGGATTAGGAAGGACGTTCGAATATTCCTAGTTCTCTGCGGCGGCGATACGCCGAAGACCTTATGCCTGAGAGGACAGGATCTTCGTCACCTCAACCCTGATGAAAGGACGACAGCGGCTCTGATGAAGAAGGCCCTGGCCTTGGATGCAACGGAGCGGTGGCAAAGATCCACTCCAGGAATATTCGTCCGCCAGGGAAGTCTTAAGGATCTCTCGATTCTGAGGGACTGCACGATCTATTATTTAAGAGAGGACGGCCCCGACGTCAGGGAACAGGAATTGAACCCAGACCGAGATGCGACCTTCTTCTTGGGCGACCACATGGGCGTTCGAGAAGAAGACGAAACGCTTCTCGAAGAGCTGGGTACAAAGGTGGTATCCGTGGGGCCGCGAAGCCTCCATGCCGATCACTGTATAGTGCTGATAAACAACGAACTTGATAGAAGAGAAGCGTCGCTATGAGCGAAAAGATCGAAACGAATTTGGCAGAGGTTGCAACGACCGCAAGAAAGATCCTCGAGCTTGGCCCCATCTGTGACAGCTGTCTTGGCCGTCAGTTTGCCATGCTCTCGACAGGCCTTTCCAACTCAGAAAGAGGCAAGGCCATCAAGATCTTTCTGGCCATGGCTGGATCCATAGACGGTGGGCAAACCTTGCTAGAAGAGCTTGCTCCAAGCTCCAAGAACGCAAGGATGTCACTTGGCAAGGGCGAGCCAGAAACGTGTTGGGTCTGTCTTGGCGAGATGGAGCCAGAAAGGCTGGACCGATGGGCCGAGATGGTGATCAGGGAGACGAGACATTTTCAGCACGAGACTTTTCTCGTGGGAACGAAGATGAGTGGTCTTCTGGCCGAGAACGAAGAGATCCTCCTGACTGATGGTGGCTCCAAACACGCAGAACCGATGAAATCCGAGATGAATCGGGAGGTCGGAAAGAGGATTGCAGAGAAGACCGGAAAAGATGTGGCATTCGATTCACCCCACGTTCTTTCCATTCTCAACTTGGCAGAAGAATCGATCGAACTTCAGGTCGTGTCCCTCTACATATTGGGAAGATACAGGAAACTGGTGCGAGGTTTTCCTCAGACTCGATGGCCCTGTCGCGATTGTGGTGGCAGCGGATGCGAGGCGTGCAACTACACCGGTCGAAGGTATCAAGAGTCGGTAGACGAGCTGATACGAGATCCGATAATCGAGGCCACCAGATGTGAAGATACCGTATTTCACGGTTCAGGCAGGGAAGACATAGACGCGAGGATGCTGGGAACTGGAAGGCCCTTCGTGGTCGAGGCGGTCTCGCCCGCGATAAGAGAAGTGGACCTGCCCAAACTGCAAGAAGAGATCAACCGGAGAGCTGCGGGAAAGGTGGAACTTTTAGATCTAGTTATCACCAAAAAAGGCACAGTAGAGCACCTGAAGAAAGCCGAGCTGGACAAAACTTACACCATGCGGGTGGATTTTGGCCAGGAAATCCCAGAAGAAAAGCTTAAATCGGTTCTGAGTGGATTGGTAGGTTTGATCGAACAGCGCACCCCAAATCGCGTCTCTCACAGGAGAGCCGACAAAGTCCGGACAAAAGAGGTTTATAGTGTCAGGCTAGACGAAGTTGCTGGAAAACGCGCTAGGATTACTATAGAAGGATCCAGTGGCCTGTACATAAAAGAGCTGATATCTGGGGATGAAGGAAGGACGAATCCCAGTCTGGCGGGGCTCTTGAGTTTGGACGCGAAAGTAGCAGAGCTGGACGTAATAAAGGTAGGTGGAAAGGCAGATGCCAACATCACACGGAATACAGAGACGGACCAGAGATAAATTGAGCAAGTCGGTCAGGGCCAGAGGGATATCCCCAGTGAGCAGAGCAATCCAGGATTTCGACGAAGGTCAGATGGTTCACATAATTCTGGACCCCAGCATACACAAAGGTATGCCAAACCCCAAGTTTCATGGGAAGACCGGCAAAGTTGCAGGAAAGCGAGGCAGAGCTTTCTTGTTGAAAGTGAGGGACGGAAACGCCATGAAGACGGTTATAGCCCTCCCTGAACATCTGAAGCCCCAGAATTGAGATGATAGTCAAAAAGATTTTGAGCGAAGAATTGCTCGCTCTTGCCGAAGTCAAAGAGGTCCTAGAAGAGATCCGGCTCAGGAGGGTGGACGAACCCGAAGAGCTGGGCTACGAGCTGAGACGAGCGATTAAGCACGCAGACATCTTTGCTCACAACTCTGCCGAGGAGAACCGGAGCATGGTAGAAGATCTTCTCGAACTTGAGAAGATCTCTCCGGAGATTGCAACCAAGATCGCTGACGTTCGGCCCATAACCCGGGACGAACTCAGAGCCGTATATGCAAAGGAACGGTTCACCCTGGTGGACGAGGACCTCGATGCCATACTGGACATCGTGATTAAAAATAAGTAACGTGGGGAGGAATGGCCTTGGGCAACAGATCTTCGCGAAGAGAAGAAGTAGCTTGGATTCTCGACTACTTGCCTTACGGGCACGTTTCCGATGCCAGGGGCAGTTATCAGAAAAAACCCTTGGTCCAAGCGATAGGCGAAAGAGATTTCGTCATAATGGAGCTGATCCCAAAAGTGGATGCTACGCCGGAGATCGGCGTCAGAGTCCGGATAAGTGGCAAGGATCGAGACGTCATTGACCGGGTCAACCGTCGCATCGGTTATGAGGATCTATCTCACGGTGCCCAGGTCGAACTCCCTTACGCGCTCCAGCAGCTGGTTTTACAGAACGAAGCAAAATACATTCGTTTTTTCAATGAGGCAGGACCTTTGACCACAAGGATGCACGCCCTGGAACTTCTGCCAGGTATCGGCAAGAAGCTTATGTGGTCTATCTTGAACGAGCGGAAGAAAGGGGCTTTCAAGAGCTTTAAGAACCTCTCTGATAGGGTCAAGGGCCTTTACAATCCAGAGAAACTGATCGCCAACAGGATCGAAGACGAGCTGAGTGACACCACGATCAAGTACAGGGTTTTCACGACAGAGTCTCGAAAGCGGTAGACGCGTTTCAAGTGCTTAAGTGCTTCAAAGTGCACTCAAGTGCTTCAAAGTGTCCCATCTTTTGCAGGGTGGATCTGACTTTTGCCTCTGGATGGAAGTTATATGAAGAAGAGAGGGCAGCATTTTCTCATTGATGTGAGAGTCCTAAAGAGGATCGGAGACTACGCTTATCTCGACAAACAAGACCGCATCCTCGAAGTTGGGCCCGGCACTGGCAACCTAACTTCTGTTTTATCTGAACGAGCAGGTCATGTAACCGCGATAGAGGTTGATCCAAGGCTTGCGTCAGATCTTTTGGGGCGCTTTCCAAACGTCGAGGTCATAAGGGGAGATGCGCTCCGAGTCCCTCTTCCCGATTACAACAAGGTGGTCTCGAACCTGCCTTACCAGATATCTTCGAAGATTACATTCAGGTTGCTCAAGCGACCTTTCAAGCTTGCGGTTCTGATGTATCAGTGGGAGTTTGCCAAACGAATGGTGGCAACTCCGGGGACGAAGGATTATGGCAGGCTCACCCTGAACGTTGCGCTTCGGGCCGAGGCGGAGATTCTGGAGCGCGTCCCGAGGGGCGCTTTTCGGCCTTCGCCCATGGTACAGTCTGCGATAGTGAGGCTAACGCCTCGAAAGGAACTTCTTTTCGCAGACGAGAAGGTCTTTGACAATTTGACACTATCTCTTTTCAATCAGCGCAGAAAGAAGGTGAAGAAAGGGCTTGCCATGATGAAAGCATCGCCTGACGCGATATCGCGGATGGATCCTGCCCTTCTGGAGAAGCGGCCCCAGGATCTCACCATTGATGATGTGATAATGCTCGCACAAGCGATATCCTCTTTTGACTATAGTGCTTAACGATACCTTTTAGCCAAACCTCTAACTCGTATGAGTTAGAGGTTTGGCCTATTCGTATCGTTAAGCACTATTCTGGCGAGAACCAATTATAGTCATAAACCGAAAGATTGATACAATATCGCGCTAATATATTGTCATGCCTAAATCAGAACAGATCCACATTCAAAAACACATTAGTCTCGGGGAACTTAATAAGAAAATAAAATATGA
>Ga0272441_10006794_pt1 | contig 18946 bp, 14 predicted proteins | sample SSMProp6N_FD_193582 | JGI IMG/M metagenome (GOLD analysis project Ga0272441, IMG submission 193582) | Marine sediment archaeal communities from Little Sippewissett salt marsh, Falmouth, MA, United States - SSM-Prop-6N | ecosystem: Environmental > Aquatic > Marine > Wetlands > Sediment ... | reverse complement strand
AGGAGACACGTTATGCAGAAGTCCCGTTGTCCTGCCCATTGCCACGGTCACGGCGTGTCGCGCCGGGCCTTCCTCGGAACCGGCGCGTGCCTGGTGGGCTCGGCCCTCGTGGCGGGATGCGGCGCGGTGGCCGACCGCCGGTCGGTGGCGTTGCTCGCGCCCATCGAGCAGCAGGGTCCGGCATCGACACTCACGCCCACGCTGCACGCCACGTTCGTCCGCCGCAAAGAACCCTATGGCATGTGGTGGCCGGGCGCCGTGTACGACGGCGAGGCCGCCCGCACCAAGTACACGACGATCATCCAGGACCACGCCAAGCGTCTCGGCATGAAACTGAATCTCCGCCCCGAGCCGATTCACTCGAATGCCGAGGCCGACGCCTGGGTGGCCGAGACCAAGGCCGCCAACCCCGACGGCCTGCTCGTCGTCCTCCTCGACCGCCAGAAGCATTCCTGGCCCACCGCCGGCAAGGCGATGGATTCCGGGTTGCCCACGGTCGTGTACTCGCCGCTGGGATCCTCGTTCACGACGAACACCGCGCGCGTGGCGGAGAAGCCCCACTCCGTCATCTACGCGACGGACGACACGACCCAACTCGTTTACGGGATGCAGATGATCCACGCCCGGGCGCGGATGCGGGCCAGCCGGTGCCTCGTCCTGCGGGGTAACAAGCGCCAGGACAAGCCGCTCGCGGACCTCGGCACGACGCTCCGCTACGTGCCGGCGGGCGACTTCCTCGCGGAGTACAAGAAGACCGAGACGGACGCCGAAATCAACGCCTTGGCCGACGACTATATTCGCCACGCCACCTACATGACGGCGGCCACGCGCGACGACGTCGTCAACGGGTTGAAGTCGTACGTGGTGTCGCGCCGGCTGCTCGCGCGCGAGGCCTGCGACGCCATCTCGATGGACTGCCTCGGGGCGCTCGGCAAGAGCAAGGTCAGCCTGCCGTGCATCGCGTGGTCGCGGATGAACGACGAGGGCGTGCCGGCCGCCTGCGAGGCCGACACGGGCGCCATCGCCACCCACATGGCGGTGCAGTACCTCTTCGACCGGCCGGGGTTCCAGCAGGACCCGGTGCCCGAGACGAGCCGTGACGCCATCATCGGGGCCCACTGCACGTGCGCGACGAAGCTGAACGGCTTCGACCAGCCGCCCGAGCCGTACCACATCCAGCACCATCACGGCAACCGCGACGCCGTGCCCGTGCCGACGTGGCGCATGGGCCAGACCGTGACGAGCGCCGACATCCTGCCCGGCAACCCGTCGAAGATGCTGATTGCCGCGGGTGTCGTGGTCCAGAACATGAAGGTGCCGCCCGCCGGCGGGTGCGTCGTCTCGGTCATGGTGGAGTTCGACGACTGCGAGAACGTCCTGACGTGGCCGGGCTTCCACCAGATCTGGTTCTACGGCGATTACAAGAACGAGTTGGAGGATTTCTGCAAACTGACGGGCATCGAGCCCGTGATGGCCTGATTCACCCGTCCCGCGCGGCGGGCCCGCCTGAGGCGGGTAAATCTCCTGGCCCGCTGCGCCAAGCCGTAGTGCGGCGCGGTGGTTACGCAGAACCACCGCCCCCCTACGTGCGAAGCGCGGTGAGCCGTTCTGCCCACCGCGCCACGACGTGCACCTGTAACAGGATGGCACCGCATGCCCGACGCCGGTTTCTTCGACCTCCAGGTCAACGGGTACGGCGGCGTGGATTTCAACGGCGACGCCCTGACGCCCGACGACCTGCACGCCGTGTGCCGGCGTCTGGAAGCCGACGGCGTCGACGGGATCCTGGCCACCGTTGTCACGGATGGCCTCGACGTCATGCTCGACCGCCTGCGGCGCCTCGTGGCGACGCGGGAGACAGACGGCCTGGCCCGGCGCGTCATCGCCGGCATCCACCTCGAAGGGCCGTTCATCAATCCCCACGACGGGTACCGCGGCGCCCACCCGGCCGGGGGCGTCCGTCCGCCCAACCTGGACGACGCCGACCGTCTGCTGGAGGCCGCCGGAGGCCTCGCGCGGCTCGTTACCCTGGCGCCCGAGTGCGACACCGGGCTGCGTCTCACGCGCCATCTGGTCGACCGCGGCATCGTGACGAGCGCGGGCCACTGCGACCCGGACTTCGACACCCTGCGGGCCGCGTGCGACGCCGGCCTCTCAATGGTCACGCACGTGGGCAACGGCTGCGCGGACCTCGTGTCCCGGCACGATAACATCGTGGAACGGGTCTTGGCGCTGCACGACCGGCTGTGGCTGTGCTTCATCGCCGACGGTGTTCACGTGCCGTTTTTCACGCTCGGCAACTGGCTGCGGGCCGCCGGCCTGGACCGCGCCTGCGTCGTGACCGACGCCGTGACGCCGGCGGGACTCGGCCCCGGCACGTATCCCCACAAGCGGTTCGAAATTTCGGTGGCCGAGGGCGACGCCGCCCGCATGCCGGACGGCTCCCTCGTGGGCGGGGCCATCACGATGGCCCAGGCAAAGCGGAACCTCGTGGACGCGGTCGGCCTGTCGGCAGCCGATGCCCGCCGCCTGACCGTTACGAACCCGCGTCGGGCGATGGGCCTGGGTGGGCCGTGATGCGCGGCCTGCCTACCGGGTCAGGAGCGACGCGGATTCGGTGTCAAGGTACAGCCCCGCCGCCGCATGTTCCTGCAGGATCGATGCCGGCACGTCGGGTGTTACGGGGCCCTCCACGGTTTTCTGGACGGCGTCGGCTTTGCGTGCGTCGGGCACGGTGCAGACGATGGCCTTCGACGCCATGATTTGCCGGACGGACATGGAGATGGCCCGCCGGGGCACGTCGTCGAGTGCGGGGAACCATCCCTCGCCGAGTTGCTGGCGCCGGCAGGCCTCGTCCAGGTCGACCACGAGGTACGGGTCGGTGGTGTCGACGTCGGCGGGCGGGTCGTTGAAGGCCAGGTGCCCGTTTTCGCCGATGCCAACCATGGCGGCGTCGATGGTGTGCTCGCGGATAAGGCTGCCCAGGCGGCGGCACTCGGCCTCGGGGTCGGCGGCCTCGCCGTTGACGTAGTGGAACGCCCTCGGCGGCTCGGGCAGACGGTCGACGAACCGCTCCGTCAGGTACCGCCGGAACGATGCCGGGTGGGTGGCCGGCAGGCCGAGGTACTCGTCCAGGTGAAAGCACGTGACCGTCGGCCACGCAATGCCCTCGGCCCGGACGAGGGCGGCCAGCATGTCGAACTGGCTGGCGCCCGTGGCCACGATGATGGCGGCGGCGCCGCTGGTGTCGATGGCCTCGCGGATGGCCTGGGCGGCGCGCTGGGCCGCGGCTTGGCCGCACGTTTCCCGGGTGGCGCTGACGATGACGTCCATGGGGCGGGCTCCTGTAGCAAGGGTTCGAGCATCGACCCGCTATTTTGCCCGATGGCGTGCGGTCTGGCAATCGTTTGTCCGCTGTGTTATGAGGGTGCGATGCGATACGCCTTTCTGCTTGGCGCCGTCCTGGCGACGGTGGCGGCGGCTTGCCCGGCGGTGGCCGCCGCAGACGCAACGCCGCCCGGCCTGACGGTTGGCCCCGATGGGGTGCTTTTGAAAGCCGGCCGGCCGTGGCGCGGCATTGGCGTCAACGGCTTCGACCTCTTTGCGCGGACGCTCCGCGACCCGGCCGATACGTCGTATCGCGACGGCCTGGCGGCCCTGGGCGAGCGGGGCATTCCGTTCGCGCGGTTCATGTGCGGCGGGTTCTGGCCGGTGGAGTGGCGCGTGTACCGCGAGGATCGGCCCGAGTATTTTCGCCGGCTCGACGCGGTCGTTGCGGCCGCCGAGGCCAGCGGCGTGGGCCTCGTGCCCTCGCTCTTCTGGCACATGCCGACCGTGCCGGACCTCGTTGGCGAACCGTGCAGCGCCTGGGGCAACCCCGCCAGCGCCACGCACCGTTTCATGCGCGCGTACGTGCGGGAGGTGGTGACGCGGTACCGCACGTCGCCGGCCGTCTGGGGATGGGAGTTCGGCAACGAGTACAACTTGGCGGCCGACTTGCCGAACGCCGCCACCCACCGGCCGAAAACGGTGCCGCGCCTCGGCACACCCACGGTGCGGACCGGCCGCGACGACCTGACGCACGCGATGATGCGGACGGCCGCGGCGGCGTTCGCCCGCGAGGTCCGCGCCTGCGACCCGCACCGCCTCATCACGAGCGGCAACTCGATGGTCCGGCCGTCGGCCTGGCACCAGGCGCACGAGGGCACGTGGGGCCGCGACACCCCCGACCAGTTCGCCGACATGCTTCTGGCCGATCACCCGGACCCCGTCAACGTGGTCAGCGTGCATTGCTACCGCGAGAACGTGGAGCGGATCGCCCTGGCGGCGAAGGTGGCCCGCGAGGCCGGCAAGCCGCTTTTCGTCGGCGAGTTCGGCGTTCAGGGACCGACCACACCCGAGAGCCGCAAGGCCTTCGACCGCATCCTCAATGCCATTGAGCAGCACCGCGTGCCGATGGCCGCCCTGTGGGTCTTTGACTACAGGCGGCAGACCGACTGGAACGTAACGCCCTCGAACGAGCGGTCGTGGCAACTGGAGGCGATTGCGGCCATCAACGCGCGGCTCCGCCGCGCGGAACGTTGACGTGTTTGGCAGGTGTTCGCCGGCCCGCTTGCGGGCCGCTTGCCGTTGACGTGCGCGGCCGGGCCGGCGTTCTCAGAACCCCGCCCGGTCGAGTGCCAGCGCGTGGGCCTGGTCGTAGTAGCGGGCCAGGTTCTGCCAGTCGAACTGGTCGGCCAGGCTCTCGACGTGGTTGCGCATGGCGATGCGGCCGCGGCGGTCGACCTCCAGGAACGCCAGCAGAATCTCCGTCAGGTGGTCGAGAGCCTGTTCGTCGCTCTTGCCGCGACGGTCGAGCACGTGCAGGCCGCACGCCTCGTAGTCCGGAACGTGCTGCATGACGTACGTGCCGAACCCGGCCAGGTCGCTCGTGATGGCCGGCACGCCCAGGGCAACACATTCCATCGGCGTGTAGCCCCACGGCTCGTACCAGGATGGGAAAACGCCCAGGTGGCATCCCCGCACAAACTGGTCGTAGTCCAGGCCGAAGAGCGGGTTCGACGAGCTGATGAAGTCCGGGTGGTAGACGACCTTGACGGGGTCGTCGGCGAGGTTGAAGAGCATCGATTCGTGGATGCTGCGGAGGACGGCGTCGCCGCCCTCGTCCACGAGGTCGTGGGTGGCCACCAGCGGCAGGCGGGTCGATTGCCAGGCGTGGGTCACGCGGCGCAGGCGCAGCCGGAGGGTATCGTCGACCAGGGTATTGAAGTCCGGCCGCTCGCCCTGAGCGGTGGCCAGAAACAGCCGTTCGCCGAACTGATCCTTGATGACGTCGCAGTGTTTCCGTAACTCCTCCATCACGGCCTGGCTGCTCAGAACCTCGGGGTGGATAGACCGGAACGGCTGGGGCGTTACCAGGAACAGGACCACCGTCCGGTCTGTGCCGCGGCGTTTCAGTTCGCTGTTGACGCGCGCGAGCGCCCGGATGACCAGGTCGTAGCCCTTGTTGCGCGGCTCGTAGCGGCCGGCGCTGAAAACGTAGATCGTGCGATCCAGGTCGAACGTGTAACTTGGGAAGAAATGGGCCATCACGAACCGGTTAATCTGCTCCTTGTACGTCTGGTGCAGGTTCTGGAACTCGTGTATGGCCGTGAACCGCTCAATGTTCAGACCGTTCGGCAGAAGGGCGTCGGGCTTGCGGCCCAAGAGGTGTTCGCACTCGTAGGCCGTGACCTCGCTCAGCGTGGCGAAGACGTGTGCCCCGTGGGCGGCGGCACGTTCGATGGCGGCCTTGGGCTCCACACCGTAGGTCCGGGCCGCTTCCTGACCGTCCACCGTCGGCAGCCGCTCATAAAAGGTCGTGTCGCCGGAGGCCAACGCCCGGCCGACCTGCGTGGCATGCGTGTGAAAGACAATGGCTACCGGCAGGCCGGACCGCCGGAGCCCCGGTACGGCACTGCCCGCCATCCACTCGTGACAGTGGGCTACGATGGGCCCTGCGTGTTGCCGCACCCGGACCAGCGCCTGCAGGAACTGCTCCACCAGGTACCCGAAGGCGACGACCTCATCGATCATGGCGTCGTCGCCGGGCAGGCTGATGCGATGGTGGTCCCAGAGGTCGTACTTGATGGCGGCGAGGCGATAGGTCGCCGAACGCGGGTCCAGCAATACGGTCGTGGGCCGGCCGGTTACGAGCCACGTGCCGACGTGGGCGTCGATTCCCTGCGTGCGAAGCGCCTCGACGGCCCGTCCCGCGGGGCCGCCGGGCGCGTTTTCGTCGAACTCCGCGGCCGAAACGTCCGGGTTCCACGGCCCGACCACGATATACCGGTCGCCCCACCGTTCGATCATGGCGGGGATCTTGGAGCGCATGACCGTGTAGATGCCGCCCAGTTGCTGGCACACTTCCCAGGCCACCTCGCACAGGAGCGGCGCCGGCGACGTGCTGTCCGACACCTCGCTGGCCGGTGCGGGCTCGGCCGCCGCGGCAGACGGGGGCGGACGGTCAACGACGGTTGGCTTGGCCATGGGAACTCCGGGCACGCCCGTTCCCCGTGAACGGGCTGCCGTTTACCGTACCGACTGGTGGGTGGCGGCGTCCAGTCAAAACGGCGTTAGAGGTGTATGGGGGGGCATGCCACCCCGAGCCGGCCGCGGAAGCGGCCGGGCATCGTCGCCTGCCTCGGCCGCCCAGCCAGCCGATGCGCGGCAGGTCAGGAGATTTACCCGCCTCAGGCGGGCCCGCCGCGCTGCGTGCCTCTGGCGGAACACACAGGCGGGCAACCCGCCGGTGTCGCCCCGCTTGGCGTTACGGTTTGGCCGGCGTGTGGTCCAGCCGCAGGTCGTCCAGGTAGAAGGTTGTCTTTTCCTGGTTCATGCTGCAGAAGCCGAGCCAGTAGAGCGTCCGCCACCCCTTCTTGCCTACGGGCAGGTCGGCGAAGGTTTTCGTTTCGCCGCCGGGCAGGCCGACCGTCAGGCGCCACGTGTCGTCGGCCTTCGAGCCGAGGCCGGCGGTCATCTCGATTCGGATCCACTGGCCCGTGGGCACGTCCATCAGGGGCTTGCCGCGGGTGCGCACCGTGCCGTTCTCGATCCACAGGCTCGGCCCGACGAGGTACGGACTCGTGTTACCCCGCCACTCGACGAACATCTTCGTGTCGGGGGCCAGGCGGATGGCGAAGGCGAACGTCGTCGTGCCGTCGGTATGCTGCGGCCGGTAGTAGTAGTGCGGGTTGTAGGCGGCTCGCAGGCCTGGGGCGTCGGTCACCTTCAGGCTGCGCGAACCCGTGGCGGCCATTTCCTTCGTGACGGCCACGCTGTCGCCCCGGCCCTCCAGGTGAATCTGCTGGACGCCGACCGGTGGCCGGCCCGGCGGCGTGGTCTCGAAGCCGTCCGCGAACACGAGCGGTGGGGGCGGCGGGGGTTCCGGGGCCACCTCGAGCGGCGGATACGTTTCGTTCGCTGCCAGCTCCACCCACGCCGGGTCGCCGTATACGCCCGCCTTGGTGTAGTCGAACGGCTTGAAGCCGAGCGCCAGGGCGGGCGAATCGGCCGCCAGACGGAAGTCGTACCGCTCCGGGTCGCGGAACGTCGGGTTGGCCACGATGCTGCCCTCGCTGTGACCGGTCTTCTTCTGCCACGCTGCCAGCGTCATCCCCTGAAACGCGACGGGCCCGGACGTGTTCCAGTAGCAGTTGTGGTGCAGGCGGACGTTCTTATCGTCCCAGTGGCGGTCGAGCAGGTCGCCCTCGCGGTAGTACACGATGTTCCGCTCGAAGGTAAACGAGAGGTGGTCCTCCACGCGCGACCGGCAGATCTGGGCCTCCTTGCCGAACGCGAAGATGTTGTTCCGGATCACGTTCTCCTTGCCGAAGTGCTGGTGCCAGCCGGCCGTCTTCGTGTCGTAGACGAGGTTGTTCTCCATGGTGATGCCCGTGGAGGCTTGGTCGCAGTACAGGCCCAAGCCGCCGTAACTGTACGAGTAGATGTGGTGGCACCGATTGTTCGAGACGGTCGTGCCGGGCGAGATGCCGAGCGTGTAAACAGCGCCCATGTCGCTCAGGACGCCCCACCCGATGTGATGGATGTGGTTGAAGTCGATCGTGTTCCGCACGGCGAGGCTCGGCTGGTAGGCCCACATCCATCCGACGGAGACGCCCGTGTAGTAGAAGTCCGCGATCTCGTTGTGCGTGACGGTGTTGTCGCCGGAGTGGCCGATGAGGACGCCGACGGCCTCGCGGTACAGCCGGCCGCCGTGTCGGACGATCGAGTTGTGGACGGTCACGTGGCTGGTCCGGTCGGGTTCGGGGGGCGAGCGGTTGAACGCCGTCGGGCCGATCCGCACCCCCCCGCAGCCCAGGTCGTGCATGTGCGTGCGCTCGACCCGGCAGTGGCGGCAGCCGTGGCGGAACCAGACGGCGTAGCGGCCGACGTGGCGGATCTCGCAGTCCTCAAACGCCACGTGGCGGGCGCCGTCGGCCTCGATGGCCGCCCCGACGTGGGCCGCCGCCTGGACACTGCTCGCGCCGCGGGCCGGCAGGACGTATCCGCCATGCTCGAACGTCAGGCCCCGGAATGAGAGGTACTCGACGAACTCCTTCCGCTCCGGGTTGCCGGTGACGCACAGCAGCCGCTCGGGGACGGGGGCGATGACCTCGGTGGTCTTGGGGTCCTCGCCTTCGCGCGGGCGGTAGAGCAGGGTGCCGTCACGTCGGAGGAACCATTCGTCGGGAGCGTCGAGCGCCGCCTCATAGTTCTCCAGGTGATATCGCTGGGCGGGCTCCCATTTCATGAACGGCCAGGAGGCGCTGCCCATCGCGATGACCGTCGGGCCCGCGGGGTCGACCGCCGCGACGCGCATCAGCGACGTGCTCCACGAATGGTACGGCACGAGGACGACTTCGTGCAGGTCGGCGGGCGCGAGGTCCAGCAGGGGGGCGACATCGACCTTGCGGGCTTGGAACGCGCGGCGCTCGGCGTCGATGTATTGGCCGGACGTCGGGTCACGAACGTGAAACGCCTTGCCGGCCGTGTAGTGGTACCACTTGTTCGGGCTGCGGGCGCGGATGGCCCTCCGGCCGCCCACGAACAACTGGACGAACGTCCACTTGCCCTTGCCGATGCCGGCTCCGGGGACGGTCGCCACCCAGGTGCCGTCGTCGCGGACCCGAAAACCGGTGATGCGTCGGCCGCCGCTGATGACGGGCCGGGCGCCCTCGGCGGCGCGGTACACAACGGGGGCGGCCTCCGTGCCGCCGTCCCGGGGCCCGAAGACGACCGGCTCCGTCACGCGATACGTACCGCCGTGGACGATGACGGTCACGGCCCCGGCATCGGGCTGGGCCTTTCGGGCGCGACGGACGGCATCGCGCGCCCCGGCGAGCGAGGCCACCGGGCCGTCGGTCTTCTCGGCGTTCGGCGCCGGAAACCGTCCGGACCAGGCGTCGTTGCCGGCAGGCGAGACGTGCAGGACGACTCCGGCGGCGTACGATGCCGGGGCGATGCCGAGCAGGATCAGGGCGGCCATCAGAAGCGTCACGCGGCATGCGGGATGCACAGGCGGCTCCTTTCCGGGGATCGTGGGTCGGGCCAGTGTACGGGGTTTAACCCGGATGCAGGCGTGGTGTGTCGCCCACATGACCCCCCGAAGAGCCTTGCGTGCGACTGCGGCGGACCCCAGAATGGCAGCCGGACCGGAATGGGCGAACCGTGGAAAGGAAAACGGCGTGCAAAGAAGGCTGCTTCTTGTGGCGTTGGCCGGGTTGGCCGTTGCGGCGCGGGCAACGGCGGACGTCGAGGTCGCGTCGCCCTCCGGCGACGTGGTCCTCGCGCTGGCGGTCCGCGACGTCGGCAACGATAAGATGTGCCTCGTCTACCGGGTGTCGTACAAGGGCGATCCGGTGGTGCGCGAATCGCGGTTGGCGCTCGAGCCGGCGGACGGGCCGGCGCTGGGCGCCGGCCTCACGATCGCGTCCGTCGCGCGGTCGGAGCACGACTCGACGTGGCGGCCGGTGTATGGCGAACGGGCCGAGGTGCCCGACCGGTACCGGCAGGCCGTCGTCGGTCTCCAGGAATCGTCCGAGCCGCACCGGCGGTTTCAGGTCACGGTCCGCGTGGCCGACGAGGGGGCGGCCTTGCGGTACACGATTCCCAAGCAGCCGGGTCTCACGCGTGTGACCCTGAAGGCCGAGCGCACGCGCTTCCGGCTGCCGGAGGGCACGGTCGCCTGGGTCACGCCCAGCGCCCAGGGCAAATACGCGCGCGTGCCGGTCGCCAAGATGAAGGGGCAGGCGGAGCGGCCGCTGACGCTGGCGTTGCCGGGCGGGCGGTTCGCCGCCGTCGCCGAGGCGGCGCTCGTCGATTACGCTCGGATGCGGCTGGAGCGGGCGAAGGACGACCCGCACACGGTCGTCTCGCGCCTGGCGGGGCCGGTCGAGGCGGAGACGCCGCTCACGACGCCGTGGCGCGTTGTCCTGGTGGCCGACCGGCCGGGCGACCTCCTGGAGCACAATTATCTGCTGGCGAATCTGAACCCGCCGTGCGCCATCCAGGACCCCTCCTGGATTCGGCCCGGCAAGGTCATCCGCGAGGTCACGCTGACGACGGCGGGCGGCAAGGCGTGTGTTGATTTCGCCGCCGAACACGGACTCCAGTACATCGAGTACGACGCCGGTTGGTACGGCCACGAGTATAGCGAGGCGTCCGACGCGACGACCATTTCGGTGGACCCGAAACGGAACCCGACCGCGGAACTCGACCTTGAGGCGGTGGTCCGCTACGCCCGGTCCAAAGGCATCGGCGTCTGGGTGTACGTGAACCGTCGGGCGCTGGAGCGGCAACTGGACGCGATTCTCCCCCTGTACCGGCAGTGGGGCATCGTGGGCGTCAAGTACGGGTTTGTGCGGGTCGGGTCGCAGAAGTGGACGCGGTGGCTGCACGAGGCGGTGGCGAAGGCCGCCAAGCATCGCCTCATGGTCGACGTCCACGACGAGTACCGGCCGACGGGCGTCAGCCGGACCTGGCCGAACTTCATGACGCAGGAAGGCATCGGCGGCAACGAGACGATGCCCGACGCCACGCACAACTGCGTGCTGCCGTTTACGCGGTTCGTGTGCGGGGCGGGCGATTACACCATCTGCTATTACAACAACCGGATCAAGACGACGCACGCCCACCAGTTGGCCCTGGCGGTGGCGTACTACAGCCCGCTCCAGTTCGTGTTCTGGTACGACCGGCCGGCGGCATACGGGGGCGAGCCGGAGGTGGCTTTCTTCGAGCAGGTGCCCACGGTCTGGGACGACACGCGCGTCGTGGCGGGCGAGATTGGCCGGTACGCCGTCATCGCCCGCCGCAGCGGCGAGGACTGGTACGTGGGGACGATTACGAACACCGATGCCCGCCGGCTGGCGGTGCCGCTCGGGTTCCTGGCCCCCGGCCGCCGGTACGCGGCCCACGTGTACGAGGACGCCCGGCCGGCCGACAAGGTGCCGACGCGGACACAGGTGCGCGTCCGGCGGATGGTGGTGGACCGCGACTCGGTCCTGGAAGCCGATCTCCTGCCGAGCGGCGGGCAGGCGGTGCGGATTGTGCCGGTCGGCGAGTGAGTGCTGAGAGACGATGCGCACGGGCGGGCAAGCCGCCAGTGGCACCCGAGTATGGAGCGCATACGGAAGCGCGGCGGGTACGGAAACCCGCCGCGCTTGGTTGCTGTCTTCGGCCCGTCCTACATATCGGCGTGGGGCATTTCTTTGAGTTGGGCGACCGTAAAGACCGGGCCGTCCTTGCACACGTAGAGGCTGCCGACGTTGCAGCGGCCGCACTTGCCGATGCCGCACTTCATGCGGTTCTCGAGTGTCGTGTAGGAGTCTTCGCCGGCGAAGCCGAGTTGGTCGAGCGGGACGAGAGTGAACTTGATCATAATCGGCGGGCCGCACACCAGGGCCACGCTGTTCTCGGGGTCGGGGGCGGCCTCCGTCAGGACGTTCGGGACGAAACCGATCTGGCCCTTCCAATCGTCGGTTTCGCCGCCGGGGTCGACGGTGAGCGTGAGGTTGACGCCGTCGCGCTGCTCCCAGTCCTTGAGTTCGTCCTTATACAGGAGGTCGTCGACGGTACGTGCGCCGTAGACGATGTCGACGCGTCCGAACTCGTCGCGGCGGTCGAGGATGTTCCAGATGACGGCCCGTAGGGGCGCGAGGCCGATGCCGCCCGCCACGAACAGCACGTTCTTGCCGGCCCAGTCGTCTACCGGGAAGTGGTTGCCGTACGGCCCGCGGAAGGTAATCTTCTGGCCCACTTCGCGGTCGGCCAGGGCAGCGGTTACGCGTCCGGCCTTGCGGAAGGTGCACTCGATGGCGTCGGTCCGGGTGGGCGGGCTGGCTACACAGAAGACGCACTCCCCTTGGCCGGGCACGCCGTAGATGCCGAACTGGCCCACCTGGTACGCCTCGAAGAACTGCTTGCGGTCGTCCTCGGTGGGAAACGCCAGTTGCAGGGTCTGGACGGCGGGCGCCTCGGGCCGCTTATCGGCGATGGTCATGACCATCGGCTGGTACACGTTCCGGTGCTCGCGCGTGGGGGCGGTCGTCGGTTCGGTGTCAGGACTCATGGGCCGGGGCCTTCTTGCTTTCGTCTTGGATTCGTACGCAGGCGTCGAGCATGGCCATGCCCGCGGGGCAGATCCGCGCGCAGCGGCCGCAGCCGGTGCACCCGACGAGGGAGAACCGCTCCGGAATGTACGTGAACTTGTGCATGACGCGGTTGCGCCAGCGAGCAGCCTGGTCGGGCCGCGGGTTGTGCCCGCCCGCGTGCTGGGTAAACAGGCCGAACCCGCACGAGTCCCAGTTCCGCAGGCGGACGCTCTCGGTCCGCGTGGCCTCGTCCTGCATGTCGAAGCAGTGGCACGTGGGGCACGCGTACGCACAGGCCCCGCACCCGAGGCAGGCGAAACTCAGGAGATCCCACAGGTCGGACTCGAAGTTCTCGTCCAGCCAGGCCCGGACCTGTTCGGGGTCGAACCGGACGGGCACCTCGGCGGGGGCGTCGGGCTGGGCCTCACCGTCGGCGAGCGCACCGCCGGCCGCCTCAACGACGGCCTCTCCCTTCTCCGAGAGGGGCTCCAGAATGAACGTCGTGCCGCTGTCCGCGGGGCGGAGCAGGGCGTCGGCGCCCGCCGTGGCGTCCGGGGCGCCGCCCACGCTCGTGCAAAAACACTGCGTGTCGGCCTGGGTGCACACCATCGGGACGACCGTCGTGGCAGCGCGGCGGGCGTTGTAGAGTTCGTCCTTGTAATCCCAGTTGAAGATCGTATCGAGCGTCGCGAGGGCGGCGGCGTCGCAGGGCCGGACGGCCAGCAGGACGGTCTTCGGGGCCTGGGGATCAACCTCCTGCGGCACGAAGTCGTCGCCATCGAGTTCGTAGCGATCGATGACCTCGCTTCGTGGAAACAGGAAATCCTTGGCCGAGTTTACCGGGAAGGCGTCCGTCCGGATCGTGGCGTCCGGCGACCACACGGCGTACCGGACCACGTTGTCGTCCTCGGTGGGCACGACCACCCGGTAGCCGGCGTCGGCGAGGGTTTGAGCCAGGTCCGTCAGTTTCGATGCGTCGATGGTCTTCATGGTTGCCTCGACGGCGCGCGCCGCGCAAGCGCGGCGGCTAACTATCGGATGAATGCCTCGTCGTCGTCCTTGCTCCACGAGCCGACGACCGGTTCGGCCTCGGCGTCGTAGCCGGGTTTCTCGCCGAGGTGGTCGCGCACCTCGCGGGCGAGCAGCGAATTCAGGAGCATCAGCGGAATGCCCTGCGGGCAGGCGGCCTCGCAGGCCCCGCATTCCGTGCACCGGCCCGCCAGGTGGAACGCCCGAATCACGTTCCAGGCGTAGTTGCCGTGGGGGGCGGCGGCGGTGGAGATCCATTGCGGCAGGTTTTGATCCACGATGCACCGCTCGCAGTAGCACATCGGGCAGGCCGCCCGGCACGCGTAGCACCGGGTGCACTTGGCGAACTGCTCCGTCCAGAAACGGGCACGTTCCTCGGGACTCATTGCCTCGAGGCGCGCGATCTCGGCCAGCGTTGCCTCGTCCGGCGCCAGGTCGGCGTACCGGTCGTTTAGCAGGGCCTGCGTTTCGGTGAGCGTCAGGACACCGTGGTACGCGTCGTCGTCCACGCCCAGGACGAGGACGTCGTCGTCGGTAATCTGGTTCTCGGCCTTCAGGAGGATGAGGCTCCGCATGACCTCGGGCCGTGCCACAAGGGCCACCGGCCGGCGCTGCCGGACCTCCGGCTTGCGCAGGTACGCCGCCAGGTTGGCGATACACGTTTCGTCGTAGACGAGGTCGGCGGCCTGGTCGGCTTCGATGACGAACGCGGGCAGACATTCGCCGGCGCGCTGGCGGAACCCGATGACGAGTTTCGCCCGTTCCTCCTTCAAGAGCGAGGCGGCATCCTGCCTGAGGGTCGTTACGTCCATGGTTGCTTCCTTGCCGGGTTGGTCGGGTCGAACGGGCCGGCCTGGCGGACCTCGTCGGTTACCTGGTTGATGAGGTCGGCGAACTTCTGCCCCTCGGCCGCCGAGACCCAACTGAAGAACAGGCGCTGCGGGTCAATGCCCGTGAACTCGAGCAATTGCCGAAAGAGCCCCCAGCGCCGCCGCGCGTGGTAGTTGCCGGACGTGTAGTGGCAGTCGCCCGGATGGCACCCCGAGACGAGCACCGCGTCGGCCCCTTGCTCGAACGCCTTCAGGATGAACATCGGGTCGATGCGGCCGGTGCAGGGTAACTTGATGATCCGCACGTTGGCGGCGTACTGGAGCCGGCTGGTGCCGGCCAGGTCGGCCCCCGCGTACGTGCACCAGTTACACACGAAGGCGACGATGCGCGGCGTCCAGTCGGCTGGCGCGGCATCGGACGGTGCGGTGTCGGGTGGCGTGTTGGTTTGCGTCATAGGTTACTCCAGGGCGCTGATCTCGGCCAGCACTTCCTCGTCCGTGAAGCCTTCCAAATCAATGCTGCCGGACCGGCACACGGCCACGCACGTGCCGCAACCCTGGCACACGCCCTCGTTGACGTGGGCCACCCTGCGGATGACGTTGCCGTGCCGGTCCTTGATGTCCTTGTCCTCAATGGCGCCGAAGGGGCAGGTGACGATGCAGGCGCGGCAATGGACGCACGTGGCCTCGTTGACCGTGGCAACGATGGGCTCGCGCTCGAGTTCCGGATTTGAGAACAGCCCCAGGACCTTCGACGCCGCCGCCGACGCCTGGGCCACCGAGTCCGGAATGTCCTTCGGCGCCTGGCAGGCGCCGGCCAGGAACACGCCGGCCTTGCTGGTCTCGACCGGCCGCAGTTTCGGGTGCGCCTCGGAGTAAAAGCCGTACTCGTCGTAGCCCACGCCGAGCATCTGGGCCAGTTTGTTGCTGCCGGGGCGGGAAACGATGGCGTCGGCCAGGACCACCAGGTCGGCCTCGATCTCGACGGGCCGGCCCGCCAGCGTGTCGGCGCCCTTGACGACCAGTTTGCCGTTCGTCTTGCGGTAGATGCGGCTGACGCGGCCGCGAATGTACTCGGCGCCTTCCTGCTCGATGGCCCGGCGGACAAACTCGTCGTACCCTTTGCCGCCGGCCCGCACGTCCATGTAAAAGACAACCGCCCGGCCGTGGTGCACCTTGTGCCGGTACAGGATGGCATGCTTGGCGGTGTACATGCAGCAGATCTTCGAGCAGTAGGGGACGCCGCGGTTCGGGTCCCGGCTGCCGCAGCACTGGATGAAGACGACGGTCTCGGCGATTTGGCCGTCGGACGGCCGGCGAATCTCGCCCGTCGTCGGCCCGGACGCCGACGCCAGCCGCTCGAAGTGGAACCCGTTGATCACGTCCTCCAACGTGCCGGCCCCGTACTCGCCGTAGGGCGAGTGGTCCCATAACTCGAAGCCGGTCGCCACGACGATGGCCCCGACCTTGACGGTGACCTCCTTGTCCGCGTCCTCGTAGTTGATGGCGCCCGTGGGGCAGACCTTGGCGCACACGCCGCACTTGCCCTTCGTAAGCATGAGGCAGTGGTCGGCGTCGATGACGGGCTTGTTGGGCACCGCCTGCGGGAACGGGCGGTAAATGGCCGTCCGCGTGCCGAGCTGCTCATCGAACTCGTCGGGTATCTTCTTGACGGGGCACTTCTCGAGGCATGCCCCGCAGCCGGTGCACGTTTCCGGGTTCACGTAGCGGGCCTTCTGCTTGATGGTGACCTCGAAGTTGCCGATGAACCCGTCCACCTTCTGCACCTCGCTGTACGTCATGAGCGTGATGTTCGGGTGGGCCGCCACCTCGACCATGCGCGGCGTCAGGATGCACTGCGAACAGTCGAGCGTCGGGAAGGTCTCGCTGAGGCGAGCCATGTGGCCGCCCAGCGACGGGCTTTTTTCGACCAGGATGACCTTCTTGCCGCCGCTTGCGATGTCCAGGGCCGCCTGGATGCCCGCGATGCCTCCGCCGATGACCAGGGCGGTCGGTTCCACCGGCACGCGAATCGGGTGCAGTTCGCCGTTCTTCTTGACCTTCTCGACCATCACGCGGACCAGGTCGATGGCCTTGGCGGTGGCCAGCTCGCGGTCCTCGTGCACCCAGGAGCAGTGCTCGCGGATGTTGGCCATCTCCAGCAGGTACGGGTTCAGGCCGGCCTCGGCGGCGGCCCGGCGGAACGTCGTCTCGTGCATCCGCGGGCTGCACGCCGCCACCACCACGCCCGTCAGCCCCTTTTCCTTGATGGCCTCCTTAATCATCTGCTGGCCGGGGTCCGAGCACATGTACTTGTAGTCCACGCCCTCGACCACGCCCGGAAACTCGGCGGCGGCCTCCGCAACGGCGGCGCAGTCGACGGTCCGGCCGATGTTTTCCCCACAATGGCAGATATAAACGCCTACGCGTGCCATGGTCACGCGCTCCTTTCTACGGGGTATTCGTCATCCGCTCCGTCACGCGCATGGCGTCCACGAAGTGGCGATCCAGGCCCAGGCGATGAGGCTCCACGCCGGCCGCCAGGCCAAGCACCTCGCTCAGGTACAGCACGGGCAAATCGTGCGGGCCGCGCCCGGCCGCATTGATCGTCCGCTGCCGCATGTCCAGGTTCGAGTGGCACATCGGGCACCCCGTGACGACGGCCTCGGCCTGGGCCTCCTCGGCGTCGCTGAGGATGGCGTCCGACAGGTCGACCACCGCGTCGGTCTTGGACATGCTGAACCCCCCGCCGCAGCACTCGGTCGAGAAGTTCCAAGGCACGATCTCGCACCCGGCTGCCACCAGGGCCCGCTCCATCGCGGCCGGGTGTTCGTGGTCGTCGCCGGTGATGATGTCGTCGCCTCGCGACAACAGGCACCCGTAATACGGCGCCACCTTCAGGCCGTCGAGCGGGTGTGTGAGTTTCGATTCCAGACCCTCGTCCAGAAGCCGGTTGATGAACTCCGCGATGTTCAGGATGCGGGTGTTGCCCGTGTACGCACGCTCCGTAATCTCCTGCATCTTGGCGCGAAGAGACGCGTCGCGCCCAAGGCGGACGGCCGTGCCCTTCAGACGCGAGAAGCACGCTGCGCACGGCGCGAGGATCTCCTCCAGACCCTGCTCCTCGGCCAACGCCAGCGTCCGGTAGGGCAGGGCGACGGCCAAGTCGTGGTTCAGGCTGTGGGCGGCCGTGGCGCCGCAACAGTTCCAGTCCTCGATCTCGCGCAGGTCCACCCCCGCGATCTCGGCCAGCGCGCGGATCGACTGGTCCAGTTCACGACCCGTGCCGTGCAACGAACAACCGGGATAGTACCCGATGGTGGTCACGCCTCATCCTCCTTCTGGCGGAGGCACTTCCGGAAGATGGTGCCAACCTCGCCCCGGCCGGAGATGACCTTGGGAATGAGCGGCAACTTGCCGCGAAGCAACATTGCCGGGGCCAGCGTGACGTCGCTGAAAAAGTCACGGCTGAGTGTCTTGTACAGGGCCGTCAGCGGCACCTCGCTCATCCGGCCCGCGTACCGCACCGTGTTCAGGAAGGCCTGGTGGAACCGCAGCACCTTCTGCTGCTCGGCGGGAACCCGGCCTTCCTCGAAGGCCATCTCACGCAGCGCGTCCATGACGGCCGCCGGGTCCAGTTCCTTCGGGCACCGTTGCGTGCACGTCAGGCACCCCACGCAACTCCAGAGGGTCTGGCTTGCCAGCAGGGTGTCGACGGCGTCCTCGTCGCCGATTTGGGCCAGCCGCATCACTTGGCTGGGCGTCAGGTCCATGAACTGGACCATCGGGCAACCCGCCGTACACTTGCCGCACTGGTAGCATTCGCGGACGTCCACGCCGGTACGCTCAAGGATCTTGTCCGCGAGGGTCTTTTCCTTGGTCTCGGTATGAGCCACGGGAGCCTCCAAATCTAGTGGCGACGCTCCCCCCCACCGAGTGTGCCGGACCCGGAAAGGGGGACCCTCAGGCCACCCGGTCGCCCCGCCTACTGGAAACCGCTCGCTCGGCCCGAGGTTCCCCCGAAACTACTCGTCGCCGAGCCGCGTTTCCCTCACGCTTCGACGCCGAAAAGCCACGAACCAAGCCAGGGGGCTTCGCTGAATCTCAGGAATCATACGGTTGCCGGCCGCGTTTGGCAAGGGTTAACCCGCGCGGCGCGCCGCGCCGGAAAACGGCCTTCCCAGCCCCCTGAACGGGTGTTGTGAACCGCGTCACAGAAAGCGGGCTCCGCCCGAAGGACGGAGCCCGATGACACTTAGCGTGTTCGCCCGTACGTTGGGTTTGGCGGCGCTGCCCCTTACAGGATCGTGTCGGCGCCTTGGCCCGGGTTGAGGTAGTCGTCGTCGGGGCTGGTGGTGACGGTGTCGTCTCCGGGACCGGCGTCGAGTGCGTTGGTGCCGTCGTCGCCGGCGAGGGTATCGTTATCGTCTTCGCCGAAGAGTTGGTCGTCGCCGTCGC
>Ga0272441_10006792_pt1 | contig 18950 bp, 42 predicted proteins | sample SSMProp6N_FD_193582 | JGI IMG/M metagenome (GOLD analysis project Ga0272441, IMG submission 193582) | Marine sediment archaeal communities from Little Sippewissett salt marsh, Falmouth, MA, United States - SSM-Prop-6N | ecosystem: Environmental > Aquatic > Marine > Wetlands > Sediment ... | reverse complement strand
GTAATAAAGGAAAGTGGAAATATGAAATATGAAAAAATGAAAAAAATAATTGAAGCAGGTGAATCTAAAAGATACCCTATTGAAAAAGAAGTATTTGCGTCTTATTGCGACTCTCAAATTAAAAGTATATCTATTGCTATAAACAGGAAGCTGAACGGTTCACAGGTTGAAGATGGATATTTTAAAGAGCATTGGGAAAAACTCGGAAAATTCTTTCTTGAGCATTATGTAAGGGAGGATTAAAATGTCTTCTAGTTATGATAAAACACTCTCTCAATTAGACGCTTTATTTGTGGTGAATTTGGCTTTAATGAAAAGTGGCGTCATTCCTGTTAATAAAACACTTATGAAATCTTATCTAAGAGTAATAAAAGACATTGAAAAAAAACAGGAAGAAGAATTAAAGGAGGTGGAATAAATGAAAACTAAATTTATTTATAAATGTAAAATTGCAGGAAGTACAACAGATATTTATTTAACTGATTTGGAAGCAGTTAAAGAATATTATGATGCTGGAAATATTATAACCTGTAAAAGAGAGAAGGGGGTTTTTTAAAATGGGTTGTGATATACACGCACATATAGAGGTAAAAATAGAAGGTTATTGGTATCACTACGCACAGATTGACATAAACAGAGATTATAACCTTTTTTCTTTAATGGGTAACGTAAGAAATGTAAATCCTAAAGAAGAGGGTTATATAGAGCCTTTAAGCGATAACAGGGGATTACCAGAAGACAGTACATTTTTAACCCGCTTTGATTGTAACAGGTGGAAAACTGACGCTCATAGTCATAGCTGGTTAAGTGCACAGGAATTATTTTTTGTTTGTGCATGGTTGGAAAAGGGTTCTTTTAATACAGTAGAAAGAAAAATAAGAGATACATTCGGGTACGTGTTCGGAAATTACATAAATGATTTTATAAGATTTCCAGATGATACTCCAGAAGGCGTAGAAGATATACGTTTAGTCTTCTGGTTTGATAATTAGAATAAGCCTGCATTGGTGGTTAATGGGGTTCAATTCCCCACTTATTTTTTATTTGGAGGTGAATAATAAACTTAATGAATGAAAGAAAAGACTTTTGTGTTTAAGCTGATATAAAAAGACCGCTGTTTTTGTCATATCTTTATTTTAACGGTCTTTAGAGGCATGAAAAAAAATTATTGAGGTGGTAAGTATTAAATTTAAAATAGAACGCTTGAAGAGGCTTTATAAAGATTATTACAGGCTTTATATTTTAACAGATGAGTTAAGATATACTGATTTTGTAGACATTGAAACAGATGAATTTATAGACCTGTTTTTAAAAATGTCTGAAATTGTAGAATCGGACAGTCTGAACGCTGAAATTATAGAATAATTCAAATGTGTTACGTGTTAACACAGCACAGGTACTATTATGCGTGTTACATGTTAACATGGCACATACATACATAAGGGGAATGGCTCGAGTTTGGACAAAATAGACTTTTATGGGAAATGGTTTTTTGTTGGGCAAAACAAAGCGTGTTAACATGTGTCACGTAAAGTATTTAAGTGTTTAGGTTATTTGGTTTTTGAGGTTATGATATTATGAAAAAAGAAGAAAGAAAGCAAAAAAATTTTAATAAGCTGGTGGGTCGCATTGGTAACGATTATTATTTTTGTGACTACATATTTATAGATGGTAAAATGAACAATGAACTTTTTCAGGGTGCAACTGGTACGGTTTTAAATCCTGTATCAAAAGAAGAATATGAAGAACGCACAGACCCTGAGAGCGAAGAGTGTTTAGATTATTTTAAAGAAATCTGGCAGATGAGTGTACAAGATGATAATACAGAACTTGGTTTGCAGGAATGGGTTGAACAGGTTTTAAATATAGATGGTGATGAAGCGGTCTTTGATTTTTCAGGATATAATTTATGGGAACAATTAAGAGATATTGGCTTAAATGAAGATGATTACCCTGTTTTTGAATGTGTTGGTGGTGGGCGTAGTTTTGATTCTAAGATGAAGTTTGACGAGGTTTATAATAAAGACTTGTGGCGTTTAATAAAAGCCGTTGAGTCTAAAGAGCAGATTAGTTTAAAGGAGTTTGATTAAATGAAACAAAACGTAAGTTTTAATACTTTTTATAATGCTTTTCAAGAAACAAGACCTAATAATTTTAGTTATAACGGTTTAAGAGCGTTATATGATTATCTTTCAGAATATGAGAATAGTATAGGAGAAGAAATTGAGTTTGACATGATAGCTTTATGTTGTGATTTTTCCGAATATGAAAACTTTGAAGAGTTTAAAAATGATTATCAAGATTTTGAGACATTGAAAGAACTGCAAGAACATACAACAGTTATTATGATAGATGACGAGAGTTTTATTATTCAGGTGTTTTAATATGACACAAAAACAACAGGCTGTTAGTAGTGTAAAGGTTAACGGTTTCCCTCTTTGGTCTTTAATCGTGCTTATTGGTGGTGTTGTTAGCACCATTATTTATTTTTGTATAAAACACTGGAGGAAAAAACAAAATGAGTAAATATGAAGAAAAATATGTAGAACAAATTTTGGAAGCTGTTGAGTATCATGCTGTTGTACCTGGAGATGGCAAAATACGACAAATAGTTAAAAAGATTTATGAGGATGGATATGCAGACGCAACAGCTAATTATGAAAACGAAAACAAAATAGTAGAAGGTGTATAATTATGAGTTGGGAAGATAAGTATTTAACTATTATTGCTGAGGCTGATAATGAACAAAATCCTTTGGTTTGGCGTGAGAATATGTCAAAAATTATTTCTGATATTTATAGTAAGGGTTTTGGTGATGGTTTTGAAGAGTGTGCACAAAATGGTGAACATTGTGAAGAGCATGTTAATTATCGTGAGATGATGCAGGATTTAGATTAAAGGTGGATATTGTGAAAGACTGGCGTAATATTCGTAAGAGATTAAAACAAATATTTGATAGCGATGATATACATTATTACATGGATGACAAATATTTTGAGATAGTAGCAGACACTTTTATAAATGATGAACTACTTGAGCTTTGTGTTTTTTGTGAAGAACACAGGCTCTGGTTTTATCTGGATGTGAGTAACAAACGTAACATAATAATTAAAATTGTGGAGAAATAGATAATTATGAAAAAATTAGAGTTTGCATATAATGATGTTTCTGTTTTGGAGATGTCTTATTTGTTAACAAACTATAATAGGTGGTTGGATGCTGACCGACAAATGCTGGTGATTGATTTATGATGAAACCATGTGAAAGATGTGGAGTGATGTATACCTGCAAAACAATCAAATCAATGTATTGCGAAGAATGTATAAAACAAAAGAATAGAGAAAATGCATTGGCTGATTATAGAAAAAACAGGGAAAAAAGAATGGAATACAACAGGTTATATTATCTTAAAAATAAAGAGAGAAAAAAAACTAACAACAAAAATTATTATTCTAAAAATAAAGAAAAATGGAGGAAGAAAAATGAGTGAAAATAATAATGAAAGATATGTTGAAGCTGGTGAACTGCGACCAAGTAGTAGTTTTGAACTGGTCAAGAATAGGAATGGTGTTAATATACGTGTAAAGATTTATTCATGTGATGAAACTGAACAAATTAATCATGCTATGGATGAAGCTATGACACGTTTTGAAGCACTGCTTAAAAAATATGGAGTTGAATAAAAATATGAGCTGGAAAATACATGGGAATGGTAAACCTGTTAAAGAAGTATGGGAGGATTTCTATGGTAATTTATGGTTTGTAACTGAGCTTGCCGACAAAGATGGTATATGTTTTGGTTATGCACGTTTGTATAATATGCCTGAACTTGCTGAATGGGGTAGTTTTAGATGGTCTGATATAGTTGATGCTGTTGGTAGACACATGGTATGGAAAGTAAATCCTATCGATTGGGGTAATATAGATACATATGAGAAAGGTCTTCTTGTGGAGGTTGAATAAATATGAATAAATATGGTGTATATTTCTGCAAAGAAACAATATTAGCATATTATGAAGTTGAAGCAGAAAACGAAACCGAGGCATATGAAAAAGCATCTATGAAAGTTCATAAATATGATTTAGACGCAACTGATTATGAACATATAAAAATTTTAGATGAGGAGATAGAAGATGAATAAAAGCATGGATTTACATGATGAGGTTGTTAAATACCGTACAGGTTTTGATATCCTAATGGAATACTGGGATTGTATACCAGATGAAGAAAAGATAGAGGTGCATGAAAGACTTATGAAAGTGGGGTTGTAATCACGACAATCTTTACCATGTTAACCCCTGTCACGCAAACTTTAAATATTCTAACGTGTTATGGAATAATGGAGGGATATCGACAAATGAGTGATAAAGAACTTGAAAATATTTATGAGATACTTAATGATATAACTGATGCAATAGATAAAATATGGGAAGCAATTAATGAACTTAATGAACGTATTGATGAAATGGAGTAATGATATCATGGAAGAAGAAGTTAGTCTGTTTCCATATGAAAGCATGGAACTTGTCACACTTGATGATGATGGTTTTGTGTTGAGACGGTATATTATTCAGGCTAAAAAACATGGAGGACTTAAAATAAATGAGACTGAGTAATATATTTTTTTGTATTTCCTTATTTTACCAGCATGTGTTTTGTGTATTATTTAGACAAAAAAACAGGAGTTGGTTGAATAAGATTGATGAAAAGGTGAAAAAATGGTAGATAATCAGGTATGGCGAGATAAAGATATACGTATTTCTCGCATGGGTAGTATAAAGGCTAGTATTAATCTATTGGATATCGCAGAGAGGCTCGGATTTCTAGATAGTGAAGTTAAAGGACTATCTGAGCTTTATACTCTGCAGGGTGAACTAAGCGACAAAATATTTGAGTATATTTATAAGGGCATGGAAAAATGAAGAAGAAACAAAAAAACGAGTTACGTGAAATCATTGATAACATAAAAAAGGAGATAACGATGCTTAACACGTTCAAAGAGGCTTACAAGACACATGATGAAAACTTGTTTTTTTTCACTAGAGTTGCACATGATAACCTTATAAATGTACTCAAAGGAGAAATATCTTTATTGGAAGAGGTAATTAAAAAGAGGTAAATAATTATGTGGAAGAAATGGTGTATCAAATACCATGAACGTGGTTTTCTAAACAGAAAGAAATATCACTACATGGAGTTTGATGAGAAGCGAGTGGATAGTGCGGTGAAAACGTTTTATATGTTGAAACCAAGTGCAGTGATTGAAGAAATATATATAGAGTATAGAAGTAGGTGAAATAAAACATGAGTGAATGGATAGAGTCCTCATCAGGTGTAAAATTCCTGTGCTGGGGAGAATTGAAAAAAGAAGTTGATAATCCTGACGACTTTGTAGTTGTCAAAATGGGAGAGAAAATTCAGGGTGTTATAGAATCATATGATTTTAGTCGTGATGATGATGGTAATATCTCTGAGGGAAAGTTTAAGCTGAAGACAAAAGAATATGAAGAACCATTATTGGTCTGGCTTAATGCTTCCATGAAACGACAGGTAGATGAGCTAAAACTTGACATGGGTGATGAAATACAACTACTTTATCAGAAAGACTACAAAGCTAAGAACGGAAAAATAGGGAAAGATGTAAAAATTAGGAAAAAGGTGAAATAATCCTTTTCCTATTTTTATTTTTTTAAATTAAATAGTCTAAGGAATGATTGAAATGGTAAGAATAGAAATATTAAAATCTGATAGTAAACCAAATTGTTTCCATTATCGTATTGGTGGATTTACAGATGAGATGAATGTATATAATGCATCAGAAGAAGATGTAATTTCTGACGTTAAAGAAGAAATTCGTAAATTAAATTGTATAAGGAAGTGAAAAAGAATGAAAATAGAAATTAATACCGAAGAAAAAAGGCAGGAGTTGTTAAGAGCATTAAGACTTTTGGATAAATATCCATTACCAGATGTAGCAGATTTATCTGATATTAAAAGACAATTAAAGGAAGGAAAAATGAAAATGACAGCACATCAAATATGGAAAGCAATTCAGTATACTAATCCACAGGATTTGTTGGATAAATATGGTTTTGAATCAGATAGTATATTTGAATTGGTAGATTTGTAAATTAAAATAACTAACATTCACTATATAAGATATATTAAGTAGGGATAAAATGGATAATAAAAAAACAAAATGCATACATACAAACATTGAGTGTCCATATTTCAACAAACCAGAATATGATTGCTGGTATGAAACATATCAACAATGCCTGGAATATGCACAAAAAAGGGATAGAAAGGTATCTGAGAAATAGAGAAAAAAATATTCTTTGTATTTTTTCTTTTTTCATATATACCTCCACGTAAAAACAAAAAAGCTATTTCTCTTTAGGGTTCGATTCCCTAATATCCCTCTGAGGAAGAAAAAATTATGGTAAAAAGTAAACGAGCATGTGAAAGATGCGGTGCTGAAATCCCTGATGAATGGGATAACGAGCATCACTATGGCACATGTCCGTCATGTAAACGTGGTAGCAATTTCATAATAGAAAACGAGGAACTACAAGAAATTGCTGATGAAGAAAACGATAGACAAAAAAAGAACTATCTAATGCAGAAATACAATGTTATAGACAAAAACGAGAAAACAGGAGTTGTACATGTTAACTGTATCGGTCTAGCTAAAATGATATATAATGAGACAGGTATGAGTTTTAAAACATTAGAAGATGAGAGTACAGGTAAACAGGAAATCTTTTATTACAAAAATGGCTATTACCATCCTGGTGGTGAGAACAGAATACGAGAAATGGTAGATAGTTTTCTTGATGATTACAGTAGTATAAGACGGAAAAACGAGGTCGTGGACTACATTAAATACAAGAACAATGTGAAAAGGGAGAGACTTGAACCACCCACATATCTTATCAACCTAGCAAATGGTATCTACAACATAGAAAAAGATGAACTATTGGAACATAGTCCAGATTTTTTCTTCCTCAATCAGATACCTGTAAAATACAACAAAGACGCTGAATGTCCACGCATAAAAAAATTCGTCAAAGAAGTCGTATATAAAGAATATGTGGACGTGGTTCAAGAGATAGCTGGGTACTTGATGTATAGACATTACAAGTACCATAAATCCTTCCTATTCTATGGAGGTGGTCGCAACGGTAAGAGCACATTGTTACGTTTGCTTCGTACTTTTATAGGAGAAAAAAACGTTACGGATAATAGTCTTGGGAATTTACTCGACAATAGGTTCGCAACTGCCAGCCTATATGGAAAACTAGCGAACATGGGTGGAGAGATAAGCGGTAAAGCATTAAATGATACAAGTCAATTCAAACATCTTTGTGGTGATGATAATATACGTGCTGAGAAAAAATTCAGTGGTAGTTTCACCTTTAGGAACTATGCAAAGCTTATCTTTAACTCCAACCATATACCATATAGCAAATATGATAAAAGCCTTGCGTATTTCCAACGATGGATAATAATAGTGTTCCCTGAGACATTTAGTCCTGAAGATAAACGCACTGACCCAAACATAGAAAAGAAAATAACAACAGAACAAGAACTCGAGGGTTTCCTATTGTGGGCTATACAGGGTCTTAAAAGATTGCTAAAAAATGATAGGTTTAGTTATAAAGATGATGAAGACGAGGAAACAGTGGGTGAAAGATACGAGTTGCTTGCTAAACCTGAGATGCGTTTCATAAAAGATTACCTCATGCTGTCTGATGGTAACGACCTAATATCTGATAAAGTCTATGATAAATATATTGATTGGGCTGATAGTCGTAATTATCCTAAACAGGCTAAAAAAGTGTTTAGTCGTGCTATGAAAAAATATTTACAGAACAAAGAAAGCCATGTTGAGTGTGGTATAATGAGCACGAGCAGGGATGGAAAAAGTGTAAGGGTGTATACTAATGTTTGTTGGCGTGAACAACCAACGAATAGCCTGAAGCTTGAGGGATTCAACCAGCAACCAGTTAAACAGGCTAAGATATCTGGTGATGTACCAACTGATATACATGATTCGCTTATGATGATAAAAGATAACATTGATGCTGGTTATAGTATAGATGATACATGGTTACAAAACAACTTTGATGATGGTTTTATTGCTAAGTTACTTGAATCAGGTATGCTTATCAGGTTGCCTAATGGGAAGTATGATATATATGAATGAAGGAGAAGTAAAATATTATGTTGGAACATGTCCTAAATGTGGGTTGCCACTCAAAAAATGGTATAGTGGATGTGGTGGTAAAACATATCTAGGATGTTCCGATATATTATGCAACTATAGGAAAGAGATAGATGAATGAAGACAAACATATCTGTCCTAAATGTGGTAAGAAACAAAGATATGTATATGACACATTTCTCTGCATGGATTGTGACAGGGTTGTTGTTTGGGATTTGAGTTGGGAACATAAGTTTAGAAAAGGATTGATAAAATGATAGATGAAGAAGAAATAATGGAAATTGGACATGAGATACTTGACCGTTTTTACATGTCTTCAGCTGTTAATGACACGATTTGGTTCAATAATTGGACTACACTTTACGAAGAAATCATGCTGGTTTTGGACGGGCATGTGAAAAAACAAGAAAAAAGGAGTTAAGGTTGTAAAGCAACAGGCTTAACTTAGTAAACCCTTCAGGTTTAAAAACATGATAAAAACTACACTTAACCTACTTTTCCCATATCAGTAACATTTTTTTGATGCATAAAAGTGTAAAGAAGTGGGATTTTTGGTCAATGTGTGGTTTTTAAAACAATGTCGAAAAAGACTTCGGCAAAAGACGAGGTGAAAGAAATATGAGTTATATGAGTAAGGAAAAAGCTGTGAGGCTTATACGTGCATGTCTTAATGATATGTATAGAGCTAGTGACCCACCTATTTCGTGGGATGAATGTGAAAAAAAATATGATGGTGTTGAAAACTGGTTTATGAGACATGAAATCAGTGAAGAGAAGTATGGGGAGATACGTGAGGTATATCTAAAACAGTTGCCAAAGATGTATCATCATGCTCTTGGATGGGAACTTCTTAACTATGCACCAAGATTTAAAAAGGAGAAATAAAACATGTTACCTCTTTATATGGTTGCGAAGGATAAAATAAAAGAATATGAACAGGCTCGTGAAAAACTGGAAGACAATGAACGTGAAGCCTATATCATGTTGACAGGAAAGATATGGGGTTTGCGTGAGTTTTTCTTTTTGGAGGATGATGTTGATGAATGAAGAAAATACAGAAAAATTGTTTAATGATTTCCCTGAATTTTTTGACAGGAGAAAAGAAGGCATGATGGTTAGTCTAATGTGTTTTGGATTTGAATGTGCAGATGGATGGCACAATCTAATATATAATCTATGTAGTGATATCAAAGAATGGTTCTTAAATAATGAGAGTAATCATATAATGGGTGAAGATTGTGATGGTGGTTACATATTTGAAAAAAGAAAGGGTATTCCACCACAGTTCCAGGTTCATCAGGTTAAAGAAAAATTTGGTGGGCTACGTTTCTATATAGGTGGTGCACCGAAGGCTATATATGATATGATACATAAAGCAGAGCATGATAGTTTTTTTATCTGTGAACACTGTGGTAATGATGTGCGTGAACAAAAATATGATGACAAAGAATATCATAGTTATTATAGAGATGATTTAGGATGGATTCTTACTCTCTGTGATGAATGTCTGTGTGAGCATCTTAAAAAAAGGAATCTGTCTTGTAATAAAGATTATGTTTCTGATTGGCAAAAAGAGCATAATGCACCTTTTATTACTGGATGATACATGTTAACATGGCAAATCATGTCATAAGTATGTTATTATTTTGCTCGAGGATTGACAGAAACGGCTATCTAACGTAAAAACTATTGCTTTATGTATACGACAAAGGATTATATAATTTTATGTCTTTATACTGCGTGAAAAATGAACTGTAATATTTTAAACGATATTCAATAATCTTTTTTTCTTTTCATAGAAGCAATCCTAAAACATCCTTCCTGTAAACATCCCACTTTTTAAACGAGTGACAAAATAACTAGATATCACTATACCAGCTATTATAAGCCACCATTGAAAAAACTGAGCTTTTAAACTAATAGGAATCCATGGAAGAAGCATCATGCATAAAGCTATAAGACATGTCGTGAATATTACCCACATAGTTATAATAGCACGTACTGTTCCTTTTTTCCAACCCATGGGCTCATTTGGTTCATCACTAAAATTTATATCAAAATTTGGTGAAGCATAAGGACAATAACCATATGGAATCCCTATACTACCCTGTTTAGACAAATTATATGTATTGTTAACTGTTTTTTTAATATCTGTTTTTATTTCATTGTTTTTTTCTATAAGAGTATTTTTTTTGTTTCTGAGAAGATTTATCTCATCCGCAAGTTTTTTTCTCTTATAGCGTTCAAACATTTCTATACCAGATATTCGTGTTTAATCCAGTTACCTATCTGACCTAGTGAAATAACTAGAAGACCTGCCCAAAAAGCATATTCAGGCGGTAAATCAGATACTTCCAAATAATCAGCTGTGTAGATTAACCCTGTCGACACTAAAGTTAATCCTAGTCCTTTGGCGAATTTCTTCAGCCATATTTTTACATCAAAATTTCCCATAGATATCTATTTCTCCATTTTTAAATTATTAAACCTAATACATTACTACTATATAAATGTTTGCACGACACATCCTGCTAAAATAGCTATAGATGCACTAAGTAACGCAAAATATACTTTATGTTTAGTTACTGTCGTTATTATTCCTTCTTGTCCATTTCCGAAAAGTTTTCCATACATGGTCTCCAGGATTGCTTTGTTCTGTTCTGTATGTTCACGTAGTATAGCCATCTCTGTTTTTAGTTCCATGATTTCTCTAAGACAATCTTCATCAACGTTATTCATATTTCAAACACCTTACGTTCTTTGAATTCCTGTTGTTTTCCTTTATTCCATTGTTTCACTGGTCTCATATAACCAACAACACGACTATATATCTCACATTTTGTTCTATCTTTATCTTTTTCTTCCGCTTTTTTAAATACCAATCCAATACGCCTCCCAGTCATCAGGCATTATAAAAATTTTATCATTTTGTGGTTCAACAATCCATACCCTACGTTTGTTATCGACAAAAAAGTTTACTGCATGACCTACATTACCTGGTTTTTTAACCCATATTTCCCCAAAAGCTAGAGCACTCCAATATGGTATAGTTATGTTTCCATGTAACCTTACACTAAAATCATCACAGTCAAACCATTCAGGGATATATAGTATTTTATCTGTATCATCATACTCTAGAAATCTTTCATATTCTTCGTATGGTGCTGTTTTGTATTTCATGTCGGACATTTCTATGTTTGTAATAAGAAACTCACTAATCAACAAACTTATGAGTTCTATATTATCTATCTCCTGCGTGTTTACAGGTTTTGTTATCCCATATTTTTTTTCAAAAAAGTAATTAAAACACATATTAATCTCTCACATATTCAAGACTCATTTGGTAATCAAAACCATAATACCATGGTTCAGATGATGTTTCTATACTAAAACTACTAATTATATAAACATGATTAAGGTTAGTTTCAAGATTTGTAATTGTAACTTCTTCACTATTGTTTTGAATATTAAATATATCATCTACTTTACTGCTTATATCGCCCATAGTGACGGTTGATGAAACAAACTCTTTTCCAACTAATACAAGACTATTGTTTTGCACATCTTTATCAAGAACGCTTATTTCACCACTCCAGAAATTAAGTAGTTCTATATTGTTTGTTTTGTTGAAACGTATTCCACCATAATTAGGCATATTAAGATTTACTGCATATGTATCTGATGTTAATGTAAATGTCGATGCGGTCATATTTTTGTACTCTCCAGGCTCATATCCCATCTATAGATTTCTGGGTATTCGCTTTCTTTATTATAGCTATAGTTTTCTATTTTATATTCACCCTCAAAACAACTAAGTGAACCTATGTTTGTTATTGATACCGTTGAACCTGTTAAATTACTAAGACTCACAGCTGATTCAGGGTTATTATGTATTGTTCCTGACATAAATAGTTTTTTATCTTGTCTATTTATATCATATGTATGGAATGTGTCATCCCATAGGTTTATACGATTAGTGTTTCTTGTATGTATTAGGCTTAATTTTTCAGGTCTTTCTATATTATAATCAAGAGTACTAACATAGTTTACTTCAAGGTAACATTGTGATATAGCTATAGTTATTATAAATTCATATGCTGCTATTCCATTAGTATCACATGCTGTATATATATAGGTTCCATCTCCAAATATACCATAATATGAACCACCATCATTTCGTGTATCTTTCAAAGTAAAGTTACTACCATCAAATGTATAAGCACGGATACCACCAGTATGCGTAGTTGCATATATATAGGTTCCATCACCCCATGTATCATAGTAAAATCCTCCATCATCCTTTGTGCCCTGTAACGCAAAGTTTGTTCCATCAAATGTGTAGGCTCTTATTCCATCATCATAACATGCTGTATATATATAGGTTCCATCACCCCACATGTCCATATAGTATCCTCCATCATCTAATGTATCTTTAAGAGTAAAGTTTGTTCCATCAAATGTGTAGGCTCTTATTCCATCATCATAACATGCTGCATATATATAGGTTCCATCACCCCATACACCATAGTAGAATCCACCGTTATCCAATGTATCTTTCAGAGTAAAGTTACTACCATCAAATGTATAGGCTCTTATTCCTTTAGAAAAATTTGCTACATATATATATGTTCCATCGCTCCATACATCAAAATATTCACCATCTTCATATTCTACACTTGCTTGTGAAAAATTTGTTCCATCAAATGTATAAGCACGAATTCCTTGGTCACTACATGCAACATATATATATGTTCCATCGCTACATATACTACGATAATATCCACCATCGTCTTGTTCATCTTTAAGAGTAAAGCTATCAGTGAATGTATATGCTTTTATGCCATCATCACCACATGCTGCATATATATAATCACCATATTTTAATACATCTATATATGTACCACCATCATTTTGTAAATCATTAAATGTAAATTTAAAATCATTATCCCTACTATATTTTAAACCAAGTTGTATACCACATACATCACTCCAACTCCATGATACACCACTGTGTGGGTTTTTATCCCAAGTAGCTGTATATTTTGAATATTTGTTTGTTAATGGAAGTTTTTTAGTTGAAAAAAATATACTTGCACCAGAATTATCAGTAACCCCTAGATATGAATCTGTTATACTACCTGTTTGTTTAATACGTGTATGCATACGAACATAATTTATTATTCCACCTGGGGCAGACCATCCAAATGGTAAATCATTTAGAAACCTATAGAAATCACTACCTGTACTATCATATCCAGTATTGTAATCAATATCATCTGTAACTGTTTCATCTATCATAAGAAAATTATTACCAATGGTTGAACTAGTAAAATCATTAATATATCCATTACCATCACTATAATAAATACTACTTTTATTCATTGGTATTGTACTTGCTTGTATTTTAAATGTATCAACCATAATATTTTCACATCCTAAGTGGTACTGTTATTTTTATATCCTGCCAGGTATTATCATTACTATGATACAAAACCAAGGTATTTGTTCCTTTTGCCTCCACCTTTAAATATAGCCTGTCTGTTCCAACTAGTTTTTCTGCTTCCCATGCATCAATCCAGAAAGGAAACATGCGTTCTTGTCCAATACTATAAGTAGCATCCCAGGCTAGTTCAACAGCTGGTATTATCCATCCCGTAGTAAAAAGTTCTTCGTCGTTATCTATTGATGTATTTCCATCCTTTGTTTTACTAAGTGTAACACGATATTGTGATACTGTACTACTTGCACCACTAGCGGCAAAAGTTATCTGTCCTTCTATTACTCCCTCAATAAAATATACTTTTTTGATATGATGTGGATATAGAAATACATTGGTATTTGATGCTGCACTAGTATCTGTAAAGCTACATCCACTATTAATATATTCTTTAACTAGTTGTTTATTAGCAGAGTTGAAACTACCAAATGTGTTTGTCCAATCATCTGTATGTATGGCATAGAATGTCTCGTAGTATCTCATATCATCTGCTGCCATGTTTACCTTCTCCTATATGGTTTAAGAACAACAAGCTCATCAGCACTCTCATCAAAACCGACAACTATATCATCTTTATCAATTACAACTTGTTTATCATCAGCACTTACATCATAACGAGTTACTTCATATCTCATTTTTATCTCAACCTATATTTACTTTTTCCTGTTCTAGCATCACTGATAGCTTTAGAGACAGCTTCTCCCTGTAACATAGCTATCTTATTAGCATCATAATCATTATTAATCGTGTTATTATTTACAATATTTATATTTATACCATTTATATCTGTTTGTGTTGACCTTGGTGTTATTTTTTCTCCACCATGAAGCATATAAAGACCATTTCTTGGAACATATTGTGTACCGCGTTGCCATCCTATTGTTTGACCAACACTATACGTATGTTTCATAACACTAATCGCATCTGATTTTAGTTTATCTATGTCTCTATCACTTGTATATCTAAGACGTGCACCAGATTTTTTATTACCAGATGTGCTCATAATGTAACCATAAACAATTTTTGCTGCTCTATCAACACTTGTAGCAAAACCTGATACTTTATATGATTTAGGTTCTTCAGGGGGACTTGGTTGAGTTGTTCCACTGCCACCACTACCACCACCATTTGTATCAGGATAATCTATATCTTGAACAGTTTTAAGTCTTTCAATGAAATCATCTAAATCAGTGTTTAAATCAGTTATCATTTTTTGTTTATTTATACCAAACATTGCTTCAAACTCATCTTCAAACTCAGGTCTTATGCTCTGAACAGCCGCTAAAAGAATTTTGTTAGCGTTTTCAAGTTTAAGCATTTCAGAAGTATAATCTTTTTCATAGTTTTCTAACAAATATTTTTGGTACTCATATTCATCTTTTAAATCCTGTATCTCATCATCACGCACATCTTTAAACTCAAATAATTCATGTTCAAGTATATCATAATGCTCTTGTATGGCTGCTTGTGCATCTTCATATGCTGTATTAGTTATTTCTTGTTCAGATTCATACTCTGTTTTCATGTTTTCAAGACGTGCTTCAGCATTACTTATCTGTAGTTTTTTAATTTTTAGTTCTTCACTTCTAGTATTACCACGCCTACGAATCATTCCTTTAAGTTGTAGTTCAAGTATAGCCATATTATTACGTTTTATTATATCGTTTTGTTCCTGTAAAATTTTAGTTAACTCGTTTTGGTTATCAGTATATTGTTGTACTATCATTATAGAATCTGCTAACTCATCATTATAACTATTTATATAATCTGTACCATATTTAAGAGCCATATTGGTATATTGTTGTGACCTGCTAAGTTCTGTTTCTTTTTCAGCTACTCCTATTTCATATCCTAGTTTTCCTGTAAAAGTATGACCACCAAAACTTGTATATGTATCTTCAACATTATGTTTTAAATCTTTAATAGCATGACTTAAACTAAGAAGATTTGTTTTATGTGTATTTATTGATTGACTTGCTGTATCAAAAAGACTTACATAATAATTCATAGCAGGTTGTACTGTTTCGAGTTCTGATTGTAATTCTTCCATATCATATTGTAAATCATCATAACCTTCAGATAATCTATCAAAAACTTTATCTACAGTAATAGCAGAATCATATAAATCAATAAAAGGGTCTGTATCACCAAGAGAATCAAGCGTTATATCAAAATCTTCAAGAGTGTCTGTTAATAACTTAAAATTTTTGGTTGTTTTTTCTAAAATACCCCAATCTTTATAAAAACCAACGGTTTCTAATGCTGTTTCAGCCATAGAATATTTGCTAGCTTTTCCTCCTTTTTTTTCTAATGTTTCTAAAATATCAAAATATCTAGTAATGCTTTTAAAATCAACTTGTTTTTCTATTGTTTTTTGTGCATTAAAATTTAAAGCACTAGGAAGTCTAAAACCAACAGATGCAACAATATTATTAAAATTAAAACCACCAGCTAAAATATTAAAAAGAGATTTTTTACCAGTATATTTAGCTGTTTCATACATTAAATTAACATAGTTTTCTTTAATAGATTTTATCCTATCATCTATTTCTCTTACAGCATCACCAGCTTTACCTGCATCACCCCAAGAACCAAAAAATGTTCCCCAAAACACCTGTGTACGTTTCCACCATATATCAATATCTTGCCATGCTTCACCGATACGTCTATTAAGATACTCAAAAGATTGTGCAACGATATCAGCTTCCATCTGTGCACTACTCATCATCTTAGTGAGTGCTTCTTCTGTTCTACCACTACTTTTTTCAAGAAGGTCTAAATCTTCAGTAAAACCAGCTATTCCTTCATCACCAGCAAGAGCCATAACAACACGAAGACTACGCATATTACGTATCATTTCAGGTAGTATGGCAGCACCATAATCATCCATGGCTTCGTTTAAATCTTTTATGAAACCTTCAAGACCATTAATTTGTAATGCTAAATTACTCATATCTACTTCATATTTACGAGCTGCATCACCAGCTTGTGCGGTTGGGTTAGCTATATTCTGCAAAGCGAGAGCTAGACCACGAGTTGCCATATCTACATGCAATCCCATACGAGTAACTGTTGATAATGCAGCTGCTATTTCATTGAATTCTACACCAACATTAGCTGCTATTGGTGTAACATATCCCATAGCATTTGCCAGGTCTTCAAAACGTAGTTTACCACGCACAACAGTCTGGAAAAGCTGGTCACTTATTTCATCAGCCTGGTACACTGTCATACCATAACTATTTAGTATACTTGTAAACACATCTACACTTGTAGCTACATCTGTAAGACCAGCTATACTAGCTTTTGTAGCAGTTGTTAGCAGATTCATGGCTTCAGATGCATCAAACGCTGCTGACAGGATTTGATATGTACCCTCTGCTAGGTCATCAGCACTCTTTCCATAACTTTTTGATAGATTTTCTATACCAGCCTGTAAACCATTTACTGCTTGCGTTGCTTCACCAGATAGAATTGTGCTAACTTCACGTATCTTTTTCTCAAAACTACGATAGCTTTTTATACTCTCTCCTACCCATTGCTGAAGAGTCTGTAATGCTTTTTGTGCTATCTGTACAGCAGCTTGAAGTGCAACAAAACTAGCAGCTACTCCTTTTAGTTGTGTCTGTGCAGCAGTCGTACCAGTAGTTTTTACTCCAAACTGTAACATATCTTTTGCTGGCATATTTATCTATCCTGTTTTTTATTTTTTTTCTTATTTTTTTCTTTTGTTTTCTGTATCATACGCTTATTACTCTCACGTAATGGTACAGGTTCATGTTTACGTGTTTTTTCTCTACGAGCAATATATTCATATAGGTTATTGAAATCATCAATACCCATATGGTTTATATCACGCATATTACCTACTTCTAAGAATAGGCTATGTTTCGCATCTAGAAAATTCTCGTATTTCTCAAGAAACTTTATTTCTTCTTTTTTGGTTTCCTGTTGCGAAAATTTCCAGCATCACTTTTTGTCAATTCTCTCCCTCTATCGTTAATGAGTGTTAAAAGTTCCACGAAATCATCAGGATGCATATTGTTTATATCATCAAGAGTTATACTATCATCCACGTTTTGTAGTACACGTAGTAACATGTATTTGTTTAACTCTCTCATAAACTCTGGTGTGTCTTGTTTATATGTTTTTTCTACTGTTGTCATATCTTTAAACAACATTTCCTGGCTTTTTACAGTCATATGTGGAACTGTAAAACTTTCTCCTTCATTAACGAAGGATAAACTTATTTTGTTTTTTCCCATATTTTTTCACCTATATAACTAATCTGATTTTTTTAATGGAAAGAAAAGGGAGAGACTTGAACTTCCCAAATTTTTATTTCTATGGTGTACCTGCATTAAAATCTAATGCTTTAAAGGTAAATGGTACACTACTCATTATTCCTTCACTGCTTGTGTTGACATCTATGCTTGTGCTATCAAATCTACCACTTAGTAACTCGAACTCACCACATGCACCAGTTGCTATCCCTGTATCAAGCTTGAGTGATGTTATATTTGTTCCTGCTAATACCTCATCGAAATGTGTATCTCCACCATCATCCAGACTTATATCACAGCTACCTGTAATATTTATAGCACCTGGAATCGCTGCTTTTTTAACATAGCTACCTACATCATGGTAATCTGTCAGGTTGTTATCTACAGTAAACTCGAAGCTTTCTGTTACATATGCACCTGTTACTCCAGCCCATGTGATACTACCAGCATTGTTGAAAGCTGCATAAGAAGTACCTATAGCACCTGGGTCTGTTCCTTGTGCTGTACTATATATTCCTAGGCTTGCGACACTGAAATCAACTGATATGTTATAAACATCTCCTTTACTTGCACTAACTGTGAAACTCTTTGGTTTACATCCAATCATATAGTAATATGTATCACTAGATGCTGAACATGTATTTACACCAACCTCTATCGCAAAACTTTCTAGGTCGCAATCTGTACGGTTATAAAAATAAGATACAGCACTTATACCAGTATGTGGTTGATAAACATATTCAATATGTAGTGTTGGGTCTTCAAGTGTTTTCTGGAAATCTACCAAGCTGACCTCGCTAATACTTCTAAGTTCTGTATTGATATCACCTGTCTCTATTCTTGCATCTGTTACTACATCACTAAAACGACTCTGACTACCAGAGAAACCGTTTTTATATGATGATTCTATTTCAAAATATACTACCCCTTGTAGGGGATAAC
>Ga0272441_10006791_pt1 | contig 18950 bp, 20 predicted proteins | sample SSMProp6N_FD_193582 | JGI IMG/M metagenome (GOLD analysis project Ga0272441, IMG submission 193582) | Marine sediment archaeal communities from Little Sippewissett salt marsh, Falmouth, MA, United States - SSM-Prop-6N | ecosystem: Environmental > Aquatic > Marine > Wetlands > Sediment ... | reverse complement strand
AGGCCTTTAACCTTCAATGAGTTTAAGAAAAAAGCCAAACAAGTAATTTACGTTTCAGCTACTCCTTCGTCTTATGAAAAAGAAAAATCAAAACAGCACATAGTAGAACAGCTAATAAGACCTACTGGGCTATTAGAGCCTTCAATTGAAATAAGGCCAACCAAAAACCAGGTTAAAGATTTAATTAAGGAAATAAAAAAAAGAATTAAGAAAAGCCAAAAAATACTAGTTTTAACCCTGACTAAAAGACTAGCCGAAGCTCTTTCTGAATACTTAACAGAAGAAAAAGTAAGAGCTAAATGGCTACATGCTGAAATTAACACCCTAGAAAGACCTAAAATATTAAAGGGTTTGAGACAAGGAAGTTATGATGTCTTGGTAGGAATAAATTTGTTAAGAGAAGGACTAGATTTGCCAGAAGTTGCTTTAGTAGCAATACTGGATGCTGATAAAGAAGGGTTTTTAAGAACTGACACAACTTTAATCCAAACTATGGGCAGAGCTTCTCGTCACAAAGAAGGACATGTCGTTCTGTATGCAGACAAAATAACCCTTTCAATGAAAAAAGCAATTAAAGAAATAACAAGAAGGAGAAAAATACAAGAGAAGTATAACAAAGAAAACAAAATAAAACCCAAAGCTATTAAAAAGGAAATAAGAGACTGGCCTTTTGATAAAAAGCTCAAATCTCAAGAAATGAAGATGCCAAAAGATGAATATTTCCTCAAAAAAGAAATGAAAAGGGCAGCTAAAAACTTAGATTTTGAAAAAGCAGCCGAAATAAGAGATCTCCTCAAAAAGATAAAAAAAGGCTAGCCCTCTTGTAATTTCTTAAAATTTTGCTATTGTAATTAAAATTAAGATTAAAGAATATGCCTATTACTAAAGCAGCCAAAAAACATCAAAGACAGAATAAAAAAAGAAGGGAAAGAAATATTTTAAAGAAAAGAAAAATAAAGGAGCTAGAAAAAGAGTTCCAAGGTTTTGTTTCGAAGAACAGAATCGAAGAAGCTAAAAAAATCATTCCTAAAATTCAAAAGCTGCTAGATAAAGCAGCTAAAATAGGACTTATTAAGAAGAATGCCGCAGCTAGGAAAAAATCAAGGCTAATATCTCAAATTAAAAGAAAAAGCTCTTAGTTCACACTTCAACCAATAAAATATCTAAAGCTAAAACCGGATCAACTTTCCCGGTTTTTATTTTAATTTCAAGATTAAACATTTTCCTATAAATCTTTTTTAGTTGGTCTATGCTAAATTTTTGAGAAAGCCTATAGCTCTTTTTTACAACAAAAGGGTGAAGGTTTGACTTTTTAATAATTTCGCTAAAAGGCATGCCGCTTTCCGCTAAATCCTTTACTTTTAAAAGGTTGGATATTTGGAGCCTAATCATTGAAAAAAGATAAAAAGGCGAGTCTCCTTTCTCTAGATGCTGATGAAGCAACTCTACTGCTCTTTTTTTATCCCTCAAAGCAATGGCATCTATTGTATTAAAAATCCCAGGGTCAACTTTTGGCTTAACGAGTAAGGAAATATCTTCTGCTTGAATCTCAGAAGAAGGATTATCAAGGCTGAAAGAAGCTATTTTTTTTATCTCGTTAGAAAGCTCCCACAAATCATTGCCAACAAAAACAATCAAGTTTTCTAAAGCTCTAAAGTTAATACTTTTTTTATACTTTCCAAACTCTTTTTGAGCCCAACTTCTTAACTGCTTTCCTTTTAAAGAATCTGCTTTATAACACTTAGCTTCCTTTTGTAAAAAAGAAAGCAAAGGGCCTTTTTTAGCATCTTTTTCTATAAAAACTATTTCATCTCTTATATTCTTCTTTTTAAAAAACTGTAGTATTTCTTTCTCGATTTCAGAACCAAAAACGTTTTTTAAAACTATAACTTTCTTCTCGTTAAACATTGATACATTTCCTAGCTCATTTTCCAATGCTTCCATTTTTTCTTTATTAGCATTAAAAAAAACAAGCCTAGATCTTTCTCCAGATTTTTTAATCAGCTCTTTTAGCTTCTCCTTAGCCCTATAAGTTTCTTTTCCGCAAATAAAACTTATCATATTTTTTGGCAATTCGGACAAAAATGAGTTGACCTTCCTCCTATTTTTTTCCTAACAATTTTATTTCCACAGCAAAAGCATTTTTCTCCCTCTCTTTTATAAACCTTCCTGTAGTCGTCGAAAGATCCCTTTTTGCCTTTAATATTCCTCCAGTCAGCAAAACTTTCTCCTTTTAGCTCTATTCCCTTTTTCAATATCTTAACAACTGCTCTATAAATCTTTAATAATTCTTTTTCTTTTAAATCTGGTACTTTTCTAAAAGGATTTATCTTAGCCTCAAATAATATTTCGTCAGAATAGATATTCCCAATGCCAGATATAATATTTTGATTCATAAGAACTTGTTTTATTTTCCCCTTTTTATGTTCCAGTAATTCTTTAAATTTTTCAAAAGTAAAGTTTTCTTTCAGGGGCTCTGGACCTAAATTTTTATCTAAAAGACTCTCTAACTCTTTAGTTTCCCATAGCTCCACTTTGGCAAATTTTCTTAGATCAGATAAAGCTATCATCTGGCCGTTATCCAAAAAGAATAATAAGTGAATGTAGGCATTAACTTTCTTGGACATTTCCTCATCTGAAGAAACCCAATTGTTATCCTTTCTTTTCCACTTACCAATCAATAAATGACCTGTCATTTTCTGATGGATCAATAAAGTTTTCTGGCAAGAAAGATCAAAAAGAATATTCTTTGCCCTTCTTCTAACTTTTTCTATTTTTTTACCTCTTATATTCTTTTTGAAATTACAGAAGCTATCATTTTTAATTATTTTCTCAAGATCGGTCCAGACATCAACAAAGGTCCTTTTCAGGACCTCTTTTCTTAAATCTCTAACTGTAGTTTCTACCTCGGGAAGCTCTGGCATAATCTACAAAGCACTTTTAATCTTGTCTATAACCTCTCCTGGGGTAAAATGGGCTTTAATTAAGTAATCCTTGGCTCCCAACTTCAACCCTCTTTCTATATCGTCTCTTTGTCCCAAATTAGACAAAATTACCACGGGTATTTCGGCTAAAACAGGGTCTTCTTTAATTTTAACTAGTACATCAAATCCATCTATTCCAGGAAGAATAAGGTCAAGCAAAACTAGATCCGGTTTTTCTTCCTTTATTTTTTCTATTCCCTGTTCTCCATCAACAGCTTCAATAGTGTTAAAACCTTCTCTGGTAAGCTTTTGGACAATAAGATCTCTTAAAAATTTATCGTCTTCTACAATTAAAATTGTTTTTTTATCTTCTGGCATGTTTTTTAACCTATTTGTTTTTTTACCTTTTTAATAACTTCTTGAGGATCAAACTCCGTTTTAACAAGCCAGTCCTTAGCTCCCAATTCCCTAGCTCTGTCTAACTCTACAGGCTGTCCAGAATTAGAAACAACTATTACTGGTATATCTTTTAAGCTTTCGTCTTCATTTAATTTTTCCATAACCTCAAACCCTCCTAATTTAGGCATAACTATATCAAGTAAAATAACATCTGGCTTTATCTCTTTTGCTTTTTTTACTCCTTCTTCTCCGTTAACAGCAGTTGAAACTTCGTATTCTTCCTTTTCTAGCTTCTTTTTAAGAAGGCTAAGTATTATACTTTCGTCTTCTATTATTAAAACTTTTTTTGCCATAAAAAGCTAATTTACTTCCTCCTATAAATAATAATACTATTGTTTACTCAATTATGCAACTGTAAATCATTAGAACCTTTTGAAATATTCTTTTGTTTCACTTCCTATAGGAAGTGATAAGTAAAAGGTTGTTCCTTTACCTTCTTCTGATTCAAACCAAACCTTTCCCTTGTGAGTCTCTATGATATTCTTTGTAATAAAAAGGCCCAATCCCGAACCTTCTGTTTCTTTCTTCATTGCATTAGCTGCTCTAAAAAACTTACTAAAAACTCTTTTTTGCTGATCTTTTGGAATGCCAATACCATTATCCTTTACAGAAAGTTCTACTCTTTTCCCCTTATGAGACAAAGAAGCAACCACTTGCCCTCTAGAAGATGTATATCTAAGAGAGTTTTCTACTAAATTAGATATTGCTAGCTTCATTTTTTCTTCATCAGCTCTTATCTTTGGAGCTTGTTTATCTGGTTTTTTAAAAATTAGCTTAATGTTTTTAGCATCAGCTCTTGTTTTTAAACTGTCGATTACTTCTTTTACTAACCTTTCTAGGCTAATAAGAACAGGTTTATAAAGATATCTTCCCTCCTCAATTCTGCTGACATTCAAAAGGTCATTAATCAAATGAATCATTCTTTCGTTTGAAACATAACTTTTTTCCAAATAATCTCTCTGGTCTTTATTTATCTTTCCCAAATCTCCCTCTAGTATCATTTTCAAAGTCCATTTAATAGCAGATAAAGGAGTCCTTAATTGATGAGCAGCTAAAGAAACAAACTCGCTTTTCATTCTTTCAATTCCCTTTTCTCTCGTAATGTCATGTAAGATTATTAAGCTTCCTAAGTTTTCCTTTCCTCTAACAACAGGAACAGTAGAAACTTCTAAAACTAAGTTTTCTTCTATTTTTAATTCTCTTCTAAATAACCCTTTGCCTTCTTTTGCTAAAAGGTTTATTAAAGGACTAAAAAGAGGGTACTCTGCCAATTTTAAAAAAGAGGTTCCTATTATTTCCGTTGCTCTTACCTCAAAAAAACTTTCTGCTGTAGGATTAACTAATGATAGTTTTTTTTCTTTATTGAAGAATAATAATCCGTCTGTAAAATTAGTAATAATAGCCAAAGTTTTATTCCTTTCCTCAACAGCTCTAGCCCTAGCTTCTTCAACGTCCTCTAATATATTTAAAAGTGCCTGCTGGGTCTCCCTAGCACCTATTGTTTCCTCTTCCTCTAGCAAATCTTCTTCGGAAATATTCGCTATTTTCTCCATAACATCTTTTATTTCTTCTTTGTCCATTCTTACTATTTTATCAAATATTACGTTTTATAGAAATAACTATGTTTTAGGAATTTTGTCCACAAGGCTTAAAAAATTAAGCTCTTTAAGTATTTCTATAATATTTTTACTATTGTAGCTACCGAAAGAACATTCTTCTAGGCTAAAATCAATTGGTACGCTGCAATTAATCGTAGCTAGTTTTCTGCTTAAAAGAGCCTCATCTTTATGGGTAATTAAAATATCTTTTATTCTTTCTTTAATTCCTAAAGAGTCACCTTTTTCAATTTCCCTATAAAGGTTTTCTAAGGTTTTAAAACGTAGAATTAAAGATGTTCCTGTTTTCTGGCCAATGCCGGGAACCCCGGGAATATTATCTGAAGGATCTCCTCTTAATCCTTTGTATTCTGGTATTTGTTCTGGTAAAAGCCCTTGATATCTTTCTTTTACCTTCTCTTCGTTATAAATAATAGTGTTTTTTACTCCTTTTCTCAAAAAGCAAACTTTGGTCTCTTTATTAACTAGCTGCAGCAAATCCAGATCTCCGCTTAAAGCAACTGTTTCAGGGGAAGGAATTATTTGTTTTTTACTAAACTTTCTAGCAACTGTGCCTATTATATCGTCTGCCTCAAATTTTTCTTTTTCTAAGATTAAAACGTTAAAAGCTTTTAATATCTTTTTAATTTCCGGGAATTGCTGAGAAAGTTCCGATGGCATTTTCGGCCTTTTTGCCTTATATTTTTTAAACTCTTTGTGTCTAAAAGTAGGACCTTTAAAATCAAAAGCTGCAATTAAGAAGTCGGGTTCAAAGTCTTTTATTGCCTTGAAAAAACTCAACAAAAAACCATACACGGCACCCACCTCTTTCCCTTCTTTTGTAGACAGAGGAGGCAAAGCATGGAAAGCCCTATGTATTAATGAGTTAGAGTCTAGAACAAGTAGTCTTTTTTTATAAAGCATCTTTATTTGTAGTTATTTCTCTCTTGCTTTTGCCCTTAATTCTAAATTTTATAGTAATCTTTTCTTCTGGCAAAATCCTCTTTATTTTTTCTCCCCATTCAATAGCTACAATATTCCCAGCATCAGATAAGATTCTTTCTAAATCTAAATCTTTAAATTCTTTTAAGTCTTTTATTCGATAACAATCAATATGAAAAAACTTATTGAAGCTCGGGTCAGGAATTTTAAAGCTTTTTATTATAACAAAAGTGGGGCTTAATACTTTTTCTTTAATTTTCAAACCCTTAGCAAGCCCCTGCAAGAAAGTTGTTTTCCCGCTTCCCAAATCTCCTTCCAGAGACAAAACAACTTTTTCTTTCTTTGCCTTTAAGATCTTTTCAGCTAGTTTTTCCCCTGCATCTCTTGTCCCTTGAGGGGTATCAGTTAAAACGCTCATGTTGACTAATTAAAAAAAATAATATAAGTTGGAATAATTCTGATTTATTCATTCTACAATGAATCAAGAAATTACCAAACAAATTCAGATAACTCAAGACAACTTTTTAAAAATAAAAAAAGAAGTAAGCAATCTTTCTGATTTTCAAAAAGGGGTTAAAAAGAGGCTAAATAAAAACACTACAGAGATTATAAGCTTTCTCTTAGGAGGAGCAATAAGTCTTTTAGCTTCAGACCTTCACATCGAATCTCAAAAAGAAAAAGCAAGAATTAGGATAAGAATCGACGGCATACTACACGATGCATCCGAAATATCCAATCAAGTATACGAAAAATTAATATCCCGTTTAAAGCTTTTATCCAGCGTTAAGCTGAATATAGACGACCAACCACAAGATGGTCGTTTTTCTGTATTAATCCAAGACTCCCCAGCAGAAGTCAGAACGTCGACCTTACCTTCTGAATACGGAGAGGCAATTGTTTTAAGAATATTAAACCCTCAATCCTTAATAATGGGGATAGAGCAATTAGGAATAAGAAAAGATCTGCTTCCTGTAATAGAAAAAGAAATAAAAAAACCTCATGGAATGGTTATTGTAACTGGCCCCACAGGATCTGGTAAGACAACCGCTCTTTACTCCTTTTTAAAGAAAATCAAAAGTCCGAAAATAAAAATTATAACTATCGAAGACCCAATTGAATACCATCTAGAAGGAATATCTCAAACGCAAGTTTCTCCAAAAAAGGGTTACGATTTTGCTTCAGGGCTTAAATCAATTGTTCGCCAAGATCCCGACGTAATACTAGTTGGAGAAATAAGAGACCTTCAAACCGCTGAAATTGCTGTCCAAGCAGCTTTGACTGGTCACTTGGTATTTACTACCTTGCATACAAACGACGCGGCAGGAACTATCCCAAGACTAGTTTCTTTGGGGGCCAAAGCTGTTAACATAGCCCCTGCCCTAAATATAGCTATAGCTCAAAGACTAATAAGAAGAGTTTGCAAAAAGTGCAAAGTTCTAAAAAACGTTTCATCTGAAGAGTTAAATAAAATAAAAAAAGCCTTTAAGGAGACTCCTAATCTTAAAAATATTCCTAAAATTGATAAAAATTTAAAAATCCCAAAAGCTAAAGGATGTAAAGAGTGTAATAACACAGGATATAGAGGAAGAATAGGAATTTTTGAGTTTTTTATCGTTGATGAAGGCTTAGAAAAATTTATATTAACATCACCTTCCATTTCAGCTTTAAGAGAAGAAATTATAAAAAAGGGAATGGTCCCTATGTATCAGGACGGAATTTTAAAAGTACTTCAAGGAATAAGCACAATTGAAGAAGTAGAAAGAGTAGTGATTGATTAAAAAAAACGATCCTGAGGCTGGGGGAAACTTATGGCGCACAGCCTCAAGACAGAATTTCTCTGAGGTATAATCTCGAGAAACTCCAAACTACCCTTCAAAAGAAATTCCTGCCCCCAGCCTCAGAACCGCTTTATTGCTTTAAATTATATACTATTTATATTTTTTTGTCAATAGCCCCTTTTCGCGATTTTTATTCAAAAATGCGACCACATCTAACAAAATTGGCTTGTTTTTGCTTTTTTCTTTTAATACCTCTTATTTCTTTGGCTAGCTCGCCAAGCGTGGCAATTAATGAAATAGCGTGGATGGGAACAAAAGAATCATACAGCAACGAATGGATAGAGCTATATAATAACCTAGAAGAAGAAATAATTCTTGACGATTGGAAAATAATAACAGGAGATAATTCTTTGGAAATCAAATTAAAAGGATCAATTCTTCCAAAGAGTTATTTTATCTTAGAAAGAACAGATGATGACACCGTTCCAAATATTAAAGCCGATCTAATATACAAAGGCAGCTTAAACAACAAAGGAGAGCACTTAATATTAATTAATAAAAAAGGAGAAATATCAGACGAAGTAAATTGCTCCTCTGGATGGTTTGCAGGAGATAATAAGGAAAAGTTCACGATGGAAAGAATAAATAGCCTTTCTTCGGGCAACGATCCTTTAAGCTGGAAAGGCTCAAATAGCGCGGACGGCTCTCCTAAAAAAGAAACTAAAAAGGCTACCCCTGCCTCTATTTCTTCCAATAAGGAAAATATTGCCTCTCCTGCAACAAATAGCAAAGAAGATTTTTTCATTAAAAAGGGAGCTGGAGCAATAGATGAGTCTTTTAGCAAAAATAATAGCTTCCCATTAACTTTTGTAATCTCTCTGTCTCTAGCTTTTCTCTCTGGGTTTTTCATTCTTTACATCAGAAAGCGTCTTTCTTGATTTCACAACCAAACTAAGCTATCTTAATAACATGAGCGGTCATTCTCATTGGCATTCAATAAAGCATCAAAAAGCTATAGCTGACAAGAAAAGAGGAAAAATATTCTCTAAAATAGTCAGAGAGATTTCGGTTGCAGCTAAAGAAAGAGGCGGCGATCCAGACACTAATCCTTCTTTGAGAATAGTTATTGAAAAAGCAAAGAAATTTAACATGCCCAAAGACACAATAGAAAGGGCTATTAAAAAAGGAACCGGAGAAATAGAAGGAGAATCTTTAAGTCCGTGCTTATTTGAAGCTTACGGCCCAGGAAACATAGCTTTAATAATAGAAGGAATAACTGACAATATCAACAGAACTTCCAATGAAATTAAGCAAATACTGAGCCAAAATAACGGCAAGCTAGCCGATGAAGGATCTGTAAAATGGATGTTCGACAGAAAAGGAATTATTATAATAGAAGAAGAAAAAGACAAAGAAAAACTAGAGCTAAAAATAATAGAGTCTGGAGCAGAAAATTTTAAATGGATAGAAGATGTTCTAGAAATATATACAAAGGTTGAAGATCTAGACAAAGTAAAAGAATCTCTAGAAAAACAAGAAGTTGAGATTGGCTCCAGTTCTATTGGGTGGCTTCCTAAAGAAGAAATAGATGTTAGCGAAAAAGATAAAGAGACGTGCGAAAAGCTTTTTAACTCTCTAGACGAAAACGATGATATCCAGGAAATATATTCAAATTTAAAAACATGATAGTCCTTGGTATAGATCCTGGAACAGCAACAACAGGATACGGAATAGTAAAAAAGCTAAAAACTAATAATAAGCTGAGACTTGTAGAATACGGATGTATAAAAACCGACCCAAGGTCAAAAGCTGAGAATCGATTAAAAAAAATAAACAACGAAATTTTAAAGTTAATTAAAAAGCACAATCCTGAATTTTTGGCGGTAGAAAAAGTGTTTTTCTTCAAAAACTTAAAAACTGCTATCCCCGTAAGCCAAGCCAAAGGAGTAGTACTTCTTAGCGCCGCAAAAAAGAAAATCCCTGTTATAGAGTTTACTCCTTTACAAGTAAAACTAACTATAACCGGGTATGGTCGGGCAGAAAAGATAAAAGTTCAGAAAAAACTCAAAACAATGCTTTCTCTAAAAGATATTCCCAGGCCAGATGATGCAGCTGATGCTTTAGGAATTGCCATTTGTGGAATACTGAAAAAATGTAAAAAGCCTTGACAATAAATACTTAGTAAATATAATGAACTCGTTGGTCTTTTAACAATAGAAGAAAAGGTCGTTTAGATAAGAAAAATAACCTTAAAATAAAAATGTTTGACGAAGATAAGGTCTTAAACCAAGAAGAAGGAACTGAAACTCCAGAAACTCCAGAGACTCCAGAGAGCCCGGAAGCACCAGAGACTCCAGAAGGAGAACCTACAGAAGATTCTCCTGAAGAAGGCGAGGAAGAAGGGCAAGAAAATGAAGAGCAGCCAAGCTTCTAAAAAATATAAAACTCTCGGTAAAACCGGGAGTTTTAGGTTCTAAAAACGCTTTTTCTATTTAATTTCTATAAACCTTTTCTTCCCTACCTGAACTATATCTCCTTTTTTAATCTGAACACTCTCTTTCCAGTCTTTTTTTATCTTATTATTTATTTTTACGCCTCCTTGCAAAACTAATCTCTTGGCTTCAGATTTTGAAGAAGAAAACTTGGCTTCAAGGAGAAGATCAAGAATCCCAATTTCTTTTTTTGGGATTGAAACCTTCTTAATGCTAGCAGGTCTTTTTTTATCCTTAAAAACCCTTTTAAACTCCTTTTCAGCCCCTATTGCTTCTTTATCTCCGTAGTACAAGGAAACTAATTCTTTAGCTAAGAAAGCTTTAGCGTCTCTAGGATTTATTCTTTTATTCTTTAATTTATTCTTTAATAAAAATATTCTTTCTTTTGAAGCCTTTGTACACATACTAAGACAAGGAACAATAACCTCGTCTGGAAGAGCCATTGTTTTCCCATACATTTGTCTTGGTGAGTCATTTAGAGAAATATATTTACCTTCGCTTTTAGACATAAGTTTTCTTCCCGTTTTTGGATTTTCTAAAAGAGAAGTGGTTATAATAAACTTTTCCTTTCTTCTGTATTCCTTCATTAATGTTCTCCCTACCAGCATATTAAAAGTTTGGTCGTTCCCGCCAACTTCAACGTCTACATTCATTGCCACAGAATCATATCCTTGAAGCAAAGGATATAATAGCTCGTGCAGCCAAATTGGTCTTTTGTCTTTTATCCTTTTTTGAAACATGTCTCTTTCAAGCATTCTCTGGCTAGTGATTTTTGACATTAGAGCTATAACTTCCTTAAGAGTTAGCTTCTCTAGCCACTTGCTATTAAATTTGACCGAAGCAGGATTATTTTTTGACTTTAGATCTAGAATTTTTCCTATTTGTTTTTTGTAGCTTTTACAGTTCAATAGAATCTCTTTCTTGGTTAAAGACTTTCTGGCTTTATCTTTACCTGTGGGATCCCCTATTTGAGCTGTAAAATCACCGATTAGCAAAATTATTTTATGCCCTAGTTTTTGCAACCCTGAAAGAAGAAGATAATTAGTAGAGTGACCCAAATGCAAATCTGGGGCAGTAGGGTCTACTCCGTGATAAATTACAAGTCTTCTCCCAGACATCAATGCTTTCTCTAGCTCTTTTTTAGAAGGGTAAATATCTTTAACTCTTCTACTCAAAGCCTTTTTTACATCTTTAGCGTTAGCGTTTACTTTCATTCTGTATATAATACAAGAAAAAGAAAAAATTGCCAACTTAAAATTTTTCAATTAAAATAATTAAAATGGCTAAAAGAAAAAGAAATTTAAAAGTTTACGGAAAAAGAAGAAAAAAGAGTAAACTTCTTTTTGCTTTTAGAATAGGGGCTAGCCTTTTTATAGTTTTTATATTTCTATTTTTGCTAGTCTTTATTTATTATGCCAAAGATCTTCCTAGGCCAGAGAAATTTCTAGAAAGGAAATTCTTTGAGTCTACTAGAATATATGACAGAACAGGAGAAATCCTCTTATATAATATTCACGGAGAAGAAAAAAGAGAAATAATTCCTCTCGATCAAATACCAAAACACTTAAGACAAGCTGTAATGGCAGCTGAAGACTCTAATTTTTACTATCATAGAGGCATAGATCCAAAAGGAATTCTTCGCTCTGTACTAGTTAACCTTAGGATAAGAAAGCCTATTTACGGAGGATCTACTCTTACCCAGCAGCTAATTAGATCTTCTTTTTTAACTCTAGACAAAACAGTTGAAAGAAAGGTAAGAGAAATAATTTTAACCATAGAGCTAGAAAGAAGATATTCTAAGGACCAAATACTAGAATGGTACTTAAATCAAATACCTTTCGGCTCAAACTCTTATGGCGTTCAAGCAGCTAGCCAAACCTATTTTGAAAAACCAGCGAAAGAACTAAATTTAGCTGAATCTGCCGTTTTGGCAGCAATGATTCAAGGACCTTCGCGTCTTTCTCCTTATGGTCCAAATAAGGACGATTTGATGGCCAGAAAAAATTACGTCTTAGACCAAATGGAAAAGAATGGATATATAAGAAAAGAAGAAAAAGCAGATGCTCAAAAAGAAACAATAAGATTCGCTGAGGTTTTAGAACCAATAAAAGCTCCTCATTTTGTTTTGCATGTTAAAAATTATCTTGTTAATAAATACGGAGAAGATTTTCTTATTCAAAAAGGATTAAGGGTCTATACTAGTTTAGACTGGGAGCTGCAAGAAAAAGCAGAAAGAATAGTAAAAGAAGGAGTAGAGGTCAATAAAAACTATAACGCATTTAACGCCTCTCTGGTGGCCATAGATCCAAATACAGGGGAAATATTGTCTTTGGTGGGTTCTGCTGACTGGTTTGGGGATCCTTACCCTGAAAATTGCATCTCAGGAAAAAATTGCTTGTTTGACCCAAAGTTTAATATCGCAATAGGAACAAAGAACAATCCAGGCAGGCAACCAGGATCTGCTTTTAAGCCTTTTGCTTATGCTGCAGCACTTGAAAAAGGATATACTTCAAATACAATCTTATGGGACGCAAAAACTGAATTCAACCCATCTTGTAGCGCTGATTCTTCTGAGGAGCAAGACAAATACGGATTAGATTGCTACCATCCTAATAACTATAACGGTAGATTTAAGGGGCCAATGACTATAAGAGATTCTTTAGCTCAATCTATTAACATTACTTCTGTTAAAACTCTTTATTTGGCCGGAGTAAAAAACACTATAAGTTTGGCGGAGAAAATGGGAATAACCACTTTAGAGAATGACCCTTCTAGGTATGGGCTAGCTTTGGTTTTAGGAGGAGGAGAAGTTAAGCTAATAGATATGGTTTCAGCCTACGGTGTTTTTGCAACAGAAGGCGAAACTATCCCCCCAGTAAGCGTTCTAAGAATTGAGGATTCTGACGGGAACATTATAGAAGAGAACAGAAAAACTCCAAAAAGAGTATTAGATGTTGAAACTTGTAGAACAATAAACGACATCCTGTCAGACAACGACGCTAGGGCTCCATTATTCGGCTTTAATTCAAGCCTATACTTCAAGGACTGGCAGGTAGCTGCAAAGACAGGAACAACCCAGGAATACAAGGATGCTTGGGCAATAGGATACACTCCTTCTTTGGTTGTTGGTGTTTGGGCAGGAAATAACGATAATTCTCCCGCCAATGAAAAACCGGGCGTAGTTTTAGCTGCACCAATCTTTCATAAAGTTATGGAAGAAGCTTTGCTAAAATATTCCTCAAATAAGTTCAATCCTCCTGCTCTTCCTGAAACAGAAAAACCTGTTTTAAACGGAGAGATAAAAACTCCTTTTCATTCCATTCTCCATTACGTAAATAAAGACGATCCTAGAGGCCCTGTTCCTGTTTCTCCCAACCAAGACCTCCAATACAGCAGTTGGGAAGAAGCAGTTAAAATCTGGGCAGAAAACAACTAAAAAAAGACCAGAAAAATTCCTGGTCTTTCAAAAAAATTTTTTAGCTATTTTTTACTGGCATGACAACATATATATAGTTGTCATTTTCTATAGACCTTAAAACTCCTGGCCCTTCTTCACCATTCAAGCCAAACATAACTTCCTTTCCTTTTATATTTGAAAGTCCGTCTATTAAAAATCTGTAGTTAAAGCTTACCTCTGTTTCTTCTCCTTTAATCTTTCCCTTTATTTGAGAAGTGCTTTGTCCTAGGTCAGGATTTTGAGCAAAAACTTCAAGTGCCTCCTTTTTAGGGTTAACCTTAATTCTCACCTCATTTATTTTCCCACTAAACAAGCTGGCTGTTTTTATTTGATTTAAGAGTTCCTGTTTCTTTAAAGTTGACTCAGATTTAAAATCTTGAGGAATAATTTCTTTATAATTAGGATATTCTCCCTCGATGAGCCTAGAAATTATTTGTACTTTAGGATGAGAAGTTTCTTTCATTTCGCTTTCGAACATGACTTGGTTAGGGTTAAAATACATAATAACCCTGCTTGAATTTTCGCCAAATATATTAATCAACTCTCTCGCTGTCTTTTGTAAAACAATAAGGGTTCTTTTCTCTTCTGCCGGTTTCAATAAAGACACTTTCTTCTCAGCCAACCTAAAGCTATCTGTTGCTGCCATTTCAATCTCTTTTTTGCTTAAGCAAAAGCAAATACCAGAAATTTCAGGCCTTGTTTGAGAAGGAGAAGCAATGTTGACGAGCTGATCCAACCCCTCACTTAAATCTTCCCCGCTTATGTCAACGCTATTTTCTTTACTAACCTCTGGAATAATAGGAAAGTCTTCCGCTTTCAATCCTTTAACTTGGTTTTTGTAGTTTTTACCTTCAATAAACAAAGTGTCTTTTTTAACTTCTAGGCTTATCTTTTCCTCGGGAGCAAGAGTTATTAAATTGATTAAAAATTTAGCAGGAACAGTGATGGATCCCTCTTTTTCTATTTTAGCTAAAATCCAATATTTAATTCCAACCTCCAAATCTGTTCCAGATAGTTTTAAAAAGTTTTTTTCTCCCGTTAGTAATATATTATTTAAAACAGGCAAAGTAAAAGATTTAGAGGTCGCTCTGCTTACAATGTTTAAACCTTTTAAAAAATTTTCTTTTAGTATTGTAACTCTCATAATTAAAAGTTTATTTAATATATAGTTGTTTGTTATAGATAAGCTAAATTTTTGAAAATTAACTTAAATATTGGGAATTATTTGTTGAAAAACTATTTAAATGTATGTGACTTTTCTATTTAAAAAACAAGGAATAGGAATCAATCTTTTTCATAGTCTGTTTTTATATATTCTTACCCACTATGAATTCTCTGTCTTATCAACCTAATTTCCTCAACCAAAGACTCATTTTCCCCAAGTTCTTCAGTTATTTTTTCACAGCCGTAAATTACAGTAGTATGGTCTTTACCTCCCAGCTTTCTTCCAATTGTTGGATAAGAATTTTTGAGATCCTTCCTTAAAAGATACATCGCTATTTGTCTTGGCTTTACAACCTCTTTTCTTCTTGAAGAAGTAAAGAGGTCTTCCTCTTTTAAATCATAAAATTGAGCAACTAGCTTAATAAGTTGGCTTGGGGTCACTATCTTTCTTGGTGTTTTAATTATCTTTTTAAGAAGGGATTTTACAGATTCCAACGTTACTGTTTTATTGTTTAACCTTTTATAGGCAATAATTCTATTTAAAGCCCCTTCAATCTCTCTAATGTTGTTTTGTATGCTAAAGGCAATATACTCTAGTATTTCGTCAGAAAGATTAACTCCTTTTTGTTTGGTTTTTGTTTTTAAAATAGCCAGCCTTGTTTCATAGTCAGGGATTCCAATGTCAGCTATCATTCCCCCTTCAAATCGAGACCTTAATCTTTCTTCCAAAGAAGGAATAGCTTTCGGCAACCTGTCAGAAGAAAGAATTATTTGTTTGTTTTTTTCGTAAAGAGAATTAAATAAATGGAAAAATTCTTCCTGCGTCTTTTCTTTTCCTGCTAAAAACTGAATGTCGTCAATAATTAAAACGTCTATTTTCTGATATTCCTCTTTAAAGCTTTCTATGCTGTGGTTTTTAATAGAATTTACTATGCCTGAAATAAATTTTTCAGCTGAAGAATACTTTATTTTTTTATCTGCGCAATTCTCTGTAATTTTATTCCCGACAGCTTGAATTAAATGTGTTTTTCCCAAGCCAACACCTCCATAAATAAACAAGGGATTATAGACAACTCCTGGCTCCTTAGAGATTGCCCAAGCAGCAGCGTGAGCTATTTCATTAAAAGGTCCCACTACAAAGTTTTCAAAGGTATAGCGGGGATTAAGGTTCGTAGCTTTGTTAATTTTAAATTCCTCAAAGTCTAACTGGTCAGCAATAACGGCAGAAGATATATTGTTCTGGATAGAGGCCTCCTTCTTTTTATTTTCTCCAATAACGTACTTAATTTCTCTAATGCCTCTATCTAGATCGTGGAGCGTTTTGAGAATAAACTTATTATACTTCTGTTCAAGCCATTCTTTCGAAAAAGCATTGGGCACAGAAATTAAAATCTTCTCTCCTTCTTTATTTATAATTTCAGTATTTTTGAACCAGGTAGCAAAGTTAGCTTTTGAAATTTTAAATTGAATTTGGGCTAGAACTGTTTCCCAGAGTTCTTCTTTGTTCATAAAAAGCAACTTTAATTCCTCCTAGAGATTATATCACATGTCAATATAAAGGGAAGCTGAAGGAAAAAGCAACAAAATTGTTTAAAATCTGGGGAGAAATTGTTTAAATTTTTAAATTGACTTTAGCACCTTAAAATATTATACTAATTTTAGATTTAAATCAACTAAGATGAGTTTTACTTATAATCCTAAAAAAAAGAAGAGAAAAAAGACGCACGGGTTTCTATCTAGAAAAAAGAAACCGGGCGGGAAGAAGGTTTTAGCTAAAAGAAGAAAGAAAAAGAGGAAGAAAATTGCGGCTTAGTTCGATGTTGCCTCAAAAAAACAGATTAAAAAAGGAAAAAGACTTTGATGAAGTTTTTGAAAAGGGAAAAGGCTTTAATAGCAGCCTTTTGTTTTTAAAAGCGAAAAGAAATAATCTAAAAGTAAAAAGATTTGGATTCGTTGTTTCTCAAAAAGTTAGCAAAAAAGCAATTGTTAGGAATAGGGTCAAAAGGTTTTTAAGAGAAGCTATAAAAGAGAGGTTAAAAGAAATTAAATCAGGAGTAGATATAGTTTTGGTAACGAAGCCAGGGATAGAAAAGGAAGATTCTCTTAAGATTAAAAAAACTGTTTTTATCCTCTTGGAAAAGACAAAATTATTAAATGATCAAAAAAATAATATTAAAAATAATTAAATTTTATCAGCAATTCATTTCTCCTTTTTTAGGAAAGCATTGTCGCTTTTATCCCAGTTGCTCTGAATACCTCTGCTTGTCTATTGAGAAGTACGGGGTAGCTAAAGGGTCTTTACTGGGAGTGAAAAGGGTTCTTAAGTGCAGCCCTTTTAGTTCTGGAGGGATAGATTTGCCTTAAAAATATGGGAGCTTTATTTAATACAATTCTTTATAAGCCATTACTTAACGCTTTAATTATTCTTTATCAGTATTTGCCAGGCCAAGACTTTGGCATAGCCATTATCGTTTTGACTTGTTTGGTTAGGCTCTTACTCTATCCTTTAACTTCAAAATCTTTTAAGGCTCAAAAAGCAATGCAGTCAATACAGCCCAAAATTAAAGAAATACAAAAAAAATTCAAGGACAAGGGAGAGCAAGGCAAAGCCATGATGGAGCTTTATAAGAAGGAAAAAATTAGTCCTTTTTCCGGATGCCTTCCTATGCTAATTCAATTTCCTATTTTGATTGCTTTATTTTTTGTATTTAGGAATCTGTCGGAAGGATCAGCAATAGACAACAATCTTTTGTATTCTTTTGTTTCTCGTCCCGAAGAAATTAATACGATGTTTTTGGGTCTTCTTAATTTAGCTAAGCCTAGCGCTGTTTTAGCCATAATTGCTGGTGGACTGCAGTTTTTTCAAATGAAAATGATGCATGGTCAAAACAAGGATAGCGGAGATAAGAAAGATTTTTCTCAAACAATGCAAAAACAGATGCTTTACTTTTTCCCTTTTTTTGCTATTATTATTTTGCTAAAACTCCCTTCGGCAGTAGGGCTTTATTGGATAACCACAACCTTATTTGCTATAGGGCAGCAGTATTTGACTTTTAAGGATTAGCTTATGATTAGACATAAAGACAATAAAAGAATAAAAGAGGCAGTGGAAACCTTTTTTAATAAAATGACTGTTCCGGTAAATATTAAAATAGGGTATTTAAAGGACCAAACCTTGCCTATTGAATTAGAGACTGAAGATCCCAAAATACTTATTGGAGAAAAAGGGCAAACACTGCTAGATGTTCAAAAGCTATTAAAGATTATTTTAAAAAGAAAAATAGGAGAAAGCTTCTACGTTGATTTAGACGTTAATAATTATAAGAAGAAAAAGATAGACTATTTAAGAGAAATAGCTCGCGCTGTAGCAGATGAAGTTGCTTTGAATAAAAAAGAGAGGATTTTAACCTCTATGGTGGCTTACGAGAGAAGAATAATTCATATGGAGCTAGCTGATAGGAAAAATATAGTTACAGAAAGTATTGGAGAGGAGCCCTACAGGAGAGTCGCTGTCAGGCCCTATCCTTAATCTTAATCAGCAGAGATTATTCTTCTTTGGCTAAATTCTTTTTAGCTTTTTTTATTTTTTCTATTTGATCTGGCGATGTTGTTATAAATTGGTCTTCGGCGTAAGAAGCCACAACTTTCAAAGCTACGTGTTTTTGTCCAGCAAAGAATAGCCCCTCTCCTACGGGTGATTCTAGTAGTATAAATTTTTCACCTTCTGTTAGGTTAAATGTTTTTTTAACAAATTCAATTGTTGCTGGAGATTGCTTCATTAACAACTGCAATGCTGAGTTTGTGATTATGGGCTTCCCGTATTCAGATCTCATAAAGTCTGCAACATCTTGAGTGACCGTAGTTACTCCCAGCCAGTATTTTCTGGCTCTTTTTACTAATCCGAACAAGAAAGAAGCTCCGTCTTCAGATTGCATAATCCACCATGCTTCATCGACAACAAGAATTCTTTTTTTAAGATTTGATCTTACTCTGTTCCAGATAAATCTCATGATAATAAACATAGCCATAGGCCTCAATCCTTCTTCCATTTCTCTAATACCAAAAGAAACTAAACACCTGTTCATGGAAATGTTTGTTTTTTGATTAAAGAATTGAGCATAGGTTCCTTTGGTGAATTT
>Ga0272441_10006790_pt1 | contig 18950 bp, 11 predicted proteins | sample SSMProp6N_FD_193582 | JGI IMG/M metagenome (GOLD analysis project Ga0272441, IMG submission 193582) | Marine sediment archaeal communities from Little Sippewissett salt marsh, Falmouth, MA, United States - SSM-Prop-6N | ecosystem: Environmental > Aquatic > Marine > Wetlands > Sediment ... | reverse complement strand
ATCGCCTCCATCTGCGGGCGGACAACGCGGACCGGCGGCTGACCGAGGTCGGCCGGGCCGTCGGACTCGTATGCGATGACCGGTGGGATCGTTACGCGCGGACCGTGCAGACCGTGCAGGCCGCGACCAACCTGCTCCGGTCGACCCGGTGCGACGGGAAGACGCTGTGGTCGCTGCTGGCCCGGCCCGGCTGGGACATCGAGAAGCTCATCGCCGCCGCGGACGAGGAGTCGGCCGGCCGGTTGAGACAGTGGGCGAGAGAAGCCCCCGCGGCCCTCGCCTCGGTAGGGGTGGACGCCCGCTACGCCGGCTACCTGGAGCGAGAGGAGGCCGCCCTGCGCCAGATGCAGGAGTTGGATCGCAGACTGCTGCCGGAAGACCTGAACTACGCGGCCGTTTCGCACCTTCGGCACGAGGCCCGCGAAAGGCTGGAGGGCGTCCGCCCCCGCTCGCTGGGTCAGGCCCTCCGGGTGAGTGGGATCACGCCGGCGGACATCACCGTTCTGTCGGTGCACCTGGCCCGTACGGGACCGACCCAGGGCCGTTCGCGGGGTGAGGGCGTTGAAAATAGGTAAAATAAATAGCGTAGACAAACCTCTGCTCGGCTAGGATGTCTACAAAAAGACTCGATTCGTTGCGGTTTCCCAGGGAATCGCGCAATCTGTTTTATGATAGAATCTTACAGAACGGGTCATTCGGGCCGATTCCTCAAGGGATTCTCGGGGTCGGCCGAAGATGATTACGCAAGGACGCACAAGTCTCCGCCGCGAACAGAACGGACGGCGGGGACCTGTAGGTTGTAAGGCAGAGCGGCAGCCTGTGGTTTGCACCGCGTCGGACGGAGTGGAGCCGTCGGCGCAGCCGGCGCCGCGACGGGTCGGCCTGGGTGCAGGGCGGGCCAGAACAGGGACGGCAGTGCGATGAACAACGTGAACGGCGTCAATCCTCTTTGGGCACCGAAGCCCATCGAGCCTGCCAATGCCGTGGCGCCCAACGTGGCCGCCGGCGCGCCGGAAGGCATATCCGACGTGGTGGAGATCACGACGGCCTCGGCGCTGGCTGCGAAGGTCCAGCAGATTCCTGAGATTCGCGCGGAACTGGTCGCCCGGGTCAAGAAGGAGATTGAGGCGGGCGCATACGAGACTCCCGAGCGGCTTGAGGCAGCGGTAGAGAGACTGATCGAGGACGCATTCCCCGAACTCCTATAGCCGGTTGGCCCTGACCGGACGTACAAACGGGCGCGGACGGACCCGCGCCCGTTCGTTTGCGCTGTCGGCTCCTCCCTGCCTCGCTTCTGCCAACCAACTCCTTGATTGCCCCCGATCCGTGTGCTACACTACGGTTTGCTGGATGGGCAATCGCTTTCTCGCTGCGTAAATCATTCTTAAATAGAGGATTGCAAACCAGCCCGGCCCGGCAGTCTGCCGGAGAATGCTCGGTCGCTCGCAGCCCCAAACCGGGCAGAAGTTCGCGGTCTCCGTCGTGCCAAAACGGAATCTCCGCACTTTTCGCTTGCCATAGGGTCGGCTCTTGGTAAAATGAGCAAGATTGGAAAAGTGTAACGATTGGGGGATTAAGTCAAGGATTCTTGAGGACGAAATAAGAAGTAGGCAAGAAGAAGAGGATCTGTGATGGGTCCGGCACGGCAGCGCCGGTTGCACTCCGGGATTGGGGAGACGGGAACATGAGACACAAGGCCGTGTACACGACCGGCGAGGCCGCGGGCATCTGCAAGCTCTCTCAGCAGACCATCATCCGGTGCTTCGACAGCGGGCAATTGGAGGGTTTCCGCGTCCCGGGCAGCAAGTTCCGCAGGATCCCCCGGGACAAGCTGCTGAAGTTCATGAAAGAGAACAACATCCCTATGGACGGGATGGAGGACGACAGGATCCGCGTCCTGATCGTGGATGATGACGAGCAGATCCTGGAGCTGTTCGTCGACGTGCTGGAGTCGGACGGCCGCTTTGACGTGGCCACGGCCAGCAACGGCTACGACGCGGGGGTGATGACCCAGAAGTTCCGCCCGGACGTGGTGGTTCTGGACTACATGCTCCCGGACATCAACGGCGACCGCGTCTGTCGCACGATCCGACAGGACCCCGACCTGTCTGGCACGAAGGTGCTGGTGATTTCCGGCATGGCGAATCCCGCGGAGGTGGACGCGGTCCTGGAGGCCGGGGCGAACGAGTTCATCAAGAAGCCGTTCAACATCGAGAACGTGGTCAAACGAATGGTCAAGCTGGTCCGGGGGTAGCGGCCGCTTGCCGGAGGACTCGCTGTGGCCGAATGTGCGGGACAGGGCCCCAGGCTGCGAGGCCGCCTAACCGTTCGCCAGTTGGACCTGCTGTTGCGACGGATGGACGGGCTGGGCTCTCTGCCCGTCGTCATCACCAGCCTTCTGGAGCTGACCGCCCCGCCCGGGGCCGACGCGACCGACCCCGAGCAGCGCCTCGCCGAAGCGGCCCGCCTGATCACCATGGCCCCGGGTCTTACCGCCACGGTGCTCTCGGCGGCGGGGCGAGCCCGCGGCGAGCCCGTGCGAAGCGTCACGCAAGCCGTTGCCGCCTTGGGCCTGGAGGAGGTCCGGTCGATCATCCTGGCCGCGGGGGCCCGCAGCGGCGTGGCGACGGATGGCCCCCTTTCGCCGGCAGCCCTGTTGCGGCACAGCCTGGCGGTGGGCTCGGGCGCGGCCCTGCTTGCGCAGCGCGTGGGCCTGCCCCTGCCCGACGAGACGGTGTTCACCGCGGGCCTGCTCCACGACATCGGTAAGTTCGTGCTGGGCGAACTGGTGCCCAAGAGCTACGCCCGCGCGCTGGCGAGGGCCCGGCGGGGCCAATGCCCCCTTGCCGAAGCCGAGCGCCAAGAGGTGGGCATCGATCACCTGGTTGCCGGGCGCCGCCTTGCCCAGCGGTGGAAGCTCTCCCCGCTCTTCGAGCACGTGATCTGGCTGCACCATCAGCCCGCCGAGGCGATGCCGTCGATCGCGGCCGATCCGCGGCTGATCCGCCTGGTCGGCCTGGCCGATGCGATTGCCCGGCGGCTGCGACTCGGCGCGTCCGGCAATGGGGCCGCCGGCCCTCCGCCGGAGGAACTGGCCGAGGCGCTGGGCGTGTCCGCCACGGCGGTCGCGGAGATCGGCGGGCGGTTGATCGAGACGGTCGAACGGCACGCCCGCGTGCTTCGCTTGGAGCAGGCCGAATCCCAAGACCTCTGCACGCAGGCCCTGACCGACGTGAAGGTCGAGGTCTCCCACCTGAACGATCGGCTCCGGCGCCGGGCGGCGGAGCTGTCCGCCCAGGCCGAGGCGTTCGGGCAGTTCGCGGACTTCGCCGCCGGGCTGACGCCCGACGCGGAGGTCGCCGACGTGCTGCTTCAGGCGGCCCGGTCGCTCGCGGGCGGGCCGGACGAGCCCGCTGGCGAGCCGGTCGTCTCCTACGCGATCGACGAGGCCGCCGGCACGGTGTTGGCCGTCTGTACGGGGGCGGGCCGACCGCCGGAATGGCGCACGTACGAATTGAGCGCCCCGATCCGGCCGGTGCAAGTGCCGTCGGGCTGCACGCCGGCCGCAGGGCTCGCCCTGCCCCTGGGCCAGCACGGCGACCCATGGCAGGGCTGGGTGCCGGTGGACCGGTACGTTCACCAGCCGCTGGTCTCGGCCGGACGGTGGCTGGGCGGGGTGCTCCTGCCGGCTCCGGCGGCCCAGGACGGCTGCGAGGCGCTCGCCGCGGCGATGGGTCTGGCGCTGGGGATGGCCCAGCAGCGGTCTCGTGCGTCGGCGCTAAGCGAGGAGCTGGCCGGCGCGTCACAGGCGGTGGCCGCGGCGCGGGACGGGGTGGCCGAGGCGCGGGCCCTGGCCGTGGTGGAGGACCTGGCGACGGGCGCGGCCCACGAGCTGAACAACCCGCTGACGGTCATGTCCGGGCGGGCACAGATGATGCGGGACAAGGCCCGATCGCGCCGCCAGAAGGAGGTGTGGCAGTCGATCGTGGACCAGTCGCAGCGGATCAGCGACCTGATCTCGGAGCTGATGGCCTACGCCAAGCCTCCCTCGCCGGCGCCGGAGGCCGTCTCCGCGCGAGATCTGCTGGCCTCGGCGGCGAAATCCTTTGCCGCATCGGATCATCCTCAAGCGGCGGCCTGTCGGGTCGATATAGAAGCTGGAGACGATGTCCCTGCGATCTGGGCCGACCGCGAACAGATGCACGGGGTGATGGTGGAGTTGATCACGAACGCCGCCACGGCGGCGACCTCCACGCCACACGTTCGCATGAGTGCCGAGGCCGACGACCTCGGCCGGGCCGTGATCCTGACCGTTGCCGACGACGGCCCGGGGATGGACGAGCAGACCGTCCAGCGGGTATACACCCCGTTCTTCTCGTCCCAACCGGCCGGGCGACGCCCGGGGCTGGGCCTGCCGAAGGCCCGGCGGCTGGTCGAGAAGAACGGCGGCAGGATCTGGCTCGACAGCGAGCCCGGGCGGGGGACCACGGTCTCCATACGGCTCCCGGCTGTTTCGTGAACCCGCCGCGCCGGAGAACGTGATGGGCAACCGCAAGCCTGCGAACATCCTGGTCGTGGACGACGACGACCGAGTCCGCGAGTTCTTTGTCGATGCCCTCGATTGCGAGGAGTTGACCGTCGCCACCGCTCGCAGCGGCCGGGAGGCCCTCGACCACGCCCGGCGCCGCCGGCCGGATATGGTCATCATGGACGTCCACCTCGCCGACGGCAGCGGTCTGGAGACCATCGACCGGCTCCGCCAGGTCGCCGGCGACGTCCCCGCCCTGGTGATCACGGGCCAGGGCGACGTCCACACGTTTGCCGAGGCCTCCCGCCGCCGGCCGGTCGAATTGATGACCAAGCCGCTGGACCTCGGCCGGTTGGAGCGGGTGATCCGCCAGGAATTGGGCCGCTGCGAACCGTACCGGCGGGTGCGCCGCCAGAAAGACCGTCTGCTTCGCGTGGCCCGGCGGATCGACCGCGCCCGCCGCGAGGTCAAGGGCCGGCTGGACTCCACCTGCGCGGACCTTACCTGTGCCTACCGCACCCTCAGCGGGCAGCTCGCGCTTCAGCAGACGCTGATCGGCTACCAGAGCGCGATGATCGCCGCGCGGAACGACGACGACGTCTTCGCGACGCTCTTCCGCACCCTCGCACTGCGGTCCGGGGCGGTTTTCGGTATCGCGCTGGTCTGCGACGAGAACGCCTGTCTGAAGATCATCGGCCGTTACGGCGTGCCCGAGCCCGACGGGTTGAGCTTCTGTCAGCGGCTCGCCGATCCGGTCGTCGACCGCCTGTTGGTCACGCCGCGGATCATGCTGCTCGACGCCGGCGACGAGGCGGACGCGTTCGACGGGAGCATTCGCCGCCACCTGCCCGGCCTCACGGTGCTGGGCATCCCGCTGATCCCCAACGTCGGCGAGATGATCGGGGCGGCCGTGCTGTACCGCAAGGGCGAGCAGCCGTTCCTCGACGCGGACCTCTCGCTGGCCGAGGCCATCGCGTTCCCCACCGCCACGGCCGTGCGCCGGAATGACTGATCCGCCGCGCGGCATACCCGCTTTCCGTGCAGGCCCCGCCCGGATTCTGTCGATGGGAATCCCGGCGGCGGGCCGCTCCGCGCGCCCGCGGTCCGAACCGGGCTCGCCGGACGCCGGTATAAGGCGTGTCGCCGCACGCAGGGCTCACCCGGATGACGCAGGCAGCCGACACCTCGAAAGACGCCTCCCCCCGGACGGGCGCCTCGGCGCTGGTGGAGGCGATGCGCCCGCTGCATTGGGTCAAGAACGCCTTCGTCGCCGCGCCGCTGCTGTTCAGCGAGCGGTTCACGGACGCGCTGTCCTGGCTGCTCTGCGCCGCGGCCGTGGGGGCGTTCTGCCTGGCCGGCAGCGCAATCTACCTGATCAACGACATTCGGGACCGCGACCGCGATCGCCTGCATCCGTCCAAGCGGGGCCGGCCCATTGCCTCGGGGCGGCTGTCGGCGGGTGCTGCGGGGGCGGCGGCGATCGTGCTGCTGGGCGCTGCGGGGGTGATGGTGGCCCTGACCGAGGCGCTGACGCCCCGGCCGAGCCGCATCCTGGCCGGGCACGCGTTGGCGACCTGGACGGGCGCGTACGTCGCGCTCAACCTGCTGTACACCTTCTGGCTGAAGCACGTGTTCATCGTGGACGTGCTGGTGGTGGCGTTCGGCTTTGTTCTTCGCGCGATGGCCGGGGCGGCCGCCCTGGCCGTGCCGGTCAGCCCGTGGCTGGTCGTCTGCACGCTGACGCTGTGCCTGTTCATCGCGCTGACCAAGCGCCGCGGGGAGTTGGCGGACCTGCCGGCCGAGCAGGCCGCCGCCGCCCGCCCGGTCAACCGGGCCTACGACGAGGGGCAGCTTCGCCACATGATCACCGTCTCGACGGCGATGGCGATCCTGACCTACACGCTCTACTGCCTCTCGCCCCAGACGGTGGGGCGGCTGGGCTCGGCCCACATGGTCTGGACCGTTCCGCTGGTGATCTACGGCCTGTTCCGGTTCGACCGTCTGACGCGCCGGGCCGGCGGGGGCGATCCCGTCGCCGTGCTCGTCCGCGACCCGGTGATGTGGCTGATCCTGGCGGCCTACGTTCTGCTCACCACCGCGGTCCTGCGGTTCGGCGACCACCCCGCCGTGCGTGACATCCTCGTCTTTCCCAAGTGAGGACGGCGCCGCGGGCGGGTCAGTCGCCCAAGCAGAGGACCGTCCCGTTCTTGAGGCTGAGGTAGAGCCTCCCGCCGCCGGCGGACAGGCCGTCGAGGACGGGCATGGCGGGGAGCTTCCGCTCGCAGATCGTCTTGCCGTTCGCGGCGGAGATGACGCGCAGGCGGTTTTCCTTCTCGCCCCGGAAGGCCGCGAGGGCCTCGGCGTCGTTCGTGAAGGCCATCACCTTCGGGTCTCGCCGGCCCGCACCGACGGGGCCCGCGACGACCAGCCTCTCGCCGCCCAGGAGGATCGCCCGAGCGATGAGCGACTCCGTGTCGCGCCAGATCGGCGGGGCCTTGGCCGGACCCTTCGGCGCGCGGCGCCGGCGGGCCTTCTTGCCCGTGTCTTTCTTCGGCGCGGCCGCCGGCTTGGGCGCCGGCGGGGTCGGGGCCTTGCGGCTGGCGGCGAAGAGGTGATACGCCTCGGCCTTGTGCCCGGTCGGCCCGCCGGAGACGGTGACCCGCCCGTACCCGTAGACGTTCTCGTCGTTGAAGCACAGCACGCGCCCGGCCGGGAAGGCGTTGGCCGCCCTGGCCCAACCGCTCCAACCCGCGCTGGGCTTGCCCGCCCCGAGAACCCAGTACGACCGGACGAACCACTCCTCACCCAGCAGACCGGCGATCGCGTACAGCCGCGGCGTCTTGCTGTCCGTGAGCTTGCCGCCGGCGTCGAACGTGAAGTACTTCAGGAAGACACTCTCGCCGTCGCCGGAGAGGATCTCCGACAGCGTCCCGTCCATGTTAAAGCCGCTCTCCGCCGTCAGTTGCTTGCCCGTGTCGGGGTCGAGGTGGCTGAAGACGGTACGAGACCGCTGCGTGCCCGTCGCCGGGTCGAGGCGGTAGAGGACGAGCCCGCCGTCAAGGTATGTGTTCCGCCCGGCCGTGGCGTAGAGCGTGCCGTTCTGGATCAGCACCGCGCCGTGGACTGGCCAGATCGACTCGAGCTGCCCGTAGGCACAGACCAGCCGCTCCTGCGGCGCGGCGCGGAACCGCCACGCCAGGCTGCCGTCGTCGGCCGAGATGCAGTAGATCCACCCGTCCGCCGCGCCGAAGTACACCCCGGCCCCGTGGAGCGTCGGCGAGCTGTCGATGCGCCCCCCGGCCGTGAATTGCCAACGCTCCTTGCCGCCGCCCGCGTCGAGGGCGTGGACCGTGTGATCGTCCACGGACACGACGAAGACCTTGCCCCCGCCGACGACCGGCTGCGTGAGCCGCACGCCCGGGCCGACCTTCGCGACCCACTTCGCCTTCGGTCCCGTGGGGACCTCGGCCGGGGTCGTGCCGCTGCGGGCCGCGTCGTTGCGGTACATGGGCCAGGTGGATTTCGGATCTGCCGCTTTGGGTGCGGCATCTGAGATTCGTGCGTACGCCGGGCCCTTTTCCAGCACCGGTTGGGACGGGAACGGCATGTGGAGGGTCTTGTCTCGCTGCGGTGCGGCCGCAAAGAAGCCCTGCACCTTGACGGTGAGGAAGCAGCCGCACGCGTCGGGCGGGGCGTAGAGGAAGCCGTTGGCCGGCAAGATCCCGTACTGGCACGTCCCGCGAATCCAACTGTTGTTGCTCAGCCATCGCTTCTGGTCGAAGCTGAGCACCTCGATCCCGCTCTTGCCGGTCAACAGCAGCCGCGTGGTGGCCTTGTCCCGGTAGCACCGGTGGTGCGGCATGCCGACGCGGGGGGCGGACCGGTCGATCTGCCCCATCTCCGAGCCGGTCTTGACGTTGTAGCCCTTGAATCCCGTTCCAACCCATACCGTTCCGCCCACCACGAACAGGTCCACCGGGGAGTTGTACCCCTCGGAACACGGCGCGGACCACAGTTCCTTGCCGTCGGCTGCGGCATAGGCCTGGAGCGTGCATTTCCCCTTCCGCGGGAAGCCCTTCTCGTTCCAGCCGTGGACGCCCCACTCCATCGCGCCGGTCGAGGCGCTGTTTTCCTCGCCCTTGCCCGGGTCGCGGTCGGCGACCAGCAGCACCTCGTCGGTCGCCACCACCGTCGGGGAGGAGAAGCCCATCCGCCGCCCGGGTGTGCTGCGCGGGGTCCGCCACCGCTCCTTGCCGTCGGCGGCGTTCAGGCAGATCACGCCGCCCGACGATTGGCAGTACACGCGAGGGCCCTTGACCGCCAGCGACAGCGGCAGGAGGTACTCGCCCTTGCTGAAGTCCTTCTTCCACAGCGCGCGCCCGGTGTCGGCGCGGATTGCGGCGACATAGCGGAAGCCGGACGGCTTGGGCTCGTTACGCCCGAACAGGCCCCCGCCGCGGCGGCTTGACTCCGATGTGCCAACGACGAGGTACAGCACGCCGTCGTCGACGAGGATCTCCTCGGTGTACGCCGTGCCCGCGTAGGTTCGGATCGTCTCGCCCGTCGCGGCGTCCAGCGCGACCAGGGGCTTGTCGAAGCCCGGAGTGACGTAGACCGTCTGACCGACGGCCACCAGTCGCCTCGGCAGGTGCACCGGGCCCGAGCGGAAGTGCCGCAGGTGGTCGTTCCACGGGCTGACGGGCTTCTTCCACAGCAGCGTGCCGTTGAACGCGTCGCGCGCGACGAGCTTCCAGTCGCCCAGGAAGCGGATCGACGCCAGCGGGGCCTCGTCGACGACGTAGAAGACCCTCCCGGCCGCCGTTACGGCGGCGCTCATGCTGGCCAGCTCCTCGTGGCTTCGGCCCCAGCGCGGCTCGGAGGCCCACTGGATGGACCGGGGGATGTCGATGCGGGTATCGGCGGCGACGGCGTTGTTGTCCGGCCCGTGAAGGTAGTGGGTCCATTCGTCGATGTTTTTGGGCCAGGGCTTGACGACCTTCTCGCCGCCGACCATCGCCACCCCTCCGGGAACGAGCACGCGGAGGATCTCCGCGGAGGTCACCTTCCTGCCGGTCGGGGCGATCAGCAGGTTAACGAGCTGGTCCACGTACGGCAGGTGGGCGCCGTCGTACGGGTAGACGCTGACCTTGCCGTACACGCCCGCGGCGCGGAGGTTCTTCCTTGCCTCGTCCAGGGCCGCGGCATCCGTGTCCAGGCCGTGAACGAGGAACCGATCGTTCAGCAGCAGCTTGGCCGTCTCCCGCCCGTCCTTGCAGCCGAGGTGGACGATCAGTCCGCCCTGGACGCCCGACGACTTGGCCAGCGACGCGATGTCCGCCGCCGCCGGCAGGGAGAGGATCAGTGACAGTACAAGAGAGGGGATTGCTTTCATGGTGTCCTCTGAATCAGATAACGCCTTCCCGGAAGGGCTATTATACCCGCGCCGGTCGAACTCGCCAACCGCGCCTGACTTCTTGAACCCTGCCCGGTGCGTCTCGGACTGCCTTCGTGCTAGACTGTCCCCCACCGTCCCGCGAGGTTCGTGGGCGCTGCCACAGCGATTCGACAGGAACCGAGACCATGAGCATTCGCACCCATCGACGAGACCTTGCCCTTTGCCTTGCCTTGCTGCTGCTGGCAGGGCCCGCCCGCGCAGAGCTCAAGCTGCCCAACATCTTCGGCGACCACATGGTCCTGCAGCGGGACAAGCCCGTCGGCGTCTGGGGCTGGGCCAGCCCCGGTGAGAGGGTCACCGTTCGCTTCGCCGGGCAGTCCCCCCGGGCGGTCGCCGACAACAAGGGGCGCTGGTCGGTGAAGCTCAAGCCCCTCGTAGCGAGCTTCGACGGCAGGGATCTGCTCGTCGAGGCCCCCGGCGGAAAACGCGCGCTGAAGGACGTGCTGGTGGGCGAGGTGTGGCTCTGCGGGGGGCAGAGCAACATGGAGTTCTCCCTTCGCGCCAGCCGCGACGCGGACGTGGAGGTCCCGTCGGCCAACGACCCGGCCGTGCGGTTCATCCGCCTGCCGCACGTCGCGCGAATCACGCCGCAGGAGGACTTCCCCGTCGAAGCCCCCAGCCGGCCCGAGGGCCACTGGCGGCCGGCGACGCGGGAGCAGGCCGAGAACTGCACGGCCGTGGGGTACTACTTCGCCCGCCGCCTGCGCCGCCGCCTCGGCGTGCCCGTGGGTCTGATCGACACGTCCTGGGGCGGCACGATGGCCCAGCATTGGGTGCCCAAGGAGAAGCTGGCGCCGATCCCGGAGATGGCGCCCTACATCGAGGACTTTAACGGGAAGCTCAAGGCGTGGGCCAACGGCGGCGGCGAGCAGGGCGCCCAGCGCCGCTATGAGGCGGCCGTCAAGGCCTGGGAGGTCCAACGGGCCGCCGCCCGCGCCAAGGGCGAGCGCGAGCCCCGCAGGCCGAGCTCGAGGGCCTACACCGACCCGGCGACCAAGCATCAGCCCGGCGGGATGTTCAACGGGATGATCGCGCCGCTGGCGCCGATGGCGATCCGCGGCGTGCTGTTCTACCAGGGCGAGAACAACTCGTTTACCGTGGGCTGGAAGCCGTTTCCCAAGACCTTCCCGGCGGTGATCGCCTCCTGGCGGGAGGCGTTCGGGGACAAGGACCTGCCGTTCGGCATTATCCAGATCGCCGGCTGGAGCACCCGCCGCAGCATGACCTACGACATGAACCACCACACGAACATCGTGCGGGAGATCCAGTTTCTCACGTGGCGGCGGACGCCCAGCACGGGCCTGATCGTCACGTTCGACACGAACAGCAACCGCAGCATTCACCCCGGGCGGAAGTTGCCGGTGGGCGAGCGGTCCGCGCGGTGGGCGCTGTCGACGGTGTACGGCGTCAAGCGGTGGGGCTCGGACCAGCCGCTCGAATGGCGCGGGCCGGTGTACGAGGCGATGGAGGTCGTCAAGGGCAAGGCCGTCGTCTCCTTCGAGGACGGCACGGCCCGGGGGCTGCGGCTGGAGCGGGACGACGAGTGCGGCTTCTACATTGCGGGCAAGGACCGCGAGTTCCACCACGCCCGCGCGCGAACCGTGGGCGACAACCGGCTGGAGGTCTGGAGCGACGACGTCCCCGAGCCCGTCGCCGTGCGGTACGGCTGGTCGAACCTGCCTGCCGGCGGGCTGATGAACGGCCGGGAGCTGCCCGCCTACCCGTTCCGCACGGACACCTGGCCGCTCGTGCCGCACCAGTCCACGGGGGCGTACCAAGTCGACGCGAAGTGACCGGCGGTCTACGACGCGGGCAAATCCTCGCGCAGCTCGTCGAGGGCGGAGACGAGGCGGTCGATCTCGGCGAACGTGTTGTAGAGGTGCGTCGAGACGCGCATCGTGTGGGCGCCGTCGCGCGGGCCGACGGGGACGGTAATGCCGTAACGGTCCTGGAGCGCCTCCCGCAGCTTGACCTCGCCGAAGCCGGCCAGGCGAAACGTGCTGATTGAGCCGGTCATCTCCGGGTGGCTCGGGGAGATCAGCTCCGCCCAGTCGCGCCGCGCCATCTGCTCGCGGACGTACCCCGCCAGTTGCCGGCCCCGGCGGGCGATGTCGGCCGGGCCGATCTCCTCCTGCACGCGCACGGCCGTGCCGGTGGCGATGCGCTCGGGCAGGGCCGTCGTGCCCCATTCCTCGATGCCCCACATGTACGGCTGGTCGTTGATGCGGGGGTGGCCGGCGTCGTCGGTGGTGGTACCCTCGCGGCTGTAGCCCCATCCGACCACGAGGTGCCGCACCCGCTCCTGGGCGGCCGGGGCGACGTGGAGGAAGCCCACGCCTTTCGGTGCGCAGAGCCACTTGTGGCAGTTGCCGCCGTAGAAGTCGCAGCCGAAGTCCGCGAGGTCCAGCGGGATCATGCCCGGGGCGTGCGCCCCGTCGATCAGGACCATTGCGCCGCGATCGTGCGCGAGGGCCGCCAGGGCCCGCACCGGCACGATCAACCCCGTGCCCGCGGCAACGTGGCTGCACAGGAGCAGGCGGGTGCGGTCGGTCAAGGCCTTCTCGAACGCCGCGACGACGTCCTCCGGGCCGCGCGGCGGGATCGGAATCTCCGCCCGGCGGATGGTGAGGCCCCAACGCTGGGAGGCGTGGTGGAGGCAGTTGTCGATCGCGCCGTATTCCTGGTCGGACGCCACGATCTCATCGCCCTCCCGCCACGCCAGGCCGGCGATCACCACGTTGATCGCCACCGTCACGTTGGTCACGAAGGCCAGGTCCTCCGCGCGGGCCCCGACGAAGCGGGCGAGATCGGCCCGCGCCGCCCGCACGCCCTCCAACGCCTTGGGCCGGTTTGCCGTGGGGTTCCGCTCGCGCTCCCGGGCCGCGGCGATCAGGGCATCGAAGGTCGCCCGGGCAAGAACGCCCCACGAGCCGGTATTGAGGTACGTCTGCTCCGGATCGTGGAGGAACTGCTTGCGGACGGCGTCCCAGCGGGCTTCTTCCGTCGGCGTGGTCGGCCAATCGGACAACGGCTCGGGCATGGTTCGGGTCACTCCTGTATCCGCCGGACGCGCCGCGGAACGGGCGGGAAGTAGATCCACAGGTGGCTGACGCGCTCGTGCTGGCCGAGGTAGATCTCCCCGTTCGGCCCGGTCAGCATGCAGCGGAAGTGGTAGCCGTACTGCCTCGCGGCCAGCGTGGAGACCGGCGTGCCCAGGTCGCGCAGCGAGCCGGCGGCGGGGTTGTGGCAGAAGACGTGGCCGATGTCCTCTTCCAGTCCGGCCGCGCCGAACAGCCGCCCGTCGTTCCCGACGGCGAGGCAGTTGACCTGCTCCAGGCGCGTGGGCTTGCCCAGGCCCGTCACGTCGCCCGTGTCGGGGTCCAGGCGGAAGAGGAACCCGTCGGGCGCGGTCCCGCCGTAGAGCAGCCCGGTCCCCTCGTCCCGGGCCCACGCGGAGACCTGCGTGTGCTGGGCCCGGCCCGCGGCGGCGGGGACCTCGGCGACGTCCGCGAGATCGCCCGTACCCGGCCCGCACTGCCAGATCACGCCCGACCCGCGCGTGCCCCAGATCATGCCCAGTCCGTCCAGCGCGAGGGCTCGCCCGAATCGCCCCTCGTCGTCCACCGTGCAGAGGGCCTCCACGTCCCACGACGCCGTGTCGATCCGCAGCAGCTCGCCGGCCGGCTCGGTCAGGGCGTAGACCGCCGCCGCATCGGCCGAGACGACCGCCGCCGCGGTCCGCCCGTCGCCCGGCACGTCGCAGACCTTCTCCGCGGGGTGGCGGGGCAGGGTCCATTCCTGGATGAGGAAGCTGCGGGCCATCCGGGGCCAGCGCCACACGGCCGCTCCTTCCGGGCCCGACGCCAGGGCGCAGACGTGCTCGCCGACCACGGCCAGGGCGTCGATGCGCTCGGCGCCCGGCGCGGTGCCCAGGTCGAACACCATGCCCGTGTCCCCGCGCAGGAGGGCGGCCAGCACGTGGGCCTTCCGCCCGGCCGTGCCGCAGTAGACCGTGCCCGCCGGGTCGAGCTGGAGGCACGCGACGGCCGTCTCGCCCGCCGGGGGGGGGATGCTCTGGCCCGGAAAGCACAACTCGACCGCGAGCATCGTGCCCTCGGTGACGAACTCCCCCAGGCTTGTCCAGATCGGCTTCTGGGCCATGGTCGATGCTCCGGCGGTCAGCCCCACGTGCGGAGGGGCAGGTGCAGGTTGTCGCCCTCGGCGTCCATCTCCAGCCGGGAGATGCCCGTCGGCAGGGGGCGGGTCACGTGGCCGAAAAACAGGTTGCCCCACCGGTCGCGCCCCGCGCGGGAGACGTAATGCCCCATCGCGCCGGGTTTCTCGATGCGGGCGAAGTCGGTCTTCTCCAACGTGCGGACGTCCATTCGCACGAGGAGGCTCTCGGAGGTCATGTCGTGGCGCAGCGGAGAGGACGACTCCATCCCTTCCGGCCAGCGCGTGATCACGAAGTACAGCGCCCCGTCCGCGCCGAACACGAGCCCGCCGCAGTGGTCGAGGTAGAAGCACACCGCCGCCGTCGGGTCGCGCCGCTGGTGGACGGCCCCGAGGTTCTCCATCCGCCCGTGGGGGCCGTCCTCGGGCCAGTAGCGCAGCAGGTGCGGGTCGGAGTTCCACGGCACGCCGTAGACGCAGTCGCCCTCCGGCGAGGCGACGACGTCGTAGAGCACGTCGTGCCAGCCGCTCTTGCGCGGCTCGTGCGGCACGCGGACGGGCAGCTCCTCCAGCCGGTCGGCGTCGGGGTCGTAGCGGACGATCTGCCCGGAGCAGTTGCTGGTGAAGACGCGCCCCCTGCGGTCGGTGAAGATCGCCTGCGAGTTGACCGAGCCCAGCCGCCCGAGGTCGCGGATCGCCCGGGTCTGGAGGTCGTAGACCCAGAAGTGGTCCCGCGGGTAGCTCACCGCGTACAGCCGCCCGCGCCGCTCGTCGAGGGCCAGGCACCGGCAGCCCTCGCGGGGGATGAACGGGCCGCCCCAGAGCACCTCGTCGCGGCGCGTGTCGTACGCCACCAGCGTCGAGTGCGGGAAGGCCCGCCGCTCGTCCTTCCAGTCGGCCCAGGGGGAGTAGCGGCTCTGCCCGAGCCCCGGCGCGCTGAGGTGCGTGGCCGCGTAGAGGATGCCGTCGCCCTCCGAGGCCGCGAAGCTGTAGTGGATCTTGCACTGCGTGGCCCGGCCGGAGTCGAGCGGCTCGCCCGCCGCCTCGGCCACGTCGATGACGGTCTCGAGCGAGTCGGTCTCGTCGTCGTAGCGCAGGACGTACACGCCCCCGCCGGGAATCCGCTCGCAGCAGGAGGCGGCGTAGATCCGCCCGTCCGGGCCGGCGGTAAGGCTCCAGCAACTGTCCGGGATCGGCTCCCGCTCGAACGGGTAGAACGTCGATGTCTTCAGTGCGGTCGTTGTCACCTCGGCCTCCTCCTCGCCAGCGGCGTCTTGGTGTTGACGCGGATTGTCACGACTTCGCGTTCCCCATGCAAGCGGGCGGGAAGGCTGTGCGCCTGTGGTCTCTCGTGGTACGCTTCCCTCCGTACGTTGGTGGCGACAGAACGACAAGGGAACGCCCATGGATTTCGAGCGACGGATCGCGGGCCTGCAAGAGCAACTGGCCGCAGGCGGGCTGGCCACGGCGGCGTACGGACCCTCGGCGGACTTCCAGTACCTGACGGGCCTGGCGATGGGCTGGCGCGCCGGGCCCGAGCCCCAAGGCCCGAACGCCCTGGTGTTGGTCGCCCCGCACGTGCCGCCCGTGCTGCTGTTGGACCAGGCGGCGGCCGAGTGCGCTCCAGAGACCTGGATCGAGAACGTGAGGGTCCTGGGCGAGGGCGAGGCGATCGGCCCGGCGGTGCGGGTGGTTCTCGCGGACCTCGTCGCGAAGGGAACGCGGGTCGCGGCGGCCGGGCGGATCGGGGCGGCCGCGGCCGCGGCGCTGCGAGAGGCGGCCGGCGAGGATCTGGAGGACGCCGCCGGCCTGCTGGACGACCTGCGCCGAATCAAGGACCCCGAGGAGGTCGAGTGGCTGCGGCGGGTGGCTCGGCTGACGGACGAGGTGTATGCGGCGGTGATCCCCTTCCTCCGCGAGGGCGTCACGCAGGGCGACGTCGAGGCCGAGATCCAGCTTCAGGGCAAGCGGCTGGGTGCGGAGGCCGTGTCGTTCCCGCCCGCGGCGGTGTTCACGAAGTCGGGCACGGCCCCGGCGGCCGAGCCGTTCGTCTACCCGCGGGACAAGGGCCTCGTCCCCGGGACATCGATCGCCTTCGATTTCGGCTTCGTGCGGGAGGGCTACTGCTCGGACTCCGGGCGGAGCGTGTATTTCGGCCCGGCCCCGGATCACATCCGCGACGCCTACGCCGCCCTCCAGCAGAGCGTCGTGGACGTGGTCGCCACGATGCGCGACGGCGGCCCGCGGATGTGCGACCTGTTCCCCGCCGTCGAGCGGTCGCTGGACGCGGCCGGGTTCGGGCAGTACCTCCGCGCTCGCCTTCCCGGCGGCGTGCTGGGGCACAACATCGGCATCGACGTGCACGAGGACCCGTGGGCCCGCCCCGAGAGCGACCAGCCGCTGCGGGCGAACATGGTGATGGCCCTGGAGCCGAAGCTCTGGCACTCGGGCGAATACTACCTGCGCGTGGAGGACATGGTCCTCGTGGGCGAGGACGGCGCGGAGTTCCTCACCCGGTTTGACAGGACGGTCTTCCAGTTGTAGCTTCCCGCATAACGGCTGCACGGGAAGGACGGGTTGCGCGTCGCACACTTTCGCGAGGCCGGCGGGCCTGTCAGCGGCGCCGCCATCGAGATCGCACCGGAGCGACAGGGCGTCACGGAAAGGAAGCGGTCATGACGAGCTGGGCAAGCGTGGTGATGATCGGCGCGGCGGTTGTGGCGCTGCTGGGGTTCGCGGCGGACGCGTGGGGGCAGCTTGTGGAGGGCTGCGACTCGGTCGTCGTCCTCAGCGGGCGGCGGCTGGCGGCGAAGGGCTGCACGGCGGACGTTCCGGCGGGGGGGACGTGGCACGTCTGGGCGTGGCAGGAGGCGGGGCAGGCCGTCGAGGTCACGCTGGGCGAGCGGGCCCTTCCGGGCGTTGCGGCCAAGGGCGCCGAAGGCGCGTTCGCGTGGACGAAGCTCGGGACGGTCGACCTACCCGCGGGGGCCACGCCCGTTCGGTGCAAGCCGAAGGCCGTCGGCGCCCTGCTGCTGAGCCGATCGGCCGAGTGCGACCCGGGGCGCCTGTGGCACCTGACGCGGGTCTATCCCGACAGCACCCAATCGGCGCAGGACGAGCGTCTCGCCCGCTGCCGCCACCTCAACCTGCGCATGACCATGCCGAAGTACGCAACGAAGAAGGCGTGGGAGGCCCGAGCCCGGTGGCTGCGAGAGCACATCCGCGTCGCCAGCGGCCTGCTGCCCGCCCCCGAGCGCACGCCGCTGAAGCCTCGCGTCTTCGGCAGAATCGAGCGCGACGGCTACACCATCGAGAAGGCCGCCATCGAGACCCGCCCCGGCTTCTACTCGACGGGCAACCTCTACCGGCCGCGGGGCAGGAAGGGGCCGTTTCCCGGCATCGCGGCCCCGCACGGGCACGGGCGGCGGGGGCGACTGGAGACCTCCGTCCAGTCCCGCTGCATCACGAAGGCCAAGATGGGTTACGTCGTGTTCAGCTACGACATGGTCGGCTACAACGACTCGGGCAAGCAGAACGGCCCGCACCGCACGATCTTCACCACGCCGCACGACGAGCTGTGGGGCCTCAGCCACATGTGCCTCCAGAGCTGGAACACGATCCGCGCGATCGACTTCCTCCAGTCCCTGCCCGACGTCGACCCCAACCGCATCGGCGTGACCGGCTGCTCCGGCGGCGGGACGCAGACGTTCATGGTCATGGGCATCGACCCCCGCGTCACCGCGGCCGCGCCCGTGTGCATGGTCAGCGGCATCATGCAGGGCGGGTGTGTCTGCGAGAACGCCCCGCTGCTGCGGATCGAGACGAACAATATCGAGATCGCCTCGCTGATGGCGCCCCGGCCGCTGATTATGCCGTCCGTCACCGGCGACTGGACCAAGGAGACGCCGAAGGTCGAGTACCCGTCGGTCCGCGGGATCTACGCGCTATACGGCGCGGCCGGGCGCGTGGCCAACCCGCACATCACCAGCGGGCACGGCTACCCCCAGCCGCACCGGGAGAGCGTCTACGGCTTCTTCGAGCGGTGGATCTGCGGGCGCGGCGACGGCAAGCCGATCCCCGAGCCCAAGATCACGCCCGAGAAGGCCGAGGACATGCTCGTGTGGCACGGACGGGATCTGCCCAAGGGCGCGAAGACCCCCGAGACGCTCAAGACGTACATGATCTCCGAGGCCAAGCGTCAGCGCGACGAGTTGATGCCCAAGAAAGCCGCCGACCGCGAGCGGTTCGAGGCCACGCTCGGTGCGGCGTACCGCCACGCGATTCTCGCCTCGCTGCCGAAGGCGAGCGAGGTCACCGCCGGGAAGCTCGGCACGGCCACGGTGGGAGACATCCAAGTCACCCGCCTGCTGCTGGGGCGCAAGGGCGTCGGCGACCGCGTGCCGGCGATCCTGTACCGGCCCAAGGCGGCGAAGGGGAGCATGACGGCGGCCCTGGTGGTGCATCCGAAGGGCAAGGCCGGCCTGATCGACCCGGCCACCGCCCAACCGGGCAAGCTGCTGGCCGGGCTGCTGAAGGCAGGGCCCGTGCTGGCGATTGACACGTACCTGACGGGCGAGTTCCTCTCCCCCGTCGCGGCCGTCGAGCAGAAGCGCGAGGGCAAGTACTTCAGCACGTACAACCGCACGATGCTCGTGCGGCGGGTGCAGGACATCCTGACGGCGTTAGCGTATCTCGGCCGGCAGCGGGGCGTCGGCGGGGCGGACCTTGTGGGCGTGGGCGAGGCCGGGGCGTGGTGCCTCCTGGCCGCGCCGTTTGCTCCGCAAGGCACGGCCG
>Ga0272441_10006789_pt1 | contig 18959 bp, 9 predicted proteins | sample SSMProp6N_FD_193582 | JGI IMG/M metagenome (GOLD analysis project Ga0272441, IMG submission 193582) | Marine sediment archaeal communities from Little Sippewissett salt marsh, Falmouth, MA, United States - SSM-Prop-6N | ecosystem: Environmental > Aquatic > Marine > Wetlands > Sediment ... | reverse complement strand
CGTCGGCGGAGCATCCAGAGACCCGCCGGCCCAGTCGGGCCGCCGACGAATGTGGAATCGACGAGACGCAGGCGAACGTCACAGTCCTCGCGTGAACTCACCCAGACCGTCCATGCATTGCCGCATCGCGTCGAGCGCCCGTCGTGTCAGCGCCACGACGGCGGCTTCGGACTTGCCCACCAGCGTGGCGACCTCACGCACTGAGCGGCCCTGAAGGTAGCGCAGTTGGATGACCTGGCGGTGGGCTTCAGACAGTCGCGACAGGCTGGCAAGCAACGCGCCGACGGCCTCATCACGCCGGACCACGCGGCTTGGCGTGCCCGAGTGCCCGTAGAGCCGGTCCAGAAGGTTGAAGCAGGATTCGCGACTCCCGGGGCTGGTGGGGCGTATCTCCCGGGCAACGTCTCGCTTCTGGCGCTGCAGGGCTTTTCCGATGTTGATGATCCTGTGGTCGAGGATAGTCAGCACCCAGTTCACGAACGTCTCCGGATCACGTCCCTCGAACCGATCGATCTGCCGGAGCACTTCAAGATACACCTGCTGCAGAACGTCCTCCGGTTCCATCCTGGATCGAAGAACCTGCCCCATTCGAGCGTTCGCACAGGCTTTCAGTTGTACGTGATAGGCGGCGAGCAGCATGGAGACCGCCGCCTGATCGCCCTCTCTGGCCTGCTCAATCCACTTCTGCCTTTGTGTACTCTGAGCCATGGGTTCCAGCGCCCAAGCTGCCGCCACGCCACGGCCGGTCGTCCCGCTGACCGGTGTTTCCGCCACGTTGTCAATAATAGCAATAATGAGGATGGGGCGACCGACGCCCGTTGCGAGCGCGGCGGGAACCATTTAGAGTCTACTGTCCCGTGCGGCGGAGCGAACTGCCTTCGTCAGGGAGCGGCGTCATGGATTCCTGCCCGTCGGAACCGAATGGCCGGCACGACGATCGCGTGGACTCGCTGCTCGACGAGTACTGCCGGCGCAGACGGGTCGGCGAGGAGCTGACCCCCGAGATGTTCCTCGCCGAGCACGCCGAACTGGCCGAGGAACTGCGACCTCTCCTGGAGGGACTCTCTTTTCTGGACAAGATCGACGGCGCCTGGACGGAGACGGCGACCGGAGATTTCGCTCTGCCGACCGTTGCCGGCTACGTGCTGCACGAAGAGATCGGCCACGGCGGCATGGGGGTGGTCTTCAAGGCGCTGCAGGTCTCGACCAAGCGCATCGTTGCGCTGAAGGTCGTGCTCGCCGGCGCGTTCGCCTCGCCCGCGGTTCGTCGCCGTTTCAAGCGCGAAGTCGAGCTCGCCGCGCGGCTTCAGCATCCCAGCATTGTCCGCGTTCTTGAAAGCGGGCGCGTGGAGCGCCAGCGCTACTACGCCATGGACTACATCGACGGCGTTCCGCTCGATCGCCATCTCGCCGCCGCCCAGCCCGATCTCAGGACGATCCTGGGGATCTTCATGCAGATCTGCGATGCCGTGGAGTATGCCCACAGCCGGGGCGTGATCCACCGTGACCTCAAGCCCGCGAATGTCCTCGTTGATGATGAAGGGGTGCCGCACATCCTTGACTTCGGCCTCGCCAAAGCGATTGATGGAGCCGAGGCGGAGCAGACGTTCGTGACGCGCCCCGCGGGGCCGGGCCAGGTCATGGGAACGCTGCCTTACATCTCGCCCGAGCAGGCGAAGGGGACACTGGGCGAGATCGACGCCCGCGCCGACATCTACGCCCTTGGCGTCATGCTCTACGAAGCGATCGCCGGATCGCTGCCGTATGACACGACCGGTCAACCTCCGGACGTGCTCCGCAGCATCCTCGAAGAGACACCCGTCCCGCCATCCACCCTCTGTAAGCGGGCGGACAGCGAACTGGACACGATCGTTCTCAAGGCCCTGGAGAAGGAGGAGGAGCGGCGCTATCAGTCGGCAAAGGACCTGGGCGAAGATCTGCGCCGATACGTCGAGGGCGAGCCGCTCCTGGCGCGTCCTCCAGGCAGTCTGTACGTCCTGAGGAAGAAGTTGCGCAGGCATCGTCCGGCGGCGGCGGTGTGTGTTGTGGCGATCGTCGCGGCGATTGTGGTCCTCGCCGGCCTGTGGGCGGAAGCCCGGTCGAGGCAGCGCCAACTCGCGGACGCGCGGGTCAGGGCAGGTCAATTGCAGCACGAGCTGGAGATCACGGAGGAGAGCTTCGAGCGCGTCATCACCCTTGCGGGATCTCTCTTCGCGCGCTGCCCGAACCTGCTGGAGGTTCGCCTGCTTTACGCCCGGGCGAACTGGAAGACTGAGAAGACGCGGGACATCGCCCTCCAGTTCCTCGAAGATGAAGTCCGGCGTGATGCGTCGGCGTGGGCGCCCCGTCTGTTGCTGGCTGAGATGCTTTCGGGCGCCGGCGAGGCACCGCGGGTCGAGTCGCTGCGCGCCGAGGCGGAGGCCATCGCCCCGAATACCGCCGAGGCCTGGTACCTGCGATCCTTCGCCACTCTCGACCGGCAGAAGGCGTTGCACTGTGCCCAGGAGGCGGTTAATCGTGAGCCGGCATATGTCCTGGCCTGGCGGCGTCTGATCTGGCTGCGCGTGGACACCGGCGATCTGGACGGCGCCCTGGAAGGCGCTGACGGGCTCATTGAGCTGGGGGAGGATCGCCATTACTGGTCCTGGTTCAAAGGGAGGATCTACGCCAGGCAGGGCCAGTTCCAACGCGCCATCGAGCACTTCACGGAAGCGCGCGCCTACGTTGACCGCGCCCACGCCTACCGCCGCATCGGGGAATTCGAGAAGGCCGTCGCCGACTACACCGCGCAGATCAGGCGCACGGGGGGACGCGTTGTGTGGGATTATTACCAGCGGGCCACTCCCCTGTGGATCCTGGGGCGGCGGGAAGAGGCAGCGGAGGATTACCGCCGGGTCAGGAAGATGCTCGGCCGCCCGCTCTATGCCGACGCCCGCCTTATCCTCATTCTTCACGAACTGGGCCAGGAGCGAGAGGCGCAGGCGGTCCTGGAGGCCGCGCTGCGGGACGTGGACGAGCCCTGGCTGGGCCAGATCTTCGGCTGTCTGGCCGGGGAGATCGCGCCCGAAGGACTGGTCACCCGCGCCAGGGGACGCAACAACCTGGAGCAGCTCTGCGAGGCGTACTACTACGCCGGCGAGGTTTGCCTGATGTTGGGCCGCCCCGACGAGGCGCGCGTCTTTTTCCAGCGCTGCGTGCAGACGGGCCTCGACTTCGATCCCGACGCCGCCTTCGGGACGCCGATGAACGAGTACGAGCTGGCCCGGTGGCGCCTGGGCTCCCTTTCCCGGGATGTCCCGGCGGCGCCTCCCGAAGAAAACTGAAAAACTTTGGAACTTGCGCGTCGTCTCTCCGCGCCGTCAGTGCCCCGGACCCTGACGGGACGGAAAACCCGTCAGCCGCATGAGGCCGCAACGACAACCGGCGGCGCGGCGACAGGAGACCCTTTGCATGATCGGTCTGCACCGACAGGAGGTTCACCATGAGACGCGCATCATCTTTCATCATGTTTGCCTGCTCAATCCTTGCGATGGCCGGCCTGGCATCAGGCCAGATACTGAACGATACGAGAGGAAGCCCCACCATTGAAGAGGAGGTATACGCACAGATCGACAACAGTCCGGATGGCTGCGCATACGTGTTCATCATTCTGCAACCGGTCGGCCCGTTTGACCCTGCTCGACGGCCGGCGCATCAGGCCGACGTCGCGCGACTTCAGAACGTCGTTCTCGCCCGCCTTGGCCCCGAGCGCTTCACGCCGGTCTATCAATACCGAAACTTCCCGGTGATGACCGGTTATGTGGATGCCCAGGTGCTGGCGCAGCTCGCGGCGGATGAGGATGTCCTTCGCATCGGGCCGGTCGGTCGAGTCGAAGCCTGCCTGGCCGAGAGCGTGCCGTTCATCCGGGCCGACCGCGCGCAGGACGATTACTGTCAGACGGGTGATGGCGTGGTCGTCGCCGTTCTCGACACCGGCATCGACACGAATCACCCGGATCTGATGGATGATCTCGCCCCCGGCTCCTATCACTTCCTCGGTGGCGGGAGCGACTATGGAACGGGCGCGGAGGATGATCACGGCCACGGCACCAATGTGGCAGGGATCATCACCTCCGCGGGCGTCGTCGCGCCGCGCGGCGTCGCTCCCGATGCGGACATCCTGGCCATTAAGGTACTCGACGCCAACGGGTCGGGCTCGATCGCCGACGTCATCGCCGGAATCGACTACGCCGTCGGTTGGCAGAATGGAAGTCACCGCGTCAGCGTGATCAACATGAGCCTAGGCAAGGGAGCCTACCCAAGCTGCCCGTGCGACAACGACGACTCCGACACGCTGGCGCTGCAGACGGCCCTTCAGGCGGCGAAAGACGCGGGCATCGTGACGTTCGCCTCCAGCGGGAATCAGGGGCATCCCGATCGAATGAAAGCCCCGGCCTGCGTTTCGGCGGCCACGGCCGTCGCCGCCGTCTATGACCAGGAGTTCGGACGCGAACCGGACAGCAACACCTACGGCTATTACTACGGTGGCTTCCCCGAGTGCTATGACGACCCGGCTGATCCCGACCTGATAACGTGCTTCTCCAACCGCAGCCCGTGCAACGAGCTGGCCGCACCGGGCCGCCGGATCGCCGGGCCCGCCATGGGCGGAGGCGTCGATTCCTTCGGCTGGACCGGCACGTCACAGGCAGCGCCGCATTGCGCCGGCGCCGCCGCCCTGATGCTTCAGGCCGATGCCAAGGCGCAGCTCACGCCCGACGAGATCGTCCAGACTATGAAACAGACGGGTCTCCCGACGGTCGATCCGTATGCCACCGTTCCCAATCCCCGCCGCGTCGATGCACTGGCGGCGACGGAGACCGTCTTCTACCGCTGGATGCAGGGAAAGTTCGCCCCGAGCAATGCGGCGGCATTCGACCAGTTCGGGTACGCCGTCGCCGTCGAGGGCAACATGAGCCTCGTCGGCGCGTGGGGCGATGATACGAATGCTTATAACGCCGGCGCGGCCTATCTCTTCTGGCACTACGCCGACTTCGAGAATGAGATGATGTTGACGGTGCTGGGACCTCAGCTCCTCGCCTCCGACGGCGGGCCGGGCGATCAGTTCGGTTCCTCCGTGGCCGTCTCCGGGCAGACCCTTGTCATCGGGTCTCTCTGGGACGACGACCGGGGGGAGGATTCCGGATCCGCCTACATCTTCCATTTCGACGGTGTTGACTGGGTCGAGCACTCCAAGCTGCTTGCCTCCGATGGCGGGCCGGAAGATTGGTTCGGCTCAGCGGTGGCCATCGATGGCGACACACTCGTGGTCGGCGCCGTGCGCGACAACGTGTACGGCCCCGGCTCCGGCTCGGCGTATGTCTTCGAGTTCGATGGATCTAACTGGACCCAGAAGGCCAAGCTCACGCCCACCGGCGGCGCCGCGGATGACTCGTTCGGCGGGTCCGTCGATATCTCCGGGGATACCGTCATCGTCGGCGCCCAATACCACGACCACTTCGCCTATGGAACCGACTCCGGCAAGGCCTACGTGTTCGTGAAACCGCCGGGCGGCTGGACGAACATGACCCAGACCGGCTACCTGCTGCCCTCCGACGGCGCGGCCTATGACTACTTCGGTAAGGTCGCCATCTCCGCCGACATCATCATCGTCGGCGCCTACTGCGACGATGATCTGGCCAATCGCTCCGGCTCGGCGTATGTGTTCGTCAAACCGCCGGGCGGCTGGCAGAGCATGACCGAAACGAACAAGCTGCTGCCCTCTGATGGCGCTGCGGGCGACGAGTACGGCGTCTCGGTGGACATCTCCGGCAGCTTCGTCGTCGTGGGGGCCTGGAGCGATGATGACAACGCCGACAACGCCGGCTCCGCGTACGTCTTCCACTTCGATGGCGACCGGTGGGTGGAAGTGGAGAAGTATCTGGCATCTGACGGGCAGGAGGATGACCACTTCGGTTATGCCGTGGCCGTTTCGAGCGGGATCGCTGTCGTCGGATCGCCGCACGATGATGACAACGGATCGTTTTCCGGGTCCGCCTACGCGTTCATCCCCGATCTCGTGGACTGCAACAACAACGGCCTGCCGGACGAGTGCGAGATCGACGGCGGCACGGCGGAAGACTGCAACGAGAACGGCGTTCCCGATGTATGCGACATCGCCGACGGAACCAGCGAGGACGCCAACGGCAACGGCATCCCCGATGAGTGCGAGGATGAATGCCCCGCCGATTTCGACGGAGACGGCGACGTCGATACGGCCGACCTGTTGCACCTCCTCGGCGCCTGGGGCACGCCCGATGGCGATGTCGATGGCGATGGCGACACGGACACCGCCGACCTCCTCGCCCTGCTCGGCGCGTGGGGTGCATGCCCGTAGGCATCTGCCGCCCAATTCAATCCGACGCTGAAACCACGCGAGCACCGTCCCTCAGGCGGTGCTCGCTTTCGCAGGAGCCGGCTGAGCCTCAAAATGACAAAAGGCCCGGCGGAGGCGAACCTCAACACCGGGCCCTTCCGGGGGCGAGTGGAGCGTACAGCGCTCGCGGAGCCTGTCAAGGGTCAACCGGACGATCGGGCATGACCGGCGCCGCCGACTCTCTGGGCGGTGCTCGCTTGCCGTCTAACGGGTAAAGCCAGCCCTCCTTCACGCCGATGAAGACCACAACGAGCCCTTGCGGGGGCACGCTGAGGCATCGCCGCCAAGGCCTTGCGGCGCCGCAGAATAGAGGGGCCGCCCACGACAGGGAGCTGCAATACCCACCCGTCAGGACAGCCCCTCTGGAGGTAGAGGCGAGCGCCGCGACAGGATTGTGAGCAGAAAGCCGGAAGCACCCGGCCAGCATCTGCTCGGTGGGCTTGGGGCGCGCCGATCTGTCCCGCCGCTCCTCCCGGCGAGGCCATCTCAGCGGCCACAGCGGTCTTCTGCACCGGACCCGTCGGGTTCGCCGATGACAGGAACACCATGGGCCTCCCGGCGTACGAACGCGAGAAGCGGCAGAAACGCATTATGCGGGTCATCGAGCAGCGCTCCGGCAAGGAGTACTTGACGGTCACCCGCATCGCCGAGTTGACGGGCATCCCCCTGAGTTCCGTCATCCGGTACGTCAACCACCTTATGCTCGAAGGCCGGGTGGTCAGGATGCACAGCCGTCAAGGGGTGGTGAGCATGACCTTCGCCCGACGTGAATGGAAAAAGTCGCGCCGGCGACGGAAGCCCTGAGCGACGGATGGGATGGCCGGCGGCGGCAATATCATCGGCCCGTATCCGCCTCCGCCTTCACCCCCCTGCCCGGCCGACTTCGATGGCGACGGCGATGTCGATATCGGCGACCTCCTCCGTCTGCTCGGCGCCTGGGGAACGCCGGTTGGCGATGTAGACGGCGATAACGATACCGACACGTCCGACCTGCTGGCCCTGCTCGGCGCGTGGGGAGATTGCCCGTAGGCCTCCCTCGGTCAATTCAATCAGCCCCTGACAGCACGCGAGCACCGTCCCTCGGGCGGTGCTCGTTTCCTGTCCGGCCGGTGGGTGCCAACCTGCCTCGGCGGTGCTAAGTGGCTCGACAATCAGTCAAAGAGAGCTGCCTCATCGTGCCGCCCCCAGCCGGTGCAGGTCAGCGCGACCCCCCCGTCAGACCCCCTTTCGGTGGAGCGGTGCGTCGGGACCGGATGGAACCGTCGGCACGCGCGCCGACCCCACGCCGAAAACCACTTTCCCTCGCAGCGGGTCCCATCGTCGGGTAAAGGGCGGACACACCCCCGCGCACCGAGCAGAACGTGATCATGCTCATGCGGCACGTAGAGCACTGGGAGCTGACCGATGAGGCGGCGAAGTCGCTGATTGCACTCGTTCGGCGGACATACCGTGGACAGGACATGTCGAAGCGCGCAAGGGCAGCGTCAGTGGAGATAAATGGATCCGTTTAACTACATTATTCCCAACTTGATATTCCCTCTAGGCGCAGCGACGGGCACCGTCTACCCTGCATGCAGACGCTGGTGAACTCTCCTGGCCCACCTTGATTCGGCGGCCCGAACACCAGGGACTCGGATGTGCGGGCCTTCACCGATCCGCCATGATGGGGAAGGACGCCGGGAGGAGGGCCGGACAGCCCAAGGGAGATCGCTTATGGCGTGATCGGCGAGCGCGGCATCCACGATTCATGTCGCGCCGACGGCCGTGCGCCGGCAGGCTAGCAGGCAGACAAACCAGCAGACAGGCAAATCGGTGCCGCTCTCGCTCGACTGCGTTGGTCGAGCCGTAGCCCACTGCAGATATGGGCGTGATCGTTCATGGACGAGGATGGGACAACCAGGGAGATCTGACATGAAAACGAAAACGTGTATGCGCGCATCGCCGCTTCTGGGCGCTGCGCTGGTTCTGGCGTTGGCGACGGGCGCCTTCGCCCAATCGGAGAAGCTCGCCACTTCGGCCCGCGATCAGGCCGCGACGACGGGAGCGCGCGATGACCTGTACCCACCGCCGTGGCGGGGCCAGCCGGGAACGACGTTCCAGCACTGGCTGTTCAACGTCAACCAGAACCCGGACAAGATACCAGGCACTCCGTGGTTCCCGGAAATCAACGAGAATCCGTACGGTCCGCCGTGGCTCGACACGGGCTTCGGTGATGAGAACTGGTACGACTACTGGGCAGACCGATACGGCGTGATGAATCCCTGGGCCAGTACGATATATCTGAACCTGTTCAACAGCGCCGAGCCGCTGGAATGGAAGATCGTGTGGATCCAGATGACCTGGTGGTTCGAGGGCGGTGAGTTCAACCCGCCGCCGTTCGGCGGGTCCGAACCGCCCGGCGATCTCGTCTGGGAGCAGCATGAACCGCTCGGGAACGGCTGGTACCACACGGTCTACGAGATCTGGATCCCGGGCAACCCGGATTTCGAGAGGATCATCATCCACACGGACCATTACTTCGACCAGATCGTGGTCGATACGTGGTGCACGAATGGCGTCGAGCCGCTCGGCGCCTGCTGCGTTCAGGGCGAGTGCGTGGCCACCACCACCTGCGGTCAATGCCTCGAGTTGGGCGGCTGGTGGTATGAGGGCGAAGACTGCTTCGGCGAGTCGCCCTTCGAATGCCCCTGCAAGGATGCCCTGTGGCACAACGGCGAGCCCGATTGGCGCGACGGCGTGACCTGTGAGCGTCGCACGGACGGCAGCCTTGAGTCGTGGGTCGTGGATGATGTGATCTTCGAGGAAGACGTCGTCGTCCGCGATCTGCACTGGTGGGCCGTCACCGACGACGCGTTCCAGTTCCAGAACAGCGATGACATCATCATCCTCACCGACGAAGGCGGAATGCCCGGTCAACCGCTGGTGGAGCTGTTTGATGTCTACAACTTCCGGTACGACACCTGCCGGGACGAATGGGGTCGGACTGTCTACGTCTACTGCATCGAGGATCTGGAGATTCCGCTTCCCGCCGGCAGGTACTGGTTCGGCATGCGCCCGGTGAACTACAACGGCAGTCAGAACTTCAATCTCACCGCCGCCCCCAACGGCACGTACGAGGCCTACTTCAGGTCCGAGGACTTCGGCTATCCGGACTGGACGCCGATCTCAGTGGTCTTTGGTGAGGCCTATGACATGGCCTTCTGCGTCACCGGCGAACCGGCCTCGACGGGCGCCTGCTGCCTGGACGGCAACTGCGTGGCCACCACCTCGTTCGACGAGTGCAACCAGGCCGGCGGCTTCTGGTACGAGGGCGAGACCTGCCCCGAGTTCGAGTGCCCCTGCACCGCCGACTCCATCTGGGACAACGGCGTGCCTGATTACCGCGACGGCCTGGCTTGCGCCCGCGCGGTCCAGGGCCCGATGGAAGCATGGGTCGTGGACGACGTGACGTTCACGGACCACGTGATCGTCCGGGACCTGCACTGGTGGGCCATTTCGTTGGACTCGTATGACTGGCAGAACACGGATGACCTCATCATCCTCGAAGACGCCGGCGGCATGCCCGGCAACGTCGTGTACGAAATGTGGGACGTGCCCAACACCCGCATCTACATGGGCATCCCGAACCCCTGGGGTTACCCGCAGTACTACTACTCGATCGAGGGCCTGAACATCCCGCTGCCCCCGGGCACGTACTGGTTCGGCATGCGCCCCGTGGACCAGGACGATGGCGGCGCCAGCTACCACCTGACCAGCGCGCCCAACGGCACGAACGAATGCTACTTCAAGTCCGACTACTTTGGCGTGCCGGACTGGAGATCCAGCTCGGACCAGTGGGGCGAGGCCTATGACCTGGCCTTCTGCGTCACCGGGACCGGCCCCGGCGGAGCGAAGTACTCCCAGCCGATAGCCTGTGAACTGAATATGCACTTCAGCAACATGAACAGCAACCTGGCGCCATGGATGCGCTTCGACGACTTCGTTTGCACCATGACCGGTGACATCACCAAGGTCGTCTTCTGGGGCGGCGGCTGGGATTGGTATAACTCCGAGGCCTGCGACTTCTATCAGAGCCTCGCCGCCATCCGAATCGATCTGTTCGAGTGGATTCCCCAAGGCCCCTGCGAGTGGCAGCACGGCGCCCTGCTGTGCAGCAACACGATCCCGCTGGACGCGCTCGACCCCGTGTTTGAATGCAACGGGCCGTATGGTGAGAAGTACTACCGCTTCACCGCCTACCTGCCCGAGCCGTGCTTCCAGCACGAGGATGAGCACTACGCGCTGAGGATCGCTGGCATACTCGTCGATCCGGATCACCCGTGCATCTTCGGCTGGTCCCACACGCCCATGAACCACTACGGACTTGCCTACGGGTTGATACCGCCCGATGACTGGTACTGCGGCGGGCCGGATCACGCCTTCGAACTCTACACGGAGCAGGCACCCTGCCCGTGGGATTTCGACGGAGACGCCGATGTGGACACCGCCGACCTCCTGCACCTGCTGGGGTGCTGGGGGACGCCATGCGGCGATGTGGACGGCGACAACGACACGGACACGGCCGACCTGCTTGCTCTCCTCGGCCACTGGGGTGATTGCCCATAAGAAAACGGCGTTTGTCAATACTCCGAAATCCTGATATGGCACACGCCCCGGGACGGGAGTCCCGGGGCTTTCTTTTGTGCGCTGTCGCGGGCAATGCGCGCTTAAGAATGAGAGCCTGTTTGTTGAGAATGGCCAATGAAAGGACTTTCCCCCGCTGGTGGGTTCCCATCTTGGGTAAAGGGGCGGCCCTGCCGCGCGCTCGCGCTCGATGGGACCCATCTCCGACCCGGAACGTGGCTCTCCGGAGGAAACACCGCCCCGAAGCTGAGACACACACTGCCCGGCGAATGCTCGCCTCACGCCGTGCCTATTCCGGCGCAAGATCGGTATACAGCGCCTGTGACGGCCGTCAAGACTCAACGGAACGGTAGAGGCCGCAGCGCCCGTTCAGACCCAGCGGAGTGCACCTTGAGCGGGCGTTATTTCGCGTCGGAGCCCTCGGAGGTAGCAGACTGCCCCCCGGCAACGGCGGCCAAAACACCCGCTAAGGGGCCGCAGGAGCAACTGCATGGCTGCCTCCTGACCGCCAGCACGGGCAGTTTGAGCCTGTTCCCACGATCGTCGGCGTGCCGGTAGTGCACCCCTTGAGCCGGCCACCTCCATCCTTGGTCCAGAGCCCGGAATCTACCACTTCTGGACTGGATTGGGGGTCAGGTCAGTGTGAGTGCCTGTAGACAGCAGCGTATCCTGTCCGTGATTCAGGCAAGCCCTGGCTCGTGTCGGATTCGGGTCTTGCTCTTCGATCTCGTCAAGGCGCGCGGGTGAACTCGCCCAGGCCGTCCATGAACCTGCGCAGCTCCTCGAGCGCCCGACCGGTCAGCTTCTTCACCGCGGTTTCGGATTTGCCCAGTTCCTCGGCCGTCTCGCGGACCGATCGGCCCTTGAGGAAGCGCAGCTCGATGACCCGCCGATGCGTGTCGGAGAGGCGCGAGATACAGGCCAGCAGAGCCCCGAGGGCCTCCTCCCGCCTGACGACGCGACTGGGCGTGGTCGAGTGGGCATAGAGCTGCTCGAGCAGGTTGATACAGGATTCGCTGGTGTTCGGGGCGTGCGGCGGTCGCCCCCAGGCGCCCTCCCGCCGACGTCGATGCACCATTCGGCGGGCGTCGGCGAGCTTGCTGTCGACGATCGTCAGCATCCAGTTAAGAAACGAGTTCGGCCCACGATCCTCGAAGCGCCCGATGTTGCGGAACGCGGCCATATAGGCCTGCTGGAGGATGTCTTCCGCATCCAGATCGGCCTTGAGCTTCTGATCGATGCGCGCTTCCAGGCGCGCGCGCAGCGTGGGGTAGTACATCGCCAGCAGGGCCGACATCGCCGGCAGGTCGCCCTGTCGAGCTTTCTCCAGCCAGGCTTGTGACTGATCGGCATCCGTCATGGGTCACCGGCCTGCTTTCGCGCCATTCCCTGCGCGCGTCCCCCTCTTCACGCCCAGCGTCCACCGGTGCTGATGATAACCGCATCGCCGCGTTTTCCAACCCTCCCCGCTCCGGCCGGCGGTATAATGTGCGAAGTTCACCGCCTCCGCATCCGGGGCAGAGTCTCGTCGTCGGGATTGGGTCATGGACTCCTCCCACCCGGAATCCGGCTCCCCGTGGAACGATCGGATCGCCGCCCTGATCCACGAGTATTTTCTCCGCCGGCAGGCCGGTGAGGAGATCACCCCCCAGTCCTTCGCCGCCGAGCACCCCGATCTGGCCGAAGAATTGCGGCCCTACCTTGCCGGGCTGGCGCTGCTGCGCGAGATGAACGGGACGGCGCCGGACGCGCCGAGCGGGCCGTCGACGACCACGGGCGAGCTCGCCCTGCCGACCATCGCCGGCTACGTGCTTCATGAAGAGATCGGCCACGGGGGCATGGGCGTGGTGTACAAGGCGCTGCAGGTCTCGACCAAGCGCATCGTCGCCCTGAAGGTCACTCTCGCGGGCTCCTTTGCCACCAAGTCTGTCCGCCGCCGCTTCGAGCGCGAGGTCGAGCTTGCCGCCCGCCTGCAGCATCCCGGCATCGTTCGCGTCCTCGAGAGCGGCCGCGTCGAGCGCCAGCGGTATTACGCGATGGATTATGTCGACGGCGTGCCGCTCGACCGCTACCTGTCGGCCAAACGGCATGATCTCCGAACCATCCTCAGCCTGTTCATCCGGCTGTGCGAGGCGGTCGACTACGCGCACGCGCACGGCGTGATTCATCGCGATCTCAAGCCCGCCAATGTTCTCATTGACGACGAGGGCGAGTCGCACATCCTCGATTTCGGGCTCGCCAAGGCCATCGACCAGGCCGAGTCGGACCAGAGCTTCCTCACACAAGCCTCGGTCTCCGGTCAGATCGTGGGCACCCTGCCTTACATCTCGCCTGAGCAGGCCGCGGGAGCGCCCGGGGAGGTGGATGCGCGCACCGACGTGTACGCGCTGGGCGTCCTGCTCTATGAGGCGGTGACCGGTTCGATGCCCTACGACGTGACGGGCAGCCTTTCGGATGTCATGCGCCGCATTCAGGAGGATCCTCCCGCGCCTCCTTCCTCGTTTCCCAGGCGGTCGAACGGCGAGCTCGACACGATCATCCTCAAGGCGCTGGAGAAACAGAAAGACCACCGCTATCAGTCGGCGCATGAGCTGGGGGAGGATCTGCGGCGCTACCTGGAGGGCGAACCGATCCTGGCCCGCCGTCCCAGTCGTCTGTATGTCCTGCGCAAGAGGCTGCGCAAACATCGCGTGGCCGCGGCGGTCATCGTCCTGGCGATGATGGCCACGGTCGTGGTTCTGGCCGGTCTCTGGGCCGAATCCCGTTCGAGACAGCGGGAACTGGCCTGGGCCCGCGGCGAGGCGTTGACGCACCAGCATTTCATGGAGACGACGGCGGGCAACCCGGAGCGCTCGATCGCGTATGCCGAGGGCCTGTTTGCCCGGTTTCCCGACTTGCCCGAGGCGCGCCTGGTCTACGCCCGGGCACGGCATGGGGCCGAGAGCATGCGGGACGCGGCCATCATCTTCCTCGAGGACGCGGTGTACCGCGACCCGTCGGACTGGTCTCTGCGATTGCTGCTGGCCGAAATCCTGGAGGGTGCCGGCGATGCGCAACGGGCCGAGCTATTGCGGGTCGAGGCCGAGGCGGTCGCGCCGAACACGGCGGAAGGGTGGTATGTGCGATCCTTCGCCACTTTCGACTTGGCGACGGCGCTGCGATGTGCCGAGCAGGCCGTCGCCCGCGAGCCCTCCCACATCCTGGCCTGGCAGCGCCTGGCGTGGCTGCGTGCCGACACCGGCGATCTGGACGGCGCTCTAAAGGGCGCCGACAGACTCATTGAACTGGGACACGATCCCACGCAATGCGCTGCGTTCAAGGGGCATGTGCTCACCAGGCAACAGAAGTTCCAGGAGGCGATTGAACAGTTCGGCCTGGCGCAGTCGCCCAGGGAACGAGCGTTTCTCTACCAGCGCACCGGGCAGTACGAGAAGGCTGTCGCCGACTACACCACAATCATCGAGCACATGGGTGAGCCGAAGTACGTATGGGACTACTACCAGCGGGCCACGCCGCTGTGGATCCTGGGGCGGAGAGAGGAGGCGGTGGAGGATTACCGCCGCGCCCGTGTCCTTCTTGGCCGCCCGACGTACGCCGAGGCGCGACGGTTCCTCATCCTCCACGAACTGGGACAGCGGCAAGAGGCGGAAGAAGTCCTAGCGGCCGCCCGCCGTGACGTGGAAGAGCCGTGGCTGGCCCGGATCTTCCGCTGCCTGGCGGGTGAAATCACGCCCGAAGACCTTCTCGTCTACGCCGAGGAACTCGACACCCTCGAGCCGCTCTGCGAGGCCTCTTACTACGCCGGCGAGGTCTGCCTGCGCGCAGGCCGCCGTGACCACGCCCGCGCGTTCTTTCGGCAGTGCGTGCAGACCGGCCTGGAGATGGATCCCGACACCGCCTTCGGAACACCCATGAGCGAGTACGAGCTGGCCCGGTGGCGCCTGCGGTCCCTGTTCGCCGACCCCGCCGGCGCGATCCCCGAAGATAACTGAAGAAAGCGCGGGACCTCATCGCGCCGCGTGCGTTTCTAGTCCTGGCGGGCGCGAACGCCCGCCGGCAACCTGCAACAGTCAGCAACGCCTGGCCGCCAGGATCGCGACGGAATCGGGACCGATTTCGCGCCGCGATATCGGTCCCTCGCTGAAAGGAGGCATCGCCATGCGCCTACGAGGACACCCGCCGTAACAACCCGATCATGCACGTTACGCGTGGGCGGGTCTCACCCGCCCGATCACTTTTCGCGATGGGACTTCAAAAGGCAAGGACCAAGACAATGACACGCACAAGATATGGACATGGTCTGCCGGCCGTCGCGTGGCTGACCTGCCTGGCACTCACCGCCGGCGCCTCGGCGCAGTGGCACATCGACATCAATGCCGGTCTCTACGGCGATTTGGATCAGTTCGACATTCCCGGTAACAACCTCTACTCGCATTGTGGGCCCGCCGTGGCGGTGAACTCGTTCGTCTACCTCCAGAACGCCTACGGCGGGGTCTATGACAGCTTCCTCGTGCCCCCCCAGGGCGCGGATCATGACAACGACGGCGATGTCGACTTCTACGATCACATGATCGATGCCGCTCTGATCCTCGGCAGCCCCGCCTACATGAACTCGAAGCCGATGCCCTTCGGCACGTCCCACGAGGACTTCATCTGGGGCAAGGAGAAGTACATGGAAACAAAGGTTCCGGGCGTGACGGAATACCACGCCCAGGACTTCTGGCAGTGGACCATCCATACGCCTCCCGACTGGGTCGAGCCGATCGCCCCGATGTGGGAGTTCCTGTACTACGAACTCGTGGATGGCAAGGACATCGAGCTGCTCATCACGTGGATGCCCGACTGGGAGGAGGGCTCCGGGCACTATGTCACGCTCACCGGCTTCCACTGGAACGATGGCAACAATGACGGAGTCATCGACATCTGGGAGTCGGCGTACATCAACTTCATTGATTCTGTCGGAGGCGTGCCGGGCTCCGCCCAAATCTGGCACGGCACCAACTTCGAGCTCATGACCAACTACATACAGGGGGCATGGATCGGCATGGCGGTTTCGGAAGGTCCCGGGCAGGAGCCGGAGCAGTGGGACGTCCAGAAGGACGCCGGCCTCTTCGGCAATTTGGATCAGGGCAAGATTCCCGGCAACGCCGCCTTTTCACACTGCGGCCCCGCCGCGGCGGTGAACTCGTTCGTCTACCTCCAGAACGCCTACGGCGGGATCTATGACAACCGCCTCGTGCCGCCCCAGAGCACGGATCATGACAGCGACGGGGATGTCGATTTCTACGATCACATGATCGATGTCGGTCTGATCCTCGGCAGCGGCTCATTCATGAACTCAAAGCCTGTGCCCCTCGGCACGTCCCACGAGGACTTCATCTGGGGCAAGCGGAAGTACCTGGAAGCCAAAGTCCCGGGCGTGACGAAATACCACGCGCAGGACTTCTGGTCGTGGACCAGTCATACGCCCCCCGGCTGGGTCGAGCCGATCGCTCCGATGTGGGAGTTCCTGTACTACGAACTGGTGGATTGCAACGATGTCGAGGTGCTCATCACGTGGCCGGACGACTGGGAGGAGGGCTCCGGGCACTACGTGACGCTCACCGGCTTCCACTGGACCGATGGCAATAATGATGGAATCATCGACATCTGGGAGTTGGCGTCCATCGATTTCATTGATTCCCTGGGCGGCGTGCCGGGCTCGGCCAATATCTGGCACGGTCCCAACTCCGAGCTCATGACCAACTACCAGGGCATACAGGGGGCATGGATCGGCATGGCGGTTTCGGAAGGTCCCGGACCGGCGGTGGCCCTGCGCTGGTCTGAGAACTTCGACAGTTACAACACGATTGCAAACCTGCCTTCGCAAAGCACCTGGGAGGCCTGGGGCGGTGCTCCGGGCGCGGTCAATTTCTTCGCCACGACCGCCCAATGCGTCAGCAGCCCGAACTCCGTCGAGATCGACAACGGCGATGATGCGGTTCACCGGTATTTCCGCTTCACGCGCGGCAAGTGGGAGTACAGCACCTGGGTCTACGTGCCCTCGAACATGAACGGAAAGCAGTACTTCATCCTGCTGAACAACTATCCGGCGAGTGTCTCGCCCGACTGGTCGCTCCAGATCGAGCTGGATGGGGCCGCCGGCGCCGTCAACGACTTCAACTCCGACGCCTCCCTGCCCCTCGTCACGGACGCCTGGATCCGCATCAGGGTTATCATCGACCTCGACCATGATGTCCAGTCGGCCTATTATAACGACCAGCACCTGGTCACGAAGAGCTGGAGCGGCGGCGTGGCCGCGGGCGGGCTCGTCAACATCGGCGCGGTGGACCTGTTTGCCAACAGTGTCGCTGTCGCCGTCTATTACGATGACATGTACCTCGGACCGCCCACCGTCGGCGCGCCCTCGTTCTCTATCGACTTCCACGGCACCACGATCGGCGCACCCGACAGCCTGTTCGGGATTCCGATCACGGAGGGCGACATTCTCCTTCCCCCACCGCCGTTCCTCTTCCCGGTCCTTGGCTACTTCGGAACGCCCGGCACGGCCGTCTGGGGCGGGCCGGGACCGAATCCAGGGCCCGATCTCGGCCTGATGATGTGGGAACAAGCCGTCGGTCACTGCCACGATGTCCCCGGCTATGTGGAAGTGGATGCGATTTCCTACGGCACCGATTTCGATCTTGATTTTGATGTGCCCTGGATGCCATTGTGGAGCTTCTCCGTCGATGAATACGCCCAGGGCCTCAACGTTGGATCCGGGCCCAACGTCTACACCGAGGCGATAGCGCCGTCGTGGGAGGCCTCGGCGGATGTGTTCGTGGACGACACGATCGGCCACGGTCCCTTCGACTTGTCGGGCGCCCCGAGGCCTGACCACGCCATCTTTGACGGCAACGGGTTGTTCCCCTGGGGCGGGCCGGGCTACGGACTGGCCGAACCCAATCCGCCCGCGCCCGGCTCCCAGGACCTCGGCGACACGGTGGATGCATTGGACGTCGATGAGGCCGTCGGACCGCAGTACGGGCTCTTCCCCGTCTACTTCTCGCTCGATTCGCCCTATGTCGACCCGCTGGAAGGACCGCCGGTCAACAGCGGATCGGCCGCCGTTCATGGTTTCGTCGGCGGCGATGTGCTCGTCACGACAAGCCCGGGCGCGCCTCCGGCGGTCTATGCCGCCGCCACGCAACTCGGGCTGGACCTGGTCGGCGGACCCGATTCGGATGACCTCGATGCGCTCATCCTCTGGGAGAACGGGGATGGCGTGTACCAGCCGTCCCAGGAGCCCTTTGACTGGCATGGCGGCGCGACGGACATGCTCCTGTTCTCCGTGCGCCGCGGCTCGACCCTCGTCACCAGCTGGGATGTAGTGGACAGCAGGTTGGGCATTCCCATCGTGGAAGGCGACATCCTCTGCCCGCCCGTTGCCGGCGGCCAGTCGCCGTACCCGGGCATCTTCATCCCCGCCGAGATGCTCGGGCTGCGGACGTGGCGAGATTTCCCGGTGCTTGCACAGGATGACCTCGACGCCCTGGACGTGTCCGCCGACTGCAACGGCAACGGCCTGCCCGATCCGGATGACATCTTCAACGGGCTCGCCGTGGACTGCAACAGCAACTTCGTGCCGGATGAATGCGACATCCAGATCGAAACGAGCCTGGACTGCAACTACAACGGGATTCCCGATGAATGCGAGTCCCCGCCTCCGTGCCCGGAGGATGTCGATGGCAACTGCATCGTGAACACCGCCGATCTGCTGATCCTGCTGGGCAACTGGGGATGCGCAGGCAGCATGTGCCCGGGCGATGTGGATTTCGACGGCGATGTGGACACGAGCGATCTGCTCGCCCTCCTGGCGGCCTGGGGACCCTGCTGAGAAGCGTCGGCGCCCCTGACGCCTTCGCCCGCAGATGACCGGCACAGC
>Ga0272441_10006788_pt1 | contig 18964 bp, 20 predicted proteins | sample SSMProp6N_FD_193582 | JGI IMG/M metagenome (GOLD analysis project Ga0272441, IMG submission 193582) | Marine sediment archaeal communities from Little Sippewissett salt marsh, Falmouth, MA, United States - SSM-Prop-6N | ecosystem: Environmental > Aquatic > Marine > Wetlands > Sediment ... | reverse complement strand
TACCTGAGTTGGCGCAATGGGACTCGTGATATTAGCCTTGAGAATTGGAAATCGTATCGTCGCTCTCGAAAGAAAGTGGCCTAAAAACATGAAATCTACGAAACTCACTAACTGGAAATGGCACTAGCATTCACAAGCTATAGTGGCCTTGTTTGCGGTGAAACGTCCTCGTCGCGAGGGGCGTTTAGAGTATTTCGTGCTTTATGGTCGCCCGGTAGAGGCCGTTGATGCGGGTGCCTTCCACGGTCATGGGCGAGTACTTCTCGTTTCGCGGCTGGAGGCGGATTTTGTCGCCTTTCTCGAAGAAGATCCGCTTGAACGTGGTCTCGTGCGGCTCGGCGAAACGGACGAAGCAATCGTCGCCGTTATGGACCTCGGCGGCCGGGGAGAAGATCACGATATCGCCCTCGGTGAATTTCGGCTCCATCGAGTCGCCCACGACGCGGACGGCGAAGGCGTTCGGATCGTGCATGTCGGGACAGCGAATGTAGTCGTCGGCGATGCCCACGGGGTAATCCAGGTCGTTGAAGTCGGTCGGATAGCCGGCCGAGACCTTGTTGATCACCGGCACCAATCGCCCGGCGGACAAAGGCTTCTGTGGGGGATCGAGCTTCAATTTGTTCGCGGCCAGAACCCTTTTGAGCCGGGTGACGGCGACTTTCCTGCCGAGGATGTTCTTGGCGATCTTCCGCCATTTCTGGTTCTCCAACTCGGCTTTTTCGTAGCCGTGACGGATGTCGGACGGCATCCGCTCCATGTGCGCGATGTGAAGGAGCAAGCCCTTCTCGAACTTCAGCACCCGTTCGAGCTTGGTCAGCATCTCATCGCTGGGCGGATTCTTGACCTTGCCGGTCTCGATGGTGGACAGGTACGGCTTGGAAAATCCGATCTTGTTGCTGACTTCGTCCAGAGTTAAACTCAACTGCTCACGTTTTTCTCGAATAATTTGGCCCAGTGACATGATTCATCCTTTACTTGATTTATTATTGCTATTTGACTTCGACCAATTCGTAATCGGTATGACCGAGACCGACGCGTTCGGCATGCTCGATCTGACAGCGTGCATCCAATTGTTTGTTGCCTATCAGCACGCCGAGTTCCCGCCCGGCCTTACGTTCCACCAGATCCAGTGCGGCTTTATCGACCGCGACCGGATCGACTGAAGCGATAATACCGATATCGCCGACTATTGTGCGCATATTCGGCGTATCAAAACAATCACAATCTTTGGTAACTGACAATAAAAAGTTGAAAAAAATCACCCGGTTTTCTTTACCTTTCAGTGCTCCCAGGGCATGCTCGGCCATACTTTTCTGCAAAACGTCGGTCTCCTGGCCCCAATTGCACTTGACCGCCCCGGATCGGCACATGGCCATACATTCGGCACAGCCGATGCACTGATCCTGGTCGATGTGCGCCTGGACCTCATCCAGCGTAATGGCGTCGGCCGGGCAATGGTCGGCGCAGACGCCGCAGCGGATGCAGTCGTCGCCGATAGCGAACGTCAGGGCCGCATGTTGGGTCATTTTGCCTCTCTTGCTCGCACAGCCCATGCCGATCGTCTTGAGGGTGGCTCCGAGGCCCGCCGCGACGTGGCCGGTCACATGGGCGACCGAGAGTATCGACTGGCTTTTGATAATCTCCGCTGCAATAAAGACTTCCCGGCACATCGGACCGTCGATTTTGACGACCTTCTCGCTCGTGCCAAACAAGCCATCGGGAACGATGAACGGCACTCCCAGTCCATCCATGCAAAAGCCATGTTCTTCGGCTAAAACCGTATGGTCGATTGCGTTATGCCGTCGGCCGACGTACAATGTCGTCGTATCGGTGATAAACGGTTTGGCCTTCAATTCGACCAATTCATCCACTAATCCCTTGATATAGGAGGACTTAACGTATGTGTTATTATCGCCTTCCCCGACGTGGACCTTTACGGCCGTAATGTCATTTTCTTTAAACCGATCTGCAAATCCCCCGGCCTTGAATAACCGGCGGGCTTTCTTGGAAATCACCGTCTCGCCATCTTCAACAGAGGCTTTGATGAGATAGACTTTTGAACGCATAAAGCACATCCTATGTTGTCACGTAAGCCGGCTCACCGTTTTAACGTTGTCCGGCTCGGTAAAAGAACCCACCTATTATATTGCATAAATACCAAACTGCAAGCCCGGTTTAGAAAAGTAAGTGCTCGATCAGGATTTTTATGCCGAGGCCGATGAGAATCACGCCGCCGATGATTTCGATTTTATTCTCGAAGAAATGCCCGAATCGCTTGCCGATGAGGACGCCGAGATAAGAAAGGATAAAGGTTATCAGTCCTATAATTGTGACGGCAATAGCAATGGAACGGGTGATAAGTGAAAGGGTCAAGCCGACGGCCAGGGCGTCGATACTGGTGGCCACAGACAAGACCAGAAGAACGAGGATATTCGACGGATCGTAGTTGTCCTCGACGGATTTGATCTTGAAGGATTCATAAATCATCTTGCCGCCGACCGCTCCTAATATCCCAAAGGCCACCCAATGGTCGTAATCAACGATACAATCTTTCGCGCTCAGTCCCACCAGAGAGCCGATCAGCGGCATCAATGCCTGAAAACCCCCGAAGAAAGCCGCCATTCGCAGGGCGTGTTTGATGTGTAATTGCTTGTAAAGGCTTCCACTTACAACTGAAACGGCAAAGGCGTCCATCGCCAATCCAACGGCTATGGCGGTAATCGTGATAAGTTCCATGAAAAAGCTTCTAAGGAATCCTGTTACTCATCTGTCAGGCGTAGATGATCTGTTAATCATCTATGGCTGGGTGGCAGCGTCAAACCCGGAGGCTTTGGGGACGTTGCGGGAAAAGCCATCCCCAAGCTGCGCGTGAGGCTGACACCCTTTCCGGGTTGATCCACACATCCAATTAGTGTAGTGTTTTTACTCAGCTTTTATGATGCCCTCGTCGGTCACGTTTTCTTTGATCTTCCGGCCCGGCTCGACAACCAGGAATTCGCTTGGGTCCCACTGGCCGTCCACGAGCTTTTGCATAAGAGCCGGGCTTCCTTTGAGTTCGTCGTAGTTCCAGCCGAGATATTCGGCACATTGTTTTGTATATTCTCTGTATTCGTCCGAGTTGTTCAATTTCCAATCGACAAACGTGGCCCAATGATACTGGCTTATCCAGTCTTGCTCGATTTCCATCAGATATTGAGCGTTGTCGTCGCCGTATTTTTCCCGGTATTCCCTGAGCGTATTTTCGTAGCGTTCTTTTCCGGGCATTTTGCCGGATTCGATCCAGCCGGCGCTGTACCAATAGACGCCGCGATGCGAGTCGAAATAGTCCTGGTATTTGCCCTTGGAGCCGAGCAAAAGGGTAATACAATCGTGCCCTCGCGGCACCACGATGGGGATTTTTGCTGATAATCCGACAATGCCGTTGCTACATAAGCCGTACCCCAACAGCGAAGCGTCATAGACTCGTCCTTGAATGTCATGGATATGGTCGAGGGCTTTCTGCACTTCCGTGCGAAGTTTGTCCGGCTCATCATGCAAACCTTGCGGCATCAACACGATATCGACCACATGCTTCGAGCGGGCGGCACACAAGTACGCTTCTCTCTGCATTACTTTACATGTTATAAACTGTAGTCTCATAAAATTGCTAAGTTGAATGGATCATTAAGGTTTACACCACTTACAGGGCCGTTTTCCATCTTTGATGGCTTGTTCTCTGTTGGTGTATGTTACGAGGTTTTCCGGGGAGATGTTCTTCGCCCAACGGCAGTCCGGTTTATGAAAGATATCGCTATTGTTCGAGGCGACATATCCGTGCGCCGTCGTTGGCGGCCTTGAATCCGTTCCGGTTGCGTTTGTGTTGGTTTCGTTTGCTTTAGGATCTGATAAAGAGGGGCTCTGAGGATTAGCGGACCGATAGGCTCGGATAAATACTCTGATTTGCCCAAGCACCACCTCCGTGAGTCTGGCAGACACCTCGTCTGCCAAAACCGTCTCAAATACAGGATTGACCATCCAGAGATCGGCCTTGAAGACCGGATGGTCTTGTTCTTTCAGACAGACCGACCGCGCAACAGACGTTTGGATCCGAAACACGTACTGCGAATCGGCGAGTCTCAACAGGTTGATATACACCCTCAGTTCCGGGACATTCACAATCTCCTCCGTCGGTCCGGAGATGAGTTTTATCTGTGCTTGATCGAGTTCGTCTGTGACGTTCGCCTTGAGTTGCGTCCACTGTCGTCCGTTTATGATCGGATCAGCGCCCGACCACAAAAGGACGGCACGGAATCCGTCAATCCCGATCAATGCCGGGTGGGCCTGGCTCCTCATAAGAGGCTTATCGCTGAGCGTATGAGGTTTCATCTCGCCCGCGACAGGGACGGACAAAAAGCCAACCATCACAGTCAGGACAAAGGTGTATCTGACGGTTTTCATGCTTGTCCTCTCTTTCCGCATGGTTGTTTTCTTTCATCACCGGCTTAACCGAGGTTCAAGGCTTTATTGACCGCGGTTTTCATCTTGGCTAAACCGAGTTTCGCCACTTCCAGCGGGTCCTGTTTCCAATAGATTGGATTGAACAACTCCAGCGACAGCACGGCCCGGCTGCCGTTGGCGTGCAGGTCGCGAAGGATTTGGCTCAGCGGGGCGATGCCGTCGCCGGGCATGACGCGATCCCGGTCGCCGATTGTCTCGCGCGGCGGATCGGCGGGATAATCGTTGAGATGAATCACCTGGATAGCCCGGGCGCTCAACTGTTTGTAGCCGTGAAAGTCGGAGCCGCCTTTGTACGTGTGATAGACGTCGGGCAAAAAACACGCTTTGGGGTGCCCGCTTTCGATCACCACGAACATCGCCTCGCCCAATCGGGACAGGTTTTTTGAGGATCCCCACGTTTCGACTTGTGGCACGACGCCCATTTGATCGCCCAGCTCCAGCAACACGCGATACCGCTCGGCGGCCTTCATCAAGTCCAGTCCGGATTCTCGATTCGCACCCGCCGGAGGCGCCGCGACCCGTTTGCCGCCGATTTGCGCCAGCACGTCCATGGCCCGCTTGACCTGTTCGACGCCTTTGGCGCGTTCGGCATCGTCGTCCACGACCCATCGCGGGAAATCAATCGCGCTCTCGACGGTGACACCCAGGTCGTTCAGTCGTTTGCGGATGTCCCTGAGGCTGCCGCCGCTGCTCGCGTGGTCGTTGATTTTATGCACCCACGGCTCGATGGCGCTGTAGCCGGCTTTGGCGGTCACGTCGATTTCCTCTTTCAAACTCAGCTTCTGGCCGCGAATTGTGCTGGTATTGAGGCAATAGCGAAACGGGATCTTTCCGCTGCCGTTCGTATTCCCTGACGCCATGTCTGTTTTTGTTGCGGTTAGCACCGCCCCGACGGCCGCGCCGGTGGAGGTCATAAATCGACGGCGAGTCACAGCGTTCGCTTTCATAATCATCTCCCGCTTATTGAATGAACTGTTATTCAGTTTGATCGTGTTATGCAATCAACGCAAAGGCATTCGTCACGTCCATGCCTTCTTGAATCCCGAGGGTTTGGGCGTTTGCATTTGCCTTAATGATCTTTCGATTCGGAAAACGGTCCAGCGTGCCGATCGGGTTGTCCGGCGTGCTTTCTACAAGCGCCGCGGCCACGCCATATCGCTGGCAGGCATCGACGTCGATAGCCGGACAGGCTAAGAAACCTCTGGGACCGGTTACCAACAGAATGTTGAATCCCGACCACTTGGTCTGCACGCCTTCCACCAAACCATTCGGTGTTTCGAACGTTTTCGTATGAACTTCCATTTTTGTCACCTTCCATTTCCTATACTGGCTGGCCGAATCGCTCCGTGATTTCGGACAGCTTCTCATCCAACAGCTCCCGGCTTTTGGCTTCCACGTTCAACCGCATCAGCAACTCGGTGTCACTGATCCGGCAATTGAGCCACCAGTCCTTATACCCGATGGTGATCCCGTCCAGGTAGTCGATTTGCCCGTCGCTGTATCTTTTCTCGAATTCCTCTGTCTTCGCCTGGATATTGTTGCCCTTAAAGAGAATCTCGCCGCTGTGATAGTACGTTCGCAGCGAATCCACAAGCTCATTCGTCGGCGCTTTCGCCGCACTGAGGATATTGACCAGATGCACGAACGTAATAAGGGCGGATTCGGTGCAAAAGTTGTCCCGATAGTAGAAATGCCCGGAAAGCCCACCGCCGAACACGGCGTGGGAATCCCGCATAGCTTTCTTCATAAAAGCCTGTGAGACTCTTTCCCGGCGCGGCGTGCCGCCATACTTGATAATCTTGTCGATAAGCATCCGGCTGCTCCGCAGGTCATAAACCACGGCAGATTTCGGCTTTTTTTCAAGGAAATAGGGCACCATCAACGCCATAATGTAATCGCCGCCGATGGTATTTCCTTTTTCATCGATCAGGACAAGGCGACTGGCGTCGCCGTCGAAGCACACGCCAAAATCACACGCATTCCCCTTGACGGCCGCCTTGACATCCGCCAAATTCTCCTCGTTGAGCGGATTGGGCTCGTGTTTGAACTTGCCATTGAGTTCGAAGTTTAATTCAACGATCTCTACGGACCGCCGGCCCAAAAGGACCGGGATCATCCTGGCCGCCATGCCGTTGGATGCATCGACGGCAATCTTCATCTTTTTGGACTTTGCTCTAAGGAATTGCGCAATATGCTTCTTGTAGTCGGTCGTCAGATCGCGGCTCGTGACCGATCCGGTTGCGTTGCCCTTGGTATGAGGCATGGCCATCGCGATGTGTTCGATGTCCTGCAGGCCGGTATCGGCGCTGATCGGCTTGGCGCCCAGCCCGGCTATGGTGAAGCCGCTGTATTTGGCCGGATGCTCCGAGGCAGTCACCTGGACGCCGCCGCACGTGCCGAGATGCTGGATGGCGAAATACAACTGCGGCGTATCGATCATACCGATATCGATCACGTTGGTTCCCGTCGAATGCATCCCGTCGATCAGGGCTTTGGCCATCGGCTCGCTGTGCGTTCGCATATCGCGCCCGACGCAGAGTGATTGCATATTAGCCAGTCCCCGCTCGTAGCCGCGAAGCAGCGAACGTAGGAACCGGGCCGTCGCACAGCCGATCTTCCAGGCATCCTCTTCGTTCATCTGGTCCGGGTAAACACCGACTATGTCGTCTGTATTGAAAATTACAGGATTCATAACTCAATTACCGCCTGTGGATTATCAGGCCAAGACCACAACATTCAAATCCGCCCACTACTATATAAAAATCCCACCCGGAAAGTCAACAAACAATCGAAAGGGTTACGAATTTCACAGTTTGGATCGATATCAGAGAAAAAAGGGGGTGTGGTTTGCCGCATCGTGATAAGTCTTTGACAAATGGATTTACTGTCGCTAACCTGAACTCAACAGACACCAAACGATTAGCATGGGAAAAAGAGGATGAAGAAGCGACGTCATTTACCGGCTCTCATCATATTTTTTGTTGGGCTTGTCTTTTTTACCGTTGTGTTCTTTAAACATGTTCCGCTTCTTCTGCTCAATAGCCTTATACCATCGCCGCCGCCGGAGCGACTATTCCGTGGATATGTATTAAGCCCAATTCCAGAGTCTGTGCAAAACATAAGGGCCGATCAGCCAAAGAATATTTTTGGTTATAGATATACTTTTCGATTCAGTATAAATCGAGGCGACTTGGACCTTCTCATTAATTCCAAATCTTTAGTGCGAGTCTGGAATGTGAAATATAAGGACGGGTACCTTTCGTGGCATTGGGATCGCGATGGCCCCTTAGGGACAGGTAGGTATGGGAGTAGCATACCATGTTATGATCACACACGTGAACCTCGGTGGTTCAGATTAGAACAGTGGAAAAATCCTGAGACATATGCGTTTTTGAAGAAAGGAAACTTAGTGAATGTTGAAACGTTTCACAGGGACTCAAATGGACTTACAAAAATTCGAGTTCTTCTGTACAACGAGAATGAAGCTGAAGCCTATTATGTTGTAACCAGATATGAGAATTGAAGTCTTATTAAAACAAGTGTCACAATTTTTGGTTTCGGTATCCTTCGGTTTGAATCGTAAATCGCAATCCTATATCAATGCTGTCAGGGCTTGAGATGCTTCATTGCAAAGGGCATTTGTCGTCTCAGAAGATGTGGTCTCGGCGATGAGGCGGACGATGGGTTCGGTGTTGCTGGGGTGAAGGAGCAGCCATTTGTCGTCCCAATTGAAGCGTATCCCGGCCGATTCGTCGAGTCGGGCGCCGGTGAATTGCTTCTTGAAAATCTCAACGGCGTCCGGCAGCTTGGCTCGGTCGAGAGCGAGTTTGCGTTTTTCGATATAATAGCGCGGCAACTCATCCACGAGCTGACTTAATTTCATCTCGCGCGCCGCCATAGCGTCCAGAATCTGCGCCATGCCGACGAAGCTGTCCCGGACGAACACGACGCGGGGATCGATGACGCCGCCGTTGCCTTCCCCTCCCAGGACGGCGTCATTAGCGAGCATGGCTTCAACGACATTCGCCTCCCCGATCCGGGCGCGAACGAACGGTACGCCGCACCGTTGAGCGATATCTTCGGACATCCGGCTGGTCGCTACATTGACCACGATAGCGCCGGGACGCCGGCGCAGAACATGGTCGGCGCAAAGCGCAATCGTATATTCCTCGCCGACGTAACGACCCGCTTCATCCACGACCGCCAGTCGGTCGCCGTCCGGATCCGGGAAAAAGCCGACGTTCGCCCCGATATCGCTCACCTGGCGACACTCACTTCTGAGGTTTTCCTCCGTTGGTTCGAGTGCGTGAGAAAAACAGCCGTCAGGTTGATCGCCGACGTGGACGAGATCGCAACCCAACTGATCGAGCAGGTATCGACCGAGCAGCGCGCTTGATGAATGATTCGAGTCTAAAAAGACTTTAAACCGCTTGCTACGGATTCTCTCGACGTCCACCGTCGCCAGAACCAGAGTGGCATGCTCGTTAATCGTATCTTCGCACGATAGAACTTCACCCACTCGGTCTTGAGCGACCCAAGCTGTGTCGCCGGAGCGATATCGTTCGGTGACCGGTTCGCCCTCCGACGCCGTGAGAATTTTACCTTCTTTGCCGAATAGCTTCAGCCCGTTGTAAGGCGGTGGATTGTGGCTGGCGGAGATTTGCACGCCCCCGGCTGCATTGTACTGCCGGACCAGGACGCCGAGGGTGGGCGTCGCGGCAACGTCGGCATCGATAACATTATGTCCCATTGCGCAGAGACCGCTGAACAAGGCATTGGCCAGCATTCGTCCCGTGGCGCGCCCGTCGCGCGTGATCACAATAGGCCCCTCCGGCAGCGTGCTCGCGAAAGCACAAACGTAACGAATCGCCAGATCGGGTGTGAGACTCTCTCCAACAATGCCGCGCAGTCCGGAAACGCTGATAATCGGTTCTTTCATAATAAGCTCTCCATAGCAATTATGAAAACGGGTCATTCGTTAAGTTTTTCTCACGCCCCCGTCGGCCGTAATCAGCTCTTCAATTTCCGAGACAAGTTCTTGCATTTTCTCGGGGCTCACGAGGCTCTCGGCGGTGAGTCTGACGACAGGCTCCGTGTTCGACAGGCGGACGTTGAACCACCATTTTTCCGCCTGGACGGAGACGCCGTCCAGCTTAAAGATTTGATGTTCGGCGTATCTTTGCTCGACCTCATTCAATACGTCTTGCATCGCTTCCTGGCTCGGCAGGCGGAAGTTGATTTCGCCGGAATGGTGATAGCGGCGCAACGGGGCGATACGTTCGCCGAGTGAATCGCTGCCTTCGGTCATGATTTTGAAGGCCATCAATAACGCTCGCTCGGCGGTATCGACCATGAAGCAATCCTTGAAGTAGAAATGTCCCGACAATTCGCCTGCAAAAACGATATCCCCTTGCACCGTCGGGTCCAGAACGGCGCCCCGGCGGTTGCCGCGCATGGCGGCCTTGACGTGGCTGTGACCGACGCGACACATTTCAGCGACGCCGCCGGCGGCTTCTATTTCCTCTTTAGCGACGACGGAGCTACGCAAATCGTAAAGCACATGTTTGCCGTGATTATCCGATTCGGAGAGAATGCTGCGGGCAAAAAGACCCGTCATCAGATCGCAACCGATGAACCATCCCTTCTCGTCCACAAAGGCCAGGCGGTCGCCGTCGCCGTCCAAAGCCGCGCCGAAATCGGCGCCCGAGGCCAGAACGGCGCCCTCGAGATGGCGAAGATTAATCAGATTCAGCGGGTCCGCCGGGTGCCAGGGGAAGGTTCCATCCGGCTCATCGAACAACCAGATGATGTCGAGTTTCTCCTCCGGATCGATGTATTTGATCAACTCATGGAGGACCGGCCCGGTAACTCCATTGCCGCAGTCGATGACAATTTTCATCGGGCGCACGTCCGGCAGGTATTGTTTTAAATGGGTGCACCAGGCGCTGAGCAAATCAGCTTCCTCTACGCCGCCGGTTAATCCGGACGTCATGAGATTCGCCGCCTCTCCCGACAACACAAGATCGCGGACACGTTCGAGTCCGCTCCCGCTGCCCATAGGCTGACCGCCGCGTTTGGAGAATTTGAAACCGTTATATTGGCTGGGATTGTGCGATGCCGTGACCATGATCGCGCCGTCCACATCGAGCGTTGCGGCGGCAAAATAGCTCATCGGCGTCGAGCACTGACCGATCGAAATCACGTCAGCGCCGGCGCCTGTAATGCCGCGGATCAACGCGGTCTCGAGTCGCGGGCCGTGGTCGCGCATATCGCGTCCCACGGCGAGCTTTTTCGCATCGAGCGTCTCGACGGCGGCTGCGCCGATCAGCTCCGCAATGGACTCATTGATCTCCGAATCTATGAGGCCGCGTATGTCGTAGGATTTGAAAATATGGTCCGGAATCTTCAGGCTTTCGGTCATCCTTAAAAAAACCTCCACTAAACGCCAAAAATCTGCTTGGTCATATATGGGGTTGCCACAAAACACCCACAGTCGTTTCGTGAATATAGGGTGCGATAGGCCCACCGTCAAGTAATTTTGGTCGGTACTTTAAAATGACTGTTTTAGATAAGCTGGGAGGATCGGGCGATGTCTCAGGGCGCGATGAAGAGCAGATAGAGACCGCCTATGAGTACGAGGACGCCGCAGAGTTTTCTGAGAATGATCGCTCCTTTGGATTGTTCGTTCCAGTTCATGTAGCGCTGAACCCATTCCGTGCACGTTCCGGCCACGACAATCACGGAGCAATGTCCCACGCCGTAGATGACAAGCAGAAGGACGCCATAGGCCATTTGCGTTGAGGCGGCTTTGAACGCGACGGCAAGCATCGGGGCCATGAAGGCGAAGGTGCACGGGCCTATCGCAACGCCAAACAATAAACCCAGAATGAACGCCGCCAGCGCGCCTTTGCGTTTGGTCTTAACCTGCCCGGGACCGGAGAACGGCATGGGAATCACGTCCAGAAGATGCAGACCGACGACGAAGAAGATGACCGCGACGAAGTAATTGCCGTATTGACCGACGTCGCCTATCATTCTGCCGAGAGCGGCGGTGATGGCTCCAATCACGCCGATCGTCATCAAAATCCCGGCAGCAAATAATGCGGATATGGCAAAGGCGTGACGGGTGGAGGTTTTTCCCTGCCGGCCGATGAAGCCGACAATCAGGGGAATGCTCGCCAGGTGGCACGGACTCAGCAAAATGCTCAGAACGCCCCAGGCAAAAGCGGCCATGAAAGCGATCCAGGGCGTTCCCTGGACGGCATGAGTCAATGTGGTGAATAACTTTTCCATAATCTATTGAACGCCCATGTCCGAGAGCTGTTTCTCAATTTCGCTTTGCGGTAAGAAACCCACATGGCGATACACCTCCACTCCGCTCTTATCGAAGAATATCTGCACGGGGATGGATTGGACGCCGTAGCGACTGGCCAGAATAGGATTCTCTTGTACGTGGACGAAAAGCACGTTCAGCTTGCCTTTGTGTTTTTCCCTGAGCGTCTCGAGGATGGGCGCCATCATCTCACAAGGCACGCAGCCGGTGGAGCCAAAATCCACTAATGAAGGTTTTTCGCTGGCACGAACCCTATCGACGGGATTGTCTCTCACACACGAGGCCTGAACCTTAAGCCATGAGGCGGAGATCGTCATTTGCATTCTCCGGCCGACGGCCCGGATGTGCTCATTGATAAAGTCTTGCTGTTTTTGCTGGAGCAGGAATTGTTCGATCTGGGGCTTGACCTGTGCTAAAGACGCCCCTTGGAGCATATCCGTATTCTCGTTATAGAAATCTTGAATTTCGGCATCATTCACTTTCACCTTCTCGACCAGGGCTTTGAAATACTTCTGGATCATTTCGTCCTCGTTTTTCTCCGAGATATCCTGGCCGGTTTGAGCCGCCCAGCTTGTTACCTCGGCCTGGAGCAATTTGAACCTCGCGATCTGCTCTAAAATGAAGAACGCATATTTCTTGAGTTTGGGACGCAATTCTTCCGGCGCCTGGGCGATTTCCTCGTTCAGCTCGTGGTCCCGAATAACGAATTTCCCGGTCTTGAGCACAACTCCTTTCGGAAGCTCCGAGGCCCTCGCGTCGGCCAGGACTCCCGTCGTCAAGCCCGGATAGAGGTCGTTGACCACCCGCGGCGTTGGTGATGACGATGGCGGATTGACGGTGTTCTTTTGTTCGGCTCCCAGTAAAGAGACGACCGATGTCAGAAAGAAAAAAGACGTGATTGCTAAGGCGATGAGATGCTTCATTTCAATATTCCTTATATTCAACTCCACGTACGGATGGTGACCGCCCGGACAATATCATTTGGGGGCACACTCGCCGATTTTGCAGGCCTTTTGAATTTGTTCGGGTGACAATTTCATCTTCGCTGCAAGGGCCTCGCTAATGCCGATGAGCTTACCTGTTTCGTAAGGATTCTGCTCGACCCATTTCTTGAGGTTGTCCGCACTGGCAAAGAAGCCCTGGTGAAAGCAGCCGGCCGAGCCCCATGTGCCGTCGGATTTACGGCGTTGGCCAAACCAGGCGACGGCCGTTTTCGGCTCCAATGAGGCGACCTTTCCGTCGAACGTCTCGACGATGATTTTGTCGCCGGTCAGGCGATCCCTCTCGCGGACTTCGATGTCCTTGCCGGTTCGAGCCGCCACACCCAATGCACAGTGAGAACAGCAGCCCCATGTACGCACGCCACCGGCAACAATCACTTCGGCGGCATCCTGGGGATAGCAGGCCCGGTCGCAAAAACCACAACGATGAGACAATTCCTTTTGCTGCAAGGGCTCAAGTCCCAGAATGTTGCCGCCGGTTATAGCCCGCTCCTTAACCGCCTCAGCCTGTTGGGCATAGGCCTTGATCCAGGGCTTGCCCGTGGTCTCCTCCTGGCCGTAGAGGAAGGCGGCTTCCGTGGCTGCGATGGGATTGCCCGTGGCCCAGTCTGTGAGTGATACCTTCTTTTCAAAACCTGATTTGTCTTCGGTCAGGCATGAATACATGATGAAGTAGCAATGATGGCTGCACAGCCGGACCGGTCCCTTGTCCGTCCGAACCATGACCGTGGTCTTCTCGTTGATATCCCGGTCGCACATGTAGCAGACGGTCTCCCTGGGACGCTTGTCGGGCTGAGCGGGCACGAGACGTTCGAACGTCGGCAGTGCCGAGGTCGTAGCGGACAGGTCAACACCCAGCTCTTTCCACTTTGTCAGTATGTCTTCTTTGGAGTAAAACCCTTGGTGGCGGAACAGCTCTTTGCCCGAAGCATCGTAGAAGATCTGTGTGGGAATGACTTGGATGCCATACAGGCCGGACAGCGCGGGGTGCTTGCGGACGTCCAGGAAGTGTACTTGCATCTTCCCTGCAAACGCGGCTTTAAGCTCTTCGAGAACGGGAGCCATCAGTTTGCAGGGGATACATTGATCGGATCCAAGATCGATCAGCGCCGGCAGACCCTTTCCCGTGAGCTGTTCCGGCTTGTACTCGGCCGGTATCTGCCGGGCGGTAACCTCGCCCCCTGGTCCTGTTGAGTCCTGGCCGGACTGATTCTGCCTGATAGCAATCACGACAACTACCGCGACGATAAGGACGACAACAATTCCTATTTTCCCAATCGTGTTCATAAGCGAAACACCTTCCTTTCGATACTCTGACCTTACCCAACGTACCAGCAGCCATATTCCAGCGACCGCTGCCAGCAGCAACAACGGGTAACCTTTTCCGCCACTACACGGGCACTGAAACAAAAACCTCTGTCCTTCATTTATCATTCAGAAAATTGTTTATCCTATCCGTCACATATGCGGCGAATCCATCGGGATCGCCCAGAAGTTGCCAGACCTTCTCGAGCTTTTCAAAATCGACATGATCGGCATCCACTGTCTTTGCCACGACAAGCGTGCTGGTGGTAATGTCGAACTCCCTCTTGAATTCCTCACCCCCCGGATCGTCCAAATTAAACGATATCCACGTGAGCCTTCCGTCCGCCATTGGCTGGCGGAAATTGTCTTGGATGATTCGAGCGGCGTTGGCTTCGATCGTCAGGCATGAGAAGCACCGGGCCGTTCGGTGAAAGTAGTAGACGGTGACGGCGGACCTGTCCGAATTGCTGTTTTGCCGGCCGCTTAAATTGGAAGAGGTCGACATATCGCTCGCCTGACGGCCATGACAACCACAGCACGTCAGAACCAGCACGATCCATAAACTTCGTGTTATCTTGAATAACATTTCGATATCAACTCCTATGACGCTATTCTCTCTTTGCTCTTACCGGCTACTCTGGCGGTATCCTCATCGTATCTCCTTCGCAAACTTCTTTAATGTCATTTATGTCGTTCGGAACCAATTTTGCGTCTTGAGGCAGATACGCACAAGCATCAGCATAACCGGCACCTCGATCAGCACACCGACCACCGTTGCCAAAGCGGCGCCCGAGGACAGGCCGAACAGCATTGTCGAGGTGGCAATCGCCACTTCAAAATGATTCGACGCCCCGATCATCGCCGACGGCGCCGCATCGCGATATTCGAGTTTCAATATCCTTGCCAATCCGTAGCCGAGCCAGAAGATGACATTCGTTTGAATAAACAACGGTACGGCGATCCAGACAATCGTCAGCGGATTCGAGAGAATCACGCCTCCCTTAAATGAAAACAGCAGAACGAGTGTCACAAGCAACGCAATAATGGTAACAGGTGTCAGAAAGTGCAGGAACTTCTCTCTAAACCAGCTTTCACCTTTGACGGCGATGATCCATTTTCTTGATAGATAACCTGCGATGAGTGGCAATGCGACGTAGATAGCGATAGACAATACGAGCGCCTGCCAGGGGACCGGTAGCCGGCCGACGCCCAGCAAAAAACCTCCGAGAGGACCGTAAAGGAACAGCATCGTCAGGGAATTGATTGCCACCATGACGAGTGTGTGGCCGTCATTGCCTTTGGCAAGGTAGCCCCAAACGAGGACCATCGCCGTGCAGGGAGCGATGCCCAGCAGGATGCAGCCGGCCAGATAACTTCGCCAGAGCGGGACTTCGAGCATTTTCCGTCCTCCGGCTTCGATGACCGTGCCCACGCCGTACGCGGCGCCGACGGGAAGATCGAGACCGAAAGGCATCTTCACCAGATCGACTGCATCCGGTCCAATTAGTGAATGAAACAGCGTACCGAGAAATAATAGGGATATCGCATACATTGTGAAGGGTTTGATCAGCCAGTTCACAAAAAGGGTCAGTCCGACCGGCTTGATGCTCTTACCCGCTTTGAGCACCTCGCCGAAGTCGATCTTCACCATGATCGGGTACATCATGAAGAACAGACAGACCGCAATTGGAATGGAAACGACGGGGGCATTGTTTACATAAATCGCCAGACCATCGAGATAATGAGCAAAGCCCGGAGCCAGCTTGCCCAGGATAATCCCTCCAACAATACAGAGTCCTACCCAGAGAGTGAGATACTTCTCAAAGATGTTCAGTCCTTTGCCTTGTTTTTGAGATGAATTGCTTTTTCCCATTTTAAGCTTCTTCAACCTGAGTTTTCAGCTTTTCATCGCTATGATGTCGGCGCTCACGACGTAATCTCCAAGCCTTGTCCCTTCCGGCAGACATTCTTGGACCTGTTTGTAAAGCGGATCGTTGCAGTTGGCCATCACGTCGATGTTGTATGCTTTTTCTATGACGTTGCCGATCGTCAGACCCGTCTGACGGATCATCCGTAATGTCTCATCTACCAAAACCGCCCCGGCCACACAACCCACTAAGGCTGCGACGGACTTTAGCAGACGCTCGGGCAAAGGTTTCTTCAGGGAAAGATCCGAAATGCACGCCTTACCGCCCGGCTTGAGCACGCGTGCAATCTCCCGCCAGACCTGCGCCTTATCGGGTGACAAATTGATCACGCAATTTGAGATGACGACGTCAACGCTGGCGTCCGCGACGGGAAGATGCTCGATTTGGCCCAGACGAAACTCGACATTAGATAGTCCGGTCTTCTCCGTGAATTTCGGGATGCTCGCCCTGGCTTTACCAAGCATTTCGCCAGTCATATCGACGCCGATGGATCGACCGCTCGGGCCAACCTTTTTCGCTGCAATGAAAACATCGAATCCGCCTCCACTACCCAGGTCCAGGACAATCTGGCCCGTTTTGAGATTAGCGATGACGGTTGGATTGCCACAGGATAAACCCATATTGGCCCCGTCCGGCAGAGATTCGAGGTCCTCGCTTAGATACCCGATACCCTCGGCGAGTTTGTCGGGTGACGATGAGCCGCAGCAACCCGGACGGCCCTGTGCGATCTCCGCATATCCATGACGAACGGCCTCTCTGATTTTTTCATTGGAAGCAGACATAATCAATCCCCCAAATGTTATTCCTGCAATTCTTCAAGCAATTTGTCCATTTGCCTGCCGGCGCCTTTTCGAACCATTTCACCGACGTCAATCGCCTGTCGGATATCGTCCCCTGCGATATTCATCTCGCGAGCTTTTCCAACATGATATTTAATGCACGGGTGACAATTGGCAGTAACGGAGGCTCCGATGGCGATCAGTTCCTTCGTTTTTTCGTCAACCATCTTTTTCTCCTTCTACAAGGATGTCAGGCAATTTCTCAGATCGATTCGGGTGCATCATTATGCTTGTCGAAGGGCCGCCTCGGCGACGCGAATGCCGAGTTGTTTGGCGGTTGCAATGCCGAATTCGTCTTTCATGATATCATCCTTATAGGCATTCCAAAGGGTGGCGCCCTGGTGGGCTCTGGGTTTTCCGCCGACAAGGATGACTTCATGGCACAACATCGCCGCCTGGATCTGGCTGATGACCAGTTCCTGACCGCCATTACGGTACGCTCCAACCGACAGCACGCCGACCGCTTTGTCGGCCAGCATCAGCTTGGGTGAGCGTAGGACAGCCAATCGCTCCAGAAACGCCTTACACAAAGCGCTCATCGAGCGGAAATAGCTTGGTGATCCGATGATGATTCCACCCAGGTCGGGAGCTTTAAGTGAGGGCAGGATCAACTGGAAGTCGTCCATAACTTCTTGTCCTTCACCGGGTTTGGCCCCCCCGGACCAACCTGCGATATCTTTACCCCCCAAGTCAATCAACTCAACGACGATGCGAGGATCCACCTCTTTCGCAGCGTCGAGGGCGACCTTGACCGACATGGCCGTCGTTTTGCCTTTTCGTGGGCTGCACGAGACACCGACGATCCTGATTTTTCCGGCCTGGCCGGCCTCGGCGAGTGTCGGGGCGAGCGAAGCGGCCGCCCCTGAGTACAAAGCTTTACGGACAAATTTTCTTCGATCCATGTTTTTCTTCCTTCAAAAAAAGATCATAAATCCTAGTTGCCATTCTTGGATACGGTACTTACGAAAGCATCTGTTTTATCTCTTCAACCGACGATACTTTGCCCACAACGGCGACGTTGCCGTCGATGGCGAGGGCCGGCGTCATCATCACTCCGAATTGCATAATCTCGTTGATTTGAGTCACTTTCTCGACCTCACATTCGACGCCCAGTTCTTTAATCGCGGCTTCGGCGTTCTCCGCCAGCTTCTTACACTTGGGACATCCGACGCCGAGAATCTGTATTTTCCTCATTTGAATATCCTTCTAAAGAAACGTTCCGAAAATAATACCCGAAACTGTTGCCATCGCTATGACAAGCAGAACGAAGACAACCGTTTTTTGCGTTCCCATCACCGAGCGGATGACCAGCATGTTCGGCAGAGATAGGGCGGGCCCCGCCAATAGTAACGCCAAGGCCGGTCCTTTTCCCATCCCCGCCCCCATCAAACCCTGGAGGATGGGGACCTCGGTTAGCGTCGCAAAATACATAAACGCACCCGCTATCGAGGCGAATAAATTAGCCCGGATTGAATTACCGCCCACGGCGGCATTGACCCATTCCGTGGGGATGACGCCTTCATGTCCCGGTCCCGGCCTTCCTAATAACAGGCCCGCCGCAAAGACGCCCATGAATAACAAAGGAAGCATTTGTTTCGTTAAGGCCCACGAGGCCCCGACCCACTCGGACAATTCCGGCCGGGAGAACCACAACCAAAGCATAACGGCAAAGCCGACCAGAAGCGCCGAAACGATGATCCACCGGGATCGGTGGATCAGACTGTAGAGGTTGTTTTTTTCCACTTCTTCAACCTGCTGGACCAACTCGGCGGAGAGTTCGTAGGTCTTGCCGGAAACGTCCTGAATCTTGACGGTATTCTCGTCTCTGCTCAGAAGCGTCCCTTCAACGCTAAGCTGACTCAGTCCGCCCGGACAGCATAAGAACACCGCGCGGACATCTCCGCTGCGCGCCCAGTTTGCAAAGACCAGAATCGCCACCATCGCGGCAAAATACACGGCGTTTTGCCACAGCTTTCTTTTGACTTCCGGTTGCGGCATGACCGCTTGAGCGCCGGCTTTCTCTATCTCTTCTTTGCGATAGATCAGGTGCATTGCCAGTCC
>Ga0272441_10006787_pt1 | contig 18964 bp, 16 predicted proteins | sample SSMProp6N_FD_193582 | JGI IMG/M metagenome (GOLD analysis project Ga0272441, IMG submission 193582) | Marine sediment archaeal communities from Little Sippewissett salt marsh, Falmouth, MA, United States - SSM-Prop-6N | ecosystem: Environmental > Aquatic > Marine > Wetlands > Sediment ... | reverse complement strand
GTCTACGGCCGCCGTCAACGCGTTCTCGTAGACCTCAACACGACCGGCGCGTGCGCGCATCCATTCATCGCTCCCGATGAGAGCTACCTCCTCTTCGACGCTGAACTCGACGGGCAGAGCGATCTCTATGTCACGTTCCTGCTCGAAAGCGGCGAATGGACGCCGGCCCAGTTGGTCATGGAGATCAGCGACGCCAGCGCCGCTGAGATGATGCCCAGTGTCTCTCCCGACGGGGCCGCTCTCTTCTTCGCGCGCGACATGCAGATGCATTGGATCGACGCGAGCATCCTCGAGCGCTATCGTCCGTAGGCGCGCTCGCCGATCGCGGCGAGTGCGTCCTCAAGGAGGTCGTCGGGCGGCTTCCTGCCGTCCAGAACGACGTCAGCCGACGCGCGGACCGGGGCGGCAAGGACCGTGTACATGTCCCGAAGCAGTGCGTAGATCGACAGCCAGCCTTGCGCCGTTCGGCAACGAGTGGCAAGTTCATCGCGTGAGAGCGCTTCGAACGGATCATCCGCCGCATTCAGACCCAGTCCGAGCGCACGCTGTGCCATGCGCACGACGCTGAGATCGGGCGGAAGATCCACGTAGAGCACCAGTTCGTAGAGCTGCTGAATATCCGGACGCGTTCGCCCGAATGGGTCCTCGACGAGAAGGATGTCGGAGGGATGGATGGGCGATTCGCTCTTCGGATGCTTCACGGCCTCGCCGCGGAGAAGCGCGTCCACATCCTGACGAAGGCGCGGAACACGGACCTGACCGGGATCGCAGCCTTCGGCAAGCCAGCCTGCCATATCACTCGGCCACTCCCCGTAGGCGTCGTACTCGTCGAACAGGAGCGTCGATGCACCATGGAGTGCTTGTGAAAGCCTTCGGATCAGCGTCGTCTTCCCACCAGCCAACGAGCCGCAGAGACAGATGACCACCCTCTGCTCAGACACGGCTTGCCACCTCCTTGGCTGCCAGAGCGTACCGAACGTGGTACAGCAACGCCATCGCTAGATCCGCGTTGGGACGCTTACACTGCGCGAGATCTGAGATCCGGTGTAATTACGTATTTATGCCAACTTGCGCGATCGGCAGAGATCAGCTAGTCTGAGATCGGAGCCCGCACCGGCGGGCTCGTGTCGCTGTCAGGACGCGACCAAGGATAGGAGGACAATGTGAACACGCTAGAAGCGATCAACGCCCGCCGCAGCATCCGAGAGTTCAAGGACGAGCCGGTCGATCGGGACACCGTAGAGAAGATCCTGGACACCGCGGTGATGGCACCCTCGGCCAAGAACAGCCAGACCTGGCGATTCACGGTTGTTCCGCAATCCAAACGCGAGGAGTTTCTCGAGATCATCCGCAAAGGGGTCGCGAACCGAGAGGCCGAGGGGCAGGAAGTCGGCACGATCCAGTGGAGCATTCGATGCATCGAACAGGCGCCGATCACCATCCTCGTCCACAACACCGACGGCATCCATCCCTGGAAGGCGCGGAAGGAGCACGAGTCCTGGTGGGACGTTGCCACCGTTCAGTCGGTCGGCGCTGCGATTCAGAACATGCTGCTCGCGGCGACCGAGTTCGGCCTCGGCTCGCTCTGGATCGCCGACATCTGGGAGGCCTACCCGGAGATCAACGCGTGGCTCGGAACGGACGATCAGCTGGTCTCGGCCGTCAGCTTCGGGCAGCCGGCCGTCGATCCGTCGGTTCCGGCGCGCAAGCCGATGGAGGACATCGTTCGCTGGCTGGCCTAGCCGTTTCTGATCTTATGGCCTCAAGTCGTCGAGGATTGCCGCATCGACCCAATACGTGCGGAAGTCGTTGGCGCTCGGGTCGTAGCGGAAGAAGAAGAACCAACACCCCTCAGGCGACACACAGGGGCAGTTCTCGTTCAGCGGATTGTTGATCGGAGCGCCCAGGTTGCGAAGCGGCGTCCACGTCCCATCGGCCGACTGGAAGCTGATATGCAGGTCGCTCTCGCCGTTGCTCTCAGGAAGGTCCCAGCGGGAGACGACGAGGAAGCTCTCATCCGGCGCGACGCCGACGTCCCCGCCGCGATTCAGTCCGGTCAGGATCGTCTCGCGGGACGTGTACTGCGCCCCGGCGCGCTGCGCGCGGACCACGCCAATCTCCGTCTCGTCGATCCGCGCCGCGTAGTAAGCGGCCCCACTGCGAGCAAGACTCGGGTAGCCGCCGTACTGAATCGCGCCATCACATTCGATCGGGAAGGCTTCGCCCCAGCCGTGCGCGGTGCGATCCGACGCCCAGAGCGCCGAGCGTTGCTGCGGCTCGATCTCGCCAGGAAGCGGACGCCATGAGCGCCAGAGAACACGCCCGCCGTCGGGGGCCATGCAGATGTCGTTGTCTTTGTGCGCACTGTTGAATGGCGCACGCTCCGGTTTCGTCCAGAGACCGTCGACCAGCCGCATCCAGGCAAGTTGGGGCAGGCGGCTATCCTTGGGATCCTCTGTGGCGAAGAAGAGCTCGTCACCCGCGGGGCTGAATGCCGTGCCGAACGAGGCGCGTCCGGTGGCCAGGATCTCGGGGCAGAATTCGACCGGCTCCCTGCCCGGTTCGCTTTGCCCAAGCCACGGGCCGCGAAGCATCGGGAACTTGCCCGGCCAGAAGGTGCTTCCGCTGTCGGATTTCGTCGCAACCATTTCGCCTCCGTTCGGTCTTCGCAGCTCTCCGCTGCCGAGAGCTGCTCACCACCGACCCTACCCCCGCTGCGTGATGTCTTCGTCTCCGACAGCAAACCGGGCGCCGCGGCGCGCCCTCTGGTAGGCTGGGGGCCCGAGAAACCGCGTACAATCGGTTCCATCTCAGGAGGATGAGAGCCAGATCATGCGTCTACGAATCCATCAGATTTCGCTCCGGCTCGACTACGAGAAGGCTGACGTGCTTGCGGCGGTCGCCAAGATTCTCGGCTGCCGTGAAGACGACCTCGACCAGCTCGTCCTGCTTCGGCGATCGATCGATGCTCGCAGACCGGATCGCGAGCCTCGTTTTGTGCTCAGTGTCGACGTTGACTACCAGGGAGAGAAGAAGCCTGAACTCGTACAGGGTCGCGTCCTCCTCGCTCCCGAGGAAGAGCCGTCCCACGAGCCCGCAAGCCTGCCGCCGCGTCCGCTTCGTCCGGTCGTCGTCGGTGCCGGACCCGCCGGCCTGATGGCCGCGCTGAGGCTGGCTGAGGCAGGATGGAAGCCCTTGCTGATCGAGCGGGGATCGGACGTGACGGTCCGCAGCCACCAGGTCGAGACGTTCTGGCAGGAAGGCGTGCTCAATCCGGAATCCAACGTCCTCTACGGCGAGGGAGGCGCCGGGCTCTTTTCCGATGGGAAGCTGACGGCACGCTCAAAGGATCGCGGAGCGATTCGCCGACTCTTCCAGCTCCTCGTCGAGTGCGGCGCCTCGTCCGACATCCTGATCGACGCCGAGCCGCACATCGGAAGCGATGTCCTTCAGCGAATCATTCCGACGCTGCGGGCCCGTATCGAGAAGCTCGGCGGGGAGATCCGCTTCGGCGCCAAGCTCGAAGCGCTGCACATCGAGGATGGGGCACTCCGTGGTCTGACCCTTTCCGGACACGAGATCACAACGGACCTCTGCTTCCTCGCCGCCGGGCACAGCGCCCGCGATGTCTACACGTTGCTCGGCGAAGCGGGTGTCCCGCTCGCGGCCAAGCCGTTCGCTGTGGGGGTGCGAATCGAGATGCCTCAGAGCCGGCTCAACGTGGCACAGTACGGCCGATGGGCGAAGCACCCGCGGCTGGGAAGCGCCGGCTTCCATCTGACACGCAAGCCGGGGACGGCGACGCGCGGGTGCTACAGCTTCTGCACATGTCCGGGCGGCCTGGTGATGGCCTGCGCCTCCTCCGACGGCATGCTGACGACCAACGGAATGAGCTACTCGAAGCGCGCCAAGCCGTTCGGGAACGCGGCGATGCTCGTGCCGGTCGGCCCCGACGATTACCCGATCGGGCTGAAGAACCCCGATCTCGCTGGCGTCATCCTCCAGCAGACGATCGAACGTGCGGCCTTCCGGGCCGGCGGGGAGGACTTCACGCTGCCGGCGCAGCCGATGATCGAGTTTCTCGCCGGCGTCGTCCCCTCCGAGCTTCCGGACGAACGTTCCTGCACCCGTGCCGTGCCGGCCGACGTCTCGAGCCTCCTCCCGGACGAGGTCGCCCGAACGCTCCGCGAGGTGCTCCCGAAGATGCTCCGCGAGCTGAACGGGATCGAACTCGACGATGTCTTGGTCTACGGCGCGGAGACCCGGAGTTCGAGCCCTGTCCGGATTTCGCGCGATCCGGAGACGCGACAGTCCCCCGGGGCGCGTGGTCTCTACCCGATCGGCGAGGGCTCAGGCTACACGGGAGGGATCGTCAGTTCGGCCCTCGACGGGGAGGCAAGCGCCAGGCAAGCGCTCCGAACGGAACCCTGACGGTGTGAAAGGAAGGACGCAGATGCCGAGCGATCGTGAGCGAATCACCGAGATCATGGACACGTTCTATCGAATCCTCTCCGGCTCTGCCGTGGAAGCACACGACTGGGACGGGCTCCACCGGCTGTTCGTTCCCGGGGCATCGATCCTCGCGCTGGGCCGTTCCGGCGATCCGATGGGGAGCCTTCAGGCAGAGGACGTCGGACACTACGTCGGAAGGCTCGCGTCGAGCCTTACCGGTCGCGCCTTCTTCGAGCGGGGCTTCGATTACGAGGTCTCCGTCGCGGGCAGCATCGCCCACGTCAACAGTCGCTACGAAGCAAGCGCTACACCAGACTTCGCACCGATCCTGAAGTCCGGGACCAACATGATCCACCTCGTGCGAAAAGGCTCCGACTGGCGGATCGCCGGGATGCTCTACGAGGACGACCCGGAGACGAGCGAGTCCGGGTGATTCGCAGCCAGTCGCCACCAGTGCCCCAACAACGGACTTCCTGCATCTGATATCGAAGCGAAGCCGCAGCGTCGCGTGACGCGCCGGTTCAGCACGTTCGCGGCTCGTTTCGTTCCAGCCAGCCTGTCGAGGCATTCGTGATGCTGTCGGACGCCGGGATATAGGGCTTGATGTCGAGGAGCGGTGTTCCGTCCAGCATGTCCGCTCCGTCGATGTGAAGGATGCCGTTCTCGATCCGATCGAGGCGGACGATCGAGAGGCCAAGCGGATTTGGCCGATGTGGAGAGCGCGTCGCGAAGACCCCCTTCGGCTCCGTCTGCTTCGGCGGCGTTGCTTCGAGATGGAATCCTGCGCTTCGGTCGAAGTGCCAGATCAGGATGACATGCGAGAATGTGTCGAGATCCTTCAGGCCGCCCCGGAATCTCTCGAGAACCTCAATCGTCCCCTTGACACCCACAGCCTGAGAGGTTGATCGAGGCATCCCCTCTTGGGACGTGTGCGGTGTGTGAATGGTGCCAATCGGCTTGAGATCCATCTTGTCGTCCTTTCGTGCCTCTTGCTCGCTCGAGAAGCGTCATCCAATGATACGCCCTGAGAATCGCCCCTGCTCGGCAGCTTGGACGGCCGCCGCTGGCGGAGCTCTCCTGATGATCTCCTGGTCTGCTCGTTGCTTGACGGGCATTCTCCGCTATCATCTGGATATCCCCCACGTTGGAGGCCGACATGACTCGAACTGCCGGTTCCCTTCTGATGCTGATGTGCTTGCTATCGAGCTTCGTTCTGGCCGATGACTTCCCGGTTCTAACCGGCCCCTATCTCGGGCAAAGACCGCCGGGGAGCTACCCGCAGATGTTCGCGCGGGGCATCGTCTCCGTCGCAGAGAACTTCGAGCACAGTGCTGCCGTCTTCTCGCCCGACGGCACGGAACTCTTCTGGTGCACGAACGTCAACCATTACGGCGAGCAACCGGGAGAGCGCTTGCAGCAGCTCTTCCACATGAGACTTGTGGATGGGGTTTGGTCGGAGCCTGCGATCGCCCCGTTCGCACAGCATCTGGAGATCCCTATTCAGCACCCCGTCTTCTCTCCCGACGGGTCCTGTCTCTACATAGAATTCTGGAGCAACCCAAGCCGCGAGAGCGATACCGATATCTACGTTGTGAGGCGAGAAAGCGATGGCTGGACGGAACCTGCCGCCTTGCCGTCGGCAATCAACACATCTTCCTACGAGCGCCTCCACTGCGTTGCATCCGACGGCTCGATGATCTTCACGAGAGACTTGATGACGAGCCGGGAGGCTGTGTTCATCTCACGCTTCGTCAATGGTGCGTTCACCGAGCCGGATCAACTTGGCGCTCCGTTCGATTCCGAAGCCAACGAGCTCGCGATCGTGTTGGCTCCAGACGAAAGCTACATGCTCGTTGCGCTCACGAGAACCGGAAGAGAAGACGAGCTTTACATCTCATACAAGGAGCCCGACGGACGCTGGACGGACCGCATCAGAACCCCTCTCCGGGAAACGGGCGGCTTCCTCTCGCTCTCCCCGGATGGCGCGTACCTCTTCTTCCTCGGCGAAGGCATCTACTGGGTAGACACCTCGTTCGTCGACGATCTCAGACCGGATCATCTGAGGTAGCATTGTCTTCAGCTTCAGAACAGCCTTGGGAGGGATAGACCATTGTGTCGATCGATCTGCGAGCAGAGGCCGCTCGGTACTACGATCTGAACCCGAATACGATTGAGGACATACCGTTCTACATCGATCGGCTTTCGGGCCCAGACGCAAGCGTCCTGGAGTTGGGCTGTGGAACCGGGCGGGTCTCGCTCCCGCTCGCCGAGAAATGCCGGTTCCTGCACGGCCTCGACCTCTCCGAGGCAATGCTCGCGTTGTGTCGGCAGAAGATCGAGAGCGCGGGACTCGGACGCGATCGGATCATCGTGCAGCAGGCCGACATCACGGACTACGACCTGAACAAGGTGTTCGATCTGATCATCGCACCGTTTCGTGTGATCCAGAACCTCGAGACGGACAAGCAGCTCGACGGTCTCTGCTCCTGCATTCGCAACCACCTGGCAGACAGCGGACGCTGCATCCTCAACGTGTTCCACCCGTACCTGCCGCGGAATGAGCTTCTTCGTGCTTGGGCGACGAATGAGGAGCGGCTTGCCTGGGACGTCGAGCGAGGCGGCGAACGGATGACGTGCCATGATGTCCGCCGCCGACTCGTCGCCAACCCCCTTGTTCTCTATCCCGAACTCATCTACCGGCGATGGCGCGAGGAGGAGATGCTCGAGGAAGTCGTGCTGCCGATTCCGATGCGCGTCTTCTACCCAGACGAGTTTCTCGACCTGATCCGCTCCGCCGGTTTCACCATCGCCGGCTCGTGGGGCGGCTATGCCGGCGAAGCCTACGGGAAAGGGAAGGAACTCGTGGTCGAGTCCTCACTGTGAGCTCCAGACCGTACCCGTGGAGGGCTGGGAATTCGCACGCAGCTCCTTGACCGTCTCAGGTCTCGCGCACCGCAGCCACGCAGCGAGAACTCCCCCTGCGTTTGAACCCGCGTTCTCAGAATCCACACTCACCTCTTGACGGCTCCTCATCGGACGCCCTGAACAACAGGAGGATCGATGCTCGAACGCGAACTGCAGAGCCGGATCGATGCCCTATTCTCGGAGTTCACGGAGCCGGGATCCCCGGGCTGTGCGTTGGGGATCATGCGAGATGGAGATCTCGCCTATGCCCAGGGCTATGGCCTCGCCAACCTCGAACACGGAATCGAGATCGAGCCATCGACCATCTTCTACATTGCATCGATGGCCAAGCAGTTCACCGGACTGGCCATCGCGATACTCGCCGACCAGGGCCGCCTCGATCTCGACGCCGACATCCGGACCTTGCTTCCCTACGTTCCCGATTTCGGACACAGAATCACGACGAAGCACCTACTCTACCACACCAGCGGCCTGCGGTCCGACATCTTCCTGCTCATGTTGAGCGGATGGCGAGTCGAGGATGTCATCCGGCAAGAAGACATTCTCGAGTTCGTCAAGCACCAGCAAGACCTGGACTTCGTTCCAGGAACGGAGTTTGCCTACTGCGGGACCGGCTACAGCCTGCTGGCGGAGATCGTCACAACCGTGACCGGTCAACCCTTCCCCGAGTTCTGTCGCGAGCAGATCTTCGAGCCGCTCGGCATGACTCACACCCGGTTCGAGGACGATCCGATCGCCCTCGTTCCCGGGCGCGCAAGCGCCTACTTCCAGGTGCCGGGCGGAGAGTTCAAGAACGCCGTGCTCACCATCGGGATCCTCGGCGGAACCGGCGTCTTCACGACGATCGAGGATCTTGCTCGGTGGGACGAGAACTTCTACACCGGCGCAGTCGGTGGAATGCGTGCGCTCGAGATGATGCAACGCCCTGGAACGCTTGATTCGGGGGAGAAGCTCTCCTATGCATTCGGGCTCACCGTCGAGACGCACGCGGGGCGGGACGTCATCGCTCACGCAGGCGACAGCGCGGGTGTTCATTGCTACATGATGCGCTTCCCCAACGAACACATGTCGATCGCTGTACTCGGCAATGCGAGTACCGTTCGCGCATCGGGCCTGGCTCAAGGCGTCGCCGATCTTCTTCTCGAAGCGGACACCGCGGAGAATGCCCCTGAGTCACAAGCACCAGGAGCACCCTCGCCCGTGGAGGTCCCAAGCGACGTTCTCGCGGCAAGATCCGGCCGCTACTTCGACCCGGTCTCCAGTGCATTCATCGAGATCCCGTTCGACGGGGACAGCCTCAGCATCTACGGCTACGCTCTCGCGCCCAGCTCGGAGAGCGAATTCTCCGTGCCCGAGCATCCCGAAGCCACCGTACGGTTCGTCGCCGCAGCGTCCGGCGTACTCTCCGCCACGATCGACATCGGCAATGGGCCGACAACCTACAGCAGGGTCGAACCGGTGCATCCAACACAAGAGGAGCTTGAGGTCTACGCTGGCACATACTGGAGCCCCGAAGTCGATGTTCGCTGGATCATCACTCTGGATGACGACGGGCTGCGCGTTCACCGGAGACGCCAAGGAGTGAGCCATCTCACGCCGATGTGCGCCGACGTGTTCACGGATCCGTGGGTCGGCGAGATTCTTCACGGGAACGCGCAGTGGGTGATCGCTTTCGATCGCGACGGCGCCGATATCACGGGACTTCGCGTGACCGCCGCCGGCGGGCGCGGCCGGAATCTGCGGTTCGAGCGAATCGGGGACTAGCGAAGCAGTTCCCCAGGCAGGCAGTTCCGGCAAGTAGCCTCCTCTTCTGAGAATCGGCGGGCGACGATGACCTGCGATTCCCCCGGTGGCCGGGTTCCGCGAGACGATCACGAGACTGTCACGCCGGAGGCTCGACGCATTCCATGAGTCGAGGTGCGAACGATGGGCAAGATCGAAGCGCAGGACGAGAGAAGCATCATCGCGCGTGTCGTACGCAACTGCATCATGTGGGCGCTCACGAAGGACGTCGAGATGCAGAAGGAGACGATGGCCCAGGACGAGGACCTGTTCTACTTCTGGACCGGATCATCGCACACAATCAGCGGTTGGGAGGAGCACATGAAGTGCTTCGACCAATGGCTCGATCCGCGCTTCCGGGCCGTGCGAACAGAAGTACGTGACCTCCAGATCCGGCTCTCGCGCTCAGGAGACGTTGCGTGGTTCTCGGCCACGCTCGACGATGTCGTGGCGTGGGACGGCCAGGCCAGCAAGTACGGCGAGGATCTTCGCTGGACCGGCGTCCTCGAGAAGCGCGACGGCCGCTGGGTGATCGTCCAGATGCATGCGTCGCTTGCTGTCGACAAGGTGCGCGAGATTGTCATGGAGGAGATGCAGGCCTCCGACTGAGGCGAACAAGGACATCGCCAAGCCGGCCGCAAGGCCTTGCGGGAAGAGGCCCGGATCCGCCGGCCTTGGTTCGATGCTACTGCGCCTAGCCGGCGGATCCCGATGCCGTGCGGTTCCTGAGGTACCTCAGGGCTGATTCCAGGACCTCATCGCGTCCTTCGGCCACCCCTCGAAGCGTCGGAGTCACAAAGACATCCGGCCTGATGCCAATGGCGTGGAAGGTCGATCCATTCGGCCATTGGGCGATCATCCCCGCCCATGTAACCCCCACGCCACTGGGCAGATCGAGCAGGTTGATGTTTCCGTTTGCGCCGGCGGTCGGTGCTCCCACGAAGGTGCCGATGCCCGCGCACTTGAACACGCTCAGCTGGTGTTCGGCCGCACTGACTGCTCTCGCGTCGATGAGGAACACGAGGTCCGGGCCGGGGCTCTCCGGCCAGGACCCCCTGGGAGCTGCTTGGGTCTGTTGGACAATGTACTCGGTGTTCACCTGATTCGGCTGCCGGTAGATGGGAGTCAAGATCTGCATCGACGGCCGCGTCTCCCGCAGGAAGTACGAAGACCAGAAGGGGATGCTTGGATAGCCTCTGGCGTCGATGATGATGCTCGAAGCACTCGCGAAGTCGTCGTCGGCGCTCTGCATCTGATCAACCGTCACACGTCCGATGTCGACATAGCCGATGCCCGACTCGAGCCAGCAGACGGTCTCCGGCCTCGGATCCTCCAGGAGGGCCTTCTGCGTGCGCTCCAGAGTGGCCGCGTACGTTTCGCCTCCCCGTGTCTGAAGTTCGAGATCCACGTGGGTTCCGGAAGCGCCTTCGAGGACGTTCATCCAGCCCTTGACCGTTCGGTAGTGGCTGGATCCGGAGTATCTCGCCCGCACGGACTCCAGCGCTTCCGCAGCGGAAACGCCGCCGATTGTGGTGATCACATCCCCGACACCGATCCCTTCGGCCTGCGCTCGGCTTCCCGCTGCTGTCACCACGAGACTCCCTCCGATCGAGGAGATGCCAAGCTCGGGGAAGAACTGGGCCGCCCGCTCCTCGGCATCGTAGATCCCTGCGTGCCCATCGTCGAGCGGGACAATCAGATCGACCTTCAAGGCAGAACGCGTGTACGCCACGCCCAGGTCCAGGATGTGCTCCAGCGTGCGCTCCAGCTGATGACTCCAGTCAACGTCGACGACGACGAAGTAGGGATAGAAGTGCTGCATCACGTTCCAAATCACGACGGCGTCGGCGAGCATCATCGTCTGCGCATCCGCATCTCCTGCCACGTCACTCGGCGGCTGATCGGCGTCGGATGTGTGGGGGAGCGTGCCCGCACCGTCGGCATAGAGCACCGTGGGCACCCAGGCGGCCAACTCGTCATTCAGGAGAAGCAATTGGACAATCGCCGGGTCCCAGGAATCCCCCGGCGGCCCATCGGAGGGAACCTCTGCGCTCAAGCGGCGGCTCTGATACGCGGTCGGCATGGCGCGCCTGTAGAGCGACGTCCCGAGCCCCTTGTGCTCCCAGCGAATCGCCTCGAGCGTCCCCGAGGTCTCCGGAGGCCGAAGCGCCGCCGGGATCTCGTCGGGCAAGTCAGCCGGGAACACCCGCACCGTGGGCGCCACAGGGGCGAAAACTGCCTCCAGCCGGTCCGCAAATCCTTCTGCGATCTCTGCGGCGGCTCTCGCTTCGAGAACGCCCTGGATCGCAATCGCATCCCAGTCGGCGTCGCCACACTCATCGCTGGGGTGAAACCAACGGACGGCTCCATACAGCCGAGCAAACGCAGCAAGGTTGTCTCTAGCCCTCGCGCGGACTGCTTGATCGAAGCCTTCCTCAGCACACGCGACCAACGCTCCCAAGAGAACGCAGATCGCGGCAATCGAAACCAGAACGAAACGATGACGGGGGGATCGCATCACGATGTCCTCCAAATCTGGTGGATGCGTGCCATTGTAGGAAGGATTCCCCAGCGAGCCAAAGCCATGAATCGCATGCAGCGATTCGATCGGTCTCAGGAGCACACCAAGGCGTCTGTGCCGAAGCGCTCCGCCCTGTTCGACCTTCGGTTGCGTCATCGCCGGGAGGGATCGCTCGCACCACGAGGCCTCCGCAGCGTCAGATGCTACGGTTCGTCCGCAAGGAATCGCTCGATGAGGCTTCCGACAATCCGGTCGTCCTGTGGCTTCTGCCAAAGGGCGGCCCAGATCTCTTCGGATCCCCAGTCGAAGACCAAAAAGTCGAGAAGGAGGAGGGTCTTCGCCGCGCACGGCTTGCTCTCCGGATGCGACTGCAGACCCCAGATCGGCGCGTCGCCATAGCGGATTGCGTGAACGGGACAGGCCGTCGAGTGTCCGAGAACGCGCCATGGCTCCGGCGGATCGACCACTTCATCGTAGTGCCACGCAAACGCGTGCCACGGGTTGGGCGCATCCGCGAACAGCCAATCCTCCGTCGTCATCTCGACCTCGATCCATCCGACCTCTGATGTCGCTGCTCGCTGGACGTGATCGCTCCCCGACAAAGCGTAGACCAACATCTGATGGCCGAAACAGCTCCCGAGAATCGCCAGCCCCTCGTCGGCTGCTTGCGTCACCAGGTCGACCTCGACAGCCGCCCAGTCCGGCGGATCCACAAGCGACGCGGTCGATCCCGAGAGAATCATGTGGGTGTAGTCGGCGACCGGCGGAATCTCCTCTCCGCCGGGGATGTGGACGACATCGTACGGGACATCACCCAGGTAGCATCCCCACTGCCGCTCCGGTACGTAGATCGGCCGGCTAAGCGAGTTGTCCACGAGCAGGACTCGCGTCGACGGAATGCCCGCCGGCGCGATGTCGATCGAGGAGCAGATATTCAGAAAGGTGCAGACAATCAGGCCAATTCCGATCGCGAACAGCAGCAACATTCGAGGCTCGCTCATGAGACCCTCCTCCAGTCCCTTCTTGCGCTCGAGGAACGCTGACGAAGCACATCGCTTCAGTCGGAGAACTCCATCACTACAAAGATGATGCGACAGGACATCCTATCATCCCAGTCCGTCACGATGAAGCATTGAGCCTCGGTTGATGGCGAATTGAGAAGGCTGCGTCGAGCCTGGTGACAGCAACCCTGCGAGCGTTCTCCGCTCGACAACCTTGTACCAGGAGGAAGCCATGAATCATCGAGAGACGCGAGCTTCTGCTCGAATGCTTGCGACAGTCGTAGGACTCATAGCATGTATCTGCTCCAACGTAGGACTGGCCGTTTCGACTGAGGACCCAATCACTCCCGAGGCGATCGCCGCCGCGGAGACTCTATTCGGGCTGGAGCTGAGTCCATCGGACCGCGCCCAAATCATCGACGGGCTCACAGACTACCGCGACGACTATCTCCAGCTTCGAGCCTTCCCTTTCGATGGCTCGGTCGTCCCGTCCTTGCTGTTCAACCCGATTCCGGCCGGGATGACCTTCTCGAACGAGCGGGTCCCCGTTCGCTTCAGCCAGGTCGATGTCGAACGACCTGCGGATCTCGAGGACGCCGCGTTCTACACTGTCCTGCAACTGGCTGAACTGATCCGCTCGGGCCAGGTCACGTCGACGGAACTCACTCGGATGTATCTAGATCGTCTCGAGCGCTGCAACCCCACCTACTTCTTCGCCGTGACGATCACGGAGGAGCTTGCACTCGAACAGGCGGCACGGGCCGACGCCGAGATTCAAGCGGGGGACTATCGCGGGCCCCTCCATGGGATTCCGTACGGGATCAAGGATCTGTTCTCGGTGGCCGGGTATCCAACCACCTGGGGAGCCGAACCGTTTGCGGACCGGATCCTCGATGAGGACGCATCGGTCGTCGAGAGGCTCCGTGAAGCGGGCGCGGTTCTGGTGGCCAAGTTGTCGACCGGAAGACTCGCGTCGGGAGAGCACTGGTACGGCGGCACCACGCGGTGCGCGTGGAATCCCGCGTGGGGTGCCGGAGGGTCCTCGGCGGGTCCAGGCTCGGCCACGGCCGCTGGATGCGTCGCCTTTGCCATCGGCACGGAGTCGGCGGGGTCGATGATCTCTCCTTGCGATGTGAACGGCGTGACCGGCCTGCGTCCGACGTTCGGTCGCGTCAGCCGGATCGGCATGATGACGACCTCCTGGAGCTTCGACAAGGTGACGCCAATGTGCCGTTCCATCGAGGATTGCGCGGTCGTCTTCAACGTGATCTACGGGCCGGACGGCGTCGACAACACGATCATCGATCTCCCATTCAACTGGGATCCCGACTTCGACATCCGGACTCTCCGGATCGGCTATCGCACCACGTTCCTCGAAGGCGACCTAATGCCGGGCGATGATCCGGCGAATCGACTCCAGATCCGGCGGGCGACGCAGGAAGCGGTGGACCTGTTTCGGGACGCCGGGTTCGATCTCGTGCCGTTGGACTTCAGCGACGCTCCGCACGTGCACGATCCGTGCAGCCACGCCGCAGGGATCATGATGATGTGTGAGAACGCGGCGGCGAACGACGCGATCTTCCGGAGCGCCGACATGGCAGCGCTGGACGAGCTGGACACGAACTGGCCGCGATACTGGAAGGAGAGCCACTTCATCCCGGCGGTCGAATACATTCAAGCCAGCCGCTGCCGGACCCTGGTCATGGAGGCGATGCAGGACCTCATGCAGGGTGTCGACGTATACCTCGAGATCACGTGGACGAGCCAATGGGACACGAACCTGACGGGCCAGCCCTACGTCGTCGTGCCGGCCGGCTTCCTGAGCAACGGGCGCCCGATCAGCGTGTCGTTCGTAGGGCAACTGTTCGGGGAGGCTGAACTGCTGGCCGTCGCGAAGTGGTACCAGGATGCAACCGGTTATCACCTCTCCCATCCGGAGCTGTAGTGTCACGTGCACGAGTCTCAATTCCGCCTCAAAGGGCCGTCATCTCTTGCACCGGCGGAACGCGCCTCCTACAGTCGGAGCATAATGGCGTGGCGCAGGCGGTGGGGTCTTCCCGTGCTTCTCGGTGTCGTTCTTCTGGCGCTTGTCTGCTTCTTCGCGATTCGCGACGTGAGTCGCTATGGGGCAAGTGTCTGGCAGACACTACGAACGAGCTGTCTTAGACGGGCGGCAGCCTTCGAGGCATCAGCCGAGGAGTGGATCGTGCGTGACGACCTCCACTCAATCGACGCCGCGGCCAGGCTGTTGCTGATGGGAAGTGGACTGTATGTCGACGTTGTGGTCCGCGGGGAAACCATTGCGAGCGGCGTGGACGAAGGGATCGCCGTCGAGGCAATCGATGCAGCGGCCGAGCCACCATCGAGCACCACTGTGCACAAGCGCGGCAGTGCCATAGAAATCCTCGCGCCAATCGCGCTCGCAGGCTACCCGGAGACCGCAATCGGGCTCCTCCGGATGGGCTTCTCCGACGACTACGCGGCCGGCCGCGTGCGCCATCGCGCGCTGATCGTGGGTGCCATCGCAGGTGGATGTTGTCTGGTGTGCCTCGGTGTGCTTGCGTTCATCGTCCGGCGTACTCGGAAAGCCGATCTAGCAGTCGGAAGGGAGGAGTCTCTTGTATGCTGTGGTCCGATCGAGATCGATCGACGACGCTGCGCTGTGCGATTCGACGGACAGCCACTCGACTTGACGCCCAAGCTCTTCGAGCTGCTGAGCGTGTTCGTGCAGAGTCCGGGCACGGTCTTCTCCGATGATGAACTGCTGCGTGCGATCTGGAGCGACTCGCCGTACGCCGCTTCGTCGGACGTAAAGCAGCACATCTACCTCTTGCGGCGGAAGTTCACCGACATCCATCCCTGCCCCAAAGCATTGATCGAGAACGTGAAGGGATTCGGTTATCGACTGGTTCCCACGGCAAATGAGAGGAAGTTGAGTGCCCGTTGATGGTCATTCCAACGGATTGGTGGCACGGTGCCGGAAGAGGAGGTTTCCATGAACAGTAATCATCGAGGGTGCGCGACCCTTCTCGTCCTTGGCATCGTTGCTTTGCTTGCGGTCGCTGTGGGCGCAGAGACGATTGTGCAGGAAAGAGGTGCGATCCTGTCCGAGGCGATGGCACCACTTCGACAAGGAATCAGCATTGCACTGATGGGACTGCACAGCGTCAGCTCTCAGGATCGACAGGTGAGCGCCCAAGCGCTCGTCAATCTTCTCGAGGGCGTTGACGGCGAGCGCTACGATCCGACAGTCGGCGATTCACTCGTTCTCCCCGCCGGCCTATGCGCACACGTGAGCCAGCTCGCGTCGACCCCGGAAGAGCGAGGCGACAACGCCAGGGCGGGTCTCGACAACTACCTCAGCATGATCCGGTTGGCTACAACGCCGATGCTCGCAGTGCTCGACGGCGGCCTGACAACCACGGAGAAGACCGATGCGTTCTTGACGACGCTGGTCTTCCTCTCCAGTGCGTACGCCGACTTCCAGGAGCTTCTCCAGGAATGGGAGGTCGAGATCTGGGTCCGACCGGGCGAGTCGATCCAGGGCGCCATTGACGGCGCGTGGGAGGGCGCGGTCGTGATGATCGAGCCCGGCGTCTACCGGGAATCGCTCGAGATCTCTGAAGGCCTCACGCTTCGCGGGATCAGCGGTGACATCATCATCGAACCGGTCGGCAGCCAAGTCGGTCTATTCATTCGGGTCGACGAGGGCACGTCCGTCCGTCTCGAGAACCTTGCGGTACGCCGCGCGACCATTGGCATCCAGCCATCCGCCAATACGGCCTGCGTCCTCGAGAACGTCCGGATCTCCGACTGCGAGACGGGAATCCAAGTACTGGAAAGGGCTCAGCTCTCTCTCGACGGCTGCACGTTGAGCCGGAACGAGGTGGCGATACGTGCGCTCGGACGGAGTCAGACCTCCGTCTTCCAATGCACCATCGAGGGCTGTCAGGGCGAACTTGCAGCCGTCATCGCACAGGAATACTCAAGTCTGTCGATCGACTGGACCGACATCATCGGGGGGATGGCGAACGGGCTGTTCGCCCTCAACGCCGCGACCGTATCCATCCGGAGTTCGCTTATCCGATTCAACGAAGACGACGGGATTCTCGTATCGGGAGACGTCTCCATCTATCTCGACGACGTCGGGTGCCATGGGAATGGAGGGTACGGGCTTCGTGTTATCAGCAATGCGTGTCCGCATGAGACGATCACGCCGATGCCCCCCTTCACCGGCGCAATCGCCTGCAGCCGCTGTTCCTTCGGCGATCCTGCCAGCGGCACCGAGAACGGCCTCGGCTCGACGTGCCCAAGCGACCTAGGATCGGTCGGGCTGTAGAGCCGCCGAGATCGCGCCTGGCGCCTGTCCAGAAGGAAGCGAAGAATCAGGCATCCTTCTCGCTGCCAGAGACCCGGGATGTGGATTCACATCCCGGGTCTTGCCTCGACCATTCCCACGCTTCATCGCTTCGCCGATGATACGCGGTTGAGCCACGATTGATGGACGTTTGAGGATCGAAGCGGGAGCGTCTCGGCTGAGGAGGAACGCATGAGAAACCGGACACTCCGAGCCGCGATTCCGCTGGTGATTGCTTTTGCCGTCTTCCTGGCGCCTGTCTTGGCCGCGCAGACGTACTCTCAGGAGAAGTTGATCGACGATATCAGGCAATTGGCAGCAATCATCGAAACGTCGCATCCGGATCCCTTCCTGCAGTGCGGGGGGCGCATCGCGTTCTACCGGATCGTCGATGCAACCTTGAACGCGATTCCCGAGGAGGGGATGAGAAAGGAGGAGTTCATCCGCCTACTCCGTCCCCTCGTCGCAGCTCTCGGCGATGCCCACACTCAGATCTGGAGCACCTATCGCACCAGCGACTTCCATCCGGTCGGCGTGCCTCTCCGATTCGGGATTGTCGAAACCTGCCTCTACGTGGCTTCGACGCGCCAAGAGGAGCAGCGGTTGCTCGGTGCACGGATGATCTCTATCGAAGGGCGAACGCTTCCCGAGCTTATCGCCGTGCAACGGACGCTCGTCGGTCTTGAGAACGAGTACGAGGTTCTCCTCCGCCTCTCCGAGCAGTCGCTATGGTATGAGCCGTACCTCGAGGAACTCCTTCCCGACTGGGAAGATCACAGCCGGATCGCGGTCGAGCTGCAGCTTGTCTCCGGCGAGATCGAGACGGTCATGTTCGAGCTTCCCGTACGATCGAGCACCCTTCGCGGACAGTCGAGCTCGGTCGAGATTCCCGAAGCGAACAGCGCGGGTTTCGGTTGGGGCTTCATGGACGTGCCCTCGCTCGAGAAGCCAGTCTGTTATCTTCGGATCGATCATCAAGGCATGTTCCGGGAATTCCGCGAGGAGAACAGCGCGGTCGGCGCGGACCCGATGACACCGGCTCAACTAGCGACGATCCCGTCCGCCACGGAAGAGTTCCGGGACATGGTCACCGCGATGGCCGAAACCCAGACTGACGCACTGATCATCGATCTCCGTCGCAATTCCGGAGGCACTGACACGATGGCCGACATCCTCATCTACTTCCTCTACGGAATCGATGGGCTGATGTCGTATCGAACCGACATGCTCAGGCACGGCGGAGGCTCCGTCATGCGGTACTCGGCCCTGCACTTCGAGAACTGCCCGGATCAATCCATCGTGGACATCGGTGCGAGGGTCGGAGGCGTGCCGATGCAGGTCGGAGATTACGACTTCTCCGAGGACACGAGAAGTCGGGAAGACGAGATACAAGAACTGCTGGAGAGCATCGATCCCATCTCCTATTTAGAGGAGAGCTACCGGAACGCGGCCACGTTCTACGAGGAGTTCATGGCCGGTACGTATGCAGGCCACTACGTTCCGGATTGGGTCGTCGTGCTGGTGACGCCGAAGACCTTCAGCGCGGGCTCTACGACGATGCGAGCCCTCGACATCAATGGAGCGACGCTTGTTGGAACGCCCTCCGGGCAATCGATGAACGCATTCGGTAACGGCACGTTGTGGCAACTCGACAACACGGGTGTCCATGGGTGCATGTCGAGGTCCTACCACGAACCGTACGCCGACGATCCCGAACTCGGGCGCGTTTGGCCGGTCGACGTGGAGATGACCTACGCCTTGCTCTCTACGTTCGACTTCGACCCGAATGCAGAGGCCCTACTGGCACTCGATTGGCTGGAGGAGAGACTGGAATCCAGGAAGGAGCACGAATGAACCAAGCAAGAGAGTGGCGCTTCATCGCGAAGAGCAAGTGGGTGTCCCTGGCAATGCTGACAGTACTCCTTG
>Ga0272441_10006786_pt1 | contig 18964 bp, 44 predicted proteins | sample SSMProp6N_FD_193582 | JGI IMG/M metagenome (GOLD analysis project Ga0272441, IMG submission 193582) | Marine sediment archaeal communities from Little Sippewissett salt marsh, Falmouth, MA, United States - SSM-Prop-6N | ecosystem: Environmental > Aquatic > Marine > Wetlands > Sediment ... | reverse complement strand
AGGCTTGACAAACGGTGGATGATGTGTTATACTTGAAGGACAAACGGGAGGGGGAAAATGAAAATTCAAAATCCTATTAGATCAAGAATTGATTCAATTTTAAAATTAACAAATTTATCTTCAAATGATGTTGATTATCCGGTTTCAATAAATGTTTTTCGAGAAATTAAATTTGATATATCATTAACACCGGAAGCCTATAAATTATTTGAACAGGCTTATAATGAATTGGATTTGACAGAAAAACAATTAAGGGTTATTGAAGAACTTGCCGGGGCAATTGCCAATTTAGAAAAATCAAAGCATGTAGAGATCGAACATATTGCTGAGGCAATACAATATAGACCTTTGAAATAATTAATAAATTTTAATAGGAGAAAATAAAATGAAAAAATTAGAATTAATAAGATATTCTACAATGAATAGTTGGAATGGATCAATGGCCCCGGCCTATAATTTAAAAATTTATAATGTAATTCCGAAATCTTTACAAAACAAGGTTTTTGAATTAATGGAGTGCGGCGGGGAGTTTTATCAGCCTATTAATGATATGATCCATGCGTTTCAAATTGAGCATGATTTTTCATGGCAAGCAGGTTTTAATGGTCGATCTGGCGGGTATCTTGTTTTATATAAGGGCGGCTATAAAGAAAAAATTTTATATCCTGAATCAGAATTTAATAATACAAATTACGGCGGGCGGGTTTATGCGGATGGTTACGGATGGAAAAGTAAATCTGAAGCAAAACAGGCCGGGCTATTGAATAAAAAAGTTAAACAGGTTTTTTGTTGGGCCGGGAGAAGTGTTGACAATGAAGAAGTGCCGGAAGAAGTTTTACAAAGTTTTCAAAGATTAGCAGAAAATATTATTCAATATACTATTAATACAGCTAAGAATAGTAAAATTATTGAAGAAGAATATACTGTTATAAAAACAAAAAAAGTTTTATCTCAATAATTTTAAACGGGAGGGGGGAAAATGGTTAAAAAATCTAGTAAATATCAGCGACGTTTAGCGGATCGCAGGAAACTTGCGGGTAAGGTAGGGAGCCATGCCTTTAGGCTGAATTCAAAAGGCAAGAGGATACCCGCTCCGTTGCCTTGTTTACGGGCAGAATTACAATTAAAATCAGAACAGGAGTAATTATGACTCTAATTTTTACAGAAATAAAAACTAAAAAACAAGCTAGACAATATGCGATTGATTATCAACAATAAGAGTTTGGTATAAACTTTTTAAATGAGGAAATATTATGCCTTATATTTATAGAGTAGAAAATGAAAAAGGACAAGGTTGTTATACTTATTGTGATATAGATTTTTATGATAAATACCTTTCTCATCATGGAACACAAGATCATACTCCTGAACCTAAATTTGATAAAGGTATTAACCGTAATATGGTTGAGAAAGAAATATGTGGATTTTTAAATTTAGAACAAGCTTATAATTGGTTTACAAAAACGGAATTAAAATTGTTAGAAGAAAAAGGATTTTATTTAAAGAAAGTAAATGTTTCTTTAATTACTGCAAAAGGACAAACCCAAGTATTAGCAATAAAATAAATATGAACCTAATTATCAGGAGAAAGAAAATGTTGATTAATATTTCAAATTTAGATTTATTAACCATCCATTGTATTCAAGAACAATTAGTTGGCGAATACGGATGTCAGGGAAAAATTTATGTTGAATCATTTACACCCTGTAAAGTATTTATTGAAATTCCTAATTAAAAATAATTTGTTGTAACCTATTGTAGCTCTAAGAGATATAGATTTTAGACCAATTACAAATTAAAAAAGAATATAAATAAAAATTAACAAAAGGATTTTACCATGCTTATCAATATAAAAACAAAAGAAGAAGCTAGACAATATGCGATTGATTATCAACAAAAAGTATCAAGCTGTAATTTTAGTTATGGCGAATTAATTAAACATCAAGAAGAATTGTATCAATTAGCTAAAAAATTTAATTTAACAGAAGAATTTAAAGAAAATGGTTTAATTTAAAAAGGATAAATAATCATGCAAGTTTTTATTGATGAAGATAATAATGTATGGAATGTTAAATTAAAAATAAAAAATAATAAATTAATAATGTATTCAACAGCATATACTGATTTTGAACCTTTAGAAGTAGATTTAATTAATGATAACATTACAATTAAGGAGTGATTATGATTACAAAATTTAATTGTCCATGCGGGGCTAATAAGCCAGCAGACGGCAAGGAATATGACGGGTGTTTGGGTTATGAAGCCGTTGTATGCCGGAGGTGTGGGCGATATTGGGATCATTCCGGGGAATATCCGGCAGATGAATGGAGCCGGGCCTTTGTTGAGTTAAAAATTTAATGGAGGGTATTATGTTATTAACAGAATATTTTTTAAAGAAAACAGATAAAGAATTAAAAGAAGAATTAAAAGGTTTAAATCAAGCTATTAATAAATTTGAGTGTTTTGGAGTTAATGATTTATTATTGCGGGATGCAATTATCAAAGAATTAAAACACAGGAAGATTGCCGGGCTAATGGAACAATTATCTAATGAATTATATAAAAGTTTCCCGGCCCGGCATTGGGCGCACGTAAATATTTTTTTAAAATATCATTCTTTAAAAAAAGAATTCGAAAAAAGTTTTTGATCGGTATTGACAAACGGCTTGGGGTATGTTATACTTGAAGGGTAAAAACAAACGGGAGGTTAAAATGTTAAAAGATATTGAGGTTTTTGTATCTGGTGGAGTTGTTCAGTATGTTAAAATTCCCAAAGAATTAAATGTAAAAGTCCTTGTCCGGGATTATGATCTAAATATAGACCCGGAATCTGAAGAAGCCAAGCAATTTAATATCAAGCAAGATATAGACGGGAATTATTATGAAGAGGGAATCTGGGAATAATAAATTTTTTAATAGGATTGGAGGGTAAAATGTTTGGAGAAATAATTGATAAATACACCAGACAGCAGGCTATTGAAGACGGCGTATTAATTGACTTATCTGATTTAGCAAAAGAAGCGGGTTTTAAATTTCCGCTTGCCATTACAGCCGGGGTTAAGGCTATATTAAATAATCTTGAGGCCCCCGGTCAAAGTTTTGAGGGGCGGGCGTGGGATATGCTAACAATTTTAAAATTGGAAAGCCGCCGGGCGGCGGGCGATACAGTTTATTTTGCGCCGCTATTTGCCAGAAAAGATCGGCGTTGTAAAGAGGCTGAAAAATATATTACTGAACCCATTAAAATGTGGAGCAAGTGCGGGCCGGGAGATAATATGGAGCCAGTAATTACAGTTATGATGCCGGAGGAGGATTAATTATGCCAGCAATTTTAAATAAACATAATGTTCGTTTAATTCATCAATGCGCTAAGCATGAGGCAAGAATAGATTTTAATTGCTTCGGAGCTGTTATGTTTGCTTTAGATTTAAGGCCAGATTTATCATGGCTGGAAGAAGATTTTAATGATTTCATATTTGATAAAACTCAAACTGAATTGGTGGAGGGTAACTGGCGGGTAGGTGATATTCTTGTTATGTATGAAGAATGGGATACATTTTATTATCCAGAAAATCCTACGAATTCAGATTGGATGCCTATTCATGCGGCGGTTTATGTTGGACAAAATAAATTTTTTCATAAACGGGGCGGGAATATCAGCGAATTTGTAACATTAACACAAATTAAAAGTATATATAATAATTATGAATTCTATGAACACAGAAGGTTAAAAATATGAAAAAACTTTATCGGTTTGAAATTAAAGGGGATAATTGGCCCATTATCGGATCAACAATACAAATTAAAAATAAAGAATATATTGTGATCCGTTGGAGTTTATTAAAAAATAAGATCGTTTGTATTAAACCGGAGAAGAAAAAATGACACTAAGTTTAAATCAATTAAAACGCTTAAGGGAGTCGGAAGAAGAGAACCGATATTATGAATCATTGGAAGACTTTGAACATTCCCAGAAAATGCAAAGGCGGGATCATGGCTCAAATGAAAACAAAAAAGAAGAAAATTTTTAAGGCGATTTATGTTAGCGGTGGTGGCAAAGAATATGATGCCGGGGATTGGGAGGTGTCAACAGATACAGCCAAAACCTTAACTTTAATCTGTATTAGGGAGCCTTATTTCCAACAGATTGATGATAAAGTTTTGCGGATCAAGAAAAATAATTCTGGTGTTCATTGTTTAAGAGATTGGGAAGACGGAACATTTACAGTTTACCCGTATCGAAATGGAACACCGTATTATTTTGAGCCGAAGCCTTGACAAAAGGCAGATGATGTGTTATACTTGAAGGACAAACAAACGGAGGGATAAAATTATGGGACAAAAAACTGGATGTTTAAATTATAATTTTCCGCCTGAGGCATTGCGCCAGATGGGATACAGGCCGGGAAAGGTTACGTTTAAAAAAATACAGCAGGCGTATATTGACGCTGAACAGGAAAACGCAAAAGCAAAAGAAGACTTGGACGCCAAAATTGAAAGGGCAGAAAAACGTCTTGATAATTTGAAAAATAAACGCCGGGAAATCGGACATATTTCTTGGATTAATAAATTATTAAAACCTATAGTAGATATTATTACAAAAGTTTATCCAGACCGGGATGTTGAAATTTTGGGCCCGTTTGGAATATGTAGTAAAACTTCAATCCATATTTACAAGCGGGGAGTTGAGGACAAAGACAAATGCGAAGGGGATAATTGTTTGAGTGTTACCTTGGAGCCCGGGGATTTAAGCAGAGGTGAGTTGCGCCTTGTGGATTATTCAAAAAACACTGGGCGGTTTAGGCCGGGCACAATCGGAGCAATTAACGGCATGAATCATTCAACAGTGCTAGTAACAAGTATTAATCAAATCCTAAAAGCAATTAGTTAATCGGAGGAATATATCATGCGGCGTTTTAGAGCAAGTATTTATCTTGACGTATGGATTGATTCAAAAACTGATTTAGAAACAGCCCGATATGAGGCCGAAAAACAAGTCAAACAATTAATTCGATCAACAGCTCGGCGGCCTAGGTATATAGCACAGAATTGTTGTAATTTATATCTGGGTGGTGTGGCCTTATTTACGCCGGGAAATTTAAAGCGGCCATTAGACAAGGAGATTTAATTATGAATTCAATGAATCAAAAATTATTTGAAAAATCTGATCTGGTTACGGAAGGAAAACAAACATTTCAAATTGGGGATCAGGTTATTACAACAAAAAAGAATCGAGTCCGGGGTGAGTCTATTGGCGGTAAAATTATTGGATGGGGTAAATGGCGGCATTATACGGCGGCTAAAGTTAAGCGGTCAGATGGAAGTATTAAGCTTTATCTGCTTAAGAATTTACAAAAAATTTCAACAAAGACTTTTTTAAGCACAAAGTTTAAAACAGTAAAAACAGAATGGGCCCCGGATAATTTTGCTGGAATGGAAAATCCTGTTTTAATTAATGGTGGGATTGCTTTTAAATTTTTGGAAGGCCGGACACTGATGGAGATTAAAAAAGCTTATCCCAAAGCTCGAATAATTTCTATGTAATAGGAGGAAAATATGAGAACAAAAAATCCAATTAAAAGAAAAATTATTAATGCCCTTATGGGGTATGGCATGAATGAATATGTGGCATGGCGGATTTATGATTTAACACGATTTTTATATGGTAGTAATTGGGATCGGCAAAAGAGTAAACATGAGCCTGTAACTGATCGGCCTGATCCTATTCATTTATCAAAAATTAAAATGCCAAAAGTTAAGAAATTGCAAATGACTATTTCTTTTAATAGCCCGGAGCAAGAACTTGATTATTGGTTAAAGAAAACAAGAACAAAATTAGAGGTGGTGCAAAAATTAATTTAGCGAAAGGGCTTGACAAATGAGATAAATTGTGGTATACTTAAAGCTCAACGGGCCGGAATAATTGTTATGATGGTATGCTTCATGCCGGAGAAATTAACCGAAGTTTAATAGAACTTGGCAGACAATTGATCTAGGGCGAACCCGAAAGCCTAGTCTGAAATGTAGGGTGCAGGTTAATAGAAGCTATGCGGTGAATCCGTTCCGGCCCTTTTCTTTACGAAAGGATAAAATTATGGGATGGACATATTCACATAAAAGAAGAGGTCAGCCAATAAAAGAATTTTTTCAAGAAAGTGGTATGTTTAAAGGCATTAATGGACATGAATTTAAGCTTTTAAAAATGAGGGTCGTGAATCTGCGGGAATGTTATTTTGCCGTATGGCATAAGGGCCCGGAAGGAAAAGCGGAGGTTTTTGGTGGAGTAATTTTATTGCAGTATGCCTCCAAGAGTTATCATAATTTTGGTTACAAAGAAATTGAGGAAAGTATGGGGCCTTATCAATGTAATTGCCCGGAAGATATTCTTGATCTATTATCTGAAACTGAAAGTGAATATGCGCTTAAATGGCGGGAGCAATGCCGGGAAAATGCAAAGAAAAATAAACATAAACGAAAGCTAAAAGACGGAACATTAATTCGTTTAGACCATGAGCTAAAGTTTACAAACGGCGACAGGGAACAGGCATTTATCTATCGTAAAATCGGTAGAAAAACAAGGTTTGAAAATCCACGTTCAGGTCAGATGTATAAGATTACTGGATTTAATAAAATGAATTTTAAAATTATAACTGATGCGGTTGAAAGTATTCGTGAGGATAAATGAATCAACAAGAGCGGTTAATAGTAAAACGGATCATTGAACAGGTTTATAAAACAGGGGAGCAGATTGTTTCTTTAACAGAGGTGAGTGTTCCGGTTTTTAGAAATCTTTATCATACAGCTAAAAATTTAGAGCCGAATTTAAGTGTTGAGATTTTAGAATTCGGAAAAGTTATTCGGATTTTTCATTAAGGATTTTAATATGGGATATTTTACTCCAAGGACAGCCATGAATAGTTATACTTATTATGTTCATAATTTACAATTTGAAATTGATGAGGATGGTGGTTATAAGACTTTGTATGCTTATTTAACTGTTCATGCAACAAAATATCTATATGGATCGGATATAGACGGGCGGCGGGGAGTTTATCAAACAGAGCGACAGATTGAGGTTGATGAAATTTTGGATGAGGCTGGTCATAGTTATACAGCTAATGATAAAATCTTAGAAGAACTTCAGAGGATTATTGATGAGAAAGGGGCCAAGTTGGAATGATAAGAAAATGTATTGAATTTATTATTGCATTGGTTTTGGTTATATTAATTTTTAAATTTACACCATTGTATTGGTGGTTTTGGATTATCGGTGGGGCGATATTTTGCAGAGTTGTTTTTGTTATGTTTAGCACACGAAATCTTGAACGGCATGGAAGGAGAAAATTTTAAAATATGTTAGAATCAGATTATGTAAAACAAAGATTATCCAATAAACAAGATGATCGGTGTAATGATAATAAAAAGTTTTTAGATGCCAGATTAAGAGGGTCTATTGGTTGTCATAAAGCAAATCAAATTATTTCTATGATTGATAAACATAAAGCCCAAAGATAGGTGGTGAGGCTGGCCCAGTCTACCAGCCAGAAATAGGTACAACAATAAGAATACCAGCCACAGTGGTGTTGTGTTAGAAATTTCTAGGATAAAGGTATGCTTGACCGGGATAGACTTCGGAAGGTATACCTTTATTCGCTAAATTTTAATTTAAGGATTGCGGTAAAGACCAGACCGCCTTTTGAAGCAAACATTATGGGGAGCTTATCCTTAACAGGGCCAGACAGACAAGGCTAAGGCCCGGTGAGAATCCGGGGTGGGTAGCGGGTGGTCATGGCCCTATCTTTTATAGAGGTTTATTATGAGCAAAAAATTTGATCCAATAAATTTAATGGCCAAAGATGCTTTGTTAAGATGCTTTAATGTTTATGGTATTGAGGGGACACTTGAAAAGATTCATTCAGTTTGTGATAGATTTCCAGAAATGAAAGAAATTCATTTAAGAAATTTCTATGAATTACTAGGGGTTAAAAGAAAAAACTAAGGAGGGTAATGTGAAAAGGTTAATTTTTATTTTTAGTTTGGTGCTGTATTTTAGTACGGCTTCTGCTCATGCAGAAGTGTATCTTAAAGATTATGGTTATTATGAAAATGTGAACGAAATTACAGCTAAGGACAGAATTATTGGGGCCGTTGATAACATTTTCGATTTTAAAGCGGCGGCCAATCCCGGCGGAGAAAGGATAGGCAAGGGCCGTTATTATATTCCGATTAGTTATCGGGGCGGAAATAACGGCGTGGATGAGGATTATATTTATTTGGATGAGATGTTATCACAAAACTCTCGATCAATAAATAATACTTCTCATATTAACAGATTAGACAGTCAGGTAACAGACCTTAATAATCGGCTTAATAAGCTAGAAGATACTCAGCAGGTTATTGGTGGTCGTATTCGAGTTTATGACAGCCGAAAATGGCAGGTGAATATTTTTGCTGATTATTCGATTAACCGAGAACAAGTGGATCGAGCCGGAATTAGATTTACTTTTAAATTTGGTGAGTCTTATGAAGAACGCCGATTGAATGAACTGGAGCAAAGGCTAAAACAATTGGAGGACTAATGGTTAAACGAAGAAAAGTTTATCAGAAAAAATCTAAAAAGAAAAAAACACGAAAACGATCCAGAACTTTTAAGCGGGAGTCTTCAGTTGTGTTTGGTTTTTGGTATTGGGTTTTACAGAAACCAGATGTAATGCAAGAGTTTTTGGAACGTGGGGATGCTAGGCAAAAACAGGAATTACTTATTACTTTGGAACATTATAAGATGAATGATCCAGAATTCTTTAAACGAATTGAGGGAAAGAAATGGTTGACAAAATTTCAGAAACAAATGTAGAATTCAATCTTGTTCTGGTTCCTTCGGATAAAACAGCATATAGGATAATTTTAGTTATCGGAATTATTCTTTTATTCTGTTTAATCAATATAGTATGTTGTGTTAATACGGCTCAGGCGCAAATAGTTGTTGTGGCAAAAACGATTGCTGCCGAAGCCTGCTCTGAGGGCCCACATGGAATGATGGGTGTAGCCTCTACGATTAAGAATAGGATGGATCAGCGGGGATTGACCGCCTATGAAGTGGTTACAGAACTGAATCAATATTATGGTTTCACACATCCCAATAGAGATAAAATTTTTTCTGATCCAAAGTGTTCCGGGCCTGCGTTAAGATTAGCTAAAGATATTGATAAACTCCCGGATATAACTCAGGGAGCGATCTTTTTTAAAACGCCGGAAGAAAAACGTCAGGCATGGCACAAGGAATTAACAGTGATTATTGGTGGACTGGAGTTTTGGAAATGAAATGGTCGGATAAAAGATTCGCTTCATGGTGTGAGGCGATTAGATTAGGCAACCGCTTCATTGGAAAAATGCACACAGTTTTAGAGGAACGGCAAGGACAGCAATTTTCCATTAAGTATAAAGAAGCAACGCCAGAAGATTGTAAATTAGAAAATGATCGAGTCTTGATTGGTTTTAACTTCAGGACATACTTTGATCTAAGGCCGGGGCTTTATACTTATTTATGTGAAGGTGATGAATATATAATGAGCGATACACCCACAGAAATTTTTACTAATGTGGATTTTGTCAGCCATGCTCATGGAGATATATTGATTGGGGGTTTAGGCTTGGGGGTTATGTTAAAAATGTTAGAGGAACTCCCCAAAGTAAATACTGTTACTGTTATTGAAAAGGAAGAAGAAATCATTAGATTGGTTGAGGATCAATTAGAACTCCCTAGACATTTTAAGGTTCTTCATGCAGACATTTTTAAGCATATCCCGGAGAAAAAATATGACGTAATATACTTTGATATTTGGACAGATATTTCTGGTGATGCAATGAAAGAAACTGATTATTTAGAAAATAAATTTAAAAGATATTTAAAGCCCGGAGAAAAGTCTTGGGTTGGCTCATGGAAACAAAGTGCTTGAGGGGAATTCATAGTGAAAAACGAAAAATAGAAATTTATAAGGATCAAATATGGTAATTAAAGAATACCCATTAACGCCAGAATTTTTTCAGGAAATCACTGTTCCCGTAACCGCCTCTATTATTAATGCTGTAGTAAAGAGTGCCGGGGAAGTTATGTTATTAGCTGAGATAGATGAGGCTTACCGAGAAACACAGGTGTATTTGAATAATGAATTAAAAAATATCGGCGTTTATATTGTTACCACGAATGATCCTAGGGGCGAAGATATACCTGAAGATTATCGGTATTTAAATACTATTCGAATGACAAATGGTATAGAAATTTTATTATATCATATTTATGTTCAAGACGAAGAACATTATTTAGAAGAGGGTGAACCTATACCAAATCAATATGATATAGATTGGGAGGAGATAAATTGATTATTTCAAGAGAACTGATAGATCAGGGATATATTTCAGAAAAGAAACATCCTGAATGTGATTATTATATCTATAATTATACACCGAAAACACAGTATGAAAGATTTTGGAATGAACGGACAATGCAATGTCGGGGTTTAATTTTAGATGGACAGGGTAATGTTATCGCCAGACCTTTTAAAAAGTTTTTCAATCTGGAAGAATATGCGGAGAATTCTCATTTAGGGCTATTACCCGCCTATAAAAATTTTAATGTGTATGAAAAGTTAGACGGAAGTTTGGGGATTCTATATCGTATGCCTACCGGAGAATGGCGGATAGCTACCCGGGGAAGTTTTACCAGCGAACAGGCTAAAGTAGGAACAGAAATTTTACAGGAAAAATATTCGAAGGTTAATTTTCTATTTAATTGGACATTTTTATTTGAAATAATTTATCCTCAGAATAGAATTGTGGTTGATTACGGGCAAACAAAAGAATTGGTATTATTAACTGTTATTGATAATAATACGGGAAATGAGGTTCCCTATAATATTTTAAAAATGTTTGCTCAGGGTTCTAAAATTCCTTTAGTGAAACGCTATGATTCTAAACAAATTAATTTAGAAAATTTAAAGACAAAATTTGATTCTGAAAATAGGGAAGGTTTTGTAATTCAATTCGATCATGGACTCAGAGTTAAAATGAAATATGAAGAATATGTTCGATTGCATAAAATTCTTACTGGAGTTAGCACGAAAACAGTTTGGGAGTTATTAAAGAATAATCAGCCGCTCGATCAAATCATTGATAAAGTACCGGATGAATTTTATAACTGGTTTAATGAACAGGTTCAAAAGCTTAAAATGCAATATCATAAGATTTATTCCCAGTGTACTTGGATGATTGCCGAAATACCCGACTTGACAACAGCAGAAAAATATGGTATCCTTGCTAAGGTAGCGAAAGAAATAAAAGAACATCCTTATGCGCCAGTTATTTTTGCTATGTGGCGGGATAAACCTTATAAACAAATTATTTGGAAAATGATCCGGCCAAAATATCAACAGCCTTTTAAAACGGAGGTTTAAATGTCTATAAAGAAGCCTAAGCCCTATTCCAGAAAAAGATTAATCGAAAGCCGAGTAACCGCTGGTATTTGTCCAATATGTTGCCAAAGTATGACAAAGAAGGATAAAAGAGAAATAAGTTTCGTTGATTATAATGGAACGAATCAGCCCGTTCATAAAAGTCATATTAAATTTTAAGGGAGAATAATAATGAAAAGTTTAATAAGAAATATTTTTAAATATACCGTAGGATTACCTTTTCTATTACTATTAACTATCTCTGCTATCTTCTTTACTTTAGGTACAAATATTATTGTATTTTTTATCAACTTAATTATTTGGTTATGCGGTCAAGATATAACCATAACTGAAAATTTTATGATTCCTGTTTCGGAAGTTTATGAACAATTTGTTGATTTATGGACACCTTTTAAGGAGTAATTTATGCGTTTATGGTCAATTCATCCAAAATATCTTGATAGGCAAGGACTTTTAGCAGTATGGAGAGAAAGTTTATTGGCTCAATCTGTATTGATAAAAGGAGAATATACTGAATGTCCAGAATGTTTAGGAAGTGGTTATACTATTGATAACGGTTATGAAGCAAGAGAAATATGTTTTAAATGTCATGGAAAAGGAAAAATTAAAACTCCTTATTATAATCATCCTCAATTAGAAAGATTTAAAAATGTCTATAACCCCTCTCCCGGAAAAAATATTGCATATTATATTAAAGCTTATTTGTATTGGATTTTATATGAGGCCACTAAACGAAGATACAGATTTAAAGCCACCAAATTAAAACTATCAAAAGAATGGATGGATAGAATAGAAAGTAAAAGATTTTATTTATCAGTAACTCAGGGTCAACTTGATTATGAAGTAAGACATCTTCAAAAGAAATTATTGAGCAGAGATTTTGAAAAATGCTGTCAATTATCTAGGGATAAATTAAGAGATACGATTATCGTTCATCCATTATTTATTGTGAAAAAAGGGCCAATTGAATCATGGGAAAAAATAAAATAGATTTTAATTCTCATTGGTATAAAAATTGCAAACGTAGAAGAAAAGAGAAAGCAAAAATTTGTAATGAGTGTCCTTTTAGAAAGGAAATAGAAAAATGGGAAGAAAGAAAATAGGATTTTATTTTTACTTAAATTCTTATGCAAAATATTTTTATCTAAATTTTTTTAATTGGAAATGGTGTTTTAGGTTTATCCCCACATTTCATAGATATTCTAAGGACAGACGAAGATTTGTTTTAAGAAAACGATAAAACATTAGATGGTGAAAAATGAAATTAAAACAGCGTGAATATTGCCATAACTGTAACCATAGGGGGTTAAGTGATGAATAAACTTAGGCAGAATTTTGATTCATTATTATTCGTAGTAATAGTGCTTGGATGTTTTGTAAGTGGATTATTAACTATTTTTGTTGGAATAAGTCGGAGTGATAAAGCTATAGAAAATCATTCAGAAGTTTATACAGATGAAATATGTTTTCAGCAATGTCAAATGGATAGAATAAGCAATATGAGTTTTGGTCTCTATAGAAAAGAAGCACTTAAATGTTATCAACTTTGTACGTTAGGAAAACATTATGAGTAGAAAATTAGCCTCAATTAGAAAGATTCAAAGTATTAATTCCATACCTGATGCAGATAAAATTGAAGTCGCAACAATTGACGGCTGGCACTGTGTTGTTAAGAAAGGTGAATTTAAAGAGGGTGATCTATGTGTGTATTTTGAGCCGGATTCCTTATTGCCTCGCAGAAATTGGTGTGAATTTTTATTCCGGGATAAGAGAGAAAGATTCCGGCTAAAAACAATTCGTTTAAGAGGGCAAATCTCTCAGGGGTTGGCTCTTCCCATAAGTATACTTCCTTTAGAGCCGACAGAAGACAATCCAAACTTTATGTATCAGGAGGGGATAGATGTCACAGAAATCTTGGATGTTAAAAAATATGAGCCAGAACTCCCGGCTCAGTTACAGGGTGTGGCGAAAAGTACGTTTCCGTCTTTCATTCCAAAAACAGATGAAGAGAGGATTCAAAATGTCCCTTATGTTTTGGAACGATATTATGGAACCCCGGTTTATTGTACTGAGAAAATTGATGGATCTTCAATGACAGTTTATTTAAAGGATGAGGAATTTGGGGTGTGCTCTCGAAGAATTGATTTAAAAGAGTCTGAAGGTAATTCTTTCTGGAATATGGCACGGAAATTAAAGCTAGAGGAAAAGCTTAGAAAATTCCGGGAGGATAATGGGGTAGAAATTGCTTTACAGGGTGAACTTTATGGAGCCAGTATTCAGAAAAATAAATACAATATTAATGAGCATAGGTTCGCAATTTTCAATGTCTTTAATATTACTACAGGTGAATATATGGACTTTGAAGGAATAAGAGCAACAGTTGAAGAACTCGGGTTGGAAATGGTTCCTTATGTAGCCTCTTTAATAATGAAGTTTAAATCTGTAGATCAGATTGTAGAATTTTCAAAGGCTCGGAGTATAATAAATCCTGATATTCCTTGTGAAGGAATTGTAATTCGGCCTCTTAAAGAAATGTGGGATAGAAAATTGGGGCGGTTCAGTTTTAAGGTTATCAATCCAGATTTTCTTTTAAAGTACGGAGAGTAAAATGTCAAATACAAGACAAGGCCCGCCGAGGCCCAGACCAAAACCGAAATCCCGGCATCAAATGAGAGAAGCATTGCCGGGATATAAAGAGGCAGTAGGATTAGGATATAGCCTAAATGCCTATGCCGGAAGCAAGAAGATGGCCCTTTATTCTAAAGGGAGATTATCCTTGAAGGTTTATTCCGATAATACGGCAGAGATTTTAGGTCATTATAAGATAATTCAAATTCATACACCCAAGATCTCATTTCCTCACCCTAGATTTCAAATGTTTGAAAATCAAATTTTGAGATTATTGCAGGGAGTAAATGAATGAAAGACGATAAAAAATTAATCTTGAAATGTCTCGTGGGAAGTAGGGCTCACGGTTTACATACTTTAGAATCTGATTTTGATTACCGGGGAGTTTATGTAGAACCTACACAAAAAATCCTTTCTCTAGGATATAAATATAAAGGCTCCGGTTGGTTTGAGGGTAAGGAAGATCAGACCATGTATGAAATTGGACACTTCCTTCATCTGGCTTTAAAGTGTAACCCGAGTATTTTAGAAGTTTTTATGGCCCCTAGAGTAAGAAGACGTAATGAATTATATGGGGAAGAATTAAGAAGAAACTTTGATTTTGGTTCTGATCTTTGTAGATTATTTCCGTATATATGGAACCCTAAAAATGCTTTCGATGCTTTCGTTGGATATGGCTTAAACCAGCGCAAAAAAATGTTGGATAAGAAAGATTCTCGGCCCCGGAAGTATGCTGTGGCTTACCTACGAACTTTATGGAATCTATATGATTTGTTGGTTACTGGAAAATTCAATCTTAAAGTTACAGACCCAGATTTTAGGAAAGAACTCGAAGAAATCAAATATAGTACTGGCCCATTGGATCTGGGTTATGTTATTAACCGAGCAGAGTCTTTGACGGCTCATGCTGAGGGTGTTTTACCTTTATGTCAGCATAAAGCTGAACCAGAAAAAGTAAATCAATTTCTATTAAAGATTCGGAAGGAATATTGGTTATGCAGAAAGTATTGATACTAAAGGGTTTACCAGCGTCGGGAAAAAGCACTTGGTCAAAGAATTTCTGCGAAAAGAATACTGATTGGGTTAGGGTTAATCGTGATTCTCTTCGTCGTATGCGGGGTAAGTATTGGCTCCCTAAACAAGAAAACTTAATCTCTGAAATGGAACGGGCATGTATGTATGCGGCTCTGGCTCAGGGAAAGAATGTGATTGTAGATGATACAAATTTGAATCCTAGTCAAGAATCTCAGGTTAGGAACTGGGTTGATAATTATCAGAATAAGATAGCTGTATTAGATGGAAAAGAAAAGCAGATTCAAATTGAAGTTAAAAAATTTAATGTCCCTGTTTTGGAATGTGTCAAAAGAGATTTACAACGGCCTGAGTCTGTAGGTAAAGAAGTTATTATGATGATGTATGATAAATATTTAAAGCCGAAAATTGAACCGATTAAGCAAGATCCAAATTTGCCTCGTATTATTTTATGTGATTTAGATGGAACAGTTTGTATTCATAATGGTAGATCGGCTTTTGATTATGATAAATGCGAGACTGATTTACCTAATCTTCCTGTGATTAAAATTATAAAAAACTATTTACTATTGAATCCAAAAAATGATATAATATTTTTCTCAGGCAGAGAAGATAAATGTTGCCAGAAATCTTTAGATTGGTTAAAACGATATATTTTTGAACCGGAATTAAATATGTATGGAAACAGGAGTATTTCTCTTTACATGAGAAAAACTGGGGATTATCGTAAAGATTGTATTATTAAAAAGGAATTATTTGATACCCATATCCGAGGTAAATATTATGTAGATTTTATTTTGGATGATCGTAATCAGGTGGTCGAAATGTGGCGTGAAATGGGTTTGACCTGCTTACAGGTAGCCCCGGGAGATTTTTGATTTTGATTGGCTCTTGACAAATGAGTAAAAATATGGTATACTTAAACCATGAACGCTTGGACAGAATTTTATCAAGACAGGTTAAACTCGGAATATTATGCTCATATTTCCAGAAAATATGGACGGTTTATTTCAGAAGTTAAGAAAGCGATCCGGCCCGGAGATGTGGTAGTTGAGTTCGGTTGTGGTATAGGCAATATCAGTAGGGCTTTAAGTAATCTGGAGTGTAGTTTAATTTGTGTCGATAATGTCAATGATATGTTGACTTTCAGTGCAAAAAATAAACTCCAAGGGCGGGCCCAATTTATATTAGCTGACATTACGAAGCCCTATTTTATTCCGGGAGATGTGGCCCATAGTCATGGAGTATTAGAGCACCTAAGTAATAGACAAATTCAAGAAGCAATTAAATTACAGTTAAAACAATACCGGGAACTTATTCATTATGTACCCGGCCATAGATATAAATTTCCTAGTTTTGGGGATGAAAGATTAATGACACCCGAACAATGGGATGCTATTTGTAAGCCCGATGAAATTATTGAATTTAATGAGGGTTATGATTTAATTTTAAAATGGAGGAATTCAAATGAGTAAACTTACACCGCCCGCTCTACAGAATTTAAAAAGGAGAGAAGATTTTTTTAAAACTCATCCAGAATATCCCGGAGCAAAACAGGAATTAAATCGAATAGCTAAAATCAGAGAATATAATTTAAAGAAATTTGCTAAGGGTAAACAGAAACAAAATATGGATGGAGCGGAATATTATCGTCAATTACAGGCCAAAGAAAATAAAAGTCCCGTTCAAAAGCAAGAACAGAAAAAGAATTTGTTTGGTAGATTGATGAATAAATTTACAAAAGGACGGCAAAAATAATGAAGTATCTGTATCAAATTACTTTAGATGATTATATTAAAGCGTATGAATTGGCTAAATCTCGGGGTAAACAGCCGGGAGAATCTATGGAGGCTGAGTTAATAGAGGTATTAAAAAAATCCGGTCAAGTTAAAAAACTTGGAGCAACAGAAATGACTCCTGATGAGTTAATGCGGGATAGTGCCCTGAAAGGCAAAAAAGTCCTTGGTATAGAAACTACCAAAGATGGTAAGACCAAGTTTAAATTTACTAAACCCAAGGAATAAATAATGAATGTTTTCCGTCCTATGCTTGCGCCAAATACCGAAATTGAAGGTAAGACAGTGGAAGATAAAGCCAAGAATCTTCCCTTACCCTTACTTGCCAGTTATAAAATAGATGGAATAAGATGTATTTTTAAAGATGGGAATATGTATAGTCGTTCTTTGAAAGATATTCCAAATGAAAAACTCCATGAGAGATTTGCTTTACTTAAACAATACAGCAAAGATAATGACGTAATACTGGATGGTGAATTGTATGCGCCGTCAATTCCTTTTAATAAGCTTAGTGGTATTTGCCGGAGGTTGAGCTCAGAGCTTCCAGAGGATCTGAGTTTTTATTGTTTTGATATTATTACTGATAGAGGATATGGCCCCAATTGGGCCGAAAAGTTTAAATTCCGCCAGAAAAAACTGTTGAATTTGTGGAATAAAATTAGTAGTGAATATTTCAAAGCTGTGGATCAGGTTTTAATGGGAAGCCCGGGCGCAGTTGTGGAGTATTTCCATAAGGCAGTTGATTGGGGCTGTGATGGTTTAATCCTTCGACATCCAGAAGGTAAATATAAATATGGTCGGGGTACATTAAAGGAAGGTTTAATTTACAAGCTTAAACCATATATCACCTTTGATGCTAAAATTATTGAAGTAATCCAAGCTACAAAAGTTGATCCTAATGCGGAGAAAAAAATTAATGAACTCGGTTATTCTGAAACATCTAAGAAAAAGGGCGATAGAATTTTGATAGATAAGGCATGTGATTTTGTTGTAATGCACGAAGGACAGAAAAAATTAAAAGTTATGATTGCTATGACAGATAAAGAAAAGACAGAGGTTTGGAAGAATAGAGAGACTTATATTGGCCGCTGGATTGAATATAAAGGTTTGGTTGTTGGAAGTAAGGATCTTCCTCGTCACCCAGTTTTTTTAAGGTTTCGGGATGATAAGGAATGAGCTCCGCCTCGTCAAATCCCTGCCCACTCGGACTATTTGTGAATAAAAGAAATGTAATGTGTGAATGGGGCGGTGGCAAGTTCTCGCTTGACCGTACCGATAATAAGAACAAAGGTCATTAATATTGTCGCTTGCCCGCCCCTGTTGTACGACCGTTTTAGTATGTATCGTAATTTAGCCATGACTAAACTAAGGAGGGAGAGATGAATAAGAAAAAATTAACTAAAAACGATTTAAAACCATTTAATGCTATCATCCAAATTTGTCCTGAGTGTGGAAAGGTAGATGCTTATAAAGACGATGGGCATAGTTGTGTTCGTCATATTCAAAATATGGAAGCTCAAGAGTATTATGATTAAAAAATTAAGAAGGAGTTTGGCCATGATTAAACTAACCCTAATTGCGGAGGGGTGGGATGATGAAAATTAAAGTTAAGTGTGTATGCTGTGGATACAAAAAAGAAGTCGGAGAGGAACAAAAGGATATGCCGATGTGTGATAAATGTTTCAGCCCGATGGTGGCAACGGAGGTGGTGAAGAAATGAAAAATATCATAAAAGAATTTGACAATAGATTTCCAAGAGAAAAAGGGATTTTCTGGACGCCAGACTATAAAGGAATTATTGAGTTTTTAAGAGGCGTGTATTTTAAAGGCTACAGACAAGGAATAAAAGATTCAGAGCATTGGAAAAAAGTGGGCTGGGGTGCATGGGTGTGATGGATGTTGTGTTAAATCTAAGGTGAGTGGAATAGGAAGATGATAATCGAATGAAAAGAAATATAGTTACTCCCTATACATATTGAGGTTCATTATGGCACATAAAAACAAAGACGATCATAACGCTTATAATCGAGCTTGGCGAAA
>Ga0272441_10006785_pt1 | contig 18967 bp, 17 predicted proteins | sample SSMProp6N_FD_193582 | JGI IMG/M metagenome (GOLD analysis project Ga0272441, IMG submission 193582) | Marine sediment archaeal communities from Little Sippewissett salt marsh, Falmouth, MA, United States - SSM-Prop-6N | ecosystem: Environmental > Aquatic > Marine > Wetlands > Sediment ... | reverse complement strand
GCTTGTCCTACGAGAATAGGATAGTATATAGTAATGGTATTTGGTATTTAGTTTTCAGATCGGCAGACCGGTGGACTGGCCGACCGGAAGAGTGGTTCAACCCACATTTTAACTAACGACTAATTCAACCAATTAACCAGCGAACTAGGTAACTTGTATTTCCCGCACTTCCGTCCCACATATTCACTATTCACCATTCACCAACGACTAATTCTCCCACACTACCCAAATAGACAGGCGAGACGCTTGTTCTACAGGAATGCTGAAATATTTACTTTTAGTTTATCGTATTTCGTTTTTTAACAAGCTAACCAGCTAACCAGGTAACTGGCAAACCAAGTAACCCACATCTTAACTAATGACTATTCACCATTTACTAGTGACTAATTTAACCAATAAACGTTGCTAAAATGATATGATTAAGATATAATTTTAAAGATAGCATATCTTTTTTATATTTGTAAAGGGAGGCTTAAGGATGATTTCCACCGTTACTTTAAATCCTGCATTGGATGTTATTCTTGAACTAGATGATTTGAAATTAAACCAGTATAATGAGGTCAATAGTGCAAAAATATATGCTGGTGGTAAGGGCATCAATGTATCTAAAGCAGTAAGGGCATGTGGTCGTGAAACCATTGCAATTGGTTTTTTGGGCGGAGGTAGAGGCCGCATGATAGAAGAAGAATTGAGGAAGTATGGAATTACAACAAACTTCTGGCACATTGAAAATAAAACCAGGAGTAATACAATTATTTATGATAAAAAACATCATCAACATACCTTACTCAGTGAAAAAGGCCCAAAAATCACTGAGTATGATTTGGAAATGATTCTATCAATTTTCTATAGGATTATGTCTCAAAGCAAAATAGTTACACTTTCAGGAAGCACTCCTCCCGGTGTACCGGTAAATATTTATGCCACCATGATTGAAATTGCAAGAGAAAGAGGGGTAAGAGCAATATTAAATGCTTCTGGAGAACAATTTGCCAAAGGTTTAGAGAAAAAACCTTTTTTAGCGAAACCGGATATTAGAAAATCGAATAAGGTATTTGACATAGAAATTGATTCCCTGGATAATGCCGTAAAAGCGGCAAAAGAGATTATAGAAAGAGGAGCAGAACTGAGCGTTGTTTCATTAGAACAGGAAAAAGATGTATTTGCTACGAAAAATAATCTATGGTTTTCGGAATCAACACATCACCAGATAGTCAACTTGATTGGCGCAGGAGATGCTTTAGTTGCAGGCTTAGCTGTGGCATTATCCGAAGATGAATACTCTATCGATGAAGCCATAAAATTTTCCATGTCCTGTGCTTTGGCAAGTGCTCTTAGTGAAGAAGAGGAATTTGATTCGCGAGAGCAGGTTGATCGATGCATGGATTGCATAAAAATAAAAAAAATATAAATAACAGGGAGTGTGCTATCGATGAAGGTAAAAGATTTAATGATACGAGATGTTACAAGCGCATTAGAAGATTGTAAATTATTGAACCTATTGGAAATATTGTCACGTCATAAGATAACCGGCGTACCTGTTGTTAATAAGGAACAGGAAGTCATTGGATTTATATCACAGCACGATGTCATCAAAGCAACACTTCCAAATTATTTAGGGATTGTTAATAGTGGTTCTATATTTTCGGAATTTATTCAACTTTCAAAAAGTTTAAAGGAAAATTCTGTGCGCCCGATTAGTGATTTTATGCGGAAAAATGTAATAACAATCGATGAAAATGATAATGAAGTATTAGCTGCAGATCTATTGATACGTAATAAAGTTCAAAGATTACCGGTGGTAAGAAATAAAAAACTAGTCGGGATTATTACATTAACTGATATTTGTAGAACTTTGATCAAAGAGTAAATATATAATATTGTAAAACTGCTGTTATGTCTTAAAATGAATTTAAACAATTGAAGAGGAAAAGATGAAGAGGGGTTTATTTATCACATTTGAAGGCTTGGAAGGATGCGGAAAAAGTACTCAAATACAAAAGCTTTTTCACTCGCTAATAAGAAGAAAATTTTCGGTCATTATTACCAAAGAACCCGGGGGAACTGTCATTGGTGAAAAGATAAGAAAAATATTGTTGGATAAAAAAAATGACGGCATGGACGATAAAGCAGAAATGTTATTATTTTTAGCGTCACGATCAGAAAATGTGCGATTAAATATTATTCCGGCATTGAATGAAGGGAAAATAGTACTTTCAGACCGTTTTTATGACTCAACCACTGCATATCAAGGCTACGGACGAGGTATTGATATAGGCACAATTGAACGCTTAAACAAACTGGTTGTCGGGGAGGCGATTCCCGACATAACATTTATCCTTGATATTGAACCAACTATTGGACTGGAAAGATCTGCTTCATTTAGCGATGAAAATGAATTGCGTTTTGAAGAAGAATTCATGAGTAAAAAGATGATACATGGAGAATTATTTTTAGACAGGGTAAAAGAAGGTTACCGAAATATTGCGAAAAGTAATTTAAAAAGAATTAGAGTGATTGATGCCAACAGGAACAAATGTGAAATCTTTAGGGATATATTAAGTATTGTTGATGAAAAATTAATTGAATTAAACAGTGTATAATGAATGATAAGTGGAAATGGGATGTTTTTTATCCTAAGCTGGAAGAAAATTATTTAGGGAAAGAGAATATTTTTCACCATGTTCTGTTGTGTTATTGTAGATTTATAATCAAATTATCTGATTTTATAGATTTTGTTCAAATTTATTAGAAAAATATTACATAAGATATTGATATATTTTGTCAGTCTTTTACTACAATAATTTTTTTAAAATTACTCTCTTCTTTTTGCTTTCCAAAAATAATTTCACGATGCGTTCTCTAGAGCAATCTGTTTGTGTAGAATTACTTATTAATCATTTACCCAAAATTAAATAACTTATATTGTTTTATAAGATAGAAGAGTCGGGGAAAGAGTCAATATGTCTTTTAATAGTGTTGTAGGTCAGGAAAAGCCAATTAATCATTTAATAAAAACAATCAGAGATGAAAAAATATCTTCATCTTACATCTTTAATGGAAAAGAAGGTGTAGGGAAAAAGAAAATAGCAATTGAATTCGCAAAATGCATTAACTGTCTGAATGTTAAAGAAAAAGACCAATCCTGTGATAAATGTTCATTATGTAAAAAAATTGACCTGAATTGCTGTCCTGACATTAAGATCATTAAACCGGAAAAAGATAGTTTAAAAATAGGACAAATAAGAGAATTCAGAAACGAGATTTATGTAAAGCCTTTTGAATGTAAAAAAAAGGTGTACATATTTGAAAATGCAGAAGCCTTGACCATTGAAGCAGCAAATTGTTTGCTTAAGATTATCGAGGAACCCCCTGAATACGCAATCATTATATTGATTTGCTCAAATATACAATCAATTTTACCAACCATTCTTTCGCGTTGCCAGGTTATATTTTTTGGGGAATTGTCAACCATGGAAATTGAAAAAATACTTCTTAAAAACAATAACTTGAGTAAAAATAAAATAAATATCATTTCAAAAATTGCTCGCGGAAGTATAGGAAATGCCTATAATATGATAGACGACCATGATTTTTTAATAAGAAGAGATAGATTATTCAATCAATTGACAAAGATTGTACCAGGGGAAATTGATATTGAGATGTTAAATAGAGTTGAAAAAATATTTTCAGAAATCAATGAAGCAAAAGAAATTATTGAGATGATAATATTATGGTATCGTGATTTATTGCTGTTAAAAGTCGTAAATAATCAGAAATATATTGTGAATGAGGATTGGGTGAAAATGTTATCAGAAAAAGCAATATTATACCGTAAGACAATGTTGATTGATATTTTAAATTACTTATTGCTGGCTCAGGAGTATTTGAAACGAAATGCCAATAAAAATATTCTTCTCGAAAGTTTGGTTATAAAATTATCAGGAGTGGTGTATTGAATAAAGTTGTAGGACTTAAATTTGCCAAAACAAATTATATTTATTATTTTAAAATAGATGAAGAGATTAAATTTAAAAAAGGTGATTACTGTTTGGTGAAAACATCAATTGGACTTGACATAGGAAAAGTAGTTATCCCGAGTAAATGTTTGGAAAACGATGAATTGAATGTACCGTTGAAAGATATTTACAGAAAAGCAAATAAAAGGGATTTGGAAAAATGGGAGAAGATTAAGCTTGAGGAAAAAGATGCTTTGAACATTTTCAAGGAAAAAAATAAAAAGTATAATCTAAATATGAAAATTCTTTACGTTAAATTTTTATTCGACAAAAGTAGGATAATATTTTATTTTACGGCCGATCAGCGTGTAGATTTTAGAGAAATGGTAAAGGATTTAGCGAAAATATTTAAAACAAAGATTGAACTAAGACAAATAGGGATTCGGGATGGAACGAAAATGATAGGTGGAATCGGTATGTGCGGTAGAGAGATTTGCTGTGCTTCCTTTATACAAAAATTTACTCCCATACATATTAATATGGCAAAAATACAAAAAATTGCCTTGAACCAATCAAAAGTTTCAGGACTTTGTGGAAGATTAATGTGTTGTTTATCATATGAATCCGAGTTTTACCGTGAAAGTCTTGAAAAATATCCAAAGATGGGCAGTAAAATTGATTTGAAGACTGGTATAGGCAAAGTAATTGAAATAAATATCATTAGTAAATATATTATCGTAGAAATTCATGAAGATAGAGATATCATTAAAAGAATAAAAATACCGGAAGAAGACTTGGGGAAGTATAAAATAATTCATGATTTCCATCCGAAAAACGGAAACAATAAAAAATAAATTATTCTTTCATTGAAGATATGAAATTAAGTTACCTGAAAATCGTCATTTAACAATAAATCAAATTAATAAAAGGAGTCAATATCAATACTCAAAGATGCTGAAATTAAATTCCGGGGAAAATATCGAAGACCTTGGTGAGTATGGTTTAAGGATTATACAAGCTAGAGGCATGTATCGTTTTACACAGGATGCAATTCTGTTATCCAGGTTTATTCGAATAAAAAAAAATGAAAAAATCATCGATTTAGGTTCCGGTTCAGGGATTATCCCAATTCTTTTATCCAAAAGAAAAGAAGGATTATCTGTCTATGGTATCGAAATACAGAAAAAGTTAGCAAGCATGTCAAAAAGGAGTGTGAGGCTAAATCAACTGGAAGAAACTGTAAAAATTCTTCATGCAGATATTAAAAACGTCCGAAAGCTCTTCGAAAGTAATCAATTTGATGTGGTTATCAGTAATCCGCCATATATTTCACTGGGAAAAGGAATAATTGAATCAGTGAATAGCAGGTCAATTGCGCGTCATGAAATAAAGTGTAATATTGAAGATATTGTCATGCAGGGGGGTTACCTGTTAAAACATAGAGGTAGAATGTATCTTATCTTTAAATGTAGCAGGTTGATTGATTTAATCATAATTTTTAGAAAATATGGCATAGAACCAAAGGAAATACGATTTGTTCACTTTGAAAAAAAAAGAAATGCAGAATTATTTCTAATTGAAGGGGTAAAAGGGGGAAACAAGGAATTGAAGATAGGTAAACCCCTTTTTATACAGGATGAATGACTCATGAAAAAAGAAAAAAAAGAAGAACTGAAAAAGCCAGGAGTGTTGTTTATCTGCGGTACACCCATTGGTAACCTGAGTGATATTACTTTAAGAGTTTTACAGACATTAAAAGAAGTCGATTTAATTGCTGCAGAGGATACACGACATACTCAAAAGTTATTGAATTTCTATGGAATAAAAAAGAATAGTACAAGTTATTTCGAACATAACAAAATGGAAAAAACGACTTACTTGATCAACCTGTTAAAGGAAGGAAAGAAGATTGCACTAGTGTCTGATGCTGGAATGCCGGGAATTTCTGACCCCGGCTATATTTTGGTCAATTCAGCCATCAATGAAAATATTAAAATTATTCCCATTCCAGGGGTATCTGCTTCTTTGACTGCCCTGGTTGTATCGGGATTAGTGAATCATCCCTTTATCTTTGAGGGTTTTTTATCGAGAAAGAAAAGCGATAGAAGGAATTATTTATCTGTAAATAAAGCGGAATCAAGAACAATAGTACTTTATGAATCCCCATTCAGGATAAAAAAAACACTTTTAGATATTTTAGAAATATGGGGAGATCGTAAGATTGCCCTGGCCAGAGAATTAACCAAAAAATTTGAAGAAATTATCCGTGGAAAAATTAGTGAAGTGCTACTACTGATTGACAAAAAAGAAATAAAGGGCGAAATTACGCTGGTTATACAAGGAAATAAGAATATTAACCATAAAAAAATGAATGAATATGAAGATAATGAATTATTGAAGGAACTGCTTAAACTTTTGATCGAGAAGGGTGATTCAAACAAAAAGATTTATGAAAAAATAAAGTTGAATACTGATCTTTCAAAAAATAAGATTTACAAAAAGATATTAGAAATTAAAAAAGAAATGGATGCAACATAATTTTATGTAGATAACAATGATTATCTAATGTCTAAAGAAAATAACATAAACAAATATAAAATAGCGAAAGGAATGAGTTATGAACAAACATGGATTGAAAGAAAATACCTTTTACATTACAACACCAATATATTACGTCAATGATGTTCCTCACATTGGCCATGCCTATACGACCATTGCTGCAGATGTAATGGCAAGATACAAGAGGCTTTGTGGATATGACGTTCTTTTTTCCACAGGTACTGATGAACATGGACAAAAAATTGCCCGCTCTGCAGAGAAAGCAAATTTAACTCCCCAGCAATTAACTGATAACGTTGTATTGAAATTTCAAAATCTTTGGCCTTTATTGAATATTAGCCATGATGATTTTATCAGAACAACACAGAGTAGACACATAAAAGTTGTTCAGGGATTATTTACAAAACTATATGAGCAGGGAGATATTTATAAAGGGGAATATGAAGGATGGTACTGTGTGCCCTGCGAAACCTTTTGGACTGAAACACAATTGACTGATGATACCTGTCCAACATGCGGAAGAAAAATAGAGAAAATCAAAGAAGAAGGATATTTCTTTAAAATGTCCAAATATGCTGATCAGATGTTAGAATATATCGAAAAAAATCCAAAATGCATACAACCGCAAGTTAGAAAAAATGAAATTATTAGCTTTATAAAGAGCGGACTAAAAGATCAGAGTATTACGAGAACAAAAAAGAGTTTGCAATGGGGAATTGACGTTCCTTTTGATAATAATCATGTGATTTACGTCTGGTATGATGCTCTAATCAATTATCTAACCGTTGCAGGTTACTTTTCAGATGAGGAAAAATATAATAAATATTGGCCGGCAGACATTCATCTTGTTGGAAAAGATATTATCAGGTTTCATACAATTATCTGGTTTACAATGCTGATGGCTGCGGGTATTAAACCCCCAAGAATGGTCTTTGCCCATGGTTGGTGGACTATTGAGGGAGAGAAAATGTCAAAATCCAAGGGAAATGTAGTAGATCCCTATAAAATGGTAGATGAATTTAATGCTGATATCTTCAGATATTTTTTAATGAGAGAAGTTTCTTTTGGACAGGACGGAAATTTTTCAAAAGATCTATTGGTTAAAAGAAATAATTATGATTTAGCTAATGATTTAGGCAATCTGGTCAGCCGTACTGTTGCAATGATTAAACAATACTTTGATAAAAAAATCCCGGATTTAACTGAAGCAACAGAACCAGTAGATTTAGAATTGATTGAATTGGCAGGAAAAACAATTTCCGAATATGATCGTACACTGAATGATCTCAGTATTAATGTTGCCCTGGAAACTGTATGGCAGTTTATCAGAAGGACTAATCGCTATATTGACCAGACCAAGCCATGGATTTTAGGAAGAGATGAAACAAAGAAGGACAGGTTGGCAAATATCCTATATAACCTGGCAGAATCTATACGCTTAACTACCATATTGATCTATCCCTTTATGCCGGTAAAAGCTCGTGAAATATGGGCGCAACTGGGAATGAAAAAAGATATGGATAATATTTATTTTAAAGATGATATGGTTTGGGGCAAATTGGAAAAAAATATTTTTGTCAATCCGGGAAAGGCTGTATTTCCTCGAATTGATTTAAAAGAAAAAAAGGTGCAGGATGCTAAACAAAAAAATACCTTAAGCGCAATTCCACAGAAAGAAACCATATCATATGAAGATTTTCAAAAATTAGATTTAAGGATTGCGAAAGTAATATCAGCAGAAGAAGTTAAGGGGACTGATAGATTACTTAAGATAACTTTAAAAATTAGTGAAGAAATTCGCACTATTGTGGCCGGTATTAAGGAACACTATAAAACTGAAGAGATTATTGGTAAAAAAATAGTCGTAGTCTATAATCTACAACCGGTCAAGTTAAGAGGTATTGAGTCAAAAGGAATGCTTTTAGCTGCTTCAGATAATAAAAAAGTTGTTTTATTGACGGTTGATGAAGATATTTCTGAAGGTAGTATTATACGATAATATTTTTTACCTGAACAAATAAAAAGGAGTTAATACAATGAATGAAGTGAGTAAAAAAAAGGAAAGAACAGATACAACGAATTTTTTTACCCGTAGAAACATTGCGATTTTTGTATTGATTGTTGCATTGATATTTACTGCATTTTTTTATACCTTAAATTCAAAGGTAAATGAGCTAAAGATTAATCTTGAAGAAAAGTTTGAAAATTTATTAAACAAGAATGAACTTATTGCAGAAAAAATGGAAGTACTTTCCAAAACATTGGAAAAATATGATGCTGTAAAAATAGATAAAAGTCAATTTACCGAGATTTACATGCAGCTGCAGGAATTAACCGGGATGATTTCTAATGAAGTGAAGAGAGAATATTATATAACTAAAATGGTGAATTTTATTTCTAACACGAATGATAAACTTGACAGCAAGGCAATTTACGATATCTCGAAGGCAATCTATGAAGAAGCTGTGAAATATAATTTTAATCCTTTAATGATTTCATCATTAATAAATGTAGAGAGCACATTCAATACGGAGGCAGTTTCAAATGCGCATGCATACGGATTATGCCAGGTGAGAAGATTTATTGCTCCCGAGCTGGCCAATAATCTGGGAATACAGTGGGATGGTGCAGAAAAAACACTTTTTGATCCAATAAAAAATATACAAATTGGCGTTTATTATTTGTCAATTTTAAATAGGAATTTTAATGATCTAAAAACTGCCATTATTGCTTATAACCAGGGCCCATATGCTGTTCAAGAGCAAATCAGTAATAACCAGGAGTTAAACACAACTTATTTGAATAAAGTATTGGATAACTATTCCAATTTAAGAGGTTTTCGCATGGAAGAAATTAATGCTGAATTAGAAAAAGAGAAAAACGAAGAGACGGAATAGAATTATACTTTTAATACACCAGATGTTTTATTGGTTTTGTTTTTTTAATAATTAAATGGAAAATAAGAAGATAAAAGAATATTATATAAAAAACATTCATACCTTTTATAATCATTGAAGATGTGATAATTTTACTTGAATTATAAAAATGATTATGCTATACTTTCCAAAACCAAATATAGTTTATAACTTTTTCGGGGCAGGGTGAGGTTTCAATTAAAACCAATTCCTGACCGGTGGTAATTTCAGCAATTGACTGATTAAGCCCACGAACCTGAATGTCCTGCGAGGACGGTCGGGTAGATCTGGTGAAAATCCTGAGCCGACAGTAAAGTCTGGATGAAAGAAAAAGTAAATCAATAAAAAGATTACCCCGAATATACAACAATATTCGGGGATTTTTTTTAGAAAAATACATCAAATATAAAAAATAAGGAGAAAAAAATGACAAGTAAAAGAATAACAGGGATTGGTCTATTGGTTGCTTTATCAATTATGGTAGGATATTTTATCCATTTTCCTGTTTTACCGCAAGCTCCCTTTCTACTATACGATCCGGGAAGTGTTTTTTTGTTAATTGGATCTTTTAAATTAGGTCCGAAAGTCGGCGTGCTAATGTCTTTGCTAACCGCAGTATTATTTGCACTCATTACAGGTCAGGGTGGACCCTATGGTGCATTGATGAATTTTTTGGCAACAGGAACTCTTGTTTTTGTAGCATCCCAGATTTATGTTATGAATCACACCAGGAAGGGAGCCATATTAGGTGTTATTGTTGGGACCCTGGCAATGACCCTGGCAATGGTTCCGGCAAATTTAATCATTACTCCAATCTATTTGGGTGTTAGTAGAGAGATCGTTAGCGCAATGTTACTTACGGCAATCATTCCATTTAATTTAATTAAGGGAATATTAAGCGGACTAATCACACTGGTAATCTATAAAAGAATCTATCCGCTTATTATCAGCTAAAAAAATAAAGAAGTGATGGAGTTACTGGAATAACTTATTGAAAGTGCTATAAAAAACCTTTATCAATTTAAATATATAAAACAGGGATAATATTCATTCAATTTGCATAATAATTAATCCGGGATTCCCGAATGTTTCAATCAATCAATATATTTATATGATGGAGAAAATATTTCCCTTTTCTTTGGCAGCTCTATGAAAAATGGAGTGATCAGTTTTTGATTAACTTTAAATATTGGCGTATAATATCATCAAGTTTGAAAAATATTCCATTTCAAAGGATTTCAGAAATGATTTTTTGTTATTCTCTATGATAAGTTTGTTATCACTCTGTCGATCTATTTGAAGTTTTAAGCTATAGTCTTTTTTTATATGCAAATGATTGTAGGTAAAATGGAGGAAAAAAATGAAAAATATAGCAGTTTTAATGGCAGGAGGCAGAGGTCAAAGATTTTGGCCACATAGTCGATTTGACACTCCTAAACAATTGCTTTCAATTACCGGAGGCGAGAGTATGATCAGAGAGACAGTGAATCGTTTGTCTCCTTTTATCATGCCAAGGGATATATTTATTTCCACAACAGACGATCTTTTTAACAGTATAAAAGAAGCTTTGCCAGAAATCGACTATCTTAATTATATACTTGAACCGGTAGGCAGGGATACTGCTGCCTGCATTGGATTGGCTGCTACTATCTTGCAACATCGATACAATGACCCAAAAACTGTCATGATCACATTGCCGGTTGATCATATTATCAATGGAAAAGAACAATTTTTAAATGTGCTTGAGAATGGTTGTGATTTAGCTCGGAAAACTGGAAACCTGGTTACTATCGGCATTGAAACTACAAGACCTGAAACGGGATATGGATATATTTGTGCTGGAAATGAGTTTAAAACAAATAAAAAAGTGAAAGTATACAATGTTGAAAAATTTACCGAAAAACCTGACAGAGATACCGCAAAACAATTTTTAAAAAACAGTAATTATTTTTGGAACAGTGGCATTTTTATATGGACATGTAAAGATATCCTGGATGCGATAAAAAGCAATTTGCCGGATTTATATGATGGATTGATGAAAATCCGGAAATATCTGGGTACTTTACAAAAAAGAGAGATTATGAAAGAGGTCTTTTTTAAATTGGAAAAAATATCCATTGATTATGCGGTTTTGGAAAAAGCAAACAATCGCTTAATGATAAAGGGTAATTTTAAATGGGACGATGTAGGTTCCTGGACGGCCATGGGAAGAATATTTCCAAAAGATGAGCATGGCAATGTTATTCAGGGAGAACATGAAAGTTTAGATACAAAAGACTGCATTGTAGTCAATGATGAAGGTTTGATTGTCACTATCGGGATATCCGATTTAGTCATCATATCGAGTGGAAAAATAAAACTCATTTACCCGAAAAACCGGGAAAATGATTTAAAAAAAATAATAAAAAAAATGACCACTCATGAAGAATATAAAAAGTATATTTAGTTTTATTGAAGAAAAATAAAAAAAACGATCAATACCGAAAAAATATCTAAAGGATATATATGATTTTAAAAATGGCATGAATGAGGATAATATAAAGTCAATTCTTGATACTTTTTTTAAATCATTCTTAGGTGATTTTAACATACTGATTTAAAATCGAAAATAGTTACTGAAAATTAAAGTTAGTTTAGCTTTAGTGGGGTATTTAGAAAAAAAACAAAACCGTATTTGACAATAAAATGTAATTGTGATAATTTAACTGAGTAAAAAGAATAAACCTTATCAAGAGATGGCTGAGGGACGGACCCTAGGAAGCCCGGCAACCTATGATGAAGCAAAACATTATGTGGTGCCAATTCCCGCGGAATATATTATTCCGAGAGATAAGAAATAAATCAGCCTCTTCATCTTTGAAGAGGTTTTTTATATTTTAGTCAAGGAGTTGAAAAATGCTAAAAAAGAAATATCTATTTACATCAGAGTCGGTTACAGAAGGCCATCCGGATAAGATGGCAGACCAAATATCAGATGCCATATTAGATGCGATTTATGAAAAAGACAGGTATGGTCGAGTAGCCGTTGAGACATTAGTCGCGACGGGATTGGTTATGGTGGCAGGACAAATAACTACCGAATGCTATGTTGACATTCCTAAAATTGTCAGAAAAACGGTTAAGGATATTGGATATACCCGTGCAAAATACGGATTCGATAGTGAAACTTGTGCTGTTCTGACATCCATTGATGAACAATCTAAAGATATTGATAGGGGAGTGAGCGAGTCTTTGGAAGTAAAATCAGGTGAGCAGAATAATAAAAATCACAAAAAAACCGGAGCCGGGGATCAGGGAATGATGTTTGGATATGCTTGCAGGGAAACTGAAGAACTTATGCCGCTACCCATCATGCTTGCTCATAAATTAACAAAACGTCTTTCGGAAGTGAGAAAAGAAAAAATCCTTCCTTATCTTAGGCCTGATGGTAAATCCCAGGTAACTGTGGAATATGAGAATGGTGATGCCAAGAGGGTAGAAACGATTGTGATAGCGGCTCAGCATGATCCAAAAATATCACAGGAAGTCATCCAAAAAGATATCAGGACAAATGTCATCGAAAAAATAATTCCCCGGAAGTACATTGACAAAAATACAAAATATCTTATCAATGCTACCGGCAGATTTGCCATCGGAGGGCCTCAGGCAGATACAGGCGTAACCGGTAGAAAAATTATTGTGGATACCTATGGTGGATTAGGTAGTCATGGGGGGGGATGTTTTTCGGGTAAAGACCCGACGAAAGTAGACCGTTCGGCAAGTTACATGGCCCGCTATATTGCAAAAAATATCGTTGCAGCAGAATTAGCTGATAAATGTGAATTGCAGATTGCTTATGCAATAGGAGTTGCAAGACCTGTTTCTCTGATGATTAATACTTTTAAAACAGAGAAAATACCTCATGATAGGTTGTTGGAATTAATTAATAAGAACTTCGATTTAAGACCGGAAGCTATTATAGAACATCTTGATCTAAGGAGACCAATTTATAAAAAAACGGCAGCCTATGGGCATTTTGGTAGAACAGAAGAAGGTTTTACCTGGGAAAAAACAGATAAAGCTGCTAATCTTAAAAAGCAGGCAGGATTAGATTAAAATATTAAGAAAAATTAAAATTATATTTTTATAAGTAAATTATCTAAATACTAATCAATTTTATATCAAAAAATTGTGTGAAGAGAAAAAAAAGGAACTATTATTTTCTTTAGATAGAGGCACGTACAAGAATCAATTAAAAGGTATTGGAGCAAAAGAATGAAAAACTTAAAAACTAAAATCCGGAATAGGGATGAAATTAAAAATAATTTAGAAAAAAAACCATTGCTACTTGATGGAGCTATGGGAACGATGTTACAAGCAAATGGTTTACAGTCTGGAGACTGTCCTGAAGAATGGAATATTTCTCAACCTGAAATTATAAAGAGTATTCATAAGGAATATATCAATGCAGGTGCAGATATTCTTTTAACCAATACTTTTGGTGCAAACAGTATTAAACTAAGCAACTACCAAAGGGAAAATGAAGCAGAGATGATTAATAAATCTGCTGTCAATCATTGTAAAAAAGCAGTTGAAGAATTCGGAGTAACTGGAAGGAAGGTTTTTATTGCCGGCTCCATAGGTCCAACCGGTGGAATATTAGAACCCTATGGTAATCTGTCTGTAATAAAAACATACGAAAGCTATAAGCAACAAGCAATTATACTGGAAAAAGCCGGAATTGAGCTTATTATTTTGGAAACATTCTATGATCTTGAAGAAATAAAAACCGCCCTACGGGCAGTACGCGAAAATACAGATCTAATGGTCTTTGCATCTATGACTTTTGATAAAAATTTAAAAACTGTCTATGGAATAACACCTGAAAATGCTGTAGTAACCCTTGAAGACCAAGGAGCTGACGGAGTAGGAGCAAATTGTGGAACAGGACCTGAAACATTATTGGAAGTCATGAAAATTATGAAAAGTGTTTGCAAAAAATATCTTTTGGTTGAACCAAATGCCGGATTACCCGAAATGGTAAATGGTAAAATCAATTATCCTGCTACACCGGAGCATATGGCACTATATGCAGGGAAATTTGCAGATTTAGGAATAAATCTTATCGGGGGATGTTGCGGAACAACACCTTTGCATATAAAGTCAATGTTTGATAAAATAAGTCATTAATCGTTCTAAGTTATGTGTTATTCATGAAATAATTTTCATAATAGAAAGGGGATTATTCAATGGAATTGAATGAATTACTGAAAGCAACCAAAGAAAGAGATGCCTCAGATTTACACATTACAGTGGGTGTTCCTCCTGTATTACGCATAAATGGAAAATTGCAAAAAATGAACTTACCTGTTTTGGATGAAAATGATGTTCATGAAATCATTAACCGGATGCTTACAGAAGAACAGAAGAATATGTATCAAAAATTACATGAACATGATTTTTCTTACGATTTGCCTGGGGAAGCAAGGTTCAGAGTGAATGTGTTTCAACATCGAAGAGGAGAAGCGGCTGCTTTCAGACTGATACCGGAAAAGATAAAAACAGTGGAACAATTAGGACTACCGGAGGAAATTATCAGCTTTACCAATAAATCAAAAGGATTTGTTTTGGTGACGGGACCAACTGGGAGTGGTAAATCTACAACTTTAGCTGCATTAATCGATATTATTAACCAGGAAAGATATGAACATATCATCACTATTGAAGACCCCATTGAATTCGTTCATCAACATAAGAATTGCATTATCGACCAGCGCGAAGTTGGTTCAGATACTAAATCATTTTCCTATGCATTGAGAAGTGCATTAAGGGAAGATCCGGATGTTATATTGGTTGGAGAAATGCGCGACCTGGACACCATATCGATGGCCGTAACGGCTGCAGAGACCGGTCACCTTGTATTTGCGACACTGCATACCAATAGTGCAGCAGAAAGTATTGAAAGAATGATTAATGTATTTCCTCCTCATCAACAGGGACAGATTAGAGTTCAATTGGCGGAATCAATCCTTGGAGTTATTGCACAAACTCTACTACCAACTCTTGATGGCGAAGGTAGAGTCCCGGTTGTTGAGCTAATGATTGCTAATCCTGCAATCAGAAATATTATTCGCGAAGAAAAAGTTCACCAGATGGCGACACTTATTCAAATGGGAAAGAAGGATGGTATGGTAAGTTTGGATCAATCACTGAAAATATTGTTAAACGAAGGAAAGATAAGCCGGGAAGACGCAATAAAGAAAGCCATTGATAAAAAAGTATTTATGAAAATGGGAAACCACTACTAATATTCAGGTTTACTCGTATCTGAATCAATGATTTCTTTTCTGATATTAAACGAATATTTATTGTTGAATAATAACATTTGACTTTTTATGGTTATTTATATAGAATTATAAAAATTTAAAAATTTGCATAAATTAAAATGGAGAGTAAGTTATCTTTTTTATAACTTTGATAACTGAACGACACCAGAAAATATATTGGGTTGAAATTAAAAATAGTAAACCTGATCGTTGAACAGGCGTTATCTGTTATTGAGTGGAATGACTAGAAGTTCATTCAACCAGGGTGGCACCGCGAGAGCAACTCGTCCCTGATAATACATATCAGTGTATTATCAGGGTTTTTTTATTTTCACAAGAACATGAAGGAATATTTATAGGAAGATTAATGAGATAGGAGGAAATTAAATTGGAGATTAAGATTCCAAAAGGAACACAGGATATCTTACCGGTAGATATTCAGAAGTGGTACTACATTGAAGAAGTGATTCGAAAAACATTAAATAGATATGGATATCATGAAATAAGAACACCAATGTTTGAGCATACAGAATTATTTGTGAGAGGAATCGGAGAAAGCACTGATATCGTGAATAAGGAAATGTTCACATTTCCTGACAGAAAAGGAAGAAGCCTGACTTTAAGACCTGAAGGAACTGCTTCTGTAATGAGAGCCTATCTCGAAAATCGAATGCAAAGAAGTTCCAAGGTGATGAAACTTTTTTATTTTGGGCCTATGTTCAGATGTGAAAAACCTCAGGCAGGAAGATTTCGTCAGTTTAATCAATTTGGAATAGAACTTATTGGCTCGCCTTCTCCCTTAGCCGATGTAGAAATCATTGCGGCAGCTTTAGAAATATATAAAACATTAGGACTAAAAAAATTACAGGTTCTAATTAATAGTGTTGGCTGTAAAAAATGCAGAGAAGATTATATTATCAAATTAAAATCATTTTTAACTAGCAAGAAAGATGAATTATGTGCAGATTGTAAAAATAGGGTAGAGAAAAACCCCATGAGAGTTTTGGATTGTAAAAATATAAAATGCCAGAGAATTATAAAAGAAGCTCCTAAGATAAATGATAATCTTTGCAATGAATGCAATGAACATTTTGAAAAAGTTAAAGGATATTTAAACGATTTAAAAATCAGGTACAAAATTGATGAGACATTAGTTAGGGGATTGGATTACTATACAAAAACAGCCTTTGAAATTATCTCTGGAGAACTGGGTGCTCAAAATGCAATTGCCGGAGGCGGAAGGTATGATGATTTGATTGAAGAACTGGGTGGTAAAGCCACTCCCGGTGTCGGATTTGCTGCCGGCATAGAACGAACGATAATCTCCATGGATAAACAAAATGTTAAATGGCCTGGAGTTGATTCTTTAGAGGTATTTGCAATTGTCATGGATGAAAAAAATAGTTCATTGGCATTTCAATTATTACAGAAAATAAGAAAAGCGGGATTCTCTGCTGATATGGATTTTGTCGGAAAAAGCATAAAATCTCAAATGAGAGCAGCAAACAAATACAACGCGAAATATACCGTTATTTTAGGAGAAGAAGAACTTTCCAGAAAGTGTGTTATTTTAAGAAACATGGGAACAAAAGAACAAAAAGAAGTAAACATGGAATACCTGATAGATGAGCTAAGCTGATTATCAAAAAATGTTTTTGTAAGTCACATAACCGTATTTTAATCCGTAGATTTATTGATTAAATGTATTTATAAAATATAGGAGGAATCAATGAAAAAAGTAAGGATTGGCAGCATTTGTAATTACGTTGAAAATGAAGTAGAAATTGACGGCTGGTTATACAATAAGCGTTCCAGTGGGAGCATTAAATTTTTAATTATTCGTGATGGTTCAGGATTTATGCAAGCAACGATGATAAAAGGTGAAGTGGATGAAAATGTATTTAAAGAGGTTGATAATCTGGAATATGAATCAGCGATAAAAGTTTTTGGTCTGGTAAGAAAAGAACCGCGAGCGACATCAGGTTACGAGCTATTAGTTAAAAAAATAGAAATTGTCAGTAAAGCCGGAGATCAATATCCGATTTCTTTAAAAGAACACGGTGTTAGTTTTCTAATGAATTATCGTCATTTATGGTTAAGGTCTCCAAGGCAAAATGCAATATTGAGAATTCGTGCTGAAATCATTAAATCAATAAGAAATTTCTTAGATGACCATGATTTTATTTTAATTGATACTCCTATATTAACACCGGCAGCATGTGAAGGAACGACAACCCTATTTGAAACGGAATACTTTGGCGATAAAGCCTACCTTACTCAAAGCGGACAACTCTATAATGAAGCCACTGCTGCAGCTTTTGGAAGGGTATATTGTTTTGGACCAACCTTTCGGGCTGAAAAATCTAAAACCAGAAGACATTTAATGGAATTCTGGATGGTTGAACCGGAAGCGGCTTATGTTGATTTTGATGAATGTAATGAAATTGAAGAAAATCTGGTTACTTATATTGTGCAGCAGGTCTTAAAAAATAAAAAGAATGAATTGAAGGTATTGAAGAGGGACATATCAAAATTAGAAAAAGTGAAAACACCCTTCCCAAGAATATCATATGACGAAGCTATTGAAATATTAAAAAGTAAGGGTGTTAAAATTGAATGGGGTGATGATTTTGGTGGTGAAGATGAAACTATATTATCAAAAAAATATGACAGTCCTGTCATCGTGCATCGCTATCCAACGAAATCAAAAGCTTTTTACATGAAACCTGATCCCGAAAGACCAGAAGTTGTCTTAGGTGCAGATATGCTTGCTCCTGAAGGATATGGGGAGATTATAGGTGGAGGACAGAGAATAGACGATTATCAATTATTAGAGGAGAGAATCAAAGAACATAATTTGCCTCGTGAAAGCTATGAATGGTATCTGGACATTAGGAAATTCGGTGGGGTACCGCATTCCGGATTTGGCCTGGGTATTGAAAGGACCGTATCCTGGCTTTGTGATCTGAATCACGTTAGAGAAACTATTCCATTCCCGAGAATGTTAAATAAGATTTATCCATAAAATAGTGAATAGTGAATAGAAAGATATGGGCTGGAAGTGTGGGAAATACGAGTTACCTGGTTCGCTGGTTAGCTGGTGGAAATAGTCGTTGGTCGTTGGTATTTAGTATTTAGTAAAGATGCACCCAGAAATTGCAGGTTAAACATATAGCTACTAGAAACTGTGAACTAAAAACAGAAAAGCAAAAAAAATCGTATTGTTTTT
>Ga0272441_10006784_pt1 | contig 18968 bp, 15 predicted proteins | sample SSMProp6N_FD_193582 | JGI IMG/M metagenome (GOLD analysis project Ga0272441, IMG submission 193582) | Marine sediment archaeal communities from Little Sippewissett salt marsh, Falmouth, MA, United States - SSM-Prop-6N | ecosystem: Environmental > Aquatic > Marine > Wetlands > Sediment ... | reverse complement strand
TGTAATCAGACTATTTCGATAATAAGACTGGCTTGAACGTCGTTTAGAGACCGTCTTGGCGAGTGCCATGAGGCAACAAGACTCGGACAACCAGCGCTCTCCCGGGCCCCGTGGGGCGGGACGGCATGTGGAGCTCATTGATGGCACATCAGCCTTCGTGCCCGATCCCCTGCCTCCGGACCTTGAGCTGCGGCCCCTCATGTCGCCCCTGGCCGATGCTGAACGCGTTCTCGGCGGGCTGGAGAGCATCGCAGGCTTCATCCCCGACCCCGGCCTGTTCCTGACACCCCTTCTACGCGTCGAGGCCACACTCAGCTCCCGCATTGAGGGCACACAGACCACCGTCGAGGAGCTCTTCCGGGCTGAGATGACGCCGAACGCACAGACTGGGGATGATGCCATCGAGGTGCGCAACTACGTGGACGCGATGTACCTGGGCATGGAGTTGCTTGAGCGGCGGCCGCTGGACCTGTCCTTCGTTCGGCAACTACACGCTCGGCTGATGGCCGGCGCACGGGGACAGGACCGCGGCCCCGGCGAGTTCCGACAGGTGCAGGTGTTTGTGGGCCGGCGCGGCCGGGTGGGCACCGCCGTGTCCTACGTGCCCCCTCCACACGAAAGAGTGCCGGAGCTGATGGCGGACTGGGCGGCCTACGCCGCTCGGGGAGATGGCCTGCCACACCTCATCCGCTGCGGATTGCTGCATGCCCAGTTCGAGCTCATCCACCCGTTCCGCGATGGGAATGGTCGCGTGGGCCGGCTGCTCATGAGCCTGTACCTCATGGCACACGGGCGGCCCTCTCAGCCCCTGGTGCTGCTGAGTCCATACTTCGAGGAGCGCAGGCCCGAGTACTACGCCCACCTCCGCGCACTGAGCCGGACAGGCGACTGGGGGAGTTGGCTGGTGTTCTTCCTGGAGGCCGTCGAGGAGCAGTCCGCTCGGGCCACCACGGTTGCTCAGCAGATCGTTGCGCTGCGCCAGGAGCAGATGAGGAACCTGCAGGCGGTCCGAGCGCCACAATCGGCCTTCGCGGTACTCGAGCTGTTGTTCCGCAGTCCCTACATCACCATTGACCGGGCGGCCCGGCAAGCGGGGTGCGCCTATGCCACGGCCAAGCGGGCCATGCAGTGCCTGGAGCGTGAGGGCATAGTCACCGAGGTAACCGGCCGCAGGCGCAACAAGCAGTACCGCGCGGGCCCGCTCCTGGGGCTGCTTGAGGATATGTACCCCTCGGCGTAGCCGCGTAGGCTCCCTGGGGCCAGTTGGCGAGCGAGGGTTGCGTTGCGGGCGGCCACCGTCGAGAGCACGTACTGGTGAGGCAGCGACCCGATGGGGGGCGGACGCAGTGAAGGGCAGACGAGGGAATCCGGGGCTCAAAGGCCAGCTTTGCGACAAGAGCGTCGAGGCATATGTATTGGCGCTTGAGATCATCAACCAACTGTCCATCCGCTACCGCGTGGAGACCTTTGCCTATCTGATCTGCAACGCCTGGGAACTTCTGCTGAAGGCGAAGATCGCTGATGACGCAGGGGACCGTCGTGCCGTCTACTACCCCAAGGAGCGTAACAAGCCTCGTAGGTCGCTCTCGCTACGCGATTGCCTCAAGCGAGTATTCCCGAGGGAGAGGGACCCGGTGCGGCTCAACGTCGCGCGGATGGCCGAACTGAGGGACGAGGCGGTGCATCTCGTGATCGATCAGGTCCCTCGCGACGTGCTGGGGCTGTTCCAGGCGTGCGTGCTCAACTACCATTGGAAGCTCGGCGAATGGTTCGGCCTATCACTATCAGACCGTGTGTCGGTAGGCATGATGACGATAGTCTATGATTTGGGGCCTGAGTACTTCGACTTGGACAGCCCCGTAATGCGGAAGCAGCTGAACCGTGATACCCTTGACTACCTGACCGGATACCGCGACCAACTGCGGCAGGATTTCGAGGATCTCGGTGGAGATCGCACCTTCAGCATTCCCGTAGACCACAGGCTTGCCCTCACGAAGAGGGCCGATGACGCGGACATCGTGTTGGGGAGCGGTACGACCGGTGCCAGCGGTGTGCTGGTGGAGGTCCCCAAGGACCCATCCAGGACGCACCCCTACAGGTACTCCGAGATCGAGCGGGAGGTATCAAACCGACTGCCGGAGGGCGTCACCATCAACCGGCACGATACGGAGTGCCTCGTCCATGTATGCGCCGTCAAGAAGCGGACCGAGTGGTACTACAAGGGGAAAGTGCCCGGGTCGCCGGGCCAGTACAGCGAGGCGTTCATTGAGTGGGTGCTCCATCGCTACCGTCAGGATCCTGAGTTCTTCCAGAGGACGAGGCAGAAGTTCAGAGCCATGGGTAAGTGAACCTGGCTCGACGCAACACCCCCGTACCCGCGCCAGTCGAGGGGCGTGGGGAAGGCGAGTGTCGCCGTCGTCGGAACCAAAGCCGTGCATCAAACGGACGGGCCAGTGAACTGGCGCACGCGCAGCGAGGAGCACCTTGAGCGCTGGGGGGGCCATGACAGCGCAACGCGTTGACAACAGACGTAACCACGGACACACAGCCATGTGGCCCACGTGATCGCGAGGAATGAAAGCCAATGCCCCGCAAGAAACCCACCAATCCCACTGAGATCGACTGCTTCAAGCACAAAGATAAGCGCGCCAACATACCCACCGAGGAGTTGCGTGGCTTCGTGGCTGAAGATGATGGGCAGACACCCTCGATGCTCTACCCCAGGGACCCCTCCCTGGACCCGCAGCTTGTCTGGAAGGGCAAGGACGCCCAGGATCAGCAGGACCTGCAGGTCCCCATCCTGCCCGTGTACATCCAGGAGAAGATCCACCCACAGGCGCTGATCGAGGACCTGCGGGCAGAGCGTGAGCGCTCCGAGCCCGAGGCCCAGCCGGCCCTTTTCTCCGATTTCAACGGCATCGAGTTCGAGGACATGGTGGACTTCTACCAGCACCAGCAGAACTGGGCCAACCGGATGATCCTGGGCGACAGCCTGCGCGTGATGACCAGTCTCGCGGAGAAGGAGAACCTCAAGGGCCAGGTCCAGATGATCTACATCGACCCGCCCTATGGGATCAAGTTCGGCTCGAACTGGCAGGTGTCCACCCGGAAGCGCGATGTCAAGGACGGCAAGGCCGAGGACCTCACCCGGCAGCCCGAGCAGGTGAAGGCCTTCCGGGACACCTGGGAGCTGGGGATCCACTCGTACCTTTCATACATGCGGGATCGGCTGGTGGTGGCGCGGGAGTTGCTCACCGAGAGCGGGTCCATCTTCGTCCAGATCGGCGATGAGAACGTACACCTCATCCGCTGCCTGATGGATGAGGTGTTTGGGGCGGAGAACTTCTGTGCCGCCATCAACATCGTGAAGACGGCTGGGCAGACGGACGCGCTACTCCCGGGATTGTCTGACACGCTGCTTTGGTATGCACGGTCTCGGGAAGGCAGTAAGTACCGGCGCGTATATCGTGAGAAGGGCGTTGGACTGGATCAGATAGGCCAGTACTACTACGTTCAAGCGCCCGGCGGTCAGAGGCGTCGGATGACAGCCGACGAACTGACTCGCCCCGCGCTTCTCGAAGCGGGGTGCGAGGCCTTCCGAGTGAGCGACATATCGAGCAACAAGTTCTACTCGTTGGGACGTGTGCCGTTCGTCTTTGAGGGCAGGAGCTATGTCCCGCCCAAGGGCCGCTTCTGGACGCACAGCCCTGAAGGCCGAGAGAGACTCCGTAGGGCGGACCGGCTGCTGGGGATCGGGAAGAGCGTACGCTTCATCGGGCACCTGGGTGACTTCAGGTTTCAGGCGATGGATAACCAGTGGACGGATACAGGCGTTAGCGGCTTCTCTGCCGAGAAGGTGTATGTCGTGCAGACCAACACGAAGGTCATTGAGCGCTGCCTCTTGATGACCACCGACCCGGGCGACCTGGTTCTGGACCCCACCTGTGGCTCGGGCACCACGGCCTACGTCGCCGAGCAGTGGGGACGACGCTGGATCACCATCGACACCAGCCGCGTGTCTCTTGCCCTGGCACGGACGCGCCTGATGAGCGCCCGCTACCCCTGGTACGAGCTGGCCGACGCCGACGGCAGGGACCTGCGCCAGGGCTTCCGCTACAAGACCGTGCCCCACATCACCCTGCGGGACATCGCCCACAACGAGGAGATCGACGAGATCCACGCCCGGTGGCAGGACAAGCTCGAGCCCCTGCGGGAAGAGGTCAACGCCGCCGCCGGGCAGTCATGGGAAGACTGGGAGATCCCCCACCCCTCCGATGAGGAAGCCATGGCGACGGTGACCACGGAGGCCCACAAGCCCATCGCGGAGTGGTGGGCCCTGCGGCAGAAGCGCCAGGCCGAGATCGACAAGTCCATCGCCGAGCACTCCCAGCAGGAGACCCTGTACGATCAGCCCTATGAGGACCGCAAGCGCGTGCGCGTGTGTGGGCCTTTCACCGTGGAGAGCCTGTCGCCCCACCGCGTGCTGTCGACCCGGGAGGAGCTGCCACGGTCTCAGCGGGAGGGCCAGCAAGCCGTCGCGGCGGGCAGGTTCGAGCAGATGATCATCGAGAACCTGCGGGCGGCCGGTGTGCAGAACACCATCAAGGACGAGCGGCTGCAGTTCGAGTCCCTGGATAGCTACGCCGGGGAGCACCTGCACGCGACCGGCTCGTACAAGGAGCAAGATGGGAAGGAGCGTACGGCGGCGGTGTGCATCGGCCCGGAGACGGGCACCGTGGGCCCCGAGCTCATCCGCGATGCGGCCAAGGAGGCCGTGCAGGGCATCGGCTTTGATACGCTCATCGTGTGCGGCTTCGCCTTCGACCCCCATGTGTCGGAAGAGGCCAAGCGCTACGGCAAGTTGACGGTGCTCATCGCCCGCATGAACCCCGACCTGTCCATGGGGGATGAGGTGCTCAAGAAGACGGGCTCAGGGAACCTGTTCATGGTATTCGGCGAGCCGGATGTGCAGGTCCGGCGAGAGGGTGGGCGGCTTGGGGTGCAGATCAAGGGCCTGGACATCTACGACCCAACGACAGGCGAGATTCGCAGCAACACCACCGATGACATTGCGTGTTGGTTCATCGACACGAACTACAACGGGGAGAGCTTCTTCGTGCGCCACGCGTACTTCACGGGCGCCGACCAGCCGTATGACAAGCTGAAGCGCGCCCTACGGGCGGAGATTGATGAAGAGGCGTGGGAGGAGTTGTATTCGACCACAAGCCGGCCTTTCGACCCGCCCGCGACGGGCCGCATCGCGGTGAAAGTCATCAACCACTACGGCGACGAAGTGCTGAAGGTATATGAGGTGTGAGATGCGGCACAGCAGGGGGTACAAGCATTCCTACCACCAAGGAACTAGAGGTCACCTACTGGCCCGTCGGCCATGGGCTGTTCTGCAGCGCGGACATAAGGTACCAGGACGCGGTGTTCACGGTCATCTATGACTGTGGCCGCGTAGGCAACCGACATTCGGGCGCCAGGCGGCATTTGCCTCAGATAGCGCGACGCCCTATTGATCTATTGGTCATCTCGCACTTCCATGAGGACCACATCTCGGCGATCCCCGCCCTTCTCGATCACACGGGGGGCGCGCAGCGCGTGTGGGTACCTTACCTGTCTCCCGCCATGAGACTCCTCACGGCGGCAGGCAGGCTGGCAAGCGGCAGGATGTGGGGCGAACCTCCGAGCGAGTACGGGGATGCCGTGCAGATGGGTTTGGACCCTGATGGCTGGTTCCGAGCCCGAGGCGCGAGCGATGTGCACCAGATTGGCAGCCCGCTCGACGAGGAGATGCGGTCCGATGAGTTGCCACGGTACGTGGGGCCGCCCGAGGAGACGCAGGGCCGGGGCAACGCCGAACACAGAGATCGCTCTGTCGATCTGGACATGACCGACCTGGCGAGAGTGCCGGACGCGTTCCGCGCAAGATCGGCGTTCCGCGCATCCTCCTCGCGTGTGCGCCCTGCCCCCGCTGACGGGCCGGGCTGGACAGAGGAGATCGCACTGTTCCTAACGTGGGTCCTCCCGCGCACCGACAGCGACATCCGGAGCGCTATGTGCGAGCTCCCGGGCCCGATTGCAGGCATCTTGCGGGACATGCTGCCCAATACCGCAGCCTATCGCGATCCGCCGTTGCAGGCACGCCGCGTGACAGAGCTCGCAGACGCTATATGCGACGTTGATTCCAGGCGCACACTGCGCCAGTTCTACCGCGCTCTCAACACAGAACTGAACGCGACGTCCCTGTTCCTGATGATCCAGGCGGCCGCGGTCTTAGCGTATCCGGAGGCCACGCCGATCAACTGGGGTTTTGCGGGTTCGGCCTCGGCGACGGGGGCGCAGACGGCCGATGGTTGTGCCCAGGGCGAATGGCCGCCTGTGCCTCTGGGCTCTGCCCCCGACGCCCCGTCCGGCGACGTCGGAGAAGGGATGGCGTGGCTCCCAAGCGGGCCGTACGGTGAAGGCGACACGGCTAAGCTCGTGCCGACCCTCCTGTGGTCTGGCGACGCAACCCGAGACGTCCAGCGCAGGCTACTGGCCGACGCGAAGCTGCCGCTGAAGCGCCGACTCAAGAACGCCAGCATCTGGCAGGTCCCACACCACGGCTCCCCCCACAGCCAGGAGCCGGACATGCACGACGCCGTATGGGGGGCTGAGGGCGTGATCTCCTACGGAACGGCCAGTGACTGCCGGCCTACGGTTGACATGCTCCAGAGGCCGGGCATGACGCCGCTGGTTGAGACGAGCCAGTCCAGGAACGCCACGTTCCGCTGGCGGTAGGGGGGCTGGCCAGCGTAGGTGGCGAAGGCGTGGTGGTGGCAGACACAGGCCCTTGCCGCGCGTATTGGCCGACAGAAGGACGGGCTTGTCTTCGAAGGCGAGAGCTTCCCGGCCCTGAAGCGGAAGGAGGAGAAGGCGTTCGGGGAGTACCGGACGAGACGGTTGGTGCCGGAGGCGTGGGAGAGGCAGGAGCACACAGAGCGTGGAGGGTCGGCAGGCGATGCGGGCACACGGCGTCGGCCGGATATCACCGGCCCCATTGCCTATCAGGTGGGAGTGAGTGCCCTTGAGCACGCAACGATACGACCGACAAGCCATCATCGAGGGTAGCCTGGAGCAGCTCGGGGACAACCCGAATGCCGCCTGGGCTGACACGGCCATTCTCCACGACAGGCCGAGGACGATGGCGTCAGTCAGGGCACTGCACGTGAAGCGTTCAGACGGGCGACGCGAGTTACACCTGACGCTCCGCAAGTTCGATGATTGCGATGAGCGAGGGTACTTCGCTAAGATGATCAAGCTCAGTCTCGATAATGATGGCGTCGAGGGTCTGCTCTCCTATCTGCGTGCACAGAGCACACTCAAGCAGGTGTCTCTCGGCGAGCGGTACCTCCTTGCAGAGGGTAGTGTCGTCCCCGCTGAGACCGCGAGGGCGATGGCTGAGCTGATATCCAACGGCACGCTGACCGTGGCTGAACTGGACAACATCCACGCGGCCGCCCAGCATGCTGCCTACCGCGCAGCACTGGCAGAACTGCGGGCGCTGCTCCAGGATGATGATGCGGAGGCGACATACCAGCGCTGGTTCGAGGACCACCCGTGGGTGTTTGGCACGAGCTATGTCGGCCGCGAAGATGCACGTAAGGTCGGCCTCCACGATCAGGTCGACATGATACTGCGGACGGCAGACGGCTATCTCGACATCGTGGAGTTGAAGACTCCCAGCGCCAAAGTGCTGGTGCACGACCGAGGGAGAGATATCTGGCGGTGGTCAGCGGATGCCAGTGGGGCCATTGGCCAGTGTGCGAAGTACCTTCGTGGCGTGGAAGAGAAGCGGCACCTTCTACAGGTCGAGGAAGGACTGCCCTTCATCAAACCTCGGGGGCGGATCGTCATTGGACGGTGCGAGAACTGGCCCAACGACAAGCGGGAGGCTCTGCGTACCCTCAACGCGGCTCTGCACGGCATGGAGATCTGGACGTACGACCACGTGCTGGCAATGGGACGTCAACTGGTGGCGTGCTACGAACCAACACTGCCAGACAACATAACTGGGGAAGGCGACGATGATGACCCCTTCGCGGACGTCTAGGCCAGCCTCGGGGACGCAGGTCTCGGGCGGACCGCTGCCACGCCTTATCACGATGCCGGCGGCCGAATAGGGCCGACGGCGCCGACGCCCCGACTGTGGGTGCGTCCGCGTCCGCCCCCGGTCGCGTGGAGACGAGATCGGGCGAGGAGATGAGTGAGTGCTGAGTTACAGCGGTGCGTCATCACGCCGCCGGACGACCTACGCGAAAGGAGACTGTCAACAACGCGCGTGGCTCTGCAACGCCTGTCAGCTGGTCCAGTCTGCTCTATACAGTTTCGCCACCTCGCACTATGGGAGACCGACAGTGAGATTTGAGAGCCTATCGGCCGAGCCCACAGGCAGACTGTACTCATGGATACCCCATGACCTCGAGGCCGAGGCAATCGTGTTCCTGCCCGATGCATGCCCCGGCAGATCACCCCTGCCGACAGGCACGGCGGTTCTGACCCGCCAGCCAAACTGGCGGCGCTTTGCGGTGTCTGATTGCGGCTGTGGAATGCGTTTGCTGCGCTCTGAACTGGGACTGGACGCACTCGATGCTAACCGTTGGGATCAACTTGCACGGGAGTTGGCGGGGAATGCTGGGGGACTGGGTGATCTGGGCGGAGGCAACCACTTCCTGGATGCCTTAGCCACCTACGATGACGGTCCTTTGCACTTCCTCATCCATACGGGATCGCGAGCAGAATCTGGGCATGTAGACCACTTGGTAGAGAAGCCCGAGGCCTTCGACGCGGAATTCGCGCGGGTCGTGGAATGGGCAAGCGAGAACCGGCATTGTGTGCAGCAGACCGTCGAGCGCGTCTTCGGCGGGACAGAGTGTGTGCTTGACTTGCCGCACAACACATTCGAGCTACTGTCGGATGGCGCTGCAATTGTCCGCAAGGGGTGTGTTCGAGTCAGCCCCGGAGACCTGTCCGTGTTGCCGTCTCACATGTCCGGCGACGTCGCGCTGGTGCGTGCCACCGACCGCGTGAGTGAGACGCTGTTCTCAATGAGCCATGGGACGGGACGTAGTATGTCCAGGGCAGATGCGAAGGTAATCGCAGAGAGCTATGACTTCGCCGCTCTGCGCCGACAGGTACTGATGCCGAGTTCGCTTGATGACGCTTCCCTCCGCACCGAGGGCCCCTACGCCTACCGCGATCTCGACGGCTGTCTGGCAGTGATCGAGGACTATGTCGAGGTTGTGTCGCGGTTCGCGGTTGTTGGTTACATCGGGCACTTGTGAGACGGGATCACCCTGGGACCCATCTTCTGCCGATCTTGAGAGGCCCCTCTGGGTGGGTGCTATGGGTTGTCTATGGTGGTGCGATCAGCTCTTCTGTGTTCGGGAGTTGGGGTCTGGCGAGTATGTACTGCTGTTTGTCGGTGAGAGCGATCTCGCAATCGATCAGCACGCCGTTGATGAGCCCGGTATCGTACAGACTATGGTGGACAGGCGGAAGTCAGTCAACGAATGCGAGTGCGAGACGACGGTGACGCGACTTAGGTACCTACGCTGGCCGGACTCAAAGATGTACGCCGATGCGGCGTCTAGGCGTGCGAGCATAAAGAGCCTTCGCTATGCCCGGCCGGCCTCACGACGTGGAGGGCAAACCTGAATCCGACCACGAACAGACGCTTTCAGAGAAGGTAGTGAAAGTGTTCAGCGACGTGAACTCGGGCTTGATAGGGCTGTTTGCGGGACTTGGGTGCGCGAGGTCCCGCGCTCCCAGTTCAGCCAGGGGGCCCTGTACGAGATCGGCTCGGCTATGAGCCTGTTCCAGATCAAGAACTCCGCCGCGGAGTTCCTGGCAGCGCTGGAGGGGACAGCGCCACCCCCCATCGACGACGGAGCGGGGCCCGACGCCGACGAGATCGAGCAATACACCCGGGGCTACGTAATCAAGCGTCTGGCGCAAGAGCTCAAGGGGCATCCGCTGGCTGACCTGGTCGCCCATCTGTTGGAGAAGATGAGGTACAGGACGCGTGCGTCGCCGCCCGGCCCTGACCGTGGAGTCGACATCCCCGCCCACCGGGACGAGTTGGGATTCGAGCCACCGATCATCAAGGTGCAGGTCAAGAGCGGGGAAGGCACGGTGGGTGACCCGGAGGTCTCGGCCCTGTATGGGAAGGTCACGGGTGCCGAGTTCAGGCTGCTCGTGACTTTGGGTACCTACAGCTCCCAGGCCCGGAGCTTTGCCGAGGGCAAGAGCAACCTGCGGCTGATCGACGGAAGCGACCTGGTGGACCTGCTCCTGTTGCACTACGAGGAGTTGGACTCCCGATACAAGGGCCTGCTGCTACTGCGAAGGGTCTACGTGCCCGAAGGGCTCGACGAGACCGAGGGGTAGTCTGGCCACCCTTGACGTGCGCCCGACTCCCAAAGGTCGGGGCTGCGCGGGGAGTGGCCCCCGCTCGCTCCTGAGTACAGAGAGCGCCGGAGGATGACACGGAGACGTCAGGTCCGCCACAGGAGATGGCCAGTGAGCGTCGCCAGGGAGGCTGCCAGCAATGGCCGGCATCGTGGTGGGTATCGATTTGGGTGCAGCCTACTCAGCCATCTCGCACATCAGAGCGGATGGCCGCACTGAGGCCATCCCCAATGCTCTGGGGGAAGCCCTGACGCCTTCGGCGGTGCGCATTAGCGGCTTCGAGCTTCGCGTCGGGCAAATGGCTTACCGCGAGCGATTCAGCGACCCCTATCACGTGGCCTACGGCTTCAAGCAGTCGCTCGGCGACCCGGAGTACAGTTTCCAGGGGCACACCGCCGCGGACCTGACGACCGCAGTCCTGAGGCAGTTGGTCGAAGATGCCGAGGCGCACCTCGGGATGCCGGTCTCGGAGGCAGTCGTCACTCATCCGGCGCACTACGGCGCAAGAGGGAGGACGACCATGAGAGTGTTGGGGGCGGTCGCACTGACCGTATTGTCGGTGACGGCGTGGGCCCAGACGGAGCAGGGGACAATGCGCGTGCGGGACCTGCGGGCCCACACGGGAGAGGTGGTCACCGTTAAGGGCCGGGCCGGTCAGATCATCGAGGCGGAGGAAAGGGCCGGTGTGCGCGTATACAGCCTGCGCGATGACTACGGCAGTGTCGTCAATATCCACACCGGCAAGGACTACCCCATCTTCGGCACCACCCTGATCGTGAGCGGAAAGCCGGTGGCAGACCCGGCCTCGGGGAGGACATACCTGGAGGAGCAGTCGCGTAAGAGGGCCTACCCCCCCAGAGACCCCCTGCCACAGCTCGCGGTTGTCAAGGGACGAGTCGAGGAGACTACGCAGTCGCAGGAGAGTGCTGGTGTGCGGCTGTACAGCCTTCGCGATGAGGATGGTGACGTGGTCACCGTCCGGACCGATGGAGACCCCCCCAGCCCCGGCAGCGCCCTGATTGTGACCGGCAAGCCCGTCACTGACTCGGCCTCAGGGGAGACGTACCTGGAGGAGCAGTCGAGAGACCCAGCATATGACCCGTGGGACATTCCGCGCAAGCTCCTTCCGGTGCTGATCGGCGTCATTGTTATCATCGTCGTGTGGGTGATGGTCCGTCGCCGCTCGGCAGGGGGGCTGCCCGAGGTCTGGGGCTATGCGGAGACGGTCTCGGGGCCCCACCAGGGCAAGTCCTTTGCGCTCCGCGGCGCTGATGTCATCGTGGGGCGGGGCCAGGACGCCCTGCTGGCCGTTGACCTGCCCCTGGATGCCAGCGTGTCCCGGGAGCATGGTCGCATCGTTCGAGACGGAGAGGCGGTGTACTACGAGGATTCGGGCAGCACGTACGGCTCATGGGTCAATGAGCAGCAGATGCAGGGAGACCAGCGGGTGCAGTTGGCTCCCGAGGCGCTGATCCGTCTGGGGCCAAACACTGTGATTCGGGTAGGCCAGGTCGGTGCCGCTGCTGCGGGTGCCACCCGTTTTGCCGATGATGAGAACGATGACGAGGTTGGCAATGCGGGCGAGAGCCCGACGAGGAGGGCCGGTGCCACCCGCTTTGCGGAAGACGAGGGGGATCAGGTGCTCCCCCAACATACGCCCGCTCCCGACAGGCAGCAGGAGCGCACAAGCCGTTTCCACTTCAGCGCCTTCTACCCCGAGAAGGTAGGACCGCAGGACGTGAGCAGGATGATAGCGTACGCTCATCTCCCGACCGTGGCGGCCCAGGTAGTGGAGGAGGCCAGGGAACGCCTGGAGCTTCGGCCCGGCACGACACTGAAGGTCGCCAGCGATACGCCCACCCGCAGCCTGCCCCGCGAGTGCCTCATCCGGGTCACCCCTGATATCCCGGGGCTGCAGTTTGATAGGCTGGAGGCATCCATGTCCCTGTGGGAGGAGGTGCAGTCGGTTGAGTTCCGTTTCCGCCCCGATTCCTCGGCCACCGGCCAGCTCTGCCGAGGCTGGCTGCACTTCTGGTTGGATTGCATCAGTGTGGGCGACCTCGCCATCGATATCCTGGTCAGCGATGAGGAAGTCCCGGAGTTGTTCCGCGATGCTCTGGCTCGCGCCAACGCCCCGGCGTATCGCACCGTGTTCCCTTCCTACTCACACGAGGATGCTGAGATTGTGGAGCGCATCGAGGCGTATGCTGAGGCCTTCGGCGACAGGTACCTGCGGGATCTTCGTGCTCTTCGCTCTGGTCAGCACTGGCCAAGCGAACTTGCGCGCTTCATCGAGCAAGCCGACGTCTTCCAGCTCTTCTGGTCTGAGCGCGCGATGGGCTCAGAGTACGTCAAGAAGGAGTGGCGCCACGCACTCGGGCAGCGGGTCTCGCGGCCGGACCCATACTTCGTCCGGCCGGTCTACTGGACGCCGAAACCAGCCACGCCCATTCCCAGTGAGCTGAGCGAGCTGCACTTCGCCCGCGTTCCTCCCGAATACGCTGGGGGCTAGTAGCGGGGGGCATTCCTGATGTCTTGGCGAGGGACCGTTCGGGCGTTGCGCGGAACAGACCCGTACCTGCCTCCCATCGGAGCCGACCGAGGACCACCGCGCCGAGGCCGGGTGCGCCGGCGCGAATGTCTGAAGCACGTGGGAGACGGTGCTGAAGCACAAGGACCAGCCCTCCTTGCTGGGCAGTAACATCAACCACCCCAACGAATTCGGCCACTGGCTGGACGCGCAGGCATTCGAGGCGGTGAAGTTCCGCGCGGCGAGGCCAGCACGATGCGCAGTACGGCCTGGCACGCCTCGAATCTGTTTGGGCGAATGGACCTATGGCCTGTCGCTGCGATGCTCGCGCAAGATGGCCAGCACCCGACGCCGTGCGGACGCGACTCTACCTTCTCGCGAGGTGGGCGTACTCGCTCTGAACTGTGTGGGGTAAAACCCCTGGTCCAGTACCTCATTGGCGATCTGGTGCGCCGATACCCCTTGGGCGTGTTGCTTGAGTACGTACTCGGTCAGACGCTGCGACCTCACCCGTTGCGCTGCCTCCCGCCGGTAATGCAGGCACATTCTGTCCTTCTGGTGCTTCACCTGTGTACCGGCCACGTTTGAGGCCAGCAGCGGGCAAAAGATCGAGGTCTGCCAGACCTCACGTCGCATTTGGGCGATGAGTCTATCACGAGACAGTGCGGCTTCGTAGAAAGGCAGCATCCTCCAGCGCAAGCGCCTCGGGAAGCGCTGCAGCTCTTCAGTGAGCTGGTCTGACGCTGTCCACCTTCCTCCAGACAGGCTGGCAGCCTGTAGTTCCTCGCGCGGGATGACCTCGAGGTAGTCCAGCCAGGGCTTGTCCTCGGCGGGCATCTCGATGGCCATCTGCTCGGCCCAGCGGTCCACATTGGCTAGCCACACCTGCCGGCACAACTCCCGGACAGGCTCCGGTCCCGCCTGGCCGGCCAGCCACCCGTACCTGGTGCGCTCGTCGGTTTGCAGGGCATGAGCGATCTCGGGGCTCGCCCAGAACAGCACCGGCAGCTTCCCCTCACGACCAAGTACTTCGAGATAGAAGTACTCATAGTCCCATTGGTCGCCTTCGCGGATCTCATCGGTGCAGTCCTGGCAAAGCCTGGCTAGTGGCTCGATATTGGACGGTAGCTTGGGGGTCTTGCCCACTCGCGCCAGGCCGTGAAGATCCAGGGGCAGCAGCGAGTAGTCCGCGACGGTCTCACCGCCATCGTCTGCAGGCAGCAGGAGGGGATGCCTGCCAAGCGACGCTCGTAGGCCGTTGGCGCAGACGATATCAGCGGGGTCAGGCTTCGACTCTCTGAACAGTTCTACGGCCGTAGGTACGGGCTGCTCCGACATGATGCTCACCTCGCAGGGGGTGATAACTTTGTGAGTTATCACTCTACCGGGAGTTGGTAACTCACGCTACGCTGTCAGCTAACAACACGAGCCGGCATGTGAATGCCGTAGGGCGCCCTACCCACAAACGGAGTTCAAAATGTCAGTCCCAGATTGTGTCGTCTGCCTGGGCTCCGCTGGCAGTAGCCCACCAGATGGCGCACAAACGCCTTGTTGCCACTCGTCGCTAAGCGAAGAGTACCTTGGCTATTTGGGGGAGGTCCGCGGTTACAGTCCCTGTACTATCCGTGCGTACCGAGGCGACCTGTTCCAGTTCGGGCAGTTCGCGGATCAATGTGGCCTCGCAAACGACCTGCGCAGCGTTCGTCGCAGACACATCTACTTGTTCTGTCGATGGTTGGCAAAGGGTCGGCGCCCACGCACCATTGCGCGCAAACTGGCTTGCCTTCGTGGCTACTTCGGCTACCTGCGGCAGGTAGGACTGCTGGAGCAGTGCCCGCTTGAGGGCATTCTCACGCCACGGTACACGGAGTCCCCACCCTCAGTACCCAGCGAAACTCAATGTGCCAGGCTGCTGGCCTCGTGTCAAGAGACTAGGGAACGTGCAGTTGTGCACCTGTTGCTTGGGTGCGGTCTGCGCAGGAGTGAGTTGCTCGGCCTGGACGTCCGCGACATATCAGCAGACTGGCGCCATCTTAACGTGCGACGGGGCAAGGGAGGCAAGTCCCGAACCATACCGATAGCGTCGCCAGTCGCGCACGCGATCCAGGACCATCTGCCCGAACGCCCCTCTTCCTCAGACCCCATCTTCCAGACAGGTGCAGGTACTCGTCTTGGGAACACTGGTCTGCAGCGCTTGTTCCATCGTGTGGTGGGAAAGGCCGGTCTCTCCGCTCAGGGCTTCACCTTACATTCACTCAGACATGCTTTCGCCACTCACCTGCTGCGGTCCGGCGCGGACGTGGCGACCGTGAGGGATCTTCTTGGCCACGCCAGCCTCGAGACTACGAGCAGGTACCTGCACGCCGACGCTCAGACCAGGACTAACGCAGTGGACAAGTGGGCGGACGTACTGTCGGGGTCGGTCTCCGAGCTGACTACGCAAGAGCGCCATGAGGGTGCACCGGCCGAGGGGGGGCAGGTCAATGTCTAAGCGGGAATTTGGGCGGATCACCGTCGAGGACAACAATGACCGGCTTCCAGGCGGGTTCGTGCAGGTACCAGTCGTGGTGGTATATGACGATGCCCTCTCCCTGGGTGCTAGACACACCTACACTCTCCTGAGGCACTATGCGTTCAGGAGCGGTCGCTTTCAGGGCCAGGCGGCCCTTGCCTCGGCCTTGGGCTGCTCGGTGCGGCATGCCCAACGGTACCTGGTGGAGCTGCAGGCCGCTGGCTACATTGAAGCCAAGCAGGAGGGGCTTGGGCAGCCGAACGCCTACACACTGAAGAGCCTGCGGTCACGCGGCGGGAAGGCGGCCGGAACGGGAGGACACATCGGCTCCACCTCGGGTGACACGCATGCCGCACCCGCCAGGACCCGGGAGTCGCGTCAGGGCGGACCAGGGGGGCGTGGTGAGAGTGACTCCGGCGTCGCTTCCCTAGAAAGGAAAGAAGTAGCGACTAAGAATCTAGAGAACGAGAACGAGTCCCCTCAAGGAGCAGTCCCGGGCGACATCCCCACAGACTGTGGTGAGCCCGAACCCATCTCGGCTTCGTCTTCGGGGGATTCATGTTCCGTTGACGACAACGACGAACTGCTAGACACGGCCACACAGGCTGCTGACTTGCTCAATGGCGGGCGACAGGTCTCGAGCATACTCGGGTACCTCAGGGGGCGTAACGGCAACGGTGGCTTCAGCCCTGAAGTTGCTCGTGAAGCCCTCGATGCCACCATCCAGCGACACGAGCGAGAAGGCCTAGAAAACCCGATAGCCTACTTCTACAGCCAGTGCAAACACGCTAGACGCGAGGCCGTGAAGAGCCAGGCAGCACGCATGGGTGAGGTCAAGCGGGTGTTCCCCATCGTGTGTACCTGTGCTCTGTCAATCCTGCGTGATGAACACGATCTGGACCATGTCGAAGACTTCGTCAGACGCAAGTTGCCAGAGAGGTATGAGGAGGTCGTCGAGAGGGTGCGGCAACTCGCCCCAGACGCATGGCAGAGGGCTGAGGAGCGCCGCTCTCCGAAGCTTGCGCCCCAGATCCTGTCGGAGACCAGTCCCGCGACTGGGCCGCGCGCCGACGAGGCGCGCGCTTTGTCTCTGCGCCCAGCGATCGCTGCTCCGCGTACTGGAAGCCCTGGCCATCGGGGCAATCCCGTCGAGAGGTAATGCGCTGGCCTGGCATACTGCACGAGTCAAGCAGCTAAGCGAACACGGGGGACGGCCAGAACAGGACGTTCGGCGCTGGCCGTCCCACCTCGGTGCGACAAGCAAAGGTTGTGTCTGGTTATGTCTCTCGGATGCAAGGCACTGAAGGCCGATGGTCAACCGTGCAGGGCTGCCCCCCTTCGGGGGAGCGACTACTGCTACATGCATGACCCTGCAAAGGCGCGCGAACGCCGCGATGCCAGGCATCGCGGCGGGGTCAACCGTCGAGTGGCGAAACACAGCGCGGCGCCGCTGAAGGTCACAATCGAGACCGGGAAAGACGTGGTCAAGGTGCTGCAAGCCGCGATCAACGATGCCCTCCGACTGGAGAACTCTCACGCAAGAGCCCGCACACTAGGCTACTTGTGCGACAAGGCGATGAGAGCCCTTGAGTTGGGCGAGATATCGGCTCGTGTGGAAGCTCTCGAACGGATGCTGAGCGAGGACGAGGATGGCAATGGTGAAGGGAGTGATGGTATGTGAACCTCCGGCAGCGGCTCAAACGAGTGGAGGCCATAGCAGATGAGCAGTTACAGAAGCACGCCGAAGCGAACGCGCTCAGGACGACGATTGGCTTGGAGCTCGATTTGGTGGTGCTCAAGGGTACGGAACGCCGGTATTCGGTGCATCGCTTCCGCTGGCCACCCCGTGGTGGCCAAGAAGGGTGGGACGACTTCTCTCCTGAGGAGCAGTCAGTCCTCTTGGAGCGTTGGCCGGAGCACTTCGAGGCGCGCCTGAACTGGATCAGCGGCCGCATAAGCAGAGGAGAGGCCGCTCGGCCCGCGTGGCTGGAGCGGGAGCTAGAGCTGATCAAGCAGGGAGCCTGGTGGCACCCAATCCTGCGCGACTATGCTATCACCGTGCCTCACAGGACACCTCTGCGTTTCGGGCGCATCTACCCCTGATGCCCCCGCAGCCGTGGCAGCGTGACCATCGCCTCGGTAAGCTCCCGAGGCTTCACCTTCGTGTAGACCATGGTCGTGCTCAGATCAGCATGGCCCAGCGCCTCCTGGACCTGTCGGATGTTCCGGGTATGATCCAGGAGGCGCGTCGCGAAGGTGTGCCGCAGCATGTGTGGGTGGACACGCCTATCAATCCCCGCCTTCTTGCCCAGTCGCTGGCACATCTGCCTGATGTAGCGGTCGTTCAGTCGGCCGCCTGGGCTGAGCAACTTCCCTTCTCGGGCGAATGGCCCTCTGACCTGTCCGGTCGACAACGTTGTGAAGACGAGGCCGTTCGGTATGCCCAGACGCCTTCGTTCCTCGAGCCACAGGCGCAGGTAGTTGTCCGCGTCTGCAGGCAATGCCACGACGCGATGATGGCCACCTTTCGTTGCCTTAAGGTGCAAGACGGTGGTTTTGCGGTGGCAAACGTGGTCGGTGCGTAGATCGCTGGTTCTGAGACCGAGCACCTCTGATACGCGCAGGCCCCCGTCAGCCATCAGTTGCAGCATGGCGCGGTTCCGCAGGCCGGTCGGAGTGGCCACGTTAGGCTGAGACAGAAGCGCGACGAGTTCCTCCGGCTCCAGGATTTCCGGCACGCGACGCTTCATGCCCTGTGCGCCCCTTTACTACCGTTATGGAACAATAGCGGTAGTATATATTGGCCGCATGGACAACGCAATGAGTAGTCCGGTATTTTCGGTAGTAAAAAAGTGGAATAGCTTCCAGCTGGGGCCGACCATACTTCACAGCCAGGTTGACCTGTTTTCGTTGCAGAAGCTGTTGGGACACTCGTCCATCGAGTCGACGGCGATCTACCTGCACGTGGATTTGACAAGGCTGAGGGCTGCCGTGGCGAGTCACCCGATGGCGTAGGGGTCGATTGGGGTGCCGAGTGGGCAGGGGAATGGGTCTGAGCGAGGAAATGCCTCGTTTGTGACGTCTCAGTGAGACACGGCCAGTGGGAGGGGAGTGCGTCGATGCCTGACAGTGGTCGTTGGGCCATTCTCATCGCGGTCTTCAGCGCCTGCAACCTGATGCCGGCTCACGCCCGGATCGTGGCAGTGGTGATCGGGATCGACGCGTACGACTCGCGCTCGATCGGTGGACTGTCCGCCGCGGTCAAGGACGCCACAGGCCTTGCCGAGGCCCTCGAATGCACCGGCACTGCGCGCGAAGACATCCGCGTCATGACTTCGGAGGAGCCCCTCGGGTCTCCCTGTCGGCCTACGGGCGTGGACATCGCGCTGGCCATCGATTGGGCACGTCGCCGGGTCCGGGAAGGGGATACCTTCCTGTTCTACTACGCGGGGCACGGGATCAGCCGCTGGG
>Ga0272441_10006782_pt1 | contig 18973 bp, 9 predicted proteins | sample SSMProp6N_FD_193582 | JGI IMG/M metagenome (GOLD analysis project Ga0272441, IMG submission 193582) | Marine sediment archaeal communities from Little Sippewissett salt marsh, Falmouth, MA, United States - SSM-Prop-6N | ecosystem: Environmental > Aquatic > Marine > Wetlands > Sediment ... | reverse complement strand
CAGGACCAGTATGGCAACCGCAGCGGCCGCGTCGTCTTCCAGGTCTACTCCAAGCAACCCGCCTCCGTGTACCTGTGGGCACGCGTGCTTGCGAAGACCAACTCGTCCAACTCCTTCCGCCTGGGGACCGCTAAGGGAACCACCTCGAAGGCCCAGCTCCACGAATGGCACTTCGCGCCTGCCCCCGTATGGAACTGGCAGCCCTACACCCGGGGAGGGCAGGCTGACCGCCGCGGCGGGGAACCGTCCGAGCTCCAGCTCGAAGTCGGCATGAACTCCATCATCGTGGCCATCCGCGAGCGCGGCTGCGCACTCGACAGGATATCCCTCTCGCCGTCGCCCGAGCCCCCCGAGTAGGTCCTTTACCTCGCCGAGTTCCCCCTTGACCCGAGCACCCGACAGGAGGCGCACGATGGGAAGTGGAGCGGAGCCCGTGCCCCGGCCCGAGCACCCGAGGCCCGACTTCGAGCGCGAGCACTGGCTCAACCTCAACGGCACGTGGCAGTTCGAGATCGACCCCGGCGGATCGGGCGAAGACCGCGGCCTGACCTCGGGCACCGACCTCGCGCAGACGATTCTCGTGCCCTTCTGCCCCGAGAGCCGCCTCTCAGGCGTCGGTCACACGGACTTCATGGAGCACGTGTGGTACCGCCGCCACTTCGACGTCCCGCCCGCGCTCCGCGGCCGCCGCCTGCTCCTCCACTTCGGGGCGGTGGACTGGCACGCGCGCGTGTGGCTCAACGGCCAGTTCCTCGGCGAGCATCGCGGTGGCTACTCCGCCTTCGCCTTCGAGATCACCGCTGCCGCCCGTCCCGAGGGCAACGAGCTTGTCCTCCACGCCATCGACCACAACCGCTCCAGCATGCAGGCACGCGGCAAGCAGAGCCCCGCCTTCCACAGCCATGGGTGCGTCTACACCCGCACCACCGGCATCTGGCAGACCGTGTGGCTCGAAGCCGTGGGTACCACGTTCCTCAGGGAGTTTGTCCTCACGCCCGATCTCGACGGCGGCCGGGTGCTGTTCCAGGGGTGGGTGGACGGCCCGATGGCCGATGCGTCGGTCCGCATCCTGGCCCACGCGGACGGCGAGCTGGTCGGCGAGGAGGTGGTGCGCGCCGCATGGCGCGCCACCCTCGGCGTCGTTCCCCTCAGCCGCGTGGTCCCCTGGAAACCCGGCGCCCCGTTCCTCTACGACCTCACCATCCAGGTCGAGCGCGGCGGCGAGATCATCGACCGAGTCCAGTCCTACGTCGGGCTGCGCAAGCTCACCATCGAGGGCAATCGCTTCCTGATCAACGACGAGCCGGTCTTCCAGCGCCTCGTGCTCGACCAGGGCTTCTACCCCGACGGCATCTACACCGCCCCCACCGACGACGCCCTGCGCGGCGACATCGAGCTGTCCATGGCCGCTGGCTTCAACGGCGCCCGCCTCCACCAGAAGGTCTTCGAGCCGAGGTTCCTCTACTGGGCCGACCGCCTCGGCTACATCGTGTGGGGCGAGTATGCGGACTGGGGGCTCGACCGCGGAAACTACGAGGCCGCCACCCACGCCCTCGAAGAATGGCGCACCGTAGTCCGCCGCGACCGCAACCACCCCGCCATCGTCGGCTGGTGCCCCCTCAACGAGACCCGCGCCGACCCCGGCAACGCCCTCATCCAGCGCCTCCTCGCCGTCACACAGAGCATCGACCCCACACGCCCGTTCCTCGATACCAGCGGCTACGTGCACGTCACCCCCGAGGCCGACGTCTACGACTGCCACGACTACACGCAGGACCCCGAGGCCTTTGCCGCCCGGTTCGCCGGCTTCGCCGCCACGGGCGCCGAGCCCTGGAACAACAACCTCAACGATCCCCGCAGCGCCTATCGCGGCCAGCCCTACTTCGTGAGCGAGTATGGCGGCATCCGCATCGAGACGGGCCGCGAGCTCGGTGAGGGATGGGGCTACGGCGGCCAGAGCCTCGACCTCGAGGGCTTCTTCGCCCGCTACAAGGCACTCACCGACACCCTTCTGGACAACCCGAACATGTTCGCCTTCTGCTACACCCAGCTCACGGACATCGAGCAGGAGCAGAACGGCATCGTCTTCTACGACCGCAGCACGAAGTACGACCTCGCCCGCCTCAAGGCCATCAACGTGCGCCAGGCAGCGTGTGAGAAATGAGGCGCGAGCGCCTCGGACAACCCTTCCGTACGGATCGCGGCCACGGGCTCATCACCCGTGGCCGCGAAGCGCTGCCTGCCAGCGGGACTGGCAGCCTCGCCCGAGGACGCGCTTCAATCTCGGACCCTGCGCCCCGCGAGCCTCAGCGATCCCTGGGCTCGGGCAGGGGGCGTATGGGCAGCGGCGGACGCGGCACCGGCACCACGTGGTAGCCGGGCGTGGCGTGGAGGTGGGTGACCACCCCCCGCCGCGACAGCGAGGTTCCCTCGATGCCCGAGCCCTGGAACGCCAGCGCGCGGCCCGACCCCGGAGTGGCCTTCTGCCCGAAGCGCGCGGTGTAGATGCGGGCCACGAAATCCCGCGCATCCTGCTGCCGCAGTGTGGGGCGGAACCGCTCGTAGCGGCGAATGCAGTCGAAACTGTACGAATCGATGAGCTTCCGGCGGAGCTTCAGGAACAGCGAGGGGTTCGCGAAGGCGTCGGCGGCGACGATGCGATTTCCCTGCGCCACCACGAAGCCCACCATCCGAGGTCGCCAGATGCGGACGTAGGCCGAGCGATACTCGCCCAGAGCCCGCTGCACCGCCGGGCTGTTGGCCACGCGGTCGTAGTCCTGGGTGGGGGAGGCCACGCGGAACCTGCGCTGCTCTGCGTCCACCTGGCCCCACACCTCCTTCTGCGATGCCCCGGCGATCGCCTTGCGCCGCAGCGCGTAGTTGCCCAGGGCACCGCCCGAGCCGAACTTCGCCTTCGCGTGTCCCACCCAGCGGCCCTGCTCCACGCAGTAGGTAGGCACGGTGATCGGCCCGCTGCCGGGGGGCAGGAGCACGTCCTCGCGCAGCATCCGATTCTGCTTGCCGCCCAGGATCACCTCGCCCGACATGGCGAACACCCAGCGATGGGCGGACGTGTTCTGCATCGTCACCTGGCGCACCACGCCCGAGTCCTGCACGAGCAGATAGCCGCCGCGGATTGCCTCGTCGAGCGACGCGTAGTCCGTGCCGTCCTCGCCGCCGCGCAGCTCGAGCGGGAAGAGCGTGAGCCCGCCGTAGTGGTGCGGGGCGTGGACCACCATCCGCTCCAGAAGGCGGGTCACCTCGTTGTCCGCCTGCTGGCCACGAACGCTTGACACCAGCGTAACCGCAGTCAGAGCAATGAGTAACGTGGACAGGTGGCGTGTCTTGACCATGGTCTTGCCCTCGGCTGGCCCCGCAGGAACTGCGGGCGCGGACTCTCCCTCTATCCATTGAGACGCGCAAAGTGCCCCAAGGTTTCAATCGCGCCGGAAGTTCTTCTGTAACACGACTGTAACAACCCCGCCCGGCCATTGCTTCCGACACTTTGGGCTGCTACGATGACATAGCTTTGTGAGGCCGTCCTGTGTGCGCCCGCGCATTGTGGAACCCAGCAGGCCGCCGGTGCGACTAACCTTGTGTGGCCGTACCCAGGCTTGTAACCCCCGGGGGGTTCAGTGAGACGACGACTGCCCTTCCTGGCTGCTCTCTACCTCCTCGCGACGGCCGGCTTCTGCGCCGAGCCCGTCGCGCGCGAGGCTGTCGTCCAGTCCCTCCTCGACCGCTCCCGCCTCCTCGATGACGTCCACTTCCGCGTCGTTCGCTCGGTCTACGAGGGCTTCGTCCGCGCGACCCTGCGGCCCCAGGCGGGTATCCCCGCTCCCGTGCCGCTCATCGCTGCGGAGGGCGTGTATGCCCTCGCCGTGCCCGCCACGCGGCAGCCCGTGCTTTCCGCGACGCTCCGCTATCGTGTCTTCGAGCCGGAGCGGTGCGTCGGCACGCCCGTGCTCTCCACCGCGCTGGCTTGGGAGAACGTTCGCCTGGATGGACAGCCCGCCGACCTCCCCGCCGAGAAGGGCTGGCTGCGACTGCCCGCTCTCGCGGCCGGCCCCCACGAGATCACGGCTACGAGCACCCTGCGCGAGGCGCCCCCCTCGGGGGCGGGGCTCGACCTGGCCATCGCACGCACGGTGCGCTCGGTCGTGGCCTTCGACTCGCCCGATACATGGGAGCTCGCCGTCTCCGGAGGACACCAGCACCTGGTGGGCGCCGCTCCCGCAGGCACGCACGGCCAGGTGGCTGTCACGCCGCGCCGCCGCCTGAGCCTCCGCTATCATCCGCCGCGCCCCGTCACGGAGCGGCCGCCCCGCTTCGCCGTGCGGGGCGACGTGGCGTGGAACCTCGATGCCGCCATCCAGCAGGTCGCCGCACGGCTCGACGTGGCTATCATCGGCGGGCGGGCCGAGCGAGTGGAACTGACCCTGCCTGCGACCACCGACCGCGTGGAGGTCAGCGGCCCCGACGTCCGCGAGACCCAACTCGCCCCCGGCCGGGCCACGGTGTTCCTGCGCGGCAGGATCGCCGAGCGCACGCGGCTGCGCGTGAGCTTCGAGATGCCACACGGCACCGGCGCGCGCCGCCTCCCCGCTCCCGCCGTGCGCGATGGCCACTGGGCCGGCGGCACCCTCGTGGTGACCAACACGGCGGGCGGCTCCGAGGTGCTGCCCGGCTCCACGGTGGGCCTCCGCCGCATGGCGCTGGCCGACGTGCCGGCATCCGCCCGCGGCATCCTGGCCGGGCCGCCGACCCTCGCCTTCGAGGTCACCAGCCGCTCCTGGTCGGCCGAGGTGGAGCTGCTCAACCTCGCGGAGTTTGCTCTCCGCGAGTCCATTGCCGACCTCGCACACTACCAGGTTGGCTTCCGCCCCGACGGCACGCTGCTGTGCAAGGCGAGCTACGAGATCCGCAACCGCACCCGCCAGTTCCTCCAGCTGGTCCTGCCCGAGGGGGCCGTGGTCCTCGAGTCGCTGGTGAACGACAAACCCGTGCCCCTCACGGCGAAGGCGGGCGGCGCGTGGCTCCTGCCGCTCGTCCGCTCGACGGCCAGCGTGAAAGGACTCGTCACGTTCCCCGTCGAGATCGTGTTCCTGTGCCGAACGGCTCCGCTGGTCCGTCGCGGGCAGACGGGGCTGGCGTTGCCGCGCATCGATGTGCCCATCGCCTATGCGTGGTGCGAGGCCTACGTGCCCGAGGGGATGGAGGTGCCCGAGTGGGGGGGGCCGCTGCGCGCGGTCGAGCGCTACTCGAACGAGACGGCCACCGCCACGATGAGCTACGGCCTGGGCATGGCGGCCGAGGGCTACCGGCCCGCCACGCGTCCAGCCCCGGAGACGCCTGAGGGCGAGCCCAAGCCTGCCGAGAAGCCGCGGCGCGACTGGGGGGTCGTGCGCTGGTTCCGCGAGAGACCCTTCTCCATCGTTGTCGGGGGCATGGCGGCCGACGCACCGGCAGCGGCGGCCCCGCCCCCAGTGCAGCCCGCCGTGCCTCAGACTTGGGAAGACACCGGGGGCGGCACCGTGCAGTTGGGCCGCAACTACTACCGTGCGGGCAAGAGCTTCTACGACAAGCAGGACTATGCCAACGCGGCCGAGAGCCTCGAGAAGGTGCTCAAGTTCAACCCCAAATCGCCGGAAGCCTTCAACGCTGCGAAGCTGCTGGCGAACATCCGCACCGTGGTGAAGAACCAGGAGGGCGGGCAGGCGGGAGCGCAGTCGGGGGCGGCTAAGGCCGCTCGCATCCAGGTTACCCACGAGGTGCAGACGCGTCTGGCGAAGCTCGAGCGGCGCCAGGAGAAGCTGCTCGAAAGGGGGCTCTACGCGGCGGCGGAGGGACGCAAGGACGAGGCGAGCAAGACGCTGGAGGCCGCACGGTCGCTCGGCGAGCAGCTCATCGCTCAAGGCGCCAACAAGGCGGAGCAGCTTGCGCGTCTTCGCAAGGCGCAGGTGACCCTGGGCGATCTGCGCAAGGACCGCCTGGCCGACGCAAAGGAACGCTTCAAGAAGGTCAGGGAGCTCGAGGGCAAGGGCGATTACGAACTGGCCTACAAGACGGCTCAGAAGCTCCAGACCGGGGGCTTGATCTCCTCGGGCAAGCTCGGCGGGTGGGTTGCGAGCCTGGCCGCGAAAGCCGCGCGGGAGAAGGCCGAGAAGCAGGAGCGGAGCGCCCTTGTGAAACGGCTCGACTCGCTCAACCGCAAAGTCGCCGAGCAGCACCGCAGGCTCAGCAGAGCCGGCGACAAGGCGGCGATCGCCCATCGCCCCCGGCCGACCCGCGGTGAGGTCGCCCGCCAGTCCGTCGAGAAGCTCCACAAGGAAATCGACAAGCTCGAGAAGCTGGCCGACGCCCAGCGCGACGTGCTGGACAAGGGCACCGGGAGGAAGCGCCGCCTGCCCGGGGAGGCGAGGCCGACTCCCGGCAAGGCGCGCGACCAGGCCAAGACCCGCTTTGGGACCGTGCGCGCCTACGACATCAGCGACCTCACGCTCGACTACGGCGAGATTGCCGAGGGCCAGAAGCGACTCGCCCGCGAGAAGGCGCAGCCTACGCCTCTGAGGCGGAGTGGAGAGGAGCTCGATGGGGCCATCCTGGGCGGTGAAGACAGCGGCAGGACAAAGCTGAAGCCCGAGGAGCTCCTGGGCCTCGTGCGCCGCACCGTCGCCCCCCACGGCTGGGACGAGAGCGGGCGGCGCGCACAGGCCAGCGTGAGCTTCGAGGATGGCCAGATCGTGGTCCGCGGCTCGCAGAAGGGGCAGAAGGCGGTCTCCGACGTGCTCAACGAGCTGCGTCGGGCACGCGGCCCCCAGGTCGAGCGCGGCGGCCTGCTCGCCCGCCAGGAGGGCACGGGCGTGCTGCACGAGGACCGCTTCGACGGCGACCGGCCGACAGGAGAGGCCATCGACCGCAACGGGCGGTTCCAGAGCTTTGTCGCGCGCAACTACAAGTGGGCGCTGGCCGGTGATGAGCCCGATCGCGAGGACTCCCGCCCGCGCCGCCCAGACGGCCCCGTCCCGGTGCTCGACGATCTCTCCACCAAGCTCGGCACTAACCTCGGCCAGAAGGTGCAGTTCAACAGCATCAATCTCAACGTCGGTGCTGCCGCTGCCCAGCAGCTCGGCGCCACGTTTGTCACCGGCAACAACAACCTCCGCTACGGCCTGGTGGACGAGGGGCAGCTCCGCACGCTCCTCCAGGCCGGCGCCGCGCGCGGGAAGCGCGGCACACAGGTGGCCAGCAATGCCAGCCTCCAGGAGGCCATCGTGGGCACCAACGCCCTGCTGGCGAACGGCATGATCGCCAACCCCCGATTCGCCGGCGACGTGGCGAACACCCTGGAGGTGAACGGCAACCTCATCGACCTCACGCACGAGAAGTACATCGTGATCGACAACGGTGGCTTCCTGACCGCCGTCCAGGCCAACCCGATGCAGCACTGGACGGAGGCCAGGAACCCGTTTCCCTTCGTGGCGGCCGCGCCCGACATCCAGGTGCCCCGGGTGGGGCGTCTGGTGAAGTTCGAGAAGGCCCTGGTGGAGCCGACCGACGATCTGACCCTTCGTGGAGCCTACACGTGGAAAGGAGTGCAGCGATGAGGCAGCGAGTGCAATGGCTGGCAGCGGGGGCAATCCTGCTCGCCCAGTGCCTGGCCGTGGCGGGCGAGCCGCCGAAGCCCGAGGAGCCGGCCAAGAAGGGCGAAGTGGTCCTCTCCTGGGACCAGTTCGTCAAGATCACCGGCTACGACCCCGCGGTCAAGGGCAGCCAGGTGCTCACCATCCCGTGGAGCGAAGTCCAGTCGCTCCTTGGCGTGCAGGTCGAGCGGGTGGGCCAGGCGGCCACGGTGGACCTGCCCTGGCAGGAGTTCAAGGCCCTGCTCGAATGGTCGATCCGCACGAAGGCGGGCAAGGCCGCCACGCCGGCGCCCACCGACTTCGTGGTGGCATCGAGCGAGTATTCGGGCAAGCTCAGCGACGACGGTGCCGAGTTGGTGCTCAAGGCCACCGTGCAGATCCTCCGCCAGGCCGGCTGGTCGCGAATCCCCATCCTGCCCGGTTCGGTGGCCATCACCAAGGTCACCCTGCCCCAGGACGTGTTCCTCAACAGCACGGGGAAGTCCTACGAGCTGCTCACCGAGAAGGCCGGCTCGATCGACGTCGAGATCGGCTTCTCCGTCGCCGTGGAGAAGGAGGCGGGGATCAACCGGGTGAACTTCACCCGCGCGCTGACCGGCTCGAGCATCATCGACTTCACGATCGCGCGTGCGGACGTGGACGTGGAGGTGAGCGGCGCGCAGTCCACCGTGGCCAAGCCCGCGCAGGGTGCCACCCAGGTGGCCGCGGCCATCCCTACCAGTGTGCCCCTCAACGTCTCGTGGGAGCGGGCGTTGCCCAAGGTCGAGGCCGCCCCGACCAAGATGTATGCCGAGACCCGCACCCTCGTGGGCGTGGCCGAGGGAGTGATGCTCTGCCAGGAGTCGGTCAAGCTCAACATCCTTCACACCGCCGTCCGCGAGGTGAAGCTCAAGGTGCCCGATAAGGCCAGCGTGCTCACCGTCCAGGGCACGGGCGTGCAGGACTGGCGCGTGGACGCCGCGGGCGAGCTACAGGTGGTGTTCCGTGCCGAGATGCTCGGCTCCCAGAGTCTCACCATCACCTACGAGCGGCTGGCCACGGACAGCACGGAGGTGCCGATCATCGCCGTCCAGGGCGTCGAGCGCGAGAAGGGCTTCGTGGGCGTGGTGGCCGTGACCAACGTCGAGATCGCCAGCGAAAGCGTCACGGGCGCCCGCACGATCGACGTCCGCCAGCTCCCGCCCGACCTCGTGGCAATGACGCAGCAGCCCATCCTGCTGGGCTTCCGCTACGTGGGCCAGCAGCCCACCATTCCGCTCACCATCAAGCGCCACGGCGAGGTCAGCGTGCTCGTCACCATCGTCGATAGCGCGCTCTACACGTCGATGCAGCTCAACGACGGTCGCCGCATCACCAAGGTGGCCTACAGCGTGCGCAACAACCGCAACCAGTTCCTCCGCCTCAAGATGCCCGAGGGCGCGGAGATCTGGTCGGTCGAGGTCAGCGGCAACACCGCGGCTCCCGCCAAGGACGACGAGGGGAACGTGCTCATCCCCCTCGTCCGCAGCGCCAGCGGAGCCACCGAGCTCGCCTCGTTCCCCGTGGACGTGGTCTACGTGGAGACGCCCGCCGCGGCGGCGTCCACGAAGGGCAAGCTGCGGGTGGACCTTCCCTCCCTCGGCGCGCCGGTCATGCACATCATGTTCAACTACTACCTGCCCGCCGAGGGCAAGTATACGGTCGGTTGGTTCGGCGGCAGCGGCTTCACCGGGCCGCTGCGGCTCGTCGAGCAGTTCACCTCCCTGGCCACGGGACAGGTGCAGGTGGTCGTGCACGACGCGGAGCAGCAGGCGCAGCAGATGGAGTCACAGGTCCAGGCCCGCGTGGAGGCCCAGGCCAAGGCGGCGGGTGCCACGCCCATTCGGGTGCGGCTCCCGATCAACGGCAAGCTGTTCCGCCTCGAGAAGATCCTCGCCCTGCCGCAGGACACCCTGTGGTTCGAGGTGGCCTACCGCGGCTGGAAGCCGGCGAAGTAGTCCCGACGGCGCTCGCAGCCTGATAATGAACGCGGAGCCACGATGCCATCGCGTCGTGGCTCCGCCTGCGTTCGGCGCTTACACGTGCATTATCCCGTGAGTCGCTGGCGGATGCTCATGCGCGGTTGACCACCATCAGCGTCGCCCGGCCTCATGAAGTGCCCTGATGTCCTCGTCGAAGTCTTCCACATCGTAGTGCACGGCAATCCTGCGGCTGGCGAGGAGATGCTGGAACTGAAGGCGGTCCATGCCCGCGAGGCGGCTTGCTTGCGCGAGGGTCAGCTTCTCCTTCTGGAACAGGAGAACGGCGACTTCCTGGCGCAGTTCCTCCTCGGTCATCCGAGTCGCTTGGAAGAGGTCGTCGGGAATGATCAACGTCATGGCCGGGTGCCTCCGCTGCCTGCATCCTCCCAACGCACGCATTATAGTCTTCTGGGGAGCCTGCGTTCAAGAACAATCGCCGGCCCAGACCACGTAGTGGGAACGGCCAGTGCGCGGCGTGCGAATCACTGAAGCCTATGCATGGCCTCCGCGAGCGCCAGGGCCACGGAATCCACTACTCGAACCGCTCGCGAATGGTCTGGGCGTGGACGGGGAGGCCTTCGTTTTCGGCGAGGGCGATCACGGCGTCCTTGAGGTGGTCCAGGCCAGCCTTCGTCAGATACTGATACGTGGGCTTCTTCACGAAGTCGTCCAGGCTCAGGCCGCTGAACATCTTGGCACACTGGCCGGTGGGGAGCACGTGGTTGGTGCCGGAGGCGTAGTCGCCGGCGGGCACGGGGGCGTAGGGGCCGAGGAAGATCGAGCCCGCGTGCTTGATCCGCGGCAGCAGCGAAATCGGGTCCTCGGTCACCACCTCGAGGTGCTCGGCCGCGTAGTCGTTGGTGAACTCGATCGCGTCGTCCATCGAATCGACGATGAGGACGGCGGAGTTGTTGGCGAGGGCCTGGTCGATGATCTCGCGGCGGCTCACCTCGTCGAGGGCCTTGTTGATCTCGTCGCACACGGCCTGCGCGAGCGTGGGGGAGGGGGTGACGAGGGCGCCGGCGGCATCGGGGTCGTGCTCGATCTGCGAGATGAAGTCGATGGCCAGCCAGCGGGGGTTGGCCGTCTCGTCGGCCAGGATGAGGATCTCGCTCGGGCCGGCGGGCGAATCGATGTCCACCTCGCCGAACACGGCCATCTTGGCCGCCGTGACGTAGCGGTTCCCCGGGCCGACGATCTTGTTGACCTTGGGCACCGTGTCGGTGCCATAGGCCATGGAGCCGACGGCCCACGGGCCGCCCATCTTGTAGATCGCGTCGCAGCCCGAGATATCGGCGGCCACCAGGCTCGACGCGTTGGCCACCATCCCCTTGTCGGGCGGGGTGCAGGCGATGATGGTCTCGACGCCGGCCGCCTTGGCGGGGATCACGGTCATCAGCACGCTCGAGGGGTACGCCGCGCGGCGGCCGGGGATGTAGCAGCCCACGATGTCCAGCGGACGCACCACGCGCCCTGCCAGGATGCCCGGTGCGACCTCGATGGACCACATCTCTCGCTCGCGCTGTGCCAGGTGGAACTTCTCGATGTTCGCCGCCGCGAACCGCAGGTACTCGACGATCTGGGGGTCCAGGGCCTCGTAGGCCGCGTCGATCTCCTCCCGCGTCACCTTCAGATCCGCCAGCGAGATGTCGGTCTTGTACTTCGTGTAGTGCTCGGTCGTCACGGCATCGCCGCGCTTCGAGATGTCCACGCAGATGTCGCGCATTTCCGCGAAGATCGCCGACACGTCTTCCATCGACCGCTTCAGGATCGCTTGCCGCCGCTGCGGCGAGAGATCGGCGAGTTTCTCGGGTGTGATCACATCGAGTCTCCTGTCTGCTGCTCACTTCCAGGGGCTGCTCGGCCCGCGAAGAGAACGCGGGGGTCAGCGTCCGACACGGGCGTGACGCCACGGACGGGACGCCTTCAGAAGCTCAGATTTTAGCAGGCGGGGCGAATATCGTCAAACTCGCCTGGGCACTTCTACGAGGCCGCTACGCCGCGATCCGAGGCCGCTCAGGAGACGCCCCGCTCAGAAAAAAACCGCTTTGGGGTTGCCATCGGGAGCAATGGCTGGTATAAGGGACCGGATGTCTCCCCGTCGTTCCTGTCGTGCCGGGAGGCGCCAGGAACGAAGCTGAAGTGCTCTTTTCCCTGTCCGTTGGCATTTCCCCTTCAACGATCGATCCAGTCGCCCGGCCTGTGAGTGATGTGGCTCCAGGCTGGTGGTGCGGCTCTGCTCTGTCCTTGAGGAAGGACCGCTGTTGTGGGCAAGCTGTTGGGAGCCCTGAAGGATCCCGAGCCCTCCTTGAGCCCGATTTACTGCGTAGATGAACTCCCTCCAAAGGAGCGCGAAGAGCTCGAGCGTCTGGCCGGCCCGGCCGACAGGATGCGGACGGTGGTCGACTCGGACCTCCTGTCGTCTGGCCAGTACGGCCGCTGCCGGCTGATCGTGTGCGACCGCACGCTTTTTGTCGAGGAGAACGGCGAGCGGGGCGAACGGATCCCGCTCGCGGACGTGAGTTCGACCTGCTGCCGCGATTTCGTGGGCAACGGCCTGCTCGAGGTGCGCACGCGCGACGGCCGGCGCCACGAGGTGATTCGCTACTCGAAGACCACCTCGGAGTCCTTCCAGGAAATCTCCGAGCAGATCAACCGCACCCTCAGCCTGAGCGACGAGGAGGTGAGCGCCCAGGAGGAGGAGGTGGCCAAGACGTCGGGGCCGAAGGAAGCCAAGGGCACCTATCGCTGCCCCAACTGCGGCTACCCCCTTGGCTACGCCACGGATGCGTGCCCGAAGTGCACGAGCAAACGCCTGATCATGCTCCGCCTGATGCGCCTGACCCGGGCGCACATGCACCTGGCCATCATCGGCATCGTGCTCGCCATCGTCTTCACCCTCGCCAGCCTGGGGCCGGGCTACCTGGTCAAGCAGCTCATCGACAAGGCGCTCAAGCCCGTGGGCGAGCCGAACCTGTCCGTGGCCGCTCGGGGCTGGCGGCTCTTCGTCATCGGCTGGATCCTGCTGGGGCTGCTCGGCGTCCGCATGATCACGGCCCATTTCCGCATCAAGATCATGGGCACGCTCGGCGTCCGCATCGTCGCCGACCTGCGCCGCAAGCTCTACCGCACCCTCCAGCGCCTGAGCCTGAGCTACTACGACCGCGAGCACACCGGCCGCATCATGTCCCGCGTGCTCAGCGACACGGCGAGCGTGCAGCGGTTCGTCACGGGTGGCCTCCAGCAGCTTGTGGTCCACTCGCTCAAGGTGGTCGGCATCGCCGTGGTCCTCTTCGTCATGAACTGGCGCCTGGCGGCGCTGGCGCTCCTGCCGATCCCCGTGGTCGTGGTGCTGGGCAAGAAGTTCTCGCGCCGTTTCCGCCTCATCTTCCGCTCCGTGCGCCGCAAGTTCGCCACGCTCTCCGCCTCGCTCTCCGAGACCATCTCGGGCATGCGGGTCGTCAAGTCCTTCGCCCAGGAGGACCGCGAGATCGGCTTCTTCGAGAGCAAGCTCGGCGAGGTCAACGACGCCCGCCTCGCCGCCGTGCGGGCCAAGGCCAAGTTCAGTCCCGCCGTCACCTTCATGATGGGCGTCGGCACCATCGCCGTCTGGTACGTCGGCGGCGGGCAGGTGCTCGGCGAAGCCCTCACCCTCGGCACCCTCATCCTCTTCATCAGCTACATGCAGCAGTTCTACAACCCCGTGCAGCAGCTCATCAACCTCACCGAGGCCTTTCAGGAAAGCGCCACCGCCGCCGAGCGGGTCTTCAATATCATGGACATGCCCTCCGAGGTCGCCGACCACGACAACGCGTGCCAGCTCGAGCAGGTGCGAGGCTGCCTCGAGCTCGAACACGTCTCGTTCAGCTACGACGAGGGCAACCCCGTGCTCAAGGACATCACGCTGACCATCCGGTCCGGCGAGATGATCGGCCTCGTCGGCCAGACGGGCTCAGGCAAGAGCACCCTCGTCTCCCTCATCTGCCGCTTCTACGATGCCACCAAGGGACGCATCGTGCTCGACGGCACGGACCTGCGGGACATCCAGACCCGCTCGCTGCGCCAGAACATCGGCATGGTGCTCCAGGATTCGTTCCTGTTCGCGGGCACGATCAAGGAGAACATCGCCTACGGCCGTCCTGAGGCCACCGAGGCGGAGATCATCCGCGCCGCGAAGGCTGCCAACGCGCACGACTTCATCATGAACCTGCCCGACGGCTACGACAGCGAGGTGGGCGAGCGTGGGGTCATGCTCTCCGGCGGAGAGAAGCAGCGGGTCTCCATCGCCCGCGCCATCCTCAAGGACCCCGCCATCCTCATCCTCGACGAAGCCACCTCGGCCGTCGACACCGCCACCGAAGCCTCCATCCAGGAGGCCATGGACCGCCTGGTCTGTGGCCGCACCACCATTGCCATCGCCCACCGGCTCTCCACCCTGCGCAACTCGGACCGGCTGCTCGTGATGGACAACGGGGAGATCATTGAGGAGGGCACCCACGAGGAGCTCGTCCACAAGCCCGATGGCGTGTACGCCGAGCTGTGCAGGATCCAGGCCTCCTTCGCCTCGGACGTGCTGGCCGTCATCTAGCCAGGAGAGGACAGGAACCCGAAGATGGCTGACGACGATTCCTTCATCCCCGCGCCCGACGTGCGGTTCAGCCGCGACGCCGATGGGCGCGTGGTGATGATCCAGGGCAACGACACCCGCATGATCGGCAACCTGCTCTCCGCCTTCCCCCTCACGCGCCCCGGCCGCATGGTCTCGGTGCGCGACGAGGAGGGCCAGGAGATCGGCGTGCTCGACGACATCCGGGGCCTCGACCCCGACTCCCTGTCCATTCTGCGCGAGGAGCTCGAACGCTCCTACTTCATGCCCCGCATCACCGACATCCTGGACATCCGCGAGGAGCACCGCGTGGTCACCTGGGAGGTTGTGACCGACCGCGGCGAACGCAAGTTCGAGGTCCGCAGCGTCCGCCAGAATGTCCGCCGCATGGGCCGCCGACGCCTCGTGATCAAAGACGTAGACGGCAACCGCTACGAGGTGCGCGACTGGATGGGCCTGCCCGCCCTCGCCCAGAAGCTCATCCAGATCTACCTGTAAGCTACGGCGTCGGGGCACCGAGGCGCCCAGCGAGCTCATCGGCGGAACCAGACGCCGAGACAATGACCAGCCGCTGCCCCAGGGCCTGCTTGGCGGGCCACGGGTTCCCCAGCACGTCGCGCACCGCCGCGTCGGGTGCCGATGGCGGCACGTAGGCACCGTGGCTCGGCCTGGGCGCCAGCACGGCCACGGAACGCTTGGCCCCGGCGGCCTCGAACATGTAGGCGAACACCCCCTTGGCCACCTCGATGCGACGCACGAACCGCGTGTCCTCCAGCTCCCAGGCCAGCGCGGCGTGGCCCGCGGCCATCGGGTGGAGATACCCCTCCTGGGTCACCAGCACCCCGAAGGCGCCCGGCGGCCCGAAATAGCCGTGGCAGTGCATCGAGTAGAGGAACACTTTGGAGCAGCCCGCACCGAGCAGGCTCACGATGTAGCGGCACAGGCGGTCGGCGCTGTCGAGGCAGGCCGCGGGCGTCTGTCCCTGCACCGTGTGGTGGTACATGCCGTTGCCGAGCATCTCGCGTGCGGCGGAGCCCTCGGTCATCCACACGGGGCGGTCGATGCGGCCGAGCTTCTCGGCGATGGGGCTCGTGGCCGTCGCGAAGCCCTTCTCGATGGCGTCGCCGGGATAGGCGAGCACGCCGCTCGCGTAGTTGTGGTAGCACACCACGTCGGCGTGATCCAGGCCGCCCGCCTCCACGACGCCGCGCGTCCATTCCGTGCCGTGGATGCTGCTGCTCCCGCCTCCGCCCGTGGTCGAGTTCACACCCAGGATGATGGCTTTGGGGTCGACGGCTCGCGCGTTCTCGCGGGCAGTCTTCATCAGCCGGGCGAAGTCGGCCTGGGGATGCTGGCTCGTGAAGTAGCCGGCCCGCCCGCCCTTCTCGGCGTCGTGGCCCACGCCCCACCAGGCGTGGATCCACGGCTCGTTCCACACGTCCCACGTGTCCACCACGTCCTTGTAGCGGGCCACGGCCACGCGGACGTAGTTTGCGAAGTCCGCGAGGCGCTTGGGCTGGTAGAAGCGGTCGAAGTAGCCGTTCACCGCCCGTCCCGGGTAGTGGCTCGCCCACTCGGGCGCCGTGCTCAGGCACGGGAGCACCTTGATGTGGTCGCGGCGGTAGCGGCGGATCTCCTTGTCGTGGAACGTCCACACCCCCTTCTGCCGCTCGAGGTGGTACCAGCCGATGTAGGGCAGGCCGGCGTCGTGGAGCCGCACCCAGTTCACCCCCACGGCCTTGGCCATCAGGTTGTGGCGGGTGGTGGAGTTGGTGTGGACGCCGAAGGGGGAGCGGGGAGCGTCCTTGCCCCAGTAGCGCGGCCGGCGGAGGCGGTAGACCACCAGCTCGTTGAGCGGGCTGATCCGCTTGCCGCGTGCATCCTCCGCCCAGGCCTCGATGCGGAACGGGCCGTAGGGCGTGCGGGGGTGCGCCACGTCGTAGCGATGGGTGCCGCCGAGCCAGGCGCCCCTCCCGGATGGCAGGCTCAGCTCCTTCGCCTTGCCGTAGGCGTTCACCACCTTCAGCTTCAGCATCGTCGCGCGTCCGGTGCCCGTGACCTGGAAGCGCACCGCGGCCTGCTCGTCGTCGAACTGGACGCGCGCGGGCGAGGCATCGGACTTCGGGAGCGCCAGGGCCACCTCGCAGGGCATCTGCGACTCGTAGGGGATCGGCTCGGAGCCCGCAGCGGCCTGGAGGCCGTCGATCCAGAACGTCCCCGCCCCTTCCACCCGCAGGGCGTACACGCCGCCGAGCAGGCGCGGCTGGAACGTCACGTGGGCGCGCGTCCAGCCCGTCGGGCTGTCGATGTCGATCTCCCTGCCGGCCATGCCGCCGCCGTTGTGGAGGACGGAGAGCTTGAGGCGGAGCTTGCCTCGGACGTGGAGGCTCGCAGTGTGCTTCTCGCAGGCGAGCTTCACGAGGAAGGGCTCGCTGGTGAGCCGCATGGGCTGGGCCGCCTGGATGCGCAGGGCAGGGGAGCCGCTCGGCCCGGCCACCGCCCCGTCGGGCCCGATGACCACGTCGTCGCCGTCCGAGCTGTCGCGGCCGAGCGACCAGCCGCTCTGAATGCCCAGGGGGAGCCGCGAGTTGCGGAACAGGTTCCTCGGGCCGCCGTCGGGATACTTCGCCCGAAGCTCCGCCACGATGTCCTCCCGCGAGAGCTGTGCGAGGCGAAGCTCTGCGATGTCCACCTGCCCCACGCCATCGAGGTTCACCCAGAAGCCGATCGGCTGGCGGTTCGCGCGCATCTGGAAGTCGAAGGTCTGGGAGCGCCACTCCGCCGAGAGGGCAGGGCGGACCTCCCAGAGGAACTTGTAGGGCGTGCCGCGCTGGCGGATGCCCATGTGCACGGTGCTGCCCGTGGGCGTGCGAGCGGTCACCTCGAGGCGGAAGTATGCGGTCTTGGGCAGGTCGGGCAGCGGGCAGGTCGCCTGGCACCGGCCGTCGTCGAGGCGGGTGACCGCGATGCGGGTGTAGGTGCGGTCGCCGTCGCGGCCGTCCTGGTAGTCGGCCCACACGTTCGCCCACTCCGAGTTGTCGGCCCAGCCCTTGGGCAGGCGGCCTGTGACGCGGGGGTTCCTCTTGGCGGCGCTCGCCTGCGCGTCCACGGTCTCGCGGCCAAACTGCGTGTCGATGAGCACCTTCGGCGCCGCAAGGGCCACTCCGCTCAGGCAGGCCACGCAGCACACGATCAGGGCACGATGCCTCACGTCCGACTCCTTATGATGGGGTAGACAGACCATTCTATGCCGAGCGCGCGCGTCGAGCAACCGCGCCAGGTGCACGCGGTTGACAAACCCACCCCGGCGGGGCAACATAGGATGCCCGTCCGCTATGCCCGTTGCTGCGAAGGAGGCCGCCGTGAAGCTGCGTGGCGTTCGTTTCCTTGCGCTTGTGCTTCTTGTCTGCCCATGTGCCTGGGCGCTGACCATCCAGGCGGAGAAGGCGCGCATCGCCACCGCCGGCAAGCGTATCCAGGGCGGCTGGAACCTGTTCACGAACGGCCGCGTGGGCGACTTCGTGCGCGTCGCGAAGGCGGGGAACTACACGGTGGTCGTCCGCGCCCACGGCAGCCCGGCACGCGGGGTGTGGCCGAACATGACCGTGCTGCTCGACGGCGGGTCGCGCGGGGGCGCCGACGTGGCCACGAAGGAGCCGACGGACTACACGTTCCGCATCGAGATCCCGGCCGGGGCGCACGCCATCGCCGTGGCCTTCACCAACGACGCCCTCGTGGGCGGCGAGGACAGGAACCTCTACCTCCACAGGATCGACATCCGAGCCCCCGAGGGCACGCCCGACCCCGCGCTTGCCGACAGGAAGGAGCTCACGGTGGCCGCTCAGAAACAAGAGGAGTCCGTTGTGGAACGGGCACGGGCCGACATCGAGAAGCACCGCAAGGCCGACGCCGTGGTGCGCGTGGTGGACGCCGAGGGCACGCCCGTGGCGAACGCAGCCGTGGCCATCGAGCTGGCCCGCCACGAGTTTCTCTTCGGCTGCAACATCTACCGCTTCGGCCGCTACAAGACCGCCGAGCGCAACGAGGCCTACAAGCGGCGCTTCCGCGAGCTTTTCAACGCCGCCACGCTGCCCTTCTACTGGCGCGGCTACGAGCGCGAACGCGGCAAGCCAAACTACGGCAACACCGACACGATGATCGCCTGGTGCCAGGAACACGGCATCCGCATGAAAGGCCATCCGCTCCTGTGGGGCCACCAGGCGGGCAGGCCCACCTGGACGGACGACAAGCAGCCGTCGCCCGAGATTCAGAAGCAGCGCGTCACCGAGATCGTCCGACGCTTCAGCGGCAAGATCGAGTTCTGGGAGGTCGTCAACGAGCCCTCCCACTGCCGCGAGGTGGCCATCGACCAGCCCTACCGCTGGGCACGAGCCGCCGACCCCGAGGCCTACCTGATCGTCAACGACTACTACGTGATGGCCAACGGCTATCCCCCCTTCTTCAAGCTCCTCGAGAAGGCCATCAAGGACGGGGTGCCCTTCGACGGCATCGGCATCCAGGCCCACGAGCCGCGCACGATGCGTTTCCCGCTCGAAAAGGTCCAGCAGACGCTCGACCGCTACGCCACCCTCGACCGCGAGCTCCACATCACCGAGTTCACCCCCTGCTCGGCCGGCCAGCCCATCACCGGCTCCCACATCCAGGGCAAATGGGACGAGGCGGCGCAGGCCGACTACGCGACGAAGTTCTACACCGTCTGCTTC